>ERZ1106969.894-NODE-894-length-25617-cov-49.340310_pt1 | contig 25617 bp, 23 predicted proteins | sample MGYA00403685_ERZ1106969 | MGnify/ENA primary metagenome ERZ1106969 (study PRJEB35170, sample SAMEA104062416) | human gut metagenome | biome: human gut; feature: human-associated habitat; material: faeces | place: Denmark | collected 2012-05-18 ... | reverse complement strand
GTAACTAAGAAAGCAACATGTACAGAAAATGGTGAGGAGCATAGAGTGTGTGCTGACTGCGGTAACGAGGAAACAAGAGAAATCAAAGCATTAGGACATAAATATGCAACTGAATGGACAGTAGATAAAGAAGCTACTACTTTAGAAGAAGGTTCTAAGTCACATCATTGTCTTAATGCAGGTTGTACAGAAGTAACTGATGTAACAGTAATTCCTAAGTCTGAAGCACCTGAGAAAACAGATGTTAAGATAGAACCAACAGGAAATATGAAGGATTCTGTTAAAGTTGATGGTATTAAGAATACAGATGAAATTCTTGAGTTTACAGAGTCAGAAGTTGAGGCTATCAATAAGGGAACTTCAGTTGATATCAAAGTATATGTTGAAGACATCTCAAAGACAGTTCCAAAAGGTGATTCAGAAAAGATTGCAGACACATTAAAGAATAATGTAAAAGTTAAAGAATATGCAGTTGGTTCTTATATTAATATTGATGTAATTAAGAAAGTTGGAGATAAGGAATCAAAGCTTACAACTACAAAAAAAGAATTACAGTTTGAGATTACTCTTACTGGTAGTCTTATTAACAAGGATTCAACTAAGGCAAGAACATATAAGGTATTAAGAATTCATGATGGTAATGTAGATATTCTTGATGCTACGTATGATGAAACTACTAATAAGCTTACATTCAAGACAGATAAGTTCTCTACATATGCTATTATTTATACTGATAATGTAGTAGAGGTAAAGCCTATTGTAGATGAGCCGACAAAGCCAGATACAGAGTCTGGTAACACAGAAGATTCAGAAGTTCAGGCAGGTGATTCAATGCATGCAGTACCATATGCATTAGCAATGATTATATCAGCAGGACTTATTGTTCTTATAGCTTCAAGAAAAAAGAAGTTCGTTAAATAATTAAAATGAATAATAATTAAATAGTAAACACCAGTCACGAAGCATATCATATTGCTTATGTGGCTGGTGTTCTTTTTTGTTAGTATAAAACAAATAAATCACTTGCATATTGATATGGGTAATTTAAAATGATTTAGTTTACAGTAAAAACTTCAACAATAAAATTATTATGGTTTGCTAATCACATAATTTTATTATCGAAAGTATTTAAATGAATATAGAAAGTTTATCATATGCAAAATTGAATTATAGATGTCATATTGTATTTGTATTCAAGTTTAGAAGAAAAGTTGAATATAAAAAATTGGAAAAGTAAATCTATTATGATAGTTATTTTAGATAAGAGAGAAATAAAAATACACATTTAAAGCTAGAGATTGAAAGATTATATATGCTATTTTATATATGTGTAGTAATTTATTGTACAAATATCACAAATAAATATTTAAGTTTTAAAACTTTTAAATAGAAATTTACTAAAAGTGATATCGATTATTTGTAAAATGAGTGCAAGGTTGAAATCATTAAATAGAATAATGCTACTTTATATTGCTAAGAAATTCTTCATCAGGAATTGAAGATTCTTTAATTGCATTTACTATGGCAGCAGACATAACCTCAGCGGCAAGAGTGCCAATGACGTTTATGTCTGCTTTTATATTGCCTGTGGAAGCGGCGTATATAGAATCACCGTCTGCCATAGTTCCGACAGGGTTTATACACCTTGCATAGGCATTTCGTGTCATTGATGCAATTTTGTTAAGCTCTCCCTTATTAAAGTCAGCATTTGTTATGATTGCTCCTATAGTAGTGTTTCCTGTGAACATATCCCTAGGGGCAATGAAATTGTATAATGCAGAGCAGGTGTCTGCAAATTCAGTACGGTTGTTAGTAAGAAGACCGGCTATTTTTTTGTTACCGTCAAATGGGTCAAATATATCGCCAAGGGCATTTACTATAACTATGGCAGTAACATTAATTTCTCCGATATTTACGGAACATATTCCAAGACCGGATTTGCATGCGTTAGCCATACCACCGATTTTACCTACAGTAGCACCGGTTCCTGCACCGACATTTCCCTGCATGGTAGCTGCATCAGCAGTGTTAAGGGCATTTTCACAGGCCTTATATCCCATTTTGGCATCAGGTCTTACAGCAGCATTTCCATATCCCAAATCAAATATGCATGACTGGCATACCAAAGGTACAAGGGCTGCGCCAGTGTTATATCCGATATTGTTATCTTCAAGACATTTCATGACCCCGTCTGAAGCCGCGAGTCCGTAAGCTGAACCGCCTGATAAAACGATAGCATTTATAGGGTTATCAGCAGTGAGGGGCGAAGTGAGAGGTGTTTCTCTGGATGCCGGGCCGCCACCGCTTATATCACAGCCTGCACGCGCACCGTTTGGAAAATATATCACAGAAACCCCGGTTTTGGCGGAATCATCCTGTGCATGTCCTATACTGAAATCAGACAGACTATTAATATCATTAAATTTGATTAATGGATTGTTATAAATCATCGGTTTGTTATCTCCTAATTCGTTTAAGTTTAGATATGAATAAATATATAATACCATATCGGGGAGGGAGATAGTAGGGGGATTTGGGGATATTATGACCTTGGATTGCACAATGAAAATTTTGTGCTTAAGGCTAAGGAATTAGGACTTGATACACTTATAATGGGAATACGTGACGGTGAAGCAATAAGAAACTTTCTTGATATTCCTGAAAATGAGCAGGTCGTATCTGTTATAGCAGTAGGATATAGAGCTGGTGAAGCTGATATGCCGGCAAGAAAGAGTGTTGAGGATATTGCCAGGTTTTATTAGAAAGTAGTTTATCTGATGAATGTTGTAATATAGTTTTATATGATATATACTAATTGGTAACTTATAATTATAATATTAATTTAAAAAAAGTTCAATAAATTACGTCATAAATTCTCTTTTTGGTACATGTTTTTTATGAGAAAATCACATGGAGGAAAGAGCTTATGAACAAATTTACAAAGAACTTAACAAAATTTATAGGATTTAAATTAGAAATTGAAGAGACATTAAAAGATTATCCGGATAATAAAAGAAAAATTATTTGGAAATTAAAAGGTGGAGTTTATATTTATAAAAATACTGACAAAAGAAAAATTATAGAATGTATTTTTAAAATAAGTGAAATTTTGTTGAATATTTTTATGATTGATCCAGTATTGATATTAGAGAAAATAATGTGCATATTTATGATTTGGATAATGGTTTTAACATTGTTAGTAATTATGAAAATGGTACATACAATAAAGAACATATAAAATGAGAGCTGGTAACTCACCCTCAAACCTCTTGCCATATTTTCATTACAGTATTATAATTTGTTAATCAAAATATTTTATTATCAAAAGAGGTTTGCCATGAATATTTTTAAAAAGATTTATTGTAGAAGCTTTCAGACTGTATTTAAGATTGCACTGCCATTCCTTCCTTATAGAAAGCCAAAGATTATCGGGGCTTTGACAGGAATTCCGGAAATACTTGATAAGAAGAAAAAAACGTGTCCTATTATTATTACGGATCCGGGAATTGCAAAGCTTGGAATACTTAATATGCTTACAGATGTATTTGATAAAGCAGATGTTAAATATTGTGTATATGATAAAACGGTTGCCAATCCAACAACAGATACGGTAGAAGAGGCACTTGCTATATATAAAGAGAATAATTGCGATTGTATTATTGGATTTGGTGGAGGTTCAAGCATGGACTGCGCCAAAGCAGTAGGAGTAAGAGTAGCAAGACCTAATACACATTTATCAAAGCTTGGAGGAATATTAAAGGTTCATGCTAAACTTCCACTTCTTATTGCGATTCCTACAACGGCAGGAACCGGAAGTGAAACAACGCTTGCAGCAGTAATTGTTGATGCCAAGACAAGACATAAATATGCTATTAATGATTTTCCGCTTATTCCAAGATATGCGGTACTTGACCCTAAAGTTACGCTTACACTTCCTGCTTCAATTACAGCTACAACAGGTATGGATGCGCTTACACATGCTGTTGAAGCTTATATTGGAAATTCAACTACTCCGGGAACAAGAAAAGATGCAATAATGGCTACAGAACTTATATTTGCAAATCTTGATACAGCATTTAATGACGGAACTAATGTTACTGCCAGAAAAAATATGTTAAAAGCTGCGTATTATGCAGGCTGCGCGTTTACTAAATCTTATGTTGGTTATGTTCATGCAATTGCCCATTCGCTTGGCGGCGAATATAATGTCCCACATGGTCTTGCAAATGCAGTTATTCTGCCTATGGTTCTTGAAAGCTATGGAAAATCTATATATAAAAAGCTTCATACACTTGCAATAGCGGCAAAGGTTGCAGATTCAGATATGACAGACGAAGAAGCGGCCAAGGCATTTATACAGGCAGTTAAAGATATGAAGGTTAGATTTAATATTGGAGATACCATACCTCAGATTAAGGAGGAAGATATTCCTAAAATGGCATCATATGCAGACAAAGAAGCCAATCCGCTTTATCCAGTGCCGGTGCTTATGGATAAGAAGGAACTTGAAAAATTTTATTATGCTTTGATGGAATAAATATATGTTCATTTTTAAAACTATTTAATTGCAATAAAAGAGAGGATTAGTATGAAGTCAACAGAAATAAATAAACTTGTTATTTCACAGAGAGAGTTTTTTCTTAAAGGAACAACACTTGATATAAATGTAAGAATTAGTGCGCTTAAGAAATTATATTCTGCAATAAAGGAGCATGAAGAAGAAATATACGATGCCTTATATAAGGATTTGGGTAAAAGCAGATTTGAGGGATATATGTGTGAGGTTGGACTTACACTTAGCGAAATATCGTATATGTTAAAGCATGTACGCTCATTTAGCAGAGAGAAAAATGTACATACACCATTGGCACAATTTTGTTCAAGGAGTTTTAAAAAGCCTTCTCCACGTGGAGTTGTGCTTATTATGAGCCCTTGGAATTATCCTTTTTTATTAACAATGGAACCGCTTGTGGATGCCATTGCAGCAGGTAATACAGCAATCTTAAAGCCTAGCGCGTATTCTCCTAATGTAAGCGCTGTTATAAGTGATATTATAGGCGGACTGTTTGATGATGATTATGTTGCTGTTGTTACAGGAGGGCGAGAGGAAAATACATGCCTTCTTAATGAACATTTTGATTATATATTTTTTACGGGAAGCCAGGCAGTAGGTAAAGAAGTAATGCGTAAGGCAGCAGAATTCCTTACACCTGTGACACTTGAACTTGGTGGTAAAAGCCCTTGTATAGTTACAGAGAATGCTGATTTAAAACTTGCTGCCAGAAGAATTGTTTTTGGCAAATTTTTAAATTGTGGACAAACCTGCGTTGCGCCGGATTACATATATGTCCAGAAGAGTGTAAAGGACAGGCTCGTAGAAGAACTTATTAAAGAAACCAGACGTCAGTTTACAGACAGACCATTGGAAAACAGAGATTACGGCAAAATAGTTAATGAAAAACATTTTAACAGAATAAAAGGACTTATAGATAAGTCAAAAGTTGTTTTGGGTGGGGAATATGATGACAAATCCTTGAGGATAGAACCTACAATTATGGACAATGTTACATTTGATGATGCAGTAATGCAGGAAGAAATATTTGGACCGGTAATGCCGATACTTACATTTGATACTATCGAAAATGCTGTTTCGGTTGTAAATGAACATATGCACCCTCTTGCATTGTATATATTTACAAAAAGCAAGAAGGAGGCAAAATATGTTACATCAAGGTGTAATTATGGAGGAGGCTGTGTAAATGATACAATAATTCATCTTGCAACCTCAGAAATGGGATTCGGAGGCTTTGGAGAAAGTGGTATGGGCTCTTATCACGGAAAAGCCGGATTTGATACATTTTCACATTATAAGAGCATTGTAGATAAAAAATGTTTCATTGATCTTCCGATGAGGTATCAGAAGTATAGTAAATTTAATGATAAGCTGATACATATGTTTCTTAAATAATTAATTTATTATCTGTATTAAATTTATTGCCTTATAGATGAATTTACCGAACTCCAAGTGATAAACTACAGTCTTCACCATGATTGTCACAATAGTATATTATTTGGTAACCATTGCCGGAGCTTTCTTTTGTTATAAGATAGTATCCGGCTTTTAGTTCGGCTTTAGAACCATCAAGATAGTTGATTTCCCTACGATAATGGTTGCCATCTGTGTGTATATCCGGAACATTAGGGTTATATATACCTGTCGAAGTGTAATCAATTTGTATTTCTGTATAATAGGATTTAAGATTTGCCCAATCTTTGGCTACTCTTGCTTTATGTACATGTTTTATATAAGTTGGAACGCACACAACAAGGAGTACAGCCATAATTGCGATAACTATGATGAGTTCAACAAGACTAAATCCTTTATTGTTTCTACTTTTCTTTTTATTAAATGTTTTATTAAATCTTATCAATATAATACCTTTCTAAATGTAAATAATGACCTGTATTTTTGCGCAATCTATCGGATTATAAAGTATAGATTGTGTTATTGTCAACATAAAATTTACATTTACAATAATGATATAGAAATTTTCATGCAGTAGTAATATAATAGATAGGTCACCAGTCCTGGGAGGGGTGCCACGGAAGTGGTACTATCGGAGTCTAGGTCCAATCACACTATATTATCCCGTAGAACTCGCGATAGCTGGTGGCTTTTTTTATTTATTTAATAATATAGAAAATGTAATGAAGATAGAGAGCAAAAGGAGTAACCGCAACATGAAAGAGAATCTTAAGAAACTGGCTAAGTATTACAAGCCATATCTTGGCACATTTATATTGGATATGGTATTGGCAATGATGTCGGCAGCAGTAGCTCTTGTAATACCGTTGGTTGTCAGATATATAACGTCAAATGTTGCGTATATGAATGCTGATGAGGCACTTAGAAAAATAACAATAATTGTTGTTATCTTGTTTGTACTTGTACTTATACAGTGGGGTTGTAATTTTTATATATCCAATTATGGACATGTAATGGGAGCAAAGATTGAGTATGATATGAGAGCTGAGATATTTAATCACTACCAGAAGTTGTCATATTCATTTTATGATGACCAGAAGGTTGGACAGCTTTTATCGAGGATTACATCGGATTTATTTGATATTACAGAGCTGCTGCATCATGGACCGGAAAATATTACTATATCTCTTATTAAGATAATAGGAGCGTTATGCATTTTAAGTTCGATTGACTGGAGACTGACAGTTGCAGCATTTGTGCTTATTCCTTTTATGCTTGTATTTGCGTATGTACTTAATAAGAGAATGAAACGTGCCTTTAAGAGAAACAGGGTGCGTATAGGTGAGATAAATGCGCAGATAGAAGATAATCTGTCAGGAATAAGGGTTGTTAAATCATTTGCAAATGAAGAGATTGAGTGCGAAAAGTTTAAGAGAGGCAATGATTTATTCCTTGAGTCAAAGAAAGACAGCTATCATTATATGGGAATGTATAACGCGGGACTTACTGCATTTACTACAATGATTAATGTTATTGTTATAGCCACAGGTGGCATAGGTATAGCAAAGGGCTGGGTTAATATTACAGATTTTGTGACATTTCTTCTTTATATTAATATATTTACAGAACCGGTTAAGGTACTTATTGATTTTACGGAGCAATTCCAGAATGGTTATTCAGGATATGAGCGCTTCTTAGAGATTCTTTCGGTTGAACCTGATATTAAAGAGAAACCGGATGCTAAAGAACTTACAAATGTTAAAGGCGAAATCACATTTGACAACGTATCATTCAGATATAAGGATGGTGCAGATGAGGTGCTTACAGATATTAATTTGTCGGTAAGACCGGGAGAGTATGTGGCACTTGTAGGCCCATCAGGTGTGGGAAAGTCAACTTTGTGCTCGTTAATTCCAAGATTTTATGAGGTTACAGGTGGTTCTGTCAAAATAGACGGAACAGATATTAAGGATGTAACTTTAAAGAGTCTTAGGGACCATATAGGGGTAGTCCAGCAGGACGTATATCTTTTTATGGGCTCTATTAAAGAAAATATAAGATATGGAAAGCCTGATGCAACTGACGAAGAGGTTATAGAGGCGGCAAAGCTTGCTAATGCGCATGATTTTATTATGAACTTTGAAAATGGATATGATACGGATATAGGACAGCGAGGAGTAAAATTATCAGGTGGTCAGAAGCAGCGATTATCAATAGCCAGAGTATTTTTAAAGAATCCTCCTATACTTATATTTGATGAGGCAACATCAGCACTTGATAATGAAAGCGAGCAGATTGTACAGGAGTCCTTAGAGAAGCTTGCAAAGAACAGAACAACATTTGTTATAGCACACAGACTTACAACTATAGAGAATGCCGAGGAAATCCTTATGTTGACAGACGAGGGCATTAAAGAACGTGGAACTCATGAAGAACTTATGAGACTTGATGGAGAGTACGCAAAGATGGTTAAGATACATCAGAAGTAATTATGCAGCTTGATAATAATTAATATATTGGATAATATATAAAGAGAAAAATATATATAGAAAACAATATATAAAGTAAATAATATATAGGATAATTTAGTTATTAGGGATATGTTATATTGATAATAGGGGCTTAAGGAGGTAGTATTATGAGCAAAAAAGAACAACTATTACAGTTAATTGAAAAAGTACCTGACTATAAAATTGGTTACATTTTGGCATTTGTGGAGGGAATTACAGCTGACGAAGATGCAGATGATGCATATTGCGAATCTCTTTATCAGGATTATTTAAGAGAAGACGATAAAGAAGAAAGCTATTCTTTAGAGGATTGCAAAAAGGAGTGGGGCTTGGACAATGTATAAAATTATAATAAAAAAGCCTGCTAAGAAGTTTATTGATAAATTACCTAAAAATGAAAAAATACGTATTATTAAGGCTATAGAGAAACTGCCGGATGGAGTGGATATAAAGAAGTTAAAAGGACACGATAATGTTTATCGTCTTAGAATTGGAGATTATCGGATTCTATATACAGTAGATAACGGTGAATATACTGTTATAGTAATAAATGCAGGAAATAGGGGACAGATATATCAACAGTACTAGAGTGTTAAAATATATAAAAAATAGAGAGACATTAAAAGCAACCATGTAATATAAGGGGAAAACTGTGGACTCAAATAAAAAAAGAAAAATAATAAGAGAAAAAGATAAAAGACGTAAATTTATTCTGCTTGCATGCAATATACTATTGATTATTATCATGCTTATAGGAACGGCAGAATATACCAGATACATTTATAAAACGCAGGAAGAAGCTCAAAAAGAAGATTTTATCAGAATGATAGATTCGATGAAAAAGGTTTCCCAAAATCATTTGAATAGTGAAAGAGGCTATGTAAAGAACTGGGCTAATTATATTTCCCAAAACGATATGACAATGCAGGAAGCATTGGAGTTTTTGCGTACTATTAATACAGATAAGAACAGATTTGCACATATTATAGATATGGATACTTATGAGGCATATTCCTCATATTATCCTGAGGGATTGGAAAGTATAGATACATATGTAAAATACAAAGATAAAAATGTTGAAGCAGAGGAACAGTTCGATGAAATAATGCAGAGCATGTTTATGGGAACGGATGAGGCTTTTAGTGTTCTTGGTAAGTATTGTTTACAGGAAACGCAGGCAATGGGCGTTGGAATTGGTACAAGGGTAACGCTTGTTACTGATGATGGCAAGAAGGATTATCTGATACTCAGAATTGTTCCGGTAGATGAATTAAAGAAATCGTGGGTGTTCCCAACAGAGTATTCTAATGCGGAAATTGGCATTATTACACGTTCAGGTGATTATGTAATACAGTCTTCATCGATGAAATCTCTTAATTTTATAGAATATATACGTGGTTATAATTTTCAGGACGATTATAATGAAGGTGACAGGCTGCGTAAAAAATTGGAAACTACTGATAGTGGAATACTTGAATACAAGAATTTCAGGGATACGGATTGTTTGTGGTATTATTCTTCATTTGGCTCAGATTCAGCCTTAGACATTATAGGTGTAATCAACGTCAGCGATTTGGAAGTTCATAATGATGCGTGGTATATAATAATTCTGGTATTCGGAACATTGGTAGTGCTTGCAATAATAGATGGTATATATTTAATTAATATGAACCACAGACTGTATGAGGAAGCAAAAGCATCACAGCAGGCAAGCAGGGCAAAGACACAATTCCTTTCTGCGATGTCACATGATATCAGAACTCCTCTTAATGCGGTTATGGGAATGATGGAGATAGCAAAGAAAAAGCCGGATGATGCAGCATATGTCAAATCCTGCATGGATAAGGGCTTGCGTTCGGGAAAGCAGCTGCTTACATTGATAAATGACGTTCTTGACATATCTAAGATAGAGAGCGGAAAGCTTACATTAAATTCCGAGCAGGTATCATTGGTTGAGTTAATGCAGGATTTAGAGGATATGGTTAAAATAGGTGCTGCACAGAAGGGTATCACGATTAAATGCGACTGTGCATCACTTACACATAAATATGTGCTGGCAGACAGAATGCGTCTGAACCAGATTTATATGAATTTGTTAACAAATGCAATAAAGTATACAGATGATGACGGAAAAATTCTTATACGTTTGTATGAGGAAAATATTACTGACAATCCGCTTAAAACTAAATTAATATTTTATATAGAGGATACAGGAATCGGTATGACCGAGGAATTCCAGAAGAACATGTATGGCATGTTTTCAAGGGAAATCAATACTCAGGTTAACAGTACTCAGGGCACAGGTCTTGGACTTTCTATAGTAAAGCAGATGGTTGATTTGATGGAAGGAACAATAGATTGTGAGAGCTCAACAGGAATTGGAACTTCCTTTACGGTAAGTATTGATTTGCCGGTTATAGATGAGTGTGAAGTATATAATGCAGAAGATGTCATTTCCCAGGATATTGAAGGAATGCGCCTGATGGTAGTAGAAGATAATGAATTAAACTGGGAAATATTTAAAGAGCTGGTTTCAGACAAGGGAATTATATGTGATCATGCTGAAAATGGCAAAGAATGTATTGAAATGCTTACAAATACACCGAATAATACATATTCGGCTATACTTATGGATATACATATGCCTGTTATGGATGGATATGAGGCAACAAGAACTATCAGAGCTATGGAGGATGACAATATTAGTAAGATTCCTATAGTGGCTATGACAGCGGATGCTTTTGCAGAAGATGTTCAGGCATGTATAAACTGTGGAATGAATGGTCATATTGCAAAGCCTGTAAGTATGGATAAGTTAATGCCATATCTTGTTAAGATAAAGAATAATCAGATATAGCAATTACGTCATAAGATAATCAGCAAGATACAATAAGTCAGATATACTGTGTATTATATCTACATCGGTATATTGAATGGGAGATAATATAAATATGAAGAGATTTTTAAAGAATATAACATCTGCGCTGCTTTTAACAACAATGGTTGGAACTTCGTTATTGGGAATGTCAGGATGTGGCAAAAAAGATAATAAAGACAGTGAAGCATTTAGTCCAAGGCTTGATACCCAGAGTCAGGTTGTATTAAATGTAACAGGTTTTTTGGAAGCTAATCCCAATGTGGATATTATGATGACATCAGAAGAGGTGTTTGATAAGTATGGAGATAAGGTAAAAGATTATTGCATTGACTTAAATAAAGAAAATATTAATACAAGTGCAATAGATGAGAAGATGTTAAGCAGAGGATATCATGACGGAAAGCTGTTATCAATACCTATGGGACAGAATCTTTATGGACTTGTGGTTAATGTTTCATTGCTCGAAAAAGAAGGGTTATCAGTTCCTTCTACATATGATGAATTTATTAATGTGCTTACTGTATTAAGGAGCAAAGGTTATACACCTATTCAGGGACCTAACAGTAAGGTATATGCAGAACTTACACAGGGAATGGCATATGACATGATTATGAACGACAAAGACTTGTATAACGATTTAACTGCCGGCAAGGACAGTGCCGTAGATAAGTTGCAGACTGTATATGACAAGCTGGATGTTCTGGTAAATAATGGATTTATTGATTATGAGCTTAATAAAAGTTATCCAAACGATAATTACGATAAAGCTATTCTCAAGTTTTTTGAGGGAGATGTACCATTCTGGGTATGCAACACAGAAAAGGTAAGTGGAATGAAGAAGAGAGAGTCTAAGTCAGAGGCATTTCAGGCAAATCCATTTACATATACATATATACATGCGCCTCTGGGAAAAAATGGAACATATGCATATAGTGAACCATGGTTTGGATTTGCTGCAAATAAAAATGGCAGCAATTCAGATTATGCTTTAGAGTTTTTGCGTTTCCTTGCCACTAAAGACGAGATTAACAAGATTGCTGAGATTAAGGGAGTTCCTTCAGTTGCTGTTGACGGAACAAATGCTGATATATATAAAGATGTATTAAATCCGGAAAAAACAGAAATGAATTATATAAATGACGGAACCATTACAACAACAATGTCATCAGGCTGGTACACAAGCATTAATAAATATATAACAGGTGAATTTGGTTCATCAAAAGAGGCTTTACAATATTATGTTAAATTATGCAGTAAGAAATAAAAAAACAAAATATACAAATCAATATGACAGGATGACTAAGTCACCGATAGGGAAATTGGTTATTACTTTAGGAATTCCGACAACAATAAGTATGCTTGTTACTAATATTTACAATATGGTTGACACTATGTTTGTAGGAAAGTTAGGAACAAGTGCAAGTGCTGCTGTAGGAATCATATTTGGATTTATGTCAATTCTTCAGGCTTTTGGCTTTATGTTTGGACAGGGAGCAGGAAGCATTATATCCAGAAAGTTAGGAAGTAAAGATGAAAATACAGCATCAATAGTTGCATCTACTTCATTCTTCTCATCTATGTCTATAGGAGCCTTAATAGGAATAGTTGGTCTTATATTTAATACCCGGCTGGTATATTTAATGGGAAGTACAGATACAATATTACCATATGCAAAAACATACAGCATATTTATATTGATAGCGGCTCCTTTTATGACAAGTACATTTACACTTAATAATATACTTCGATTTGAGGGAAAAGCATCATTGGCAATGGTAGGACTTTTGTCAGGAGCGATTCTTAATATTGTAGGTGATCCTATTTTTATGTTTGGCTTTAATATGGGAATAGCAGGAGCAGGTTTATCAACAGCATTATCTCAGATGGTAAGCTTTTGTATACTTTTGTTTATGTTCTTATCCGGAAAAACACAGAGTAAATTATCAATACGTAAGTTTACTAAAGAATTTAAGCTGATGTTTGATATATTAGGAACAGGATTTCCAAGCCTTATAAGGCAGGGACTACAGGCTGTTTCTACGATGATTCTTAATCAGCAGGCAAAAATATATGGCGATTCAGCTGTCGCTGCAATGAGCATTGTATCAAGAATAAGCTTTTTTATATTTGCAGTAGGACTTGGACTTGGTCAAGGATTTCAGCCTGTGTGTGGATTTAATTATGGAGCAGGGAAATATACAAGAGTGAAGAAAGCATTCAGATTTACGCTTATTATGAGTGAAATTATGTTAGGAACATTTGCAGTTGCAGGACTTGTATTTTCAAATCAGGCGATAGGAGTATTTAGAGATGATGCAGATGTAATTGCATTTGGTACACCGGCACTTAGATATCAGTGTATGGCATTGTTTTTAAATCCGCTTATAGTTTTATCTAATATGACATTGCAGAGTACAGGACAAAAAGTAAGTGCTACGTTTTTGGCTATGACAAGAAGCGGATTGTATTTAATTCCGCTTCTTTATATATTAAGTAGCTCACTGGGGGCATTAGGTATCCAGATTGCACAGCCTGTTGCAGATGTATTATCATTTGTTACTGCGCTGCCTATAATTGTAAACTTCTTATTGCATCTTCCCCATGACAGGGAAGATGTCAAAATTTAATTTCTTTACCTTCTTTTCTCCACTGTCTGAATTCCGCAGAAGCAGATAATAAAAGGTCTGAAGATGAATTTAACGCTGTTTCTACGGAATCCTGAATAACTCCGATAATAAAGCCTATTCCAACAACCTGCATGGCAATGTCATTAGGAATACCAAATAAAGAACATGCCATAGGGATAAGAAGAAGTGAACCTCCGGCTACTCCTGAAGCACCACATGCAGAAAGTGCAGCAAGAATGCTTAATAGAATGGCACTTGGTATATCAACAGAGATACCTAATGTATTAGCTGCCGCAAGAGTCATAACCGTAATGGTTATTGCAGCACCATCCATATTAATTGTTGCTCCAAGCGGAATAGTAACAGAGTATGTATCTCTGTCAAGTCCCATATCTTCACATTCCTGCATATTAACAGGAATATTTGCAGCAGAGCTTCTTGTAAAAAATGCTGTGAGAGCACTCTTCTTTAAACATCTGAATATAAGAGGATAAGGATTCTTGTGTGTACACCAGAAAACCAATATTGGGTTAGTAACAAAATAAATAAATAACATTGTACCAACAAGAAGCATAAGTAATTTGCCGTACTCCTTGAATACAGACAGACCATTATTGGAAACTGTATCAAATACAAGTCCCATAATACCAAATGGAGCAAAGTTAATAATCCATGTGACTAACTTAGATAAGCCGTCAGAAAGATCAACAAGCATATCTTTAGTAGTATCCTTGGCATGTCTTAACGCAATACCTATAACAACTGCCCATGCAAGTATTCCTACATAGTTAGCTGTAGTTATTGATTTTATTGGATTTTCTACAATATTGGATATTAATGAATTAAGTACATCACCGATGCTTCCGGGTGATGACATTTCCTCAACACCTTCTACTAAAGTAAGTGTTACAGGGAATAACTTGCTTGTAAAAACAGCAATTACAGAAGCAAGAATAGTGCTGAACATATAAAGTATAATTACAGTTTTAATAACACCACCATGACTTTTTCCTGAATGGCATAAAGAACTTATAACAAGAACAAACACGAGCAATGGTGCAATAGCTTTAAGTGCACCTACAAATATATTTCCGAATAATGTTATGGCAGTTGCATTTGGTACTAAAATTCCAAGAATAATACCAATTGCAAGACCTCCGATAATTCTTTTTATAAGACTTATACTTATCCATTTGTCTAATATTTTTTTCATATCTGATTATCTCCTATGCAAAACTTTTACTATTATAAACTTGAAAAATGCATTTGACAACTAATATAAATTATTCTTGTTATATTAGGGCACAAGTGCTATTATCATGTTAGGTTAGCAATATCTAACTATAGATAGCTGCAAAGTACCATAATTTTACTATTTTTGCATTTGCAACATTGATACTTGCTAATCCGGGAAGAAGTTTCGTTGTCTTTTTAGGAGCTTTTTTGGGAGCGCTTATGATAACGGTATCTTTTATGTTTATAGATTCCATTAATAATGTTATAAATACAGGCTCTGACAGTATGGGAAGTTTTAAATACGAATATGTACTTAATAAGCTTAGGACTGATAAAGTAGACGGAGCAGATGAGCTGGTTATCGGAAAATATGAGTATGACGGCTCGACATTTTCACTGATAGGTACAACTTCTGATGTAAAGTATCTTAACATTGAAACAACTGACAATGGCAAAGCTGACATTGATAATGGATATTATGTGACAAATGTAATGGCATATGCATACAATCTTAAAGCAGGCGATGAATTTTCATTTGTAAATCCTACAACAATGGAAGAAAAAAAGGTGACAATAAAAGGAATTATAAAGAATGACAGTCAGAAGATGCTTATTTGCAGTCAGGAAAATGCAAGAAAGCTTTTAGGCTGGAATGCAGATACATATAATGGACTCTTGTCAGACAGACCGATTGAGCTTGGTGATGCCATGATGGTGGTAGTATTCAGAATTTATTCGGGTATAGAAGGCGTATTGTATAAACCTGTTATATCTATTGGCAGTATTCTGCTCACGATTATTATAGTGGCAGCATGCTATATTATATCTTTGTTAATAGTAAGGCACAAAGCTGACAGGGTTGATATGGTAGAGAGCCTCAAGGATAACAGGGAATAGGGAATTGTTAATAATACAGCTAATTATGAAAATTTATACCCAACGCCCCAGACGGTTTTGATATATTGAGGATTTTTAATATCGGCTTCTATTTTATTGCGGATATTTCTTATGTGAACCATAATAACATTGTTGATATCATAGGCTTCGTCTTCACTCCACAGAGAATTATAAATATGCTCTGTGGAGAAGACGTTGCCTTTATTTTTCCATAAAAGTTCAAGGATGGCAAATTCTTTAGGAGTGAGAGGGATTTCTTTTGAGGCAAGAAATACCCTGTGAGTCTCAAGATTCATGGATAAATCAAGATACTCAAGTGTAGAAGAGCTTCTGTTGTCATTAAAATCATTATATCTTCTAAGCTGCGCCTTAACACGGGCAACAAGTTCCACAGGGTTAAATGGTTTGGCAATATAATCATCGGCACCTGCACTAAGACCGATTACCTTATCCATGTCCTGGTCTTTGGCTGACAGCATTATTATTGGAATATGGCTTTTTTTACGGATTTCCATACACAGGGTTATTCCATCCATATCTGCCATCATTACGTCAAGAATGGCAAGGTCTATATTCATATTTTCCATGCAGTTTAGGGCTTCTTTTCCATCGGCGACCTTATATACCTGATAACCTTCATTTTTAAGATATATTCCAACAAGTTCTCTTATATCCTGTTCATCATCCACAACAAGAATCGTAGCCATAATATAGGTGCTCCTTTTTAATTTATTATATGAAATAAGTGTCAAAAGTTATATTTTAAGCAGTTTATTTTAAGAACATTTAACAAGTCTTATATATATGCAGAATATATTGTTATCATATTCTGCCCATATTTTACCACCGTATAATTCAATAGTGTCTTTAACAATAGAAAGCCCAAGTCCGTTACCTGGAATGTTTGAATTTCTGGAAAGGTCGGCACGGTAGAACTTGTCAAATATTCTGTCACAGTCTGATTTTGTAAGGCAGTCAGTTTCATTAGACAGTGCAATAAGAATATAATCATTTTCTTCTGTGACTACAGCACGGATAGTTGAATTAACCATCGAGTATTTTATTGAGTTCATGATAATATTATCAAGCGCAATTTTAAAATTTTCAATATTAACATTTGAATATAGTGGTTTATCAGGAATATCAACATTGAAATGTCTGTTTTCTTTAGCTGCAATTCCTACAAATTCAGATATATCCTGGCTTAACATCATTGCAACATTACATTTGCAAAGGTTTTCATCCGTCTGGATTTTCTCGTTTTTGGCAAGAAGGAATATCTTGTGAATCATTCCGTTAATCTTTTCTACCTGATTAAATGCTTTTTTCAGATATTCGTCTTTTTCAGCTTCGGTTTCATATTTACCGCTTATTACAACATCAAGATATCCGGTAATTATGGTCATTGGAGTCTTGATATCATGTGAAAGGTTGGTTATAAGCTCCATATTTTTGCGGTCATTTTCACGTTCTTCACGCATCATTCTGTCAAGATTATGCTGCATATCATCGATACTCTCGGCAATGATTGTGATTTCATCAGCTCCCTTTTTGGATATCTTTGTGTCAAGATTACCTTGCGAAATCTGGTCAACAACACCTGAAAGATAACGAATGTAATCTATTCGTTTCTTGACAAGGAACATTGCACTTAACACAAAAATAAATGCTCCGAGCACAATACAGGCTGCCTTAAGCTTCATATCTGCATATAAATATTCAGGCGTTACATCAGTTTCAAAAATAATATAATAGAGTACCTTTGAAACACTTTTGGTGTATACAAATGAATATTTCGTGGTGCAGTCATCATAAGAATTAGCTACAAGTGATTCTATATCGACATAAGTTTTATTCTTTTTGTAATCGACAGGTTCTTCTCCGTCTTTAAGTGTTTTCCACAGAACAAGTCCGTTACGGTTTGTGACCGTTATTGTCATATTACTTACTGCTTCAGAGGTAAATGGCATCTGATTTTTATCGAGAAGATATTTCATTGCATCACCGACAGTTTTTTCTTCACCGGTATTGTTTGCATTTATTTCATCTATGGCGATATTAAGTGCATTGTCAAGTTCTCTTACCATTTCCATTACCTGAATATCATATCGTGATTTGTAGTCGGAATAGTCTTCGATTTCGTCAACAAGAACTCCGTAGTGGCTGCATATTATAAATGTAGATAAAGATACAAAAACAGCGATAGCAATGGATACTATCATTACTATCGCAAGTTCTTTATATATTCCTATTTTTTTCGTTTTACTTTTATTAGACATATAAATCCTCATTCCTAAGCGGCTTCAATGTGAAAAGGTAATAATTATTATTATTGCCAGTAACCAAGTTCGATTCCCTTATCGTAAACAGCCTTTCCCATGACATAGTATCCGTATGAATTCATATGTGTATAGTCAAATTTGATGCTTTCAGGAACTAATCCATTTGAAAGGTTATAGGTATCTTTTTCGGTAGCTTCAAGTCCTGCTACATCAAGAGCATTTTCCAGCATATATGTTCTCATATTTATGAAATGCTCCCCGAAGGCTTCACGAAGGGCTGCTTCCCAGTATGTATCGTTAAGTCCCGGTTCGTAATTATCGGTATAACTTTCGCTGTCTATCGATTCCTTTGGGTTATCTGTGTCTCCTATAATAATATAACATTGTGTTCCCGATTTATCAATCATTGCCTTATATTGGGAGATAAGAGTGTTATAGTCATCCCAGCCTCCGTTACTTCCCATCTGGATAATAAGCACATCAGATGCAGTATTGGCAATATCATAAGCGGCTTTTGTCACAACCTGAGAGTTCTTCTTAATCTTAACATTTTCAGATGCATTCTTATCATAAAATGCAATGTAATAATTTCCATTTTTTGATGTAAGCTGATAAGGAATTCCGTCTATGTATATAAGGTTTTCAGGTTCGTCATTGTAACTTGCGTATCCGTTGAAATTCTGAAGCTCGACTTTGTTGCCGGATGAATCAACTATATTGATTTTGGATGTTTTTCCGGGTTTGACGGTTACTGCCTTTTCTATATACATTTTAAGTCCACCCTGCCTGAGGGCAATTTCATAAGAAGGTTCGCTGCATACACCAAGGTTATAAACTTCAAGACCGGTGAAATTAGCAAGTGTATCAGGATATGACCAGTTAGAAATATCTGTATTGGTTCCGTCTATGTTAACGGTTCCTTCACCGGCACCAAGTCCGAAGGTGATTGAGTCTCCCCAGCAGATGATTCTTTTTATTGCATCAGGTGTTATCTGGTTAGTTAGTTCATTAGAGGCATTGGTATTCTCGGCTCTCATAAAAGATGCTTCGGCAACATTATTAATATTATCGTCACTGTTTATGTTGTTTGAAGATTTGTATACTTCATAAGCTGTTATAAGTATTGAACTTATGGATAATGTTAAAATTATTTTTGCTGTTTTTCTTAAAATACTTCTCATATCAATCCGCCCCTTTCTTTGTTCCTTCTATAATTTAATACGAAAAATCAACTGAAAAAGTTAGGATAAATCTTTAGATTTCTTAAGAAATTATTACGATAAAAAGATTGGTAAAATGTCAGAAAGACCGATATAACTTGTGAAGTATATATATGATGTTGTATCATACATTATGAAAATGCTTATAAAAGAGAGGATATATAAAAATGAAGAAAAAATATTTATGTCCATGTTGTAAGAAATACGAGTTTGTTAACGGACCGGGAAGCTACGAGATATGTCCTGTATGTTCATGGGAAGATGATAAGGTACAAGCAGATAATCCGGATTATAAAGGTGGAGCAAATAAACTGTCGTTAAATGAATGTATAAAGAAATTTAATTCTGTAATAGCAGTATTTTTAATGTTTGCAGTGCTTATTACAGGTATTGTCGGTTGTGGAAATGCTGCGGATACAGGAAATGCCTCACAGACAGATAGTCAGCAGATGTTGGCATCTATAAGGGAAGATGATAGCAGTACATCCAATGCATCAAAACAGACAGCTGCACTTAAATTCAGAAATGAAAATTTACTTAATTCACATTATGAGAAGCATGGTAAAGAGATGGGCTTTAAGTCTGCAAAAGAATATGAAAAGGCAGCAGCTGCGGTTGTAAGTAATTCCAAGGCACTTCATAAAAAAGAAGCTGAGGATGGCGACGATGTATATTATGTAGAAAGCACTAATGAATTTGTGATTGTTTCGACAGACGGATACATAAGAACATATTTTAAACCGGATGCAGGAATATCATACTATAACAGACAGTAGAACATAAGATTTATGAAAATGTGAGATAATCAGTGCGCGGATTATACTAAATATGAAAATATAATAAGACGTGATTGACATATTGTATCACTTGTATTACTATTAATAATACAAGTGATACAATTTTGCTATATAGGAAAAAATTTAAACTTCTTTGTACAGCAAAAACAGGCAGATCTGAAAAGATTTGAGAATAAAGAGGAGATGATTAAATATGATTATTGAACTGGATATGGAAAGTGATACTCCTATTTATGTGCAGTTACGCAATCAGATAGTCAAAGGAATAGGAAGAGGAGAGTTAAAGCTTGGCGAGAAATTACCTACTGTCAGACAGCTCGCTGATGAAGCCGGAGTCAACTCAATGACCGTTAATAAAACATATCAGATATTGAAGGCGGAAGGGTATATAAAGACAGACAGAAGACAGGGGGCATTTGTATCCGATAATATAAATATGAATGCGGAATTCAGGGAAAAACTTGAATCAGAGCTTGAGCTTTTATCGGCAGAGGCAAGTGTTACAGGAATGGATAAGAAAGAATTTTTAAAGATGTGCGAGGATATATATTCAAAAATGCAGCCATGTGTAAGCATGTAAGTTACATTACATATAAACTGCTTACTCAGTAGAGCAGATAGAAACATTTTATCTGAAAGATATGTCTAAATGCGTGGTGTACAGATTGCTTATTAAAAAGCAGAAATGAGGGATATTATGGAAATTTGTATGTTTATATTGTTTTTATTTACAAATCTAATGGTGGTTTTAGTGATGAAATTTACACTTGAATCCAATTACAAATATAGTAATGGCATGGTATTGGGGGTTCATATACCATCAGAAAATGCAAATGATGAGGAAGTTGTCTGTATGGTAAATACGGGTAAAAAGCATATGAACCGTTTTCAGATGATTAACGGCATAATATCAGTTGTAATATGTCTGCTTAATTTCTGGAGCATAATTATATTTGTTGTTGCGTTGACAATATGGCTGATAGTATATTTAGCAGGCATTGAGTATATGATTATCTCACAGCATCGTAAAATGTATAATTGTAAGATAAAAAATGGCTGGGTTATTGAGGCACAGAAAAAGAAAAAGTATATTGATACCAATGTGTTAAGCCAGTCGGGTAAAACTGTAATAAGTTATAAATATCATGCGATTATTATAGCGCTGGAAATTGTATGTTTAATTCCTTTTTTATTCAGAATGGATAAGAGTTATTTTTCTATTGCCGGGATATTTTTTCTCTGCACAGTACTTGTCTCATTAATTGCCCTGATTTTCCATGTCTATGTAAATAAAAGTGAAAAAGCGGTATATAGTGAAAACACAACGGTTAATCAGGTCATTAATAATGAAATGAAAAAGTACAAAGGGCTGGGGCTTGTGCTGTTAAGTGCAATAAATGCATTTGACTGGGGTTTTCTGGCAATAGATGTATTGATATCGGGTGTATTTTATTCTGTAGCAATGTATGTCTACGGTTTTATACAATTTTTCTCTGCGGCAGCATTTCTTATATTATTTGTTATTGCAAACCGCAGAAAGAAAGAGCTTTTAGACATAGATGACAGTCCTGTATATGTGGATGATGATGAATATTGGAAAACGGGATTTTATTATAATCCAAATGATAAACATGTATTTGTGCCAAATAAGTTACAGTCAGGAAATTATGCAATGAATTATGCTACATTTGGTGCAAAGCTATGTACTGCTATAGTGAGTATTATTACAGCAGCTGCGATAGCAGCTACAGTTATTGTGCTGATTCCTTTTATGAATGTACGAATAGATATAAATATGCAGGAGGATAATATAACAATCTCGGCTGCCGGGTATACAAGTGAAATTAATGCTAAGAATATTGAAAAAATAGAGCTTATAGATAAACTTCCTACTGACGGCTTCAGTAAAATAAACGGCGGCGCCACAGATGAATATCTTGTAGGACATTTCAAAGGAAACACCTATGGAAAGTGCGAAATGTATATATTTGAAGGATATTCCCCTATTCTTGAGATAAAGACAAACAGGGAAACTATATTTGTTAATTCAAAGAATGAAGGAGAAATAGAGAGAATTTATGAGGATTTGCTGAGACAAATTCCATAATGAGTATGTTTTAATTATATAACGAGCAGAAACCGGCAATGTAAAACATGAATTATAATATATAAAAACCACAGGTACATATCAATCTTCAACTTATGATTGGAAATGTATCTGTGGTTTTTGTTTGTGAATATGAATCAAACAGACTTAAATCTGCATATTTGTAAAAAATTAATTTCCTAAAATTTACAACTAAAATTTACACAAATATATACTAATACTTGGCAATCTCGGAGTGGAGGTATATCCTATAAACAATATAGTGAAAATCAAGGCTCGCTATATTTAGCAGTACTGCATATTAATCCAAAATGCAGTCAAATATAGGAGGACAAAAGATGCAAAAGTTATTTGGAAAGCTGAATTCCAAAATGGCTATAATCGGGACAGTAAGTGCCATTGCTGTAGTATTATGCATAGTTGGTATTGTTATAGGTGTTAACAGCAAAAACAATAAGAGTAGTAATGAAACAGGAAATAATAAAAATGTGGCTGTTGAAACAACTACCGTTAAAGAAACACAGACTAATAAGAGCACAGAAGGAAGTAAAGATGTTGCTTTATCAACGGAAAATGTGACAGAAGAAGCTGCTACAGAAAAAGCAGGTGAAAATGTTACAGAGGAATCAAAAGCAGAAGAGAATAATGTCGCAGAAAATGCTGTTTCAGCAGGTAATAATAACAGCAACAATTCACAGCAGAATTATAATGAGCCTGATACAGAGGCGCCAGCAACACCGTCTCCTGAGCCATCACCGGAACCGGATCCGGAACCAAGTCCATCACCAGAACCAAGCCCGGAGCCTGATACCCCTCAGGAAGATCATATTGTGTATAAAGCAGATGGTTCTATTGATTTGAATGAAAGTTATTGGGTAAAATCAACTGATGCTTCAAGGGCTATAGGGAAATCTAAAGAATTTCAAACATTAATGGGTAAATATTATAATCAATATGGTGGAGATAATATTCATTTTTCTATTCAAAGAATATCTACTGCTACTCCTGGTATATATTGTGTGTATGATTATAGTTATTTTTGCACTTTATTTAATGATAAAAATCAGATAGTTCATTTTTATTTTAATGGTTCTGAATTTGTTGAAAAATAAAGAAAATATGAAAAGGTATAACATAAAAATGGACTCCGTGAAGTGTATCAGGTAATGGTGGAGAGAAAGATATGTAGTCTTGCAGATGCAGAAAGCGGAAAACATAAATTTTATAGAGAAGAATCAGGAAAAGAAATCAGAGTTCAAGAGATTCCGTGGAAATAAGATAAAATATAAGGGGAAACATTATGAAGAAGAAAATAATAATTGGCATATCAGCAGCGGTAATAGTTATTGGTGCAATAACTGCAGGATTTATAACGGGCATTTTATCAAAGAAGAAAAACAACAATGATATAAATGTTTCATGTAAGGCAGCGGTGACTAAAAATGGTGATATAACATGCTACGACTGGCTTAAGAAGTTATGTAACAATACAGGCATTGAAGCAGAGGATTACAGAAAAGCAGCTAAGGAATATGGATATATTACGGATAGTGATGAATTTAGTAATGATGACATAGCATCAGGTGGATTTATGGCGCTTACTTCAATGCGTGCAATGGGTGAAGGCAAAATGCAGATATATCTTGGAACTGATGATGAGATATCAGACAACACCAACATAGAGCTTGCAATTGAAAAAGAACTGATAGCACAGGATTCGCTTGATAAAGGATTTTCGGACGAAGAGGCTGATGGTATTCTTGATAATTTGAGGATTTGTATTATGGGGAATTTTGGCCTAATAATATTGAAAGTGTCTCTTATAAAGAAAATGTTTCTCAGCTTCAGTTTTTTGACATTAAAGATTATAAAGAAGATGACAATATTATATCTTTAGATGACAGTGCAGCCAAAAAGTTGAAAAAAGATGATATATTTGTATTTGATTATAATGGTGAAAAGGTTGCAAAGAAAATCAGTAAGGATATGGGGAATGGTACATTTTCACTTGAAGACCCTGCAATTGAGAATGTCTTTGATACTCTGATAGTTTCTGATTCGACAAGCATAGGAATTGACGATATTATTAACTATTACGGACTGGATAAAGTAAAGGTGTCGGCTGGAAATCCTGTAACCATGCTGACAGCAGATGTGTCTGGCAAAGTCAATTCCAAAGGATTCGCAATAGAGGCTGCGGTAAATGATGATAATGAACTTGAAGTTACATTAAAAGATAATGATACGGAGGCAGAATACAAGCTTCCTATTAAGCAGAAACTTAATAAAAAATGTGAGAATTTCTCCATGGAATGGAATGTTAATAATATAAATGTAGGTGCACAGGTTAAATATACGCTTAAGAGCGGATTAAAATATGCATCTGTCGGAGTTGATATTGATTCAGAAATTTCTGGTGGAATCGGAGTCGAAGGGGATTTTTCAGATGGAATTCTTTTATGTCAGACACCTGCACCAATTGGCAATCATCTTGTTGCGGTAAATGTGGCATTATATCTTGTTCCGACAATAGATGGTTCAATTACTCTTAAAGTGGAAGTACCATTTCATGCAGGTGTATCATATGAAAAAGGAAAAGGTGTGAAGGGAACAATGGGACTTCGTTCGTCTATGCAGACATCAATTGAGGCAGAAGGAAATATGGGATTGTATTTCAGGACAGCACCAATGATTGTTACAATGAAGTCTATTCCGTTATTAGACGCAGAACTTGACATGGGAGCAGAAGCGGGCGCAACACGAACAGGCAGACCAAATGGACAAATATGTTCTGATGTTAATGTTAAATTCCCTGTTTTTAAGCTTGGAGTTGGTGATGAAAATGTTAAGTATAAGAACAAGAAATCACTTCTTTGTACAATGAATATAAGTAAGAGTTGTGAATTTTCATCATTTGCAAAAAGCAAATCACTTCATTATGAAAGACTTGCCGATGGCACGAAACAGTTTGTAAAAGAATGTACATATAATGAGCAGTCAGAAAATGACAAACCAAAGGAAAGCGGGACAAGTACAGAAGCACCAACACAGGAGCAGACAACACAGCAAACTAATGC
>ERZ1106969.890-NODE-890-length-25669-cov-44.447294_pt1 | contig 25669 bp, 22 predicted proteins | sample MGYA00403685_ERZ1106969 | MGnify/ENA primary metagenome ERZ1106969 (study PRJEB35170, sample SAMEA104062416) | human gut metagenome | biome: human gut; feature: human-associated habitat; material: faeces | place: Denmark | collected 2012-05-18 ... | reverse complement strand
CAGGCTAATAACCATAGTGAAAGTAAATATATGCGTTTCATCGTCCACCTCACTGCACCACAATATCGTCAAAATGCTGCTGATACACGGACATAAACATAGCATCCGCTATATCATACATAATAGTGTTATTACGATTAAGTGGGAACTTACGCGTATCATTCACATAATGCATTAGCTTCGTCGCCCCATCAAAGGTATACTTCGCCACATCTACCTCTGTCATAGCCAAACCAGACTTACTTTCACTAGCCTCAATCAAAGCCATCATAGACGGACTCGGATTCATTATACGAGACGAATGAATAAGGGTCGCTAACGAATAGTTAGTATCATAATCCACAGTGAGCTGTCGCTCGTCAATGGTAGATTGATAAGACGTATCCATCACAACATAGTAGGTCCCGCGCAAAGAATACTGTGGCGGTGCATAGCGAAGGGCCTCAATAGAATACGTGTTCAAATAGATATACAAGCCACCACTCTCCATAGAACCATTCATAGATCGAGTATGAACCAACTTAAACTGTGGTGACGTCTTCAACTCTTGATATGTAATTGCCTCTGTAGGCATGGTGAAAGCTAGCAACACAAGGGCTAGCATCAAAATACGTTGAATCATAAAAACCTCTCTCAAAAAATGAATCTTATCTCTCAATAAAATAAGCACAACCTTATTAGCATAAGTATACTATGCAAACAAGCCTGTGCCTATGATTAATAAATTTATAATTTAGTATATAGAATGTACTTTTAATTGATATTTATAAGGTTTATCACCATTTGACGATATATATCTTTATCCCTATAATATAAGTAGATAGTCAGACGAGTCGAAACGTCAGGCGCATCTCGAAAATCAAAATACTTAGGAAATGGCCTTTCTGTTTACTTAGCTACCATGCGGTAACGGAGGGCTATTTGCTTTTTGTAAGGCAAATAAGGGCTACTAAGGCTCCAAAAGCAATGACAATAGCCAAGACTTGTAAGAGGAGCATGATTATTTCATAATCACTCATAGACTTATCCCTCCCTTCAAAAACGAAGAGAGGCCCAACCTCGTCTAACTATCCTAAGTCTATTATAGAACGAACTAATATACGATACAATAAGGAACGAATAATAGAGATATACAGATAAATGCATAGAAAAAAGCCCGTCATAACGGGCTTTTTTTAGTTCCTAATATATATACATTCTCCAATGCAGCAAGAAACTCCTCTTTGTATTTTCCCCTGTTTTTATGGATAATTAAACTATACTTGATATATGCACCGCAAGTAGTAAGGGTGATTTAGTATATGTCTCTAACTAGTTTGTAGTTTAGGAGGTGGCATATGGATTCTTTAACTATTATATGGGTTATTGTTTGTGCCTATTTATTACTGAATTTATTGGTCGGCGTGTATTGTCATATTCGTGTAAAAGATAGTACTGACTATCTACTCGCAGGTCGTCGTATTGGGGTTCTTATGACGGCAGGCACATTAGCAGCTACGGAGATCGGTGGCGGGAGTACCGTTGGTGTAGCCGCGAAAGCGTATGGTTCTTGGGGTTTATCTGCAGGTTGGTACGTAGTTTCTGCAGGGATTGGGGTTATTCTCGTTGCTTTCATCGCACCACTGTTACGACGTGCCATGGCAACGACCGTACCGGAGATCATCGGTCGTCGCTTTGGTGGATCTAGCCATCTCATAACATCTATTCTCTCTATGCTCGCAACAATTACCTTGGCAGGCGTACAGATTACTGCAACAGCAACCATTATTAGCGTTCTTACTGGGCTTTCAACAGAGCTAGCCATCCTCATTTGTGGCGCAGTACTCGTAATTTACACCATGTCCGGCGGCATGTGGAGCGTAACAATGACAGACGTTATCCACTTCTTCGTTCTCGTTGGGGGCTTTACCCTTGCTGTACCGTTCGTACTGCACAATGTAGGCGGCTGGGAATCAGTTGTAACGAAATTACCACCTGAACAGCTGGGCTTCACAAAGGTTGGTTGGAAAACCATCATTGGCCTTATTATCATGTACTTCATGACCTTCTCCACAGGGCAAGAATCAGTACAACGGTACTTCGCAGCAAAGAATGAAAGAACCGCTGTTCTCGGTTCTATCATTTGCGGTATTATCATGGCTCTATTCGCCTTTGTTCCTGCCGTATTAGGCCTCGTAGCATTGGCTGAATTCCCGAACATTGAAGCCAATAATGCAGTGGCAACAGTAGCACTTAACCTCATGCCTCCGATTATGGCAGGCTTCGTTATGGCCGCTGTCGTATCAGCGACGCTTTCATCAGGCGCAGGCGATCTCTTAGGCGCCGCAACTGTATTTACCAAGGATATTGTGGAACATCATTTTGGTAAAAGCCTCACCGATGCTCAGCTCACGAGATATAGCCGTCTATGCGTGCTATTCCTCGGCATTATCGCTATCGTTATCTCTCTCGTAAGCAAAGCCATCATTCCAATGCTCGTATTTGCTTTCACCATGAGATCCGCGGGCCCATTCGCTGCCTTCCTACTAGGCCTCACATGGAAAAATGCAACAGCTGGCGCTGGCATTTGGTCCATCGTGCTCGGCTCTATCGCAGGCGTATACTGGGAATTCGTGGGCAATCCATATGGCATTATGTCCATCATCTTTGGTTCCATCGTCAGCCTCATAGTCTTTATAGCTGTCGTATGTATTGAAAGAGCCATGGGTAAACCACCGGCTCCACCGGCTATACCAAATGATTTAAAAGAATAACTTAAAAGAATAATGTAAGAGAACGTTCTAAAAGAGTTCTCTAAGAAAAAACTCCTATCGGTTAAACCAATAGGAGTTTTCTTATTTTATAACGATATCCTTAAATTATGTGCCATACACACATTCATCACAATTTGACGATATATCATAACCTTACTATAATATAGATAGATAGTCAGACGAGTAGTGACGTCAGGCTCATCTCACAAACTTAATAATATGTAGAAATGGCCTTTTCGTTTTATCTAATTTCCGAAGAAACGAAGGGCTATTTTGCTATTTCTAGACAAATAAGCGCCACAAGTGCTCCAAAGGATATCATGACTGATAAAATCCCAAGGATAATCATAATGATTTTATAACCACTCATAAGCAACCCTCCCTTCAAAAACGAAGAGAGGCCCAACCTCGTCTAACTATCCTAATGTTATTATATGACGAACTAATATACGATACAATAAGGAACGAATAATAGAAATATATAGATAAATACAGTAAAGACCGTACCTAAAAGTACGGTCTTTTTCTTATTTCTTTAGTCTTTTATTCCTAGCTTGTCTTAGTTGCTTGGCATTTCCAAAATCTAAATATTCCATTATATTGCGTAGTTCAATATGGCTATACTTATTGTTACCATCTTCATAGGTAAGGAACATATAATATTCATACTTATCATCTTTTATTAACTGATAAATACGAGACTTCTTTCCTGGATTATATTGATCTAGGAGATAAGAAGGAACACCATTATTCCATACTAAAGCTACTTGAAGAGATATATCTTTCAGTAATGTTGGATTCTTTTTATAGAAAAAGTGATTGAAAACAGTCTGTGTATATAGTTGTATAGGCTCCCCTTTATCAACTAAAGAACTCCGTGCAACAACGAGTTTCATACCATCCCCAACATACACGCGACCTTGAAAGTCCTCGCTTTTATCCACAATATCTAAAGTCATTCCCTTAGGTACTCGATAGGTTAGATTATCCCACGTAACAGTATCACTAGTTTTATCTAGATTATCTAGTGTCTGCATAGAAGGGATTACAAAATTAGCCATTGTAGATTCTAGATTTTTTGTAATGGGCTGATTCTTATTGCCTAAGATTGCCATATACGTCTGATTTGGGTATTTATCAAAAGTAACGGCAGCATACATTATAGGTAGATTTCCATTCGCATATTGCTCTCTTATTCCCCAGTAGCCTTTACTAATGCCCGAATACATAAATTCCCCTTTACGTTGAGCATTTTTATTAAATCCTGACTCTTCAACTCCTTCATTAGCACCTACTAACCCAGCAATAACATTGTGTTCAAAAACATACGAACCTTTACCCTTTTTATTTAAGTCCTCAAAATAACTTTCTACCACGGAAATAGGCAATGTCACTTTAGCCTTATAGTCACCTTCGTGCAATAAAATTACAGTAGATTCATGCGTAATTAAATCCAAATACTTCGCATAGGCTTTTTTTAATTGCTCTGCCTGCTCTGCAGTACCTTTCTTCTCAAGAACCTCTCCATCAATCCGCTTATTATACTCTTCTATTTTCTTAATGTAATCAGCAGTAGTAATATTGCGAGTCTTATCGTAACGATAGTTCTGATATGCAGTATCCGGAATACTAGCATCAGCCCCTGGTACAGGCGGTTGTCCTTCAGGAACAGTATACTGCGCCGCATCAATAGGCATGGTAAAAGCTAATGCCACAGCTAAGCCCAACAAGGTACTTTTAAGTTTCATACAACACCTCTCAAACAATAATAGACACGTTCTCTCATTAGTATAAGTATACTATATCCTCGAGAACGTGACTATGTATGGCCCAAGCGTAAAGCTTAGCTTAGCTTGTATTATATGTATGTAACGCTAGTCGTCCAATATATATGACGATTCCATTACTATCAATGTTATATGAGCTTTTAGATATACCAATTCTGCACAAAAACATTTTGAGCTCTTAATATTTATGATGCTTTCCCCTAAGTCTCTATTTTGGATGTAAATAAGAATATAATTTCCAACCAATCACTATACATAGTTATTTTATTTGTCCAAGTATCATTACCCCACCCATTCTCGTAAACATATTAGGCCGATTATAGTGAAAATCTCTGTCTAATTGTATTTGTAGGATTTCTTTATTTAACTTAGTAAACATCGCTATATAAGATGTTCTAGAGAATACTCCACCGCCTTGCAGTATGCTCATATCTTGTTGCAAAATATAAAGATTACCTTCTGGTGTTACGTATAACAGTGGTTTACTATCGTAGTCATCAACCAATAGCTGTAATACATCGAGTACCAATTTCAGCCTGCAATGGCGAACATAAAGGACATAATATAAGGAATTTTCTCCATTAGCAAAGAAATGATGCACCTTGTCATAAGGCACATCAAGAAAAGAGAGATACTGCTGCATCGTACGGCCCTCTACCTGATAATTAAGAGCCGGAATAAAGAGAATATGGTCTGAACCTAAATGACTAGATAGTTGTCCAAGATTATCTAAATTACTACGGTCACAATGAGGCGCACGAACTAGGCGGTAATCCTCTTCAATAGAGGTGCATTGATAAGTGTATCCCTTGCACTTCAAATCATCCACAACCATTTGACCATATAGTTCAATATAATCTGCTTGCCATAGACCAAGTTTACGATGTCCTACAATCCTAGAACCTTCATAATTCCAAATCTTAGTTTTACCCTTTAAGGAAATGAATAGTACATGATGGGCTCCATATTTCTGTGCATACCATGCCGCCACCTCTTGCAAGTCCTCTAAGCTATCAGGACTCCAACAGATGAGCTCCATACCAAAAGCTTCGTTATCAACATGCCCATAAATATGATGTCGATGCCAATCACGGCCTGTCGTATAAGAATAAGGCAACCCTAGCACCGCTTGGTTGTCAGTATTTGAACGACATATTATTTGACGGTTAAGAGATAAATGATTAGCCCTCGCCTCCGCATCAACGTCTTGCCCTATGGACTGACTAGGCACAACTATCATGATTCGCTTGCCTATATACGACTGAACAACACTATTAAGCTGAGATCTGCCTAAAACGTCCATACATGCCACCTCATTCAATAACAAACTAGGATAAACGATAACTCTACACCTATACTATAACAGTAACAACGAGTAAAATTTTTCACATCAATAGAGGTTCTAAATAGATCAGTCGTGGTTACTTTCAAAACATCAAATACCAATATCTATAACACTATCAATATATAGAATATATCTCACTCTCAACATTCCCTTATACGTATAGCATACATATTGAATATTAATTCTAAGTATGCTTTAATGAAATTAAATACTATTCGTTTATGACAACTTAATATGAACTCTCTATTTGAGACATTTGCTACATTTACGCTACAAGATAGGTCTTTACTGCCATGTTTATATAAATACAAAAAACATCATGGTAGTTTTCATTACGTATAGGAGTGTAGATCTATGAGTAAGGAGAAATTAGAGTTTGTAGAACAAGTTGATACAAACACAGATAATGAGTACTCTAGAGAGCCTGTGCCATTAGCGGCAAGGAAATCTTGTTTTTCTCTCACAATCGTTTGGACCGGATTCGTTTTTCTTGTAACTAGTATGATGGCTGGTGGTGGATTAGCTGCGGGGCTTACCTTCAATGAATTATTATTAGCCATGGTTCTAGGGAATATTTTCTTATGTGTCATCGCAGGACTAGTAAGCGTAATTGCCTATAAAACAGGACTTACCTTTGCACTTTTAACAAGATATAGCTTTGGTCAGGAAGGATCAAGAATTGCGTCACTCTTTGTGCCTATAGTCAATCTAGGTTGGTACACTATTCAAGCGGCCTTATATGGACATTTTATTGCTCAAGTATTCAACCTTTCCTACATAGGTGAAGTCATTGCCATGATGCTCAGTGCGGTTATCATGGGTATCTTTGCAATTCTAGGCATTAAATCACTCGCCGTATTTGGCTATATTGCAATTCCAGCTATCGTATTTCTTTCACTAGGTACAGCTACTCGTTCTGTTCTAACCATCGGTGGTTGGCAAGAATTGTTTAACCATATACCATTACAACCTATTGATTTACTTACTGGCATTACTATTGTTATTGGTACATGGATTCTATCTACTGCTACATGTATCGCCGATATTATGCGCTATGGTAAAAGCAAGAAGGATGTTATTACAGCCAGTACAATTGGTTTATTGGGTGGTAATACGCTAATGATTAGCTGTGGCGCCATTGCAGGTATAGCTATGCATGATGGTGACTTGATTACCGTATTATTAAGCTTTGGTCTTGTATTCCCAAGCTTATTATTGTTGACAACTAATATCTTTACAACAAATGGTGCAAATCTGTATTCCACATCACTAAACCTAGCAAACTCTTTCAAATTAAATAGAAATATTATGCTAGCCGTACTAATTGCTATCTCTGCATTGGCAACTATTACACAACCGTATAAAATTGAATCCCTCTTTGTATTCTTAAGCACACTAGGTATTATTGTTCCACCACTATGTGGTATTATTTTAGCCGATTTCTATCTCGTTCATCGTGGCAAATATATTGATTATAACAAGGCGACTTTCAAAAAATGGAATCTAGTTCCTTGGATCACATGGGCCATCGCATTAGTCGGTGTTAAATTCATGCCATTCGGTCTCGCTTCACTAAACGGGATTATAATCGGCGCCATACTATACACACTTATCACGTATATTGTAAAACCTAATGTCGTTAGTGAAAGCAAGGAGTGATTATCATGGCAATCTATAAACTCTCAGCTATACTAGGAACTATAATTATGGGTATCGGAGCCTTTATTACCTGTCTAGCCCCTAGTGACAGCACTATTACCCTTGGTAACAGCATGCTCGTAGTAAGTATTATTATGATGGGATTTGGGTACTCTAAATGGCAGCCTTAATTAGTTAACCTCAAATTTTATATTCTCATATTTTAAAAAGAGCCTCTCGCTTATAACAACACGTTAATAAGGAAAGGCTCTTTTGCAATAAAATCTCAGTAATTAAAATATCAATCATAAATATAATTATTACTATAAAAGGATTTTTAAAATGTTAGAAAAGTACTCTGAACTTACAGCTAATATAAAATTAAGTAAATCAGCCCTTATTTTAGGAAATGGTTCTAGTATATCTATATCCTCCAACTTTTCTTATCAAAATCTTTATACAAAAGCATCAGTTGATAATGATTTTCCAACTACTATCTTTAATAAGCTAAACACTAGAAATTTTGAATCAGTAATATATCAATTAGACATCGCACAAATGATTAATGAAGCTATTACAGAACCTTCACCTTCAATAATTAACCTTAACCAAACCATAGCTAATACTAGCGCCAAAATAAGACAATCATTAATACACACAATTCGCTCTATACATCCTGAACATTCTACTCTTAACTTTACACCTCTTTCAGAGGGTAAACTAATAGAACTCTTTGACTTTCTCACCCAATTTAAGTACATTATTAACCTTAACTATGATCTGCTTGTTTATTATATACTTCTACATAATACTCATAAATTTATTGATTTCTTCCTACCAGATCGTAATAAAAATAACAAATTAACTTTTCATGAATCTATTCCAGGATATCAAGGTACTACCAGGGTCTATTATCCACATGGAAATATACTTTTAGGAGTAAATAGTAACGGGGAAGAAGAAAAAATTCGCCAGCAGCAAGGTATAAGTTTATTAGCTACAATCCTTTCCAAGTGGTCTAATGATATAGACTTTTATCCACTATTTGTGTGTGAAGGTTCCTCAAAAGAAAAAGTAAATAGTATTTCAAAAAACTACTATTTAAGCTACATATATAGAAATATTCTTCCACAATTACCTAAAACTATCATCTGTTATGGTTGGTCTCTAAGCGAAAATGATGAACATATTTTAAAGAAAATACTAAAAGACTCCAAAATAAATCATAAGCTTCTTATTTCTATACGTACAAACAATAAGAGTGATTTCCAAATAGAAACTGAATGTACTAATATAAAAAATAGAATTAATAACATAAATAGCAATACTGAAATTCATTTCTTTGATAGCGCTGATGAAGGATGCTGGCTAAATTATCATAGAAACTAAAAATGATGAGTTCCCTTACTTTTAAGGTATCTCATCATTTTATAAATAGTATTTGAAATTCAATATACACTATGCTTTTATGCTGATTTGTTAGCCCTCAATAGAGTGATATACTTTGAACGAACAAAATCAAATACTTCCTCTTTTGACATGATATCTACACATTTTATACTACCTAACTTAGTAACTTCTTTTATAAGTTCAGTATATATATCATTATCTTCCTTATCAGAAAACTCAGGCATAGAATTTACATCTTTAATTGCTTGTATATAGCCCCTATTAAAAAATGGATAATTAGAAATACTTCTCCATCCTAAATCTCTAAAACGATATGGATTTTTACTTACATACTCACATAACTCAAAATCATCTCTATCTACTAAAAAATATATACGAGCCCATATTCTGGCCAACACATTCTGGAATATTCCTCTACGTTGTCCTTGTGCTCCTAATAGCTGATTCAAATAAGAACTTTCTTTATCTGACGACCGCATCATATTTAAAGATTCTTTATAAGCTTTTTCAAATATTAACCAAACCCAGAACCTTATATCCCCTAATAAATATGGAGGTAATTCCTTCAATGCATTATATAAAATAATTCCATTCTTATACTCAACCTCATAATCATTAGCCCCTATTACTGTGTACAACTTAAAATCTGGTATTCTATAGGGTTTATCTTCAAAAATTGGAGCATCTAAATCTTTGAGTGCAGTATAAATCCAATTTCCATTATCTCTATTAGAGGTAAATAATTCTTTAGTTTGTTTGCTATTAAATTTAAGATGAGCTAAAGCTTGTTCTGATATAACTTTTACTTGTATTGTATCCATCATTCATCACCTTCTTCTCTAAACTTAGTAATGTCATTTAGTGATGTAGTTAATGATGATCCTAAAATCTCTTGTGCAATAATGAAGCAATCACCATCAATTAAATCATCCTTTGTTAATTCTTTTTTATATGTTTTAAAATAAGACTCACAAACCGATCTAAACCAAGCATATTCATCACATAATTCATCAATTGAACTATCATCAGATTTTAGATTAATCTTTAGACGATTTAAGGAAAATGCTAAGGCAGGGACTGCAAGTAAGCCTAGCCCAACACTAAGTAATTTAGGATTTTGTTTAATAAAGCTAAAATTATTATACGATTCTTCTGGCAAAAGTATATTAATTTTAGATCCATTACTATCAAAGGCTACATTTTTAGCATCCTCTATTTTTACTACCTGAAAAATAGATGGTAAATCACTAGGCTCAAGCTCATTAATATCTACATGTAAAGAAAACCCATCATCCGCAGCAACTATATCATTAGGGTCAAATGTATATTTAAATTTTTTATAAGGATATTGAAATGATTCACTATGAAAATTCTCAATACGCTCCTTTGCAACTAAAAATGATGATATAACTAAATTACCATTAATTTTATTTAATGGAAGATCTATATCTATCCCCTCTTCACGAATAATAAATTTATCCCGATATAAAGACTGTGAACATTCAACTACAAGAATTGAAGATAACTTCTCTTCTTTATATAGATTTAATAACTGATCTTCTTCTAGCTCGAATCGAACATTTTTTAAACGAATATTCCGATTTATAATTTCCGGAAGTCCATTTTCTAAATCTACCACAAACTTATATGAACTATCTGATGTATAAGTACTTAATTCAGAATTGTTATTTAATAGAGGATATGGAAAGAGTCTTTTACCTAATTTCATCTAATTCAACCTCCACAGCTAGTTTCTCATCATTTGCAATTTTATATTCTAATATATATTCTTGGTTTTCCTCTAAGTCAAAGCCATATATAACTTGATTATTACGAATATTACAAGGGTTATTGTTTAAACTAGCACTAAGAATATCTAATTGTGGTCGATCACTTCCCATACCACATGCAAATAACTTAAGTTCACAATTGTTTGCATTACATGGTGCATTAAAGAAAAGCGTATACTCTTTTGTAGAATCATGATACATAGATGCAAATCTAATGTTATCTATTCGTCTATTACCACTACGCTTAGAATTATTCTTCTCCTTTTTCTCCTTCTTCGTAGTTTTTTTAGGTTTATCATAACTTCTTCTTTGAGCAAATGATATGCTAGCCTTCTCTCGAAGTAACTGCTTACCACTTTCAGAACCAAGTTCTTGAATATCAGGAATATAATAACTAGCTAAAGGCAAATCCGTTGTATCTTCAATATTAGCCATTGCTATATTACTAATATACTCTTTTATTACTCTATTTATTGAACGTACTAATCCTTTATATCGTGTTTTAGTCTTCTTATCTGTAATAAGTTGCTCAACTTCCCATTCTGTATGTTGCGGGTTTTCAATCTTTCTTAACATTTCATTTATAGATGGATCCTCAATAACACATACAGCCGAATACAAACATGGTATTTCAGGTGCATACTTCTTAATTTTCATATAAGGATGCCTAATAATATCACACTGATTACTAACAATATCATTAGTTTGAGGATCGTATAACTTAACCTTAATTTTAATTTCCCCATAATCATTAGGAAGTTTAATAGTTTCAAATGAGATCTCATCCGAACTTAACAACTCATATTGAGCCAACAAAGCTTTTTTGGCTTTTTCACCTATTTCAACTTTATCTAAAAACTCATTATTAAGATATTCCTCTAACGTATCTTTATTAATATTATAATTTTCAACTTTTACTTCAACATTATTGTTTAAAATCGCATACATAAAACTATCAAGGATAGTATATACAATTTTTTCAATTGTTAATTCATCAAGTTCTACACCTAATATAAAAACATCTGTACCGGTTGTATCTCGTTTATAATTCTTATCGAGTAAAAGCGGATGTTTAATAGGCATATTTTTATCTAATGCATAATATCCGATACCAGTTGTAAGTAAATATGGATCATCTTCACTTATAGGTGCCGATCGCAGCTTAGAAATCCCCATTCCACCTTCTTTAGAATCTAAGGTTTTAGTTGAATAAAAAACTGTATTCAAATTACTAACTGCAAAAGCGGCATATTTACCAATCCCTTTAGAACCCGCCTGACCATCATGTTTATTAGTACTACCAGATCCTTTAGTAAGTAGAAAAAATGGTGAATCAGTCTTATTTGTATCTACACCTATCAGTCCAGTCGTATTAAAATCACTCACTCTTAGACATTCTAAATAATCTTGGTTGAGTAAATTTAGCATTGTCTGCAAATCAGTAGCTTCTGAGTCATTATTCAGACTCTTACAATAATCCAAACAATTCTGAACATTCTTCTTTAACAAATCAATTCCAGGAACGTCTTCTGTTTTAAGCTTAAAAGTTTTAAAATGAACGATACTTGGCTTATCACTATCTTTTGCTCTCGCATCAATAGAGTTTTGACACACTTCACGTGCCAAACTTTCAAAAGGATCTTTAGCAAACATTAACATATTGCTATCCTTTAACCCCGTATCAGCCCCATATTGATTATTAATAAAATGCCAACACTCATTCATCTTAAGCCCCCCTTATTAAAGCTTAAATCTACGTCTTTTGCTTAAATTACTATTAAATCTCTCTCGTTGAACATCCAACGCCTTCTCTATCGAAGAGAATATCTTATTAACATCTCTAGCTGTGTATTCATAATTAGATTGATTAGATAAATTACCAATAAGCCCCAACATATCTATTACTTTATTAGTTCGACTTTCAGCTAATCTCTTAAATTTTTCACGTTTTTCTTCCATAAGCTCACCTCTTTTTCTTCATTTTATATTATATTACAATATTTGTCAAATATTGTAATATAATATAAAAATTTATAGCATTTGTTCAGTTTTACAAATATTTTATTAAGTACAAACAAATCTTATTTACAACATATAAAAAACATATTCTTGATGTAAATAAGCTCATTTTCTTATATAATATAATTAAATAAAGGGGAGTGATTATAATAAAACCAATATTAAAATGGGCTGGTGGAAAAAGGCAGTTATTAAATACCATCAATCGACTAAAGCCCCAAGACTTTAACCGATATATAGAGCCATTCTGTGGGGGTGCAGCAGTCTACTTTAATCTATGCCCTAATAATGCTATAATTGGTGATAAAAACAGAGATTTAATAAACTGTTATAAACAAGTTAGAGACAACTTATCATATGTAAAAAGAGAATTAAATTTACATACTAAGTATCACAACGAAAAATACTATTATGAAATGCGAGATAAATTTAATGCTAGACGTCGTAATTCTAAATTAAAACTCAACTCAGTTGATGCAGCACTAATGATCTATCTTAATAAGGCTGGTTTTAACGGTATGTTTAGAGAAAACCTTAAAGGTGATTTTAACATTCCATCCGGAAAGAAAAAGTCAGTTACTTTATATGAAAATGATAATTTAGAAAAGTGCTCTAAACAACTAAAATATACAGACATTCTCTGTGCAGACTTTGAAGATATTGCTAAAGAAGCAAAAACAAATGACTTTGTTTTTTTTGATAGCCCATATGACGATACTTTCCATACTTATCAAGCAGGTGGATTCACAAAAACCGATCACGAGAGATTAGCTAATCTATTTTATGACCTAACTAATCGGGGAGTATATTGTATGCTAACAAATAATGCTACAGATTATATAAAATCACTTTATACTGATCAAAGGTATTCCTGTAAAGAAGTAAATGTTAGAAGAATGATTAGTTCTAATTCATCACGACCAATAGAAACGGAAATTATCATCACCAATTATCCTATAATTGAAGAGCAACTTACACTTTTTAAAAACTAAAAATATATTATATAAGCTAAATAAAAATGATCTATCTTAGATAATACTAAGATAGATCATTTTTATTTACATCTCCCGTATGTTATTATCTCCCTATAGTTCCTCCTCTCTTTCTCTCCCCTATTACTTCATCTCCCCCTGCTAGTTCATTTCTCCCCCTAGCGTTATGGTTCGTCTCTCCCCCTAATGTTTTATCTCGTTAGGTCTCTCCAGGCGATAAATAGTTCGGCCACGACTTGTGGGTTTTGGCTAAGTTTGATGCGGGCTAGCATTTTGCGCACGTAGTTACAATGTTCTAGCATGGCTTCGTTCAGCTTGTGTTTCACGTGGTGTGGGGCTTGGTACACCAAGATAGGTTTAAAGTCGCCCACGTGAATGTAGCTCGTATCTGGATCAGGACCATCGGTAACGATGTATTGATAAGGTATCGCCACATTAAAGAGTCCGTACACCACGTCCTTGCCGATAGGGCGTCGACATTTAATATGCCCAAAGGTAAGATGCGGGCCATAGGTCTTAGGCGCCGTATAGCTGCTACGCCGACCATCGCTGGTCATAATGTAATTTGGCCTCAACCCTTCTTGTAAGGCCAGCTCACGCAAGATGGTACGAATTGGCAGATGGACCAATTCTTGACGGCCGTCTACGAAATAGCACATCGTGCTGTCCCCGCCGCCAGGTTCATAGGTAGGAATAAAACAAACAATATGATTCTTCGGATTCGTATAGATCAAATCCAAATTCTCTCCCTTAGATAGCCAAGTGGCTACCGCTACTGGTACTTCATTACATGTCATCATAGGAATTCTCTCCCCTCAACTTAGGAACATTCCTTTCAACAATACAATGAACACGTGTTCTGTGAAAGCAGATTCGCATGCTTTAATCTGCTGCTGATTTAATTGTATATCACACTGTATAATTTGTAAATATATACACAAAACTATAGAAATTTATGTAAAATTAAAGACTTTATGATCTTGTAAAAGTAATATATACCTATATGTGTCATTATTTTCTCATTTACATTGAGAATTGCATATTTTATGTATATCTGTTAATCGCGATTAACGTAATTATACAATAATCAGAATATAAATAAGAAATTAAATTATATTAACACATATCATCCTGATACAAACTTGACTCTAACACACTAACAGTCATATGTTTAAACTACATATTCTAATCGATTCAGAGTCATAAGAATCTAATAAGTGTATAGCTCTAATGGCTGTATAGTCCTAGTGCATTCGTATTAGTGTACTCGTAGTTTCTTAAAGTCTGTCGTCAAGTATCTACGCAGCTTCCGCAGGGCTCGTTCATGGCGCCGTTGGATAGCTTGGCGGCTACAGTTCAATTCTTCACTAACGGATACGAGGCTTTTACAATCACCGTACACACGCCGCAATAGGTCTTGTTGATCTGGAGATAATCTGCCGAGAGCCCATACGAGGCGAGCCCGTAGTCGTTGTTCCTCATCAGCCGTCATAATCATGTCTGCTATATTTTCTCCCGATGAGAAGATATCCATACCAACAGCTACTTCTCCATCATCGGTGATGCGGTCTGGTATATGAATCTCACGATGATTACGCAATCGCTCCCGCTTCCAATACCGCATGTAAGCATATCTAACACCAGCTTTCACAAAGCCAGGGAACGGTACGGATCCTTTTAAATCAAAGCTATAAATCGATTCTAACAGGATAGCCCACAGATAGCTCTCTAGGTCTTCACGAAACTCGCGGTTCCCCGTCTTATTCGTATAGTGTAAGATGAGTGGTCGATACCTGCGACAGAGCTCGATTTGAGCCGCATCATGGCGCAGCTCATCAGCGGACCAAGGCTGATATCCTACCGTCTGAATCCGCATATTCGGATTTTGACAGATCGACACGAGGCTCTTATCCGATAAGGACGTTAACACCTGATGACCACAGATGAGAGTCTGTAATTTCAGCTCCTCTGGCACCTTGTACGCTGGTTCTTTAGGCGGTATCGTTTCAAATTCTAATTCCTTAGAAGTAGGTCTCTTAGAAAGTACTTCTTTGGAAGAAGGCCTCTTAGATAGTTCTTCTTTGGAAGATGTTCCCTTTGAAGATATTTCCTCAGATTGTAAGCTTGCAGTTTTAATACAGGTTCGTTGTACTAACGGTTCTTCGTTTGTGTATAACATAAATCCCCTTTCCTGCCATGGCATAGCGCTTATCTACACAATAGCGCGGAACGGGAATTTTGACAAATTGGCAATTCCTTAGAATTCCCACATATTCTGTTACAATCTAACATTAATTTCTATCCATTAAAAGACATAACTATACACCTAGATAGGTAATTGCTGAAAATAATAAAAAGAGACACCACAGAGGAATATGGTGTCTCTTTTAGAGGAATTAGTACTACCATTGGGTAATAGTACGTAAGTTACGATTACTGATATACACGTTAGGCGTAACGTATTCTGATGTTACAAGTAACTGTACAGGTAATCGTGTTTTAAATTGTCTGATTACATTGCAATACAGGAGGCTTCCACAAAGTCTTTGAGTTGTGGTTTTACGTAGGTTTGGTACACGTCTGCACCATTGCCACGGACGATGTCGCCCCAGTATTTATACACATAGCGGTACCAGAAATGGAACATGCTATTTGTAAAATGGTAGTCAGCATATTTCGCTGGTCCACGGCTATTCGCTTGGATACGACCTACGAGGCCCATGGCCATCAAGTCGTTTAAGCGAGATGTAAAGGTGCCGCTTTTAATTTGGCTAGCTTGCAACAACTCCACATAATATGGTCTCTCTAGTGTAGCAAGGCCAGATAGGATCGCATTAGCACCAGTTATATTTTTCATATCTCGATGTAAGATATGCTGCGTTTCTTCAAAGAGTGCGCCCGATACAGAGAAGAACAAATTAATGATATTCGTATCGATGCTTTCACCATTATCAAAGTACTGCACATAAGCAGGCAAACCACCTGTTACGGCGAACACGGTACGCAAGTCATCCTTAGCATAGTGAAGGCCCAAGGATTTCATGTCCACCAAGGAGAACGGTTTCACCTCGAAATATTCCGACACATAAGGACCAATCAAGCTGCGATCGCCAATGATGCGACCATCGAGCTGTTCTAACCCATTGGCCATCAAGATGATGTTCAAATGGCTCGTTTCTTTATAAGCATCTAACAAATCGCGCAAGTGTATGGGGAACTGAGGTACAGCCTCCACCAAGGAAGGGTAGTCATCAATCACCACAGTCTGAGGCGTTTTTATACTGCTTTCAAATAGACCCTCAAAGGCCTCTTGCAAGCTAGTGATCGGTTCGAATTTATCCTGCCCATCAGCAGGAACAAAACGTGCCTCAAGAGCTCGATTCATATCGGCTACATGAATTGCTTCATTAGCCATACGGCCTGCCAAGTATAGCGCCTTATGACGGCGTACGAGCTGGGAAGCCACATAGGATTTACCACTGCGATGCGGACCATACACAACACACAAACTCATTTGATTCATCGCAATACGGGACTGGATACTCTCAATAATCTCAGCACGTCCCACAAAATTCATATACTCTCACCTCCAACATTCTATGGAGACTATTATATCATAAATTTAAAACAAATTTAAACTTATTTTCATATTATTAACATGACTTTTGATTATGTTAAAATTTTTACGCATAAAATATACTTATTTAATGGTTTACTTTTTACTCATATGTTTGTGAAAGTTCCCATATTTACTACATTTTATACAGTTGTAATCCCAATATGACTATACAGAGGAAAGTATAAAAAAAGACGTGCCTATCTAGGATAAGCACGTCATGTGTATATGTATATGTATATCTATATGTATATGTATATGTATATGTATATGTAATAGTTTTGTTTATGGACGATACCTGCGAGGGCATTCCTTACATTATTGTTGCATTTGCGTTTGCATCTTCATAAGCAAAATATGCTTAACCGCATCATTGAGGTGATCATTGGTAATCGTTCCATTCGCCACAGCTTGGGTTAATACTCGATGGACTTCATCGATGTGAACAGTGTCCGCATCAAGGAGAACGAGATCACTGCCTGCCACGATGGAGTCTACCGCAAAGTCCCCTATTTTTTGGTTTGCTTGCAAGGCGCCTACATCGACACGGTCTGTCATAACCACCCCATTATAACCAAGCTCATGTCGTAACCAGTCCGTAATGATTGCTTTAGAAGTGCTGGCCAAGTGGGCATTGTCGATAGCTGGAATTTGGACATGGCTCATAACGAGCATGTACGTATTCGCCGTCGTCTGTGTAATAAGGCGTTTGAATACAGCTACATCCATAGTATTGAGGTATGCTTTCGCATCATTAGCGGTCTCAAAGGATGCATCACCAAGGCTCACTGTTGGGAAGTAGTTATAGCCAAACCACATTTGGTTAATTTGGTACCGCTCCGCCATGGCAAGGTCCATATGCCCTGCCCAGGTAGGGTCAGATGTATAGGACACATTCGGTACCCCTAAGTTCGCATTCGGCCCGATGACGAGGTTGAATCCCATATCGCGCATCTCGATAGCTGAACGAGTCGCTAAATTGATGATTCGTTCCATCGGTAATTGGCCCCAACGATTGGGCTCTGGCAAGCGCAAGAAACTTTCATTAGAACGCAACACCTTATCCCGATTGATCGCTATATAAGGCGTCACCATGCTCGCCGTTGAGGCCGTTTGCATGATGTCGTTTGTGAAAGCTTTCACTTGGTTTTTATTATTTAGATTTTCATTGGTTAGCATAACGCCGCTTACACGGTATTTCCTGATGACGTCCTTTTGGGACTGTCCTACCGTGCTGCCATGAAGGCTAATCATCATCAGCTGGCCTATCTTGTCCTCTTGAGACATAGCCCCGAGCCAGGTATTTACCTTCTCAGGGACAGGCTTGTCTGATTGCATGACGGCCCGATACGACACAGTGCGTACCTCTTCCTGCTCTGCCTGACTCTCATGCTGGCATCCCGCAGTACCGATGGCGGCGACAATCAAGGCCATGCCACATAGGGCACGCCGCAAAAACAAGTTCATCTCTCCACAAAACTCCTTGTAATACTCTCTTACATGTTACCTTTCTATATATTATACACTATATAATTCATCTTTTCCTCATGTGAAAGCTAGTTTTCTATATCAATTTATCATAATAAAGTTATAAAGTAGTGGTAACAATTAATATAAAAGGTAATTCATACATATAACATATATAAAACTATAAGAAGGTTATACATAAAAATCCTACGAATCGCATGTAAGGTGACACTCAGTAATCAAAATCTACATAAGTATCAAGTCACTCATGACCCGTAGGATTTATTTCTGTTCAGTTAGTTACTCATATACCAGTCTAACTATACTAATGTATCGATGTATTCATCACCAGAATACATTCTAAACGACTCGTACTGAGTAAATTAGCTAATTTGTAATGCTATTAGCCTTTATATTTAGGGGATGTTGGGCATGTTTCAGGTGTTACGTCTTTGCGATCACCTAGAACCGCACTGCGATCTGTGTAGTGTGTATGCAATAATTCGTGCGCCTTGTGGCCTAATGGTTCGCCTAAGAAGTCTTTGTACAATGCTTGGATTTCTGGGTTTTCATAAGAAGCAACCCATTTGTAGTTAGCATCAGCTTCGTAAAGACCACCGATACGAGCTTCCTTAGTTTTAACTGCTTGAGGCAATTTAGTGCGTGGTTGACCGCCGCCACCAATACAACCACCTGGGCACGCCATAACTTCGATGAAGTCATAGTGTTTGTCGCTGTCTTTCAACGCGTTAAGGAAGTCACGTGTATTTTTACCGCCATGCACTACAGCAACGGACAATGTAACATCATCACCTAATTGAACAGTGGCCTCTTTAACGCCTTCCATACCACGAACGTCTTCGAGGTGAGTCAGAGCATATGGAGGTGGCTCTTTATCTGTGATGAGCTTATACGCTGTACGCATAGCTGCTTCCATAACACCACCAGTGTTACCGAAGATGATAGATGCACCAGTTTCCATACCGATTAAGTCATCGAATTGGGACTCTTCAATCGCATTGAAGTCGAGGTTTTCCTCTTGGATCCAACGGATGAACTCACGAGTTGTAATGGAAATGTCTGTATCCATGCCAAGGGATTCGTCATCATAGAAACGAGCCGCTGCATTTTCTTCTTCTCGTTTTGTTTCTGCTTTTTTAGCAGTACAAGGGTTTACAGATACAGATACGATGTTGCTAGGATTAATGCCTTTTTTCTCAGCAAAGTATGTTTTAATCATAGCCGCTTCCATAGCGATACAAGAACGTGTGGAAGACAAGTTAGGAATCAATTCAGGGAAGTAGATTTCCGCAAAGCGTACCCACGCTGGGCAGCAGCTTGTGAACTGAGGAATTTGACCGCCAGTTTTAAGACGTTCCACAAGCTCAGATGCTTCTTCCATAATCGTTAAGTCTGCACCGAAGTTAGTGTCTACTACATAGTCTGCACCTAATGCACGCAAAGCGCCAACCATTTTGCCTTCAAAGAATGTACCTGGTTCGTAGCCAAAGCCTTCACCGATAGCTACGCGAACCGCTGGAGCTGTTTGGATAACTACGATTTTTTCAGGATCTGCAAGCGCTGCTTTCACCTTTTCAAGCTCGGATTTAGCATGCATGGAGTCGAATGGACATGCAGCCGCACATTGACCACAGTGGATACATACAGGCACATCGCCGTTAGCATCGAGATCGTAGTAGTCGAGTACGCTCATTACGTCCGCACAAGCGCGACGGCATAACGTACAGTTTTTACACTTGGAAATGTCGTGATAAATGGATGGATTGTCGAGCGCAATCGGCACACGTTTATCGATAAATTCGTATTGAGACATGAGGACCTCCTCTAACAAACTAAAACTATCAAACCTTTTGGGAAACATCGGCCAAACTACAGAGCACTGTGCTCAAGGCGTACTTCCACATCTTACCTCTAGTATACGCTATGGTGAAAGTTTATACTATGTAGAAATGTTACACTTTTGTGCAAAATTATGGTCAATCATCCCTCTCTAGATAACATAATATTGCCCATGACATTATGAGTAACATTCTACATGACATTGCGGGTGAGTATATTTCAATAAGATAGAAATTACATAAATGCGTAATAATATTCCCATTGTACCACGATTGGGTAAATAATTCACCAATTTTTCAGGAATTAAAACAACAGAAAAATACACGTCAATCTAAATAAAAGAAAAACGCACATCAATTTAAATAAAAGAAAAAACGCACGCCCTCTAATGAGAACGTGCGTGTGTGAAGCTTTCACAAAGAATCATAACCTTTGAAGGATCAGATTATTTGTCACCCCAGATAAGTGTGTACACAGCGTATGCAGGAGTGCCTTGTTCAACCTTACGAGTGGATTTGTTAGGTTGTTCTTCTTTCACAACATAACCTTGTGGGTTATAAAGAGTTACCTTAACGTCTTTTACTTCGCGTTTTTTGTGGTTGAACTCTTCAGTTACGATGTAGTGGTAACCTTCGTAGTCCATAGCTTTGATGTCCAAAGTAGCTTTTTTGTCATCTTTTTTAACAGAATCGTTATCGATAGACCAAGTGATACCATTACTATCAGTACCAACAGTATACCAATTTGCCGCATCAACACTACCAATACCACCAATGAATAAAGCGCCTGCTGCCAAAACAGCTGCTAATGTTTTTTTCATATTTTTACCTCTCGAATTAAATACAAGAATATAAAATCTAGTATATTCAATGAAAATAAATATTTTATGAAAGACAAACGTGCTCAATTATTAGAATATCTATTCCAAACATTAAGACTTCACATAATAGGTAGACCGTCCTCCTCCTTTACGTTGAATATGGCCATCCTTCACAAGGGTACGTATAGTGCCTTCAATGGAACTATCACTGAGATTTGGACACCATTCTCTAATATCTTGCTTTGTAAAAGCCCCTAAATGACGATCGATAGCTGCTTTCACCTGATCCATTGCGGAACCACTATTTGCCAGTATAGAACTGCGGTCCTCAAAGTCATGATACGCGGCTAACAGCATTTGTAACCAATAGCGAATAAACGATATCGGGCAGGAACTTTCATCATACCAAGTATCACTAGACTCGCGTAAAGCAGCGTAATACATATCCTTATGTCTTGCAATCTTGGCCTCTAACGATACATATTTACCTACCATAAAGCCGCTACGATACAGCAATAATGTCGTTAACAAACGGCTCATACGTCCATTCCCATCATTAAATGGGTGAATACATAAGAAATCATGTATAAAAATAGGAATAGCTAGAAGTGGCTCCACCTCTCCATTACCTACAACACGATTATATTCAGCACAAATCTGGTCGAGAGCCTCCGCCGTTTCATAAGGCGCTAGGGGAGTGAGCAACACCTCTGTACGTCCATCGGGATAGGTAGCACTAATATAATTCTGTACACTCTTTAACTGCCCTCCACGAGCATTAAATTGGTAATTATACAAAATCTTGTGTAACTGCAAAATATGATTGCGAGACAAGGATATGGAATCATAACTTTCATGGATAACATTTAAGGCATCACGATACCCCATAATCTCCTGCTCATCCCTATTTCGAGGCGTAGTCTTATCAGCTACCAACTGCCGAAGGCGCGTACTCGTCGTCACAATCCCTTCAATCGCATTCGACGCCTCAGTACTCTGTACCTTTGCCAACTCTACAAGAGAATCTAATACGGCAGGACACTGTGAAAGCAAAACCTCCTCCTTGCCATTCAGCCGATAAATCCCTGCAATTAAACTTAAAATATCCATATCCCAAGACAAAGACTGAATCCAACCATACTCAAAACGACGCATACACACACCTCCATTCTGCTCTAATCCCTTATGAATAAAATCATTCCCTTAAATTATACCATAAAATAAGGGAATAAATAATTTGGATACATTTAATTATACATGCAGAAGGGATTCTATCCCTTTGAGACCGACTTAGGTCACTACTCCCAAACGCAGATTTGGAAAGATTTCCTCATTAGGAAATGAGAAAACGGGTGGATATATCTCTAAGGGCGACTTAGGTCACTCTTCCCCTACGCAGTTTTGAGTAAATTCAATCTTACGTGCAGAAAGGGTTCTATCTCTTTGAGACCGACTTAGGTAACTATGGAGGTCGATGAGAGATAGAACCCTTTCTACTAGTAGAGGAAATTTACCAAATCAAGTGATACACGTGATCTAGGTTACTTCCTTCTTGTATTTGTACTTTTGTATTTGCCAATGTTTCAGAGCCAATCATATAGCCTTGTGGGTTATATGTAGTCACATCTATGAGCTGTACTGTTTTATCAGCACGGTTGAATGTCATTGTGTAAATAGAGTGATCTCCATTTGGATCTACAATCTTCAAGCGCAATGTAGCACGAGCATCGTTTTTATCAACGGAGTCATTGTCGATATAACCAGTACGACCATATTGATCCGTATCAAGAGCATACCAACTTTCTGCATGAGACACGCCCACACCAGCACTGAATAACAAACCGGCTACCGCTAAACAAGCAAACCATTTTTTCATAACTATTCTCTCCTGACTATAAAATTCAAATAACTATGCAATCTGCATACCATAAATTCCCTACGCCTTCATTATAACACTAGAAATGTATATTACTAATAAAAACTCTATTAAATGCATAAATTATATAGAACCCCTAAGGAACATCTAGCGAGGCTCCTATGGATTAAATAATCGTATTGTAATAGGGATGCCCATACTAAGATTAGCGTAAATTAGAAATAAAAAGGCCCAACACTTCTATGAAAACGACTTAGCTTATTCCTCTAGGAACGTCTAGCGAGGCCCCTATGGGCTTTAAATAATCCAATAGATTTGAAGGCTGATATTCGCCCTATAAGATTGGTAAGAAAACAGAAAGCCCCGAACTATTCTGAAAACGACTTAGTTCACTATGGAGGCTTTCAGGATAGTTCGGGGCTACTTATACGTTCTGAATATCTAACTAGACAGAGCGAATATCAGCTTCTATTAAATTGTTGGATTATTTACCCCATAGGGCATTCATAACTTCCGCACCCATGGTATCATCTACAATTTTTGTAGGTTTTTGTGCTTCTTTACTGGACAATAACGCTACACCTGCAGCGCTGTATACTGTTGTATCAAGTTCTGTCCATGTTTTTTCTTTACGGTCAATGCGTACTGTGTAGATGTATGTGAAACCTTCTACATTGTTGATTTTAACAAGTACTGTTGCCGCATCATCTGTTTTGTATACAGATGCATTATCGATGAACCATGCTGCATCATCTGCGTCAGCATCGATATAGTACCAATCAGCAGCACTAGCTTGACCAAAGCCGCCTAAGAATAAAACCCCTGCTGCAAACATAGCAGCTAACCATTTTTTCATATCTAAACTCCTTAACGCTAGAGACGACCATCTAAGATGGCCGCCCATAGTTTCTTACATATACTATTAATACAAATTATTCTGCTTCTTCGTCTTCGATTTCAGCACCTGGAATAACAGCAATACTAGCTACTTTATCACCTTCGTCGAGGTTTTGTGTTTTCACACCAGAAATAGCTTTGCCCTTCTTCACAGCAATATCGTTCATGTTGAAGCGGATGATTTTGCCTTGTTCAGAGATAAGCATAACTTCATCATCGTTATGAACTACTTCTACGGCAACTACGTCGCCTGTTTTGTTCGTAATCTTGAAGTTTTTAGATCCTTTACCACCGCGTTTTTGCAATGTGTAAGCTTCCGCATCATTGCGTTTACCGAAACCTTCTTCGGAGATCGTAAACACTTGCGCTTCGCTTTCATCAGCATTAAGAACACCTGCGCCTACCACTACGTCGCCAGTATTGAGTTTAATACCGCGTACACCGTGAGCCGCACGTTTCATGAGACGTACGTCGCTTTCACTGAAACGAATAGCGATACCCAATTTAGTACCGATCAAGATATCTTGGTTGCCAGTCGTTACGTTGACGGAAATCAAGTGATCCCCTTCGTCGAGGTTGATAGCATTAAGACCAGAACGGCGGATGTTGCGATATTCTTCGATAGCTGTACGTTTTACAACGCCGAACTCAGTAACCATGAATAAATTTACATCTTCATGGATACGTTCAAGGTCGATCATAGTTGTAACGGATTCGCCGACAGCAAGTGGCAACACATTAACCATAGCGGTACCGCGAGAATTACGGGAACCTGCTTCTGGCACTTCGTATGCTTTGAGGCGATATGTACGGCCAGTGGACGTGAAGAACAACAATGTATTATGCGTACGAACATGCATAATTTGTGTTACATAGTCGTCTTCCTTCGTTTTCATGCCGATAACGCCAGCGCCACCTTTATGTTGGTTGCGATATACGTTCGCGTTCATGCGTTTGATATAACCTTGTTTAGTCAAGGTAATAACCATCTCTTCATCAGCGATGAGGTCTTCTACATCAAGGTCGGACGTATCGATTGTGATTTCAGAACGACGAGGGTCGCCGTATTTCTTCTTCATATCATCCAGTTCGTCTTTGATGATTTGACGTTGACGCGCTTCGCTAGCCAAGATAGCTTTCAAGTCTTCGATCAATGCCAACAATTCCTTGTATTCGTCTTCGATTTTTTCGCGTTCCAAGCCTGTTAAACGTCGTAAACGCATGTCGAGGATGGCTACTGCTTGTTTTTCTGAAAGCCCGAATTTTTGCATCAATGCGTTACGTGCGATTTCATCAGTTTGGGAACTGCGAATGGTAGCGATAACTTCATCGATATGGTCGAGAGCGATCAACAAGCCTTCCAAGATGTGAGCACGCGCTTCGGCTTTGTTAAGCTCGA
>ERZ1106969.889-NODE-889-length-25682-cov-21.385882_pt1 | contig 25682 bp, 28 predicted proteins | sample MGYA00403685_ERZ1106969 | MGnify/ENA primary metagenome ERZ1106969 (study PRJEB35170, sample SAMEA104062416) | human gut metagenome | biome: human gut; feature: human-associated habitat; material: faeces | place: Denmark | collected 2012-05-18 ... | reverse complement strand
GGGTTTATTTGGTGGACCACCAGGGGTTCGAACCCTGGACACCCTGATTAAGAGTTTACTTATATACTACTGATAAACCCTAGAAACACAGTATTTTACTGCATCTTATACTTTCTTATTTACCTATATTTCTACATATTTTTTAATAAAATGATGTCAAATTGATGTCAAAACGGCAAAAAAAATAAGGGCACCTACTGTAATAGTAAGTGCCCTATATTTAACTAACAAAAGTTGTCTGCATATCCACCTTTATGCAGTAAGGAGATATTGGATCACCTCCACGTTATTTGCGTAACGCACCGGCAAGAAATAATGCTACGTTGCTAATAGCCCATGTATCACGTTGCCGGCGTAACCTTTGTTCTGTCTTTTTATTGTTCTTTATTTCCGCTTTCAACTCGTTCAATGATACGGAGGCTGTTTCCAATGAGCTCGCCTGCTCGGTTATTAATTCCGATGCTTTCTCCAACTCTTGCCCCTGTTTCTCGTTGATAGTTTTGAGCTCGGCTAATTCCTTGCTCCGTTCTTCGTTGATAATCTTCAATTCGTTCAATTCGGTCGCTTGCTTGGCGGTTAAGGTCTGAGCCTCGTTCAATGACAAGTTTGAGCTCTTGATTAAGGCGTCGGCTTGTATCAAGTTCCCTTTGAGTTCGTTCCAACTTGTCAATGGCACGTTGATAGTTGCCTCTTGCGGTGAAGTAGCCGTCAATGAGTTGGCATGCACCAATGAGGAGCAACAAACAACCACAACCAATAATAAGCCGCTTAATAGTAATCTGAGATTTAACTGCTTTGATGTAGTTCGTGATGTTCTCATACATATATAGCCCCTTTAGTTAATCGAGATCATTCCAACGTGCCTCATACCCTCGTACATCAACATGCACGAAGTCTTGGTGGTAGTAACAACCAATTCCGTCGGCTCCACATTCTTCAGCAATAGACGCCAAGTAATCAACGTCAATGCCATCGTAGGTAATGTCGGCGGCTGTACCCTCTACATGCTGAGAATTAGGCACGCCCCCTACTTCCTCATTATGTTCAGGGCAACGATAACCGCTATTAATATATAACGGAACGCCTAAACGTTCACGAATTCTGTCAAGTAAGTCGACCAATCTTTTGTCAATGATATGGTCCAATTTATTATGGCCATTTTCATCGACTTCATGACGATGGCAACTGCAAGCGAATTCGTAATCATCAAAGTGTGTACCAATTTTCATTATATGCACCTCCAATTAAAAATAGGGCCACAATTATGCAGCCCTATATAAAAACCTTATTTCTTTAAAAGCATGTCAACTTTAGATTGAACCAAATCTAACAACCCTGTAATGGCAGTATTGCCACCGTCTCGTAGGTTCTCCAAAATAGAAAGAAATTCGACGCTAGCAAGATACAACCATACAAGATTGACTGCGAATGCGTAATTACCTGCCATGTAATCAAAACACCACGCACTGGCAGTCGCTAGGCAATATGTTAATACCTTTGTAATGAAAGGCTTACGCATATGTTTGGATGATATAAGCCCTTTCCCCCATGCAGCTGGAATGGCTATGTATTTGTCAAAACCGCCGATATTCTCAGGGTTTGCCCCCATATCAACTAACATTTGATACCCAATCGCAGACCACTTTGTGAATAGATCTAAAAACACTAGGCAAATGAATATGCCTAACACCTGTACGTGTTTAAGACCTAACATGTATATACCGACTTCCGCAACTACCGCAAGCAAGGCTTTAATAGCGAATGACTCAGTAAGCGTTCGCCATGCCTCGCATAGAAAATCTGTTATTACTTGCATTGCATTCACCTATTATAAATGGTCCGCAAAATATCCTGTATTTTTATAGCGATGTGTCGCCTCGTCCCATGTGATAGCGTTCATGCCTCTTATATCCACTTGATAAGTACCATGTTCAAGGGTACCGATAACAAATGCTTGATTGTTCTCCCAACCATTGCCAGTTTTGAAAGAGATGTTTTTAGGATCTCTAACAAGGATTACCTTGCCTTTTAAGTCGTCTGCTTTTAAAGCTAAGGTAGAAGTATTTAAAAACAATACTCGTGGCTTGTTAGCATAAATTTCGATAGTATCAACATCGCTTTTATTCCACTTACCAAAGAAATTGAACTTAGGTTCACCTTGATAATAACCGGAATTATCATTACCGGTATAGGCGGTCGCATTAATAACAACTTTACGACCATATAATTTAAATGTAACACCATTTTCTTCGAATGTATCGTCTGGTGCTTGTTCGCCTGTAGTAACACCTTGAACAGTTGCCGTGCCTACCTTTTCGCCAATAAAGTTGTGGTAAGTCAAATGAACATCATCAACGCCCAACGGTTCAATAGAAATGGATCCAGTTCCATTATCGCCAATCTCGAACTGAGTTTCCATGCCTGCCACCTTAACAAAGTAATGAGGCTCGCCCTCAACGGCGATAACACGTTGGCCTTTCAATACAGTGCCTACTGTCAACGGTTTAAATTCAGTGCGTGGGAATGGTTTACCCAAATTAGTAATAACCGCAGCCAATACGTCAGCGATAGAGTTAGATTTACACCACACGTTGCCATTTAACAACATTGTGCGTGCCTCATCTGCAATGGCACCAGCTTTTAGGCTGTCTAACCATTGTTGTTGAGTGCCTGTAAAGCCATTTAATTGTGCAATATCATATGCACTTAAACCGTCAGCACCATTGCGGCCGTCTTGGCCATTTTCACCTTTAATGCCCGGTAGACTTACATTTACATTCAAAGGCTTTTCGCCCAATGTAAGTAAAATTTCTTGAAGTGTTTTTGTTTCTGCCATGATTTTGCTCCTTTGTTTAATGCATAGATACATCATGAATAATAGTAATTTCACCCATAATTAGCTTATATGTACGTTCTTCTAAAATTAAGAATACGTCATACTGAGCCTTGTTATAGGCTTTATCAATGCTTAATGTGCTGTCTTTTGGAATAGTAACGTAAACAGTTTGTCCATTCACGCTCGTTTCAGCCTCACAAAGCACCTTGCCTTGTTTGGTACGAACCTTACATACGGCATGGGCTTGGCTTATATCAATATCATCGGTGATTGTATAAGCCCTCCGCCAATCTTCCCCAACGTGCAACGTCTCATTTTCTCGTCTTACAAGATCCATTAATAACCCCCTTACCAGAACGAAACGATAAGTAAATCAGCCTCGCCATAATAACCGAATTGGCCAGAATTGTGAAAGGAATAGAAATAACCCTCTTTAGTTATTCCACAACCCCTGAACCATTTACTGTTCATACTTGCACCAGTGGCACTGTTTTGAGGATAACCTCGGCCGTGTGAGAAAGTGCCTCCGACTGGAGCGTCGTTGTTAGGATAGAACACTCGATTTTGCAACGGTTCGCCATGTAACCAATGTCCACCCTCTAAATCGTCTATTTTACCGCCACCCGGCCTATTATTCCAATACGTAGAGTATTGATTGTTAAAGTCGTGAATTTTATTCATATCGCTGTCGTTAAAATAACGACCTCTGATAGAATAAGCTGCCTCGGTTTTCATTTTGACGTTTGTCAAATAATACAAACAACGCTCATAGTTATATCCGGCAGGCAAGACAATTTTCTGTCCACTAACAACATGTAAGCTCATGAAATTAGTGTTCTTTAGTGGTTCGCCATTAGCATATACGCTATTGGCGTCAATTCTTGAACCAGTAATGTTTACGCCCCTAATATTACCGTTAGCGTCAACGCTAAACGTATTAGATGCATTTTTAATAACAGTACCGGTGATTGTGCCACCTCTTAGATCACCAATATTTGCAGAAATGGCTGCTAAGTTATCAACACTGATTTTGTCAGCAGAAATCGCCTTTGCCTGTATCATTCTACGAGCGATTACATTATCGTCAAATACGGTTTGTCCGGTAACGTGTAATAGTTTACCGTCAATCTTAGTACCGGCTGGCGTAAGATTAATACGGCTTACAATTTCACGTCCGTCTAGGTTATTAATAGCTTGCGTAACTTTTAATTCAAGCCCCTTAGATATTTGAGTTATTTGCGTTGCTGTGTTTGTATTTAGATCAGCAACAGTACGTTGAAACGCTTTAGCTTGGTCTATTAATTTGCTATTAAAGCCGTTTACGTCACTCTTGACTGTTCCAACCTCAGATTTTAAAGCCTTAACAGCCTTATCCATATCAGCTATGCCCAAATCCTCCATATCAAGTAGTTTGCTATCTATTTTAGCTTTAACAGTAGCAGATATGGCGTCAGTTCTTGGCCCCTCACCAAAGATATCGACATAAGCCACTTTAACGGAATATATTCCGGCCTCTAAAGGAATGTTCATTACATTCGTTGATGTGAAATATACAGTATTATCAACGTAGACATTAGCACCCTTGCAACCGGCTGGAATAGATTGGAATATAACCCCTACGCCATTTAGATTGCCACTAACGTTAACGTTAGTTGGCTTAGGCGGAGCAGGCACGTTGTAAGTCAATTCGGCAGGTGCTCCATAGCCTTTGGATGGGTTATGTGCATACAAATAAACTTTGCCAGTACGATTACGCAGCATACCACTATAAGTAGTGTTATTGCTTTTGCCAATCAAGCCATCGTTCTGCCCTGTCCTTGTATCAAGTCGCAACTCATAGAAATCTATGTCAGCATTACGAACTTCAAGCCAGTTAAAATTGGCTTTATCACTAAATGTAATAGAAAAGCCTTGCGGAGCATTCGGAACTTCTGTTTTCATAGCAACAGTAATGGACTTTGTAACCCCTTGCGAAGTGTTTCCATGTACGTCCTTAACAATAGCTTTTATTTCATAAGTATGTCCAAGCTCGCAACCACTAATAGAGATTTGGCCATTACCATTACCGCCATACTTCCAAGCGGAATTGCCCTCACGATACCATAGCTCGACTGTATCAAAGCTATTAATTTGAGGTGTATCAAACTGAGCCACAACATCAAAAGATAATACCCCATTGCCTATCTTGTAGTACTTAGTAAATAACGTTAAATTATTCACTTCTGGGATATAATAAGGCACTATCTTATACTGATATTCCCTTACCTCATCAAGCCCCTGTTCGTTACTTCCAAATACATTTAGGGAAGTAAACTTGAGATATACCGTCTTGTTAATATCCTCTTTTCGATAAGGATAATGGAATAAAGCCTCGTCAACTCTGACAAACCTTTCATTTGCACCATGATTAATAGCCTTAGTTCCGTATTGGCCACGCACTAAACCTCGCAACGTATACCAATTATCCGGATGAGTTTCTACTGTTTCATAACTCAACGCCTCGCCATTTATCCAACATAAGGTGTTGGCACGTTCAGCATCGACATGGGTTCCACTTTGCAAGATACCTTGATTGATAACCACATTACAGAAATTGCCATTTTGAGCAAAGCCATATTTCAATTTGCCCATTCTAGCTTGTTGCGTGATAGATCCTATGCGTCGATAGTTTTCACCATTATCGGATACCCACACGGAGCAACCACCCCAACCGCTTGGAGCATTAACCCCAACGAATATCTGATTTCCACCTACGTCGCCAACCGTCTGAAATATAGCGACATCATTTACGCTTGGTGCAGCTTGGTTATAATCAATAAATGGTCGCTCGTTCTCATGCACGTTGTATTTAGCCGGAGCATACGTGCCGGGCGGTTTACCCTCCGCAGTTATTTCCAACTGTCCGTCTGCTGCCTCAGATACAGATGTAATAACGACTATCTGTTTATTTAGGCCACATAATTCGTCGGTAAGAGTAACAAGGTCGCCCGGTTCCAACCTACAGAACGCCCAATCTAAACGGAACGTATACTGATTTTTAGCGTATAGCCGTTTCATAGCTAATTGCTCGGCGTAGTATTGAGCCCTTGCCTTAGTATACAGATAATGTGCAGACTTCTTGGAGGCTGGCTTTAAACCATTTTTTTGCACATCGGCTACAATCTCAAAAGCGACTGTCTCTTTCTCGTAACCATTCGCACGATTAATAAATTCAACAGTAGCTTGATTATAACTTTCTGAACTGTCTTTTCTCTTATACACAACTAACTGCCCATCGCTAGCCGGAATAAGATCATCAGCATTTAAGTTATATTGAATTTGATTGTATGGGCTCCATGTGCCAATAGGTTTATCGGCTAATGGTACGATTTTAAGCCTATCTGTAGACCAAAAGACCAAACTATTTGTAATTTCAGCTATATCATTAATTACAGTTTGAGCCTTTGAGCTTTTACTATCTGGCGGTGTACTAATAAGAATGTCAGCTGCCTTGCAATATTCCCTGTAGTGTTCCAAACCGTCAATATTAACATCGTCAATGCCTATGGACTTTAACACATACACAATATAATCGGCTGGGTTAACGTCTACACCGTCGCCAGTTTCTAGCAATTTCCCTTTTATTTCAAAGTTGTATTGCGGTAAACTTCCTCGTTCGCCTAAATCGACTACACCGGCCATATATGCCAAGCCACTGTAAGGCAACGCCTTTTCCGGATGCTTAGAGATTACGTAAGGCCATGGAGCCTGTCCATAATCGCCTTTATAAGCAGTAAGCTCAATCTTTTCATTCGGATAGTCGTATATTTCCTTATCTCGCCATACTTTGCCTATACCCTGAATAGGGCCCTCACATAAGCCAATCGCACATGCGACTGTATATGTGTAGGTTATTTCAGTATGCTTTGAGCCACCACCCTTGCCAGTTCGTGTAGTGGTTTTGTGCTCGTGAGGGGTAAAATCATCGTAATAAATAATGTTGCCACTTAATCTTGTAGTGCCAAGTACTTCTGGAACTACTTCACCATAAGAGGCGGTATTTATCATGAAGTCGGAAATCATATCAGCACGATTGGTAGTATTCCGGCCTCGAAATAGAAAACCCATTATTTACCCCCTTTCCTAAATCTGTAAACTGCACGTAAGCGACTTTTGCCCTTTGCGTCATAGAATAATACATCGTCAATAGATGAATAGATAACGCCTAGATCAACAAATGCATGCACGACTAAATTATTGCCAACATAGATTGCACCATGAGAAATGCAACGCCCATATTGGTATAGTAGAAAATCACCGATACGAATATCATCAATAGGAACTTCGTCAGCTACTTTTTGAACGTACTTTAGGTACTTTTCTTCGCTACGATGTAAATGCCATTCATTAGAATAATTCTCTATTTCTAGCTCATCACGTTTCATTAGGCCACTATCAACTACTGCAGCAACTAACAAATAGGAGCAATCGACGCCAACACCATGAACCATAGTATTGTTTTGATACGGTGTGCCTATCCACTTTTTTGCAGCATCGGCAATCATTTCACCTGTTGTCAATTTCATCGTATCGTCTCCTTTAACGGAACATAAGGCGTTGCCCTGTTCCTACTAAAATTATTGAACTTAGCCTTGCAAGTTGCAGGTGTTTTATCGCACCCCGGATAGATATATGCCACATCGCCTACATTAGGTGTTGTATTCGTAGCACTCATATAAATAATTGAGTTCGTAGCACTATCCATAATTTGAGTTGCTTGCCCTGCTAGTGGTCCGCTTATCCACTCCATACCACCGGCAGTATAAAAGCCATTTTCAAATGAAGTATCGACTTGCACGTTATTAGTGCCTATAACAGCGGTAACAGTAACACGCTTACGATATTTGGTAATATCAACGCCACACTCTTTGGAATATACAGAATAAGGACATTGCGGATAGTATCGTCTGTTCGGATATTCAATATTAAGCCTTTGGACTACTGATTTTGCATTTATTTTTAACGCAAAGCCACCGCCCTGACTAACCTCACAAATACCCTTGAATAGATCAATACATTCGATTACATTCCCTTTATCGTCAAAGAAAGCACGCCTCAAATTTAATGTAGCACCGTCTAAGCCACCATTATGAGCAACTGTTAAAACAGGAACACCACCAATTTGGTCGGACTGATTAGCAGTTATTGTAACGTTCAATTTATCAACGCTAACGGTACTGGTTGTAGAAATCTTTTCACGCACAATAATTGGCCCATCGCCCTTGTATGTGTTTCCGCCATAGCTAACATCAATGTCAGTATCGGCCCAGTAGTAAGAAATGCCACTTTTAAGCCTTAACTCGTACAAGTCGCAAGATACAAATGTCTGTGAGTTGCTTAAATGAACGCTTAAAGCCTCGCTAACTTGTTTCATTTATAATCACCTCACCGTAACCAATTTAAACGATTTAGACTTAAATACGTCTTTAAATACTGCCTCGTCCGTATAATCACCACTGAACATAACTTTCCAATAGTAAGTGTAATCAGCGGTAATAATAGCAGTAGGCGATACCCTAACACCTGCAGCCAATCTTATAACGCCTTTATCTGATACGGCATTAACTTGCGTACCATTAGCATATAATTTAAGGTTCTCAATATGTGCGACTGGTTCCCTAAAATCACCATACAAGCGAACTGCTTGCCATTCATTCTGAGCCCCAGTACCTAAACGAATACCCTTTTCTTGATAGTCCTCTGGATCCAACCATAAGAATGGAACCGTTCCACCCTTTACAGATGCATAAAAGCCCATAAGACGCTTATGTTCTTCTGGGCTTAGTACTGCGAATTCTGTTGTAATGGTATATTGAGGATATTGCCACGTCGTCATGGTTCGTACTCGGCCACTGCCAGTACGTTTGATTTTAGTATCCCATTTTTGAGCTTTTGTAGACTTCCACGCAAGGGTTCTAATGTCCGGAAATTTCAATAAATCTGCCATTACCATGTACCCTCCGTAGCTACAAATTCCCTATTTTGATTAACTAAAAATTGTCGTAAAGAACGACCTGCCGAATTCTCTAACCAATCACCAAACGAATTGGCGTCCATAGCAGATACGTTGAAAGTAATGCCACCAGTAGCACCACCACCGGCACGTGCTATGCCTGCACCCATTTCGTCGTATGTGCTTTCGCTTAAAGGTAAAACGGCCTCTTTGTACTTACCCTCGCCAATCTCAGCATAAGTTGAGCCATAGGCAACGCCACCGTTTGCCATTTTTGGTAAGTCTAATTTTGCGGATCCTAAAGATGCAAAACTTGTTGCACCATTAGCAAGGGATAATGTAGCACCGGCGGTAGTATTAGCAGACCATGCAGCCATACCAGCCGCAGCACTAGCACCGAATGTAGCCATAGATACTTGTTGAGCCAATGCAGCCCATGCCGGATATTGAGCGTTAGCTGCAGCATTACCAGTTGCAGCCTGTTGAGCTGCAATCATTTTACCAAATACGGCTTGTTTAATTTGTCCGGCTATCCATTGAGCCACACTATCGGCGATAGTTTTAAGAATGGCTTTGCCAAGATTTTGGAACGTTTGCATAAGAGTTGTTGTGCCTTGAATAAGCCCTGAAATAGAATTTTGAAAACTATCTAAACCGGCTTGTGCAGCGTCAAACATAACTTGTTGTCCATTCCAATGAGCATCGAATACGGATTGTTTCCATTCTTCGAGTAAGCCTTTCATAAGATCATAATGTTGTTGTTCAGCTATATATTCATCGCTTAATGCAGCTTGTAACTCCTCGAAGTTCTGAGTTCGCATAGCCTCATCAATAGCATGTTTCTCGTTAACAAGTTCAATATGTTGTTGTAAAGACTTTTTAGCATATTCGTCTTGCAGTGCTAACAATTCCTCATTTTTCATTTTCTCGTAGGAGATTTGTCCGTCAGCACTCATTTCGAATTCAACACCTCGTTGTTTTAACGTATCAATGTGATGTTGTTGCTCCATTTTGTCCATTTTCATGAACTTGTCGACCATATCTGCATAACGGTCCTCGACTTCATCAATGGCGTTTGCATAATCTGTTGCCAACTGCACGGCAGGAGATACATTACCTGTACTATCCTTACTAGAGGTTTTAAACGCAAAATCCTGTTGCATATCACGAATACCAGTTTCAATGGCACGTAGTTTTGTCATTTCCTCCTGTTTCGCCTTGATACGCTTTTCTGCATAAACTTCATCAAGTAGTTTCAAGTCCTCGTGGTAATTTTCATTAGCGGTTTTTGATTTTTCGAGCTCTTCTCGCTCCTTTTGGTATTGAAGTTTGATTAACTCTACTTGATTGCCTTGCATTTCGAGGAAAGATTGCAAGATTTTTTCGTGAATTTGCTTAGCCTCTTTTGCTAGATCTTCACCCTTGCCACCTTTACCACCTCCACCGCCTTTGCCACCGGAGCCACCGCCGGAAGTGTCGCCACCTCCACCGCCTCCGCCACCAAGTTCGCCACCTCCACCGGATAAGCCTGATGTGATTTGCCCCATAATATCACCGGCAGTATTGACGATACTTTGTGCAGTATCAGCGGAAATCGTGTCTACTTGTTGAATGGCAGTAAACGTGCCTCCAAAGAACTTCGCAACCTTATCGCCTACGCTATTAAGTTTAGCGATTAACCAGTTCAAAGCCTCAATGATTTTATTCACGCCCCAAACGGCTGTATGTACGATAGTTGAAAATACTTCGCTTAGCGTTTCACTAAAACCACCTGCCGCAGCCCTAGAAAGACCAAATACAGCGACAAGCGTCATTAATGCACCTACAAATATAGGGATAGGGTTTGCCATCATGATTGCGTTAAGAATTGCTGTAGCACCACTCAATGCAAGTGTAGCCACCTTTGCCACGCCCATCGCAACCGCACTAGCAATATTCGCAGTCCTAATAGCCATAATTACGGCTTGTGTAGTCATTGCGATAGCCCTAAAAGCACCAAATGCAAGACCTACCGCACCAATAGCACCGCCCAAGATTACGCTTGCAGCAGTAACCAAAGTTGTGCGAACAGTCAATAAAGCAAGCATTGTATTATGACTTGCTATAATGGCTTTTTGTGCCAAGAACGCAGCACTCACGCCAATAATAGCGGAAGTAATCAAAGGCATAGACGTAACGAATAACTGTACAAAGCTAGATACGATATTTTTAACAGTGGATATCGTAACACTTAGGCCACTAAATACCCCCTTAATAATTCCGATTGACGCTTGTGCAGCTGCAGCTACTACTTTAAAGGCAAACGCTAATTCGTTTAATGCACTCATAAATGCATCGGAACTTGTCATATTGCCTAATTCCTCCATTACTGGTTGGAATGCTGCAATAAGATCATTCTGCAATTTAGTTCCTATATCTTGGAATGTCATAGGAATTTCTGCGAATTTTGCGTTTGTTTCTTCTGCACTATTAAATAACGCATTTTTGATAATGTCCGCAGTAATTAAACCTTGCGAGCTCATTTCTTTTAATTGCCCTACAGATAGCCCCATTTCTTGTGCGATACTTTGTGCCAACATCGGAGCATTTTCCATGATAGAACGGAATTCGTCGCCCTGTAGCTTACCTGCTGCCATAGCTTGCGTTAATTGGTACATAGCGGATGTAGTTTCTTGTACACCTGCACCGGCAATTTTAAATTGCTTATTAAGTTGTTCAACAAAATAAATGGCCTCATCGTTGGAGGTGAAAGCGTCTTTTGCTAACAAATTTAGTTTTGCCACGCTATCAGCCATATCTAAAAAGCTACCACGTGAACGATTGGCGGCAGAAAACACCTTATCCATAATTTCGGCGGTACTTTGACTGCCATCATTGATAAGATCAATACGAGCCCTTAATTGCGTTAATTGGTCCGTTGTCTTAATTGCACTAACGGCCATATCTTTTAACGCCCTACCGGCTGCCTCAATGCCCATCGCAGCACCAGCGAATGCAGCACCAGACTTTGCAGCGTCCATAAGCCCCGGAATTTCAACCCCAAAGACCTTTTGAGCTTTATTTCTTACGCTATCAAGCGAATTAGAAATGCTTTTGCCTAGTGCTCGCTCAGCTTTCCTTGCTACTCTATCAAGTGCCTGTTCAGCACTATTAGATGAGCCAACAATTTTGACATTAATTTGACTTTCGGCCATATGCTATATCTCACCTCCCTCTTGTCTGAATTCTTCCAGGAATAACTTTTCTTCGTTTTTGCGTTTAGCTAAAGTCATTGGATGTAGTTGTTTCATTATATCCTCGACAGTCAGCTTTCGTTTACCTGCGATATGTACATTTGTCATTAGGCACGCAAAATACGCTTGCTTACGGTCCTCTATCTCCGTTCTTAACTCATAACCCTCGGCAAGTTTGTAATATTCCATAGGGCTTAAATTCATGAATTCCCACGGTTTAAGACCAAGCGGACCATAGGCCATGCGTTCAGCTTTCGTTATCCATACTTTAAAAGAGGGGGCGGTGTCGCCCCCTCTTAGTTTTTTGTTTCGTTTTCAGCCTCGACCTCGGAGCGTGCTTGCTCATCGGCCTCATCTGGAAATAAAGCGTAATATGCAGCCTTACCAAATACACCACTACCAATAAGTGCTTGCACAATTAACTGTACAAGGTCGGCATATTGGACTGTTCCCTCGTCAAAGAGTTCTTGCAATTTATCTTGGTAATAGATGTAATCACGCTTTTTGCCGTGGTGTTTCATACCTACGGCCAATGCAGTGATAAGCTGATTAAATGTCATTGTGCCATTTTGTACCGCTTTAAAAATAGGCTCACCCCATAGCTGTTCCAACTCAGCAATACGACCAATGTTGAAATAGATAGTTTCGCCCATAGCGAATAGATCACAATTAATTTTTTTCATTATAAACACGCTCCTTGTAAATAGTTAATTAGGCTTTTTTCAATTCAGACAACGGACCTGCACCGTTCAATGTGCCTTTATATGTAGCCACATCATCATGCGGAGTACTTAAGGACAATTCTGTAATAGATGCATAGCCAGTCATGTAAGATTTGTCTGGGTATTCGAATTTTAAATGAACTTTTTCATCGTTTAAGAATGCTTTTTCAAGCAATGCCAAACTTTCTTCGTTTGGCATTAAAAGCGTTTCAAGGTCGATAGACCATTCTTTCATACCCGGAATAGTAACTTTCCAACCGCCACTGTCTTTACTAGATGCGTCGATAGAGTCTGCCTTACGAGATACATCGCCACTACGTTGACCGCCCAAGATAAGCCATTCAGCATTCGTAGTTTCGTCAGTGCCTACATTTAAGTAAATAAGATAATTCTTGCCGGCTGTAGGCATTGCGGTTTGAGCCGGTTTGTATAATTTTTTTGGTGTTGCAGCTGGTGCCATTAGAAAATACCTCCGTTAGTTTTCTCTTTTAAATCAATAAGGCGAACCATAAAGCGATATTGCGTGCCAACTAAAGGCCGTACACTATCATGGTCGCCAACTTTACTTGTACACACTAAATCTATAATCTGATAGCCAGTATTCTGTAATATACATGCAGTTTCGTCTAATTCACCACAACGTTTGCGTAGATCATTAATAATTGCCTCGAACCTATCTTCCAAGTTAGCTATTAATTCATAGCCTACTTCTAAATCTGGGTTATCATTTCTGCCCCAAATCTCGATATATAGTTCTTGCTCCAATTCAGATTGAATGGAATTATCACCCCTCGTAGTTTCCCCACGAATAACCATAATAACGCCATTCTCATCGACTTTCGCTGCTTGTGGTCGCATAGCACCTAGCATGACATTAAATACAGCACCGCTATTGTCGATAGTAGATTTAATATGTTGCATTAATTCTAGCCACATATTACCCCCTATAGATTTCAACAGAACGATATCCTTTGTATTCTGTAGGGTTACCTGTAAGCTGCCCTGGTGTTATTCGCGATTCCAATAATTTAATACGAGCTTCATAGTATTCTAATTTTTTAGAATAAAAGTCATCCGTCGAACCATTACTAGTATAACTTCCTGGCAAAGCATACGATTTATTAACGCAGACTTCTCGATAGATATATGCAAGGACTAATTCATCGATAGTAAAACTACGTATAACTTTATCCTTTGACACACCTAATCTATCCGCAAGTACATATAGCCATTGTTCTGCTTTTGATACAGCGGCCTCTGTTACCTCTTGCGTTAGCAATTCATCCCCTAATAGGCCGGCTATATCTTCAAAATTATATAGCATACAGTACTCCTTATATTTCAAAACTTAGCGTAATCTCATCTTTTACTAGCCCTTGTGCCACATCATCTAGTGCAATATCGGTGTATCTGGAAAAAATACTAGTAATATTTGAGACATTATTTTGTAACGCTTCATACAAAAATGGATCTGGGGCAGTCCCAGGGTGAACCACTTTCCTAGCAAATATAAACCCATTACCGCCTTGTGGTACGAATCTCAATATCTTCTTAAAATGCGGCCGAATTACATGTGCTGGTGTCCCTGCATGTACGAAAGGGCCGTATTTAGCGACATCACTATCAATAAATACGACCCCTTGCATTCCACTATTAGAAATTCGATAATCAACAGCCTTTTCTAGATTCCCTGTTCTCGAGGTAAATCTATGTTTCTCCTGTGCAGTATCTCGAACTTCAATAGTACTCGCTTTTACTGCCTGACAAATACGCTTGTTGAAAATATCCTGGCTATTCACCGGTGCTTATTTTTTACTACCACCTTTACTGCCTTTTGTAGGCTTTTCAGGTGGTTCAGTATCTGCAGGTGGTTCAGTATCTGCAGGTGGTTCAGTATCTGCAGGTGGTTCAGTATCTGCTGTTACGACTTCGTATCCATGGTCCGCAAACCACGCAATATGATTAGCATCTTCAGTAAATCCTTCACCATTAACAAAAGGAACATTGCCAGTTTGTCCTGTATAATCAGGCACTGGAGATTTTATAATCGGCATATTCGGCCTCCTTATTTAACTTTAATTTTGCGGAATACACCTGCAGCTTTAGATGCTTTTAATGCAACCGCGGCAACCATTTCGACCTCGCCTTTCTTTACAGCTCCGGAAGAGGTGAAGTCAGGGAGCCATAAGTTAACCACATTATCGCCCGCAAGAGATACGCCGTGGAAACCATCGAGGCCAAGGCGTGCGACATATAAAGAAGTTTCACCTTGACCATTAATACCTACTACAGGATCATTGCTACCAGCTTTGGTGCCAAGGTCAACTAATGGTGTAATGCCGTAATATTCAACTTGTTGTCCGAATTCATTTAATTGAGTAGAGTACATCGCAGAACGTCTAGCTACTGCTCGAATTTTAGCAATCAATTTAGAGTTGCCCATAATGGCAGATGGCGCACCATCCAAGCCTAAAAGGAATTCATCGAGTTGGTCTAAGAATGTCTTGTAGTTTGCATCAATAGCACCACTATCAGACAAATCGATAGCTGCTGTAGGTGTATATTCAGTAGAAGAACCTAAAAGCGCCTTGTCTAAACCATCAAATGCTTTAGCGTTGGTACCTGTGTCGCCATTAATAACTGTGTCATTAAACAATGCAGTTGCAGCCTTGACCTTTTGCTCGATTTGTAATGTTACTTCATCAACAATACCGCCCATTTTAGCGATTACACGGTCGATTTCAAAGGATCCGCCAAATACTTTCAAATCAACAGTATGACGTTTACGAGTTACACTTTGAGGTGTGTATTCAGCATTAATATCACGGAAATCTGCAGTTGGTTGTGTTAATAATCGAGTATAACCATAGGTTAAAGTACCGCCACCGCCAGTAGGAGATACAGCATCATCAAATGTTAAGTTTTCAAATAAAAAAGACGATTTACGGAATTCATCAATAACTCCCATTTGTAAATCGTCTTGTACGTTAAGTTTTGCTTCAGCTAATGTAATTGGCATTAGTTTATTCCTCCGTTATTAGAATTTATAAAATTTATTGGGTTTCAATAGCAGCCGCTACGGCCCCTTTTAAACCTACTGGCTTATTACCGCCAGAATTGTTGCTTCCTGCACCGCTTGCGCCTGAACCACTTCCGCGTTTTTGTACATCTTTAATTGCATAATCTTTACCTTTTAGCCATTCATCTACGCAATCGTCAACAGTTCCGCTAGTACCATCAGACTTAATATATCCATAAGTACCATCTTCGTTGACTTTGATGTTACCAACAATCAGCTTTGAGAATTCTTTAGGATCCATAGCGTTACGCTTCGTCAAAGAATCAACCACGGCTGCAGAAATTTCAGACTGTACACGTTGTGCATCAGCATTTTCTCTTGCTTTACGCTCGGCCTCTACAGAATCCTCCAGGGTTTTAATTCGTTGCTGCATAGCTACAATACCTGCATCATCTTTAATCCCTGTAGAGGTGATTTTTTCTAGCTTGCCTTGCGCATCAGCAAGCTCACGGTCGGCGACTTCTTTTGCCGCTTTTGCTGCTTTCGCCTCATCATTCTTGGCATTAAATTGACTCTTGGAAACGTAGTTTTCACCATAATCCCTAGTCACTGCCTCTGCTTGTTCCTCCGTTAACCCTAACTTAATTAGTTCCTCTTTTGTCATCTGTATGACCTCCTGTAAAATAAGCTTTCCCTCTTCGCTTTATTTTCGTGAGCCACACCTCACGACCGCGGTCTTGTTCTTTTACGCCTGCAATACTAAAAAGGCAAATAAAAAAGCACCTGCATAAGCAAGTGCTTGATTGATTAAGTTTTAAATTTCTCGTATTTCTACGATTTCACTGGCATACAATTCATATTCGCCAACATATATTGATGCTTCATCAGGCTCATTATTCACGCCCGATGTAAACGAATCCAATTTGCCGGTAATAATGTCACCGTCAACGAATCTGACTGCTACATTTTCTGAACGAATCTCATTATAGCGTTTATAAAGTTGTTCTTCTGTCATTTTCGTTCACTTCCTTTTGGTACTATATGAATACCCTTTCCTGATACATGTACAGTTGCAAGGCTTGTTTTCTGCTTTGTTCCTCTACTTACATTTACATCATACCCAATATGAGGGGATATATCAACCATTATTTTATGATTCCAATCACCCTTCCGAGTAAATCTAATACCACCATTATAAACGGATTCTCGTATAGCCTTTATAACATCAGCATGAGGAATTTCATAGTTATAATAGCTTTTATTTTGAGTTTCATCGTAAAGCTTACCGCCTTTTATATGCATGCTTTGCCGCATCACATAGCTGCTATTAAAGTATGGTGAGTTAATGTAATCAATAACACGATATCTAACATCATCTATTGTTTCAAACTCCCGACGTTTTGCAAGATCCTCAATATTAATTTTTCCATTTTTAATATAATCTTTCAACGACTCAATAACAGGAAGTCTGCTTTTGAATATAGTGCCATCCCAGCCCCTTGCTTCCTCAGTCCATGATGCATGCCCATTCATTACTAAATTACGACCATTTACGCCTAAAATGAGCTCTTGTTCCCTCTTTGGTAACGACTTCAAGTACGCTAGCCCTCCAGCTTCTATATTTGGCTTGGCTGCTGCAGTATCAATCATGCCTTCTATAATTGGCTTAATATGGCACATACAATGAGGGTGAGCAGGTAAATGAGGAAATTTATCTTTAGGGTAAATACCTTTTCCAAGTCCATACAAATCAGCATTTGCATATACATCACATATATCAACCACAGGATGTCGTGTACTCAATTTCCATTGAAATGCAACTACATCAGGATCATCCATATGTCTTGCAATCTCACCCTCTGCATATGCACGAGCCCTTTCAGTTCTAGCAATACGTTCAGCATGATAACGAGCCTTTTCCTGCGTCGCAACATATATGGTATGATTTAAAGCTGCTGTATTGCTCTTTTCAATAGCATCAATCAACTCACTATATGCGGCTCTAAGTCCCGGAGTAGTTTCTTGCTCAACTAATCGGCGGACTTTACGAAGCTGATATTTAAGCATATCTTTCCCAGCTTCATCATTAGGCAATGGAATAGACAACTTGCGAAGCTTCTCCAAAAAATCAGGTAATTCAGCTTTTGAAATGACAGAATTACCACCATAGCCATCAAATATATCCTTTGCTGTAGCTAATGTATCCTGCCCTTTCTTCATTGCATCGTATATTGCTGCTGCAACATCGTTTTTGACACGACTAGATGCATTATGTAGCCGTTCAGATAAGTTTAATCCATCAGGTGCCCATGCCTTTTGCATTGCCTTTGAAATGGTTTGTAATTTATATGGCATGCCTGCGATTATTGCACTTTTAACTGCATCACTGGTTACACCTATGTCTACACCATATCCCCTAGCACACTCCTTAACCAACTCATTGATTAACGTGTCTTTCATTGCTTCCATTACAGGATATTTTTTATATGCTTCTTTAACAGCATATTTAGGCGTATGCCCTTCGTCTAATAATCGACGTACTTCGGCTTCAAACTCATCAATTATATCGCGTATGACACGTTCGGTATGCTTATTCATCTAGTCGCTCACTATTCTCATCCGGATTTTCTCCATTTGAATACATGTCATCTAATACTTCTTGCTGTGCAGTAGCTTCCACTTCTTTAACAATGGCATCATATACATTGCCGTCAATATTAGGCATATATCCATCAAGGATGCGTTTAAGCACTTCAACATAATATGTTTTAGATTTAAACCCTAAATCAAGGGCTTGCTGTCCTTGAGATAAGCAATCAGCTACATCATTAATGTCAAAGTCCCTTGGATATTCGCATTTATAATTCAACCGCTCGCCAGTCCACAACTCATATAATGCAATAATGGCTTTCTCTGCATTTTCACACTGTACAGCGAAGTTTGCTAGTCGTTGATTTGTTCTTTTGAATGCCCACTGCTTAGCAACCCCTGATTTTTCCTGCTGAACCCCTACTACAGAATCAACACCACCTATGCGGTACATTTCTTTAATTTCCGCTTCCTTTTCTTGCATGATGATCTGTGCTGGACCATTATCTGGAGCAATAAAAGCTGGGGGATGACTAGCCTCTGATGGATATAGTAGTACGTTGTTAACGCCCAAGGTTAAGTCTTCTATACCTTCATCGGATGGCATGGTTAAAGTAGAAAATGTTTGAGAGTTTAAAATCTGTGTCAATAAACTATCAAGATGATAGACTCTATAGTTCTTTTGTGCTAACGAATAGAACTCTGGATGCGGTAATATAGTTGTTTTCTTAGTGCTACGGCCAAACCATTGCACTACAGGGACACGTCCTAACCCATGTTCACCTTCATTAATAATGCCTCGCCCTTTATCACGAATAGTCCATTTTGTATCTGTCCATTCATAATATACTGTTGAACTACCTCCATTATCATCAGTAATAATCGTTCTATATTCGAATCTAATCATTCGACCTTTGTCATCCAGTTTCCAACCAGTCACATTACTAGGTTCAACTGAAGTTAAATACGGTAACCGTCTATCACGTACATTATCAGCCAAACTTTCACCAAATTCTGCTTCATTGTTAACAATGACATACACAACACCATACATTTTGGCAATCACAGCTTGTTGCTGAATGTATTCTTGTAATGATGTACCTAATCGATCTGCATCTTTTAAAAACACTTTGAATTTAGCCGTTTCTTTATACTCTCTTCGAATTTCATCATTAAAGATAGGATCTACATTCGCATTAATAATCGCTGCTGTATGATTAGAATAGCTTGATAACTTTTTACGGAAATTATAATTGTCTATGCTTTCTCTTGGATGCTGTTTTAAACCACGACCTAAAGAGAATAATCCGGACCCATAGTACGCATCATGTAATAACTGGTATGCATACTTCTGTTCGTTTGTAATAAACATATAATGAAGTTCCTCCTAATAAATATCAGAATTGATGGATTTAACCACAGCAAATTTCTCAAATGCATACCTCATAGCATCCATTAAATGGTTATTTTCATCTTCAGGCTTGCCTGTATACTTACCAAATCTATCTTTACCCCATTGGTATTGGCTGATTTCTGTAATAAAGTTAACACATCTAGGGTGCACTATAATTTCATAATCCTGGATGCGTTGTATACCATTCAGAATACTATCTGCACCTTTTTTAGATGCCCGAGTTCGAGTCATTCCAAATCCTCTCAACTCGGCTATGCTTTTAGGCTCGGCACAATCAGCAATAATAGTCTCTTTCGCATATCCCAAACGCTTTACTCGTTCAGCTATTGCACTGTTAGTGAGAGCGTGTTCGTAGAGCTCATCGAACACATACAGTCGTCGTTCTGCAGAATCAACGACACCACAGAAGAGAGCTGTCGGGTCTGTAGTATAACCAAAATCCAAGCCGAATATAGCTTTGACCCCTGGTAACTTGCGTATTTCATCAATACTGAACTCTTGTTCTTTCCAGTTTTCATAAACCAGGCCCTCAACAACGCCCCAGTTGCCAAGCCCTGCTACTTGGTACCGCTTAGGGTTTTTCTTCATCTCTTCGAACAATACTAAGTCGGAGTTACTCAGGAACTCGTTACACAGGTAATTCGTAGTCATGGCTAGCACGTTTTCACTAGGCTCATCAAAGAATCGTTTCTTCAACCAGTGCCTATCGGACCACGGGTTAAAAGTTAAGACTACCTGGTGATACAAACCGTCAGGCAACTGGCCACGAATAGACTCATCCAGTCGGTCGAAGGCATCTTCACTCATAATCTCGTAAGCTTCTTCAATCCATAGCCTACACAGCGCCCCAACTTCAACAGTAATGGATGTTACCTTTAAAGGATCATCGAGACCACGAAATAGAATCTTCTGTCCTGTTGGAATATATGTTATTTCAAGTGGCGATACGGAACATTTGAAGTACCGCTCTACCTTTAACTGGCGCATAGCCCATTTGAGTTGCGCGAAACAACTGTCTCGCAAAGTCCGTTCTGTCTTACGAACGACTAGCCAGTTTATACAAGGGTTCTCCATTATCTCCATAATAACTTTTAGAGACTGTGTAGAAGACTTCTTACTGGCACGACTGCCCTTGACTACTTTATAACGCCCTTTGAATTTCCAAAAAGCGCCATACCCCTTGCCTACTATATCAGGCAAGTACACTCTATTAGTCTGCAATATCGCCACCACCTACGATGAGTACAGGCTTAATATCGATAGTTGTATCACCGCTAAGTATTCTATGGCGTTTAGCCATTAGCTCCAGTGCTTTTAGTCTAGACTTCTCGTCAGGTGGTTTATCGATAATGCGGGCTTCGGAACATCCTTCGCCTGTACCTTCGATAACGACGTGTTTTTCATTTGAGAGCCCCAGGGCAATTCTTGTTAACTCATACTCGACCTGTTGTGCCGTCATGATGTTTTCATTGAAGTAGGCGTCCCGTAATTCAGCGACCCTCGTTTTTATATCAACATTTGACAACAATCGGCTGCCTATTCTATTGGCGGTTTTCTCAGAATAACCAGTTCGAATAGCGGCTTGTGTCGCATTCATATCTTTGATGTACTCATGACAAAATTTTTCATGTCGTTTATTTGCTAATGCAGCCACTATCTCACCTCCTGGCTATCTTAATACATCACGGCTGTTTCTCTTAAATCGGCCGTGAGAACGAGTGCATAATCCACAATTACTTTTATGTGCTTGATCATGTGTGATATAAGTTTGACACAGTCCATCATATTCAATTAGTTGTGCTGTGCAAACGCCGTTTTTGTTATTAAGGCATTTACGTTTAATGCATTTGACTTCTGTGCTCATACCTTCTCACCTTTAATACATTTGTACGCTCAAATCCGATGACTAGTTGGTTGTTGTTAGGCTATATAGTTATTGGAGGACTTATAGTCCAGTCATCAGATGTCAGCGTACAACGATACAGGGCAAGCTCATAATGTATAAGCTTTAAAATGTATGTGGACATGTTCGGCTCGCCCTGGTTTCATTGTGCAGTAAATTTCATTTTTACATATTCCCTCTCCTTAGCTTACGCGATCGCCTACATCATAAATAGGGGCCCCTATATTTACGATGCTACATACAACAAAAAGCACGGTCGTCATCACCGTGCTTTTTGCTGAGTTGTGTATAAGAGAGGATTTGTGTTAGATGACTAATGACACCTTTCACAACTACATTATACTATGTCAAGTCGGTTCATTTAAGTCCAAAGTACTCCAAAACAGTCCAAAGTACTCCACTATGAAAGTAGCTCCCCTAATTCGTTCAATGCTTTATTTTTTAAATTGAAGTAACTGCTCTTTTCGTAATATATCATCGCTTGCACTTTCTTAGGAAACGCCCCATTAATGTACTCTTGCACTAATATAATACGCCCTGGTATGCATTCTACCTTTTCAATTAAAGCCCTCGCTTCTTCCCTTTTAGCAATAAGCTTTGCTATCTCCCTTTTCTTGGCATCTACCGTATCAACAAGTCTAGCCACATCCCTTTCAAGCCCTGCCGGAGTACCACCTCCCGATACTCGGTCTTTGGAATAATCAATCGCCGATAAGGTGATGATATCATACTGAAGTTTGCGAATATCATGCCGTAGCGATTGAATACGTATGGCAATCATCTTTATATCTTGCAGATACGCTGTCGCCTTTTTTTTATAGTCACTCATGCTGCATTACCTCATTGATATACCGGTCTAAATACCACCGCGCTTTTTTTAGGTCTTCAAGTTTATCGCCCTTGTGCCCTGCTCGTGCGATGTACTTGATAACATTACCTAGATGATATGGAAGCTGTTGATCCTCGATAAAATCGATAACCTCAATATTACCACGTGTGTAGTGTGAAGGATGATTGATGACATCTTCTTTAGTTGGAATCTCGACGGGCTTTACTTCAGGCTCTTGCACTATATCTACTGCTGCAGCCTCATCCTTTTTCTTAGGCACCTTAGAGTATTTAGGAAGACACTCTAGGCAATATTTAGGCCAACGGCCTTGCGCCTTTTCCTTTTTGTGAACGAATGTTACCCCGCATCCTTCACAGGTTAACTCTTTACTAACACCTCCTCCAGGCGGTGTCATTACTATTTCACATTCAGGACAATAATCCTCGTGTGTTCTTACTGTAAATGTGTCTCCGCATCGTCTGCATTTCTTTTGCATAGCTCTACTCCTTATACAATTCTTTACGATATTTAATAGCTTCTAAGAGGGCGTCCTGCCCTGCTTCTTTACGTTCTAATGCTTTCATAACTTGCTCGTCCATCGTGCCTTTGGTAACTAGATGATGGATAATCACAGGTTGTGTTTGTCCCTGTCTATGAAGACGTGCATTCGCTTGTTGATACTGTTCAAGGCTCCATGTTAACCCATACCATACGATGATATTGCCGCCGGCTTGAAGATTTAAGCCGTACCCTGCTGATGCGGGATGCGCCAATAACATTTGGATATTACCTTTATTCCAGTTGTCCACGTCCTCATCGGTCTTTAACTCAACGGCTTTAGGGAACGCGTCCTTAATCGCTTGAAGATCGTGTTTGAAGTTGTAGAACACTAATATAGGTTTCCCCTCATTCGTTTCTACTAACTCTTTTAACCTCTCGACTTTCTCGTTATGTACAACTACGATATTGCCCTCGTCATTATAGATGGACCCGTTGGCCAGTTGTAATAACTTGCCGGCTAGGGATGCTGCATTTAAGGCGCTTATGTCGTCATCATCTAAGATACTAAGTACATGCTCACGTTCCATTTCCTTGTACAGCGCCCATTCTTTAGGACTCATTTCTACAGTAATTACGTTTTCAATGCGCTCAGGTAGTTTGAGATAGTCCTTAGCTTTTAAGCTCATACAAACGTCTTGGATTTTACCAAATATCGCCTTATCGCCACCTGGTTGTAATCGGTAGCTATACACGACGTGCCCGTTTGTTTTGTCCGGTGTAAAGTAACGACATCGGAACTCGGTAAGCGTTTTTCCTAATCGGTCACCGCCATCTAGTAAATACATCTGCGCCCAAATATCCATTAAGGTATTCGGTGCTGGCGTACCGGTTAAAATCACGATGCGTTTAAAGAGAGGTCTCATTTTACGCATAGCCTTAAACCGCTTAGCCTGTGGGTTCTTAAAAGAAGAACTTTCATCGATCACTAACATGTCAAAAGGGAACTTCTTTTTCGGTTTACCGAAATAGTAGTCATATAGCCATTGCACGTTCTCACGATTCATCACATAAATGTCAGACTCACTATCGAGAGCGTGTATACGTTCTTTTTCAGAACCCAATACTTTGGCCACTGTCAGGCATCTTGTAGCACTCCACTTTTGTGTTTCTTGCGCCCAGGTAGATTCTGCTACTTTCTTAGGTGCGATGAGTAATACTTTTTTAATGTCAAAGTAGTCATACATAAGCTTCTCTATCGCAATTAACGTAGAGATTGTCTTCCCTAAGCCCATGTCTAATAAGAGGCCATAGTGCGAATGGTCAATTATCCGCTGAATAGCAATCTCTTGGTACTCGTGTGGATGAAAGTCCATGAATTACCCTTTCTATATCGTCTAAAAATAACTTAGCGTCTAGCTTACCAGTTAGGACAAATACTATGGCACCTTGTTTACGCAACCTTGAAATCTGTACTCGTTGATTAGCCATTAACTTTCCTTGTGTGGACTTCAACTCGATAAAGATAACACTGCCTCCGGGGAGTATTACAATCCGATCCGGTACACCGTCATTTCCAGGTGACACGAATTTCATATATATGCATCCCAGTTTTTTGAGTTGATTTCCTAACCAACGTTCGATATCTTTTTCTATCGTTCTCACCTCGTTCTCAATAAATAATCGGCAACAGGCCTCAGCCTATATAAAATCTGGCTTCATCGGGGTTGTGTTGCCGATGTTTTGTTTTTTTTGCTCATATATATATATACGCGTATTTGCGTTTTTTACGTGTATACGTATACAAGCACTTATTCATATATTTATTATTTTTAATTAATAGTAAATAATAGAAAACATCGGCAACAAATTGCATTTAAGATAGATAACAACTACACCAAACGTGTTGCCGATTTTGTTGCCACACGTGTTGCCGTTGCCGATTTTTTAACTTATATCAAAGTTCATCGATGTATAGGCGTGTATAAAAATTATTTCGATAAACATCAATATATAAAAATTAGCTAATCGGCAACAAAAATCGGCAACACGATTATTTACGATTTTTAGATATCGTTTTAGCCTTATTTTGGAGAGTGCTCGCGTCCCTAATAAACGCTCTTTGAACGCCATATAATTTACCGAAGCGCATCTTCCCGACGCTCTTTGAATAAGGACTCCACCCTTTAATAGACTGCAAAATGTCAATGATTTCTCTTGCTTTTGCGTTCTGCAGGTTCTTCCTGTCACCCTCCATCACTTCACACCATATCTCAAGGGCGCAAACCCGCTCCCGCTGCACTGAACCACAATAGTCGTCATCGCCATAATTCCGGATATACTCCCTGCGATCATAGATGTCTTTAGACTCCCAATCTTCAGGTAGTTCCATTTCGAGGTATTCCTCAATGAGTCCTACGAGTTCACCGCCTTCAGTGTGCGATAGCTGGATTCTAAGAGCTTCTTCTTCAAGTTCGCCCTCTAATACAAGAGGTTCACCTTCTGCCCAATACGTGAACGCTTCCGCCCATAATTGGTCAATTTCGCCCTTTGACAACTCCCAGGCGTTCTTAGTCTTGCGGTCCTTATCACCAGTGATTGGCCAGAATCGGCGGTTACCGGTGCGGTCCTTTAAGAACATAAGATT
>ERZ1106969.885-NODE-885-length-25740-cov-11.515943_pt1 | contig 25740 bp, 25 predicted proteins | sample MGYA00403685_ERZ1106969 | MGnify/ENA primary metagenome ERZ1106969 (study PRJEB35170, sample SAMEA104062416) | human gut metagenome | biome: human gut; feature: human-associated habitat; material: faeces | place: Denmark | collected 2012-05-18 ... | reverse complement strand
ATGACGACCGGACAGGGGCCATCAATATCTACCGTAAAGGATGTAATACTCTGTTTGCAGAGGCCTGTCAGGCATAGCCGAAGCAGGCGGGCTGTCGTCAATCAGCCTGTTGTAGCCAACGTTTGAGGCAGGAGGCATGAATCACATGCCGTACTACGTGTAGTTGAGTTGCAATCCCGTGTCTTCAGACATGGGTAATTGACAACCATGAAATCTGCAGAGTCTATGTATACACAAGGCCGATAGAAGCAGATCGGCTGAAGCTCCAGAAGGAAGAGGTAGAATCTGTCATGTGGATAGACTATGACGAGTGCCTGTCCCGAATCGAGAATCATACCCTGAAAAATTGCCTGAATGTGAAAGAACTCCAGATGGTGAAAACGTGGTGGACAGAAGGTGGAAGGAAATTCCGTTGACATTTGCAGATTGACATGATATAGTAGCGATAAATAAAAATGATTGGAAGTGTGTGTTTGTTAATTGCATCTGAATATGGCGCATAGAAAGAGAATAGCGGGAACAGGAACAGCTTAAGAGAAGATTGATTTTGTAAGGCAGAATCTTCTTTCTATTTTGTGTACCTGTTTGGACCATAGGGATGTGAATGGCAGTGATATACACGAAAAGGATGAATCGTTATCTGCAGGAACATAGCCAGCCCTATGATCCTGCAGTTTTTTGTGTAACAGGAAAGTGCTCCTGTTACACAAAAAGCCCTCCGGGCAGGATGCGCACTCCGCGCTAAGGAAGTATGGTTGCTGAGGCAACCGCGCTCCGGCGCGAGAGTCCGGCTCGCCGGACTCTTTATTCGTAATAAGAAAAGCTGCTGTCTATTCCTCTTCTGATGCCGCCTGGCTGCTACTGGTAAATGAACAATAAAACAGGAGAAAGAACAATGAACAACACATTTCATACATTAGAATTTGACCATATATTAAGACAACTGGAAGAACTGGCATGTACAAAGTCAGCAAAAGAGAGAATACGCAGCATGGAACCGTATCTGTACGAGGGCGATGTAAGGAAGAGTCAGAAGGATACGACAGAGGCGAGACGGATTATTGAAAGTGCAGGTATGCCGCCGATTGCGTCCATGAGTGATGTGGATGACATCCTGATTATAGTCGGACAGGACGGCTGTCTGTCAGCCGAACAGCTGGAATCGGTCGGTATGACGCTGACGGCGGTAAAACGCCTGAAGGACTTTTTGAACCGGTGCAGATATTTAAACACAAGTCTGGCCTGCTATGATGAGGAACTGGATCCCCTGGAGCACTTGAGGGAGCAGCTCGCGGAAGCTGTCAGAGGAGGACGGGTCGAGGACGGAGCCAGCCGCCTTCTCAGAAGTCTGCGGCAGGATATAATCCGTATGGAGGAAAAGGTCCGGGCTAAAGCGGACTCAATCTTAAAGAGCAGGAAGAACTGTTTTGCTGATCATTACGTGACGAACCGTAATGGCAAGATGTGTCTGCCTGTAAAGAAGGAATACCGGTCATCGGTACCGGGAAGTGTGATTGATAAGTCCGCTACAGGGGCCACTCTTTTTATCGAACCGGAAGCGGTTGCCTCTATGAATTCAGAGCTGGAGCTGCTGAAGATGGAAGAAGAGAATGAAACGAGACGAATTCTCTATGAACTGACGGCCATGGTGGCGGAAAACCGGGAGGTTTTCGAAGCCGACAAGAGACTGATTGAGAAGCTGGACTATATATTCGCCAAAGGTAAATTAAGCGCTGCCATGGAGGCGAAAGAACCGCAGATCAACACGGAACGGAACATTCGAATCAGGAACGGCAGACATCCGCTGATGAGCCGGGAACACGCAGTGCCTTTGAGCTTCGAACTCGGAGACCGGGGAAATGGTGTGGTCATTACAGGACCCAATACAGGCGGGAAGACTGTGACGATGAAGACGGTGGGGTTGTTCTGTATCATGGCGCAGTGCGGACTTCACGTGCCATGTGAAGAAGCCAGTCTCTGTATGAATAATCAGGTGCTGTGCGATATTGGAGACGGTCAGAATATATCTGAGAATCTGTCCACCTTTTCCGCTCACATTACAAATGTGCTGGATATTTTGAAAAAAGCAGGACCGGAGAGTCTGGTACTTCTGGACGAACTTGGGTCCGGTACGGATCCGGCGGAGGGAATGGGAATTGCCATTGCCATATTGGAGAGTCTGAGGCAGTGCGGATGTCTGTTCCTGGTTACGACCCACTATCCGGAGGTGAAGGGATATGCGGAAGCGGCCGATGGTGTTGAGAATGCGAGAATGGCCTTTGACCGGGAGACTCTGCAGCCGCTTTACCGGCTTGTACAGGGAGAAGCGGGAGAAAGCTGCGCCCTGTTTATTGCTAAAAAATTAGGTATGCCGGACGCCATGCTTTTAAGAGCGGAACAGGCTGCATACGGCAACTTGAAACCAGAGCGGCTTCAGGCGGAGAGCGGAGGCAAAAAGAAAAAGCATGTCATTCTTCCGGAAGGCCCCCGTATTCGGAAACAGAAGGAAGAAAAGGGAATTCAGAAGGAACTGGCTGTGAAGTTTACAGTTGGCGACAGTGTTCTAGTTCTGCCGGATAAAAAGACGGGAATTGTATGCAGAACGGTGAATGAGAAGGGCGTCCTCCAGGTGCAGCTGCAGGACAGGAAGATATGGATCAATCACAAACGGATAAAGCTTTTAGTCGCGGCAGAAGAGCTCTATCCGGAAGATTACGATTTCTCGATTATATTTGACACAGTGGAAAATCGGAAGAATCGGCATCAGATGGAGAGGAAGCACCAGGAGGGTGTAGAAATCAGGATGGAGGAAGAATGATGGAGGAAGAACGGCTTGACCGGTATCTGGCTTTTATAAAGGAGACAGAGCTTTTAAAGAATGTACTGCGCACGGCGTGGGGATCTGCAGGGAGACAGGAGAGCACGGCTGAACACAGCTGGAGGCTGGCTCTCTTTGCCGCTCTGATGCTGGGCGAATATCCGGAACTGGATGGAAAGAGGGTACTTATCATGTGCCTGATCCATGATCTGGGGGAGCTGTATGACGGTGATATATCGGCCGCCCTGCTGCCAGATGAACAGCAAAAGCATGCGGAGGAGCAGCGGTCTGTGGAACGGCTGTTTTCATTTCTCCCGGATAAAGATCGTGAGAATTTTATGGCGATCTGGAAGGAATATAACGAGAACAGGTCTCCTGAGGCCCATCTGGTGAAGGCTCTGGATAAGGCGGAAACTATTTTGCAGCATAATCAGGGGATGAATCCGTCCGACTTTGATTATGAATTTAATCTGCAGTACGGCGCAGCCTATTTTCGTGAAGACGGGCTGATGGCCGTACTGCGTGACAGACTGGATCAGGAGACGAAGAAACACATTATGTAGGAACCTGAGTAGTGGGCTCCGGTGATTCAGCCGGCTCCGAGTGCGGTTCTGGTTCCGGCATGGAAAACTCGGATAAGAGAGAACGGAATATCTTGACGTGAAGCTCTTCATCCGCGATGATGCGGTTTAAAATTGACCGAATATGTCCATCTTCAATCCATTCGGATTGAGCATGGTATTTGTGGATAGCCTGGATCTCTCCTTCGAGTGCATTAGTGAGCAGTGCATGAATCTGCGTCGGATACTGGTTGCATCCGGGACACCAGTAGTACATGCGCCCTTTGTTATAGCTCCATAACCGCGGGTCAGTTCCCAGCTTTAAAGCAAGTTCACCAAAGATATCGAGATGCCGCATTTCCACAAGATTGATCCGGTTGAAACATTCGGATACGTCGTGATAGTGCTCCCTGGTGATCAGGCTGTTATAAAAGTAAAGGCTGACTGCGGTCATCTCGGAGTTGCAGGAACCAATATTGGAAAGAATTGCGGCCGCATACTGGGGATTTTTGCCGTCCACCTTTACGGGTGGATACGGAATGTGATCTGAGTAATGAAATGTTGTTATATCCATGAAATATCCTCGTTAAATAAGGTTCTTATTCAATATATAAGCAAAAAAAGACGAGTTATGACTGGAAAGTTAAAAAAGTGGCGGCAGGAGGGAAAAAGAGATGGATTTGAAGGAAGCATTAATGGGTTACATACCATATAATGAACAGGAAGAAAAAGACCGGGAACAGATTCTGAAGTTTTTGGAGCGAGGGGATCTGGTATATACGAGAGAGAGCAAAGACGTCCATATGACTGCCTCGGCATGGGTGACAAACCGTGAGCGCAGTAAAATTTTGATGGCGTATCATAATATTTACGATTCGTGGGCCTGGCTGGGCGGTCATGCGGATGGAGAGAAGAACCTGCTTCTGGTGGCTCAAAAAGAGGCGATGGAGGAGAGCGGGCTTCGCTCTGTGAGCCCTGTCACCGAAGATATCTTTTCCATTGAGATACTGACTGTGTCCGGTCATATGAAAAATGGAAGCTATGTATCGTCTCACCTTCATTTGAACATCACCTATCTGCTGGAGGCGGATGAAGAAGCAAATCTGCATGAAAAAGAGGATGAAAACAGTGATGTGCGCTGGTTTTTGACGGAGGATGGAATCAACGCATCAAAGGAGCCGTGGATGCAGACCTGGGTTTATCGAAAGCTTGCAGAAAAGATGAAGAGTTATGAATATTAACAGAAAATTGATAACTATTTTGTGATTTGCTGTTTTATTTTTCCTGATTATGCTTTATAATAGAACCAGCTTATATATTTGCCAAGAAAGACAACGAGGTGATTGATATGAAGATAGTTTATGCAATTGTCAGTTCCGATGATGGAAACCGTGTGACAGATGTACTGAATGAAAACAGCTTCAGCGTAACGAAATTGGCTACTACAGGTGGGTTCTTGAAGAAAGGCAACTCTACTCTGATGATTGGTACGAATGATGACAAGGTTGAGGAAGTAATTAATTTAATTAAGGATACCTGTGGAAAGAGACAGAAGATAACCTGTAATGTTCCGGCACCGAATATTGCATCTATTTCAGCAGGATATATGATGATGCCAATGACCGTTGAGCTTGGCGGGGCAACGATATTTGTAACGGACGTGGAACGGTTCGAAAAGATTTAACAAAACAAGCGAGAATTCCCCACCTCTACAGATGGAGGAATGAAACGCCAAAAATAAGCTTAACGGCAGTGGCGGGCGGAGAGAAATCGGTCCCCCCACTGACAATAAGTCAAGCCGCGCATCTATAAGATGTAGTCGCACTCTGTGACATTATCGAGCGTGGATTAAAACAAAGCGGAAAGAGGGATTGCAGGAAGCTGTGATCCCTTTTATTTTGCCGTGATAATTGGAAGTAAACAGAACCCCTAGAACTCTTTTTTCCTGTTGGACATAGAATAATAATGGAAAGAGAATTCAGGAGGTTTTTTATGAGTTGTAAATATTATCCGAAGGCGGGGGGTCCGTTTGGAATCCCCAATTTCGATAACCATATATCCGATGGACAACAGGAGTACCAGTCTGTTTCACAGCAGTCGCCGTATGCAGACCGTCCAGGCTGTCCGAATGTATCAAATCGTAGCTGTGGAGGTACTTGTGGTAGTACTTGCGGTGGTACTTGCGGTAATAACTGTGGTAATAACATGTGCCACTGCTGTCCAGGGCCTCAGGGACCGAGAGGGCCGCAGGGACTTCCAGGTCTTCCGGGGCCGCAGGGTCCGCAGGGCTGTCCTGGGCCGAGAGGGCCTCAGGGCGCGACAGGTCCGCAGGGGCCTCGTGGGGCAACAGGGCCGCAGGGTCCACAGGGACCAAGAGGCTTTCAGGGTGTTACAGGTCCGCAGGGGCCTGCCGGTGTTACAGGTCCTCAGGGTCCGCAGGGTGTAACCGGACTTCAGGGACTTCCTGGAGCAACAGGTGCGACCGGTGCAACAGGAGCTGCAGGTCCGAGAGGAGCTACAGGCCCGACAGGTCCAACAGGAGCAACCGGCCCAATTGGTCCGACAGGAGCGACAGGGGCAGCAGGCAGACCAGGAGCGACCGGAGCGACCGGTGCGACTGGCTCTACTGGAGTCGCAGGCCCAATCGGCCCGACTGGCGCAACGGGAGCGAATGGCCCGGCAGGTGCTACCGGAGCGACTGGAGCAACGGGAGCAAACGGAGCCGCAGGTGCGACGGGTGCAACTGGAGCAACGGGAGCGAATGGAGCCCCAGGTGCAACGGGTGCCACTGGCGCTACCGGAGCCGCAGGCCCGATTGGCCCGACCGGAGCAACAGGAGCTAATGGAGCCGCAGGTGCAACAGGAGCTACCGGAGCAACGGGAGCGAATGGAGCCGCAGGTCCGACAGGCCCAACAGGAGCTGCCGGAGCCGCTGGAGCAACGGGAGCAACTGGAGCAACAGGAGCGACCGGAGCCGCAGGAGCGGCGGGAGCCACCGGAGCTACCGGAGCCACTGGAGCTACCGGCGCAAATGGTGTGGCAGGAGCCACGGGCCCGACAGGTGCCACAGGAGCAGCTGGAGCAGCCGGTGCTACTGGCGCCACAGGTGCAACCGGAAGCGCAGGTCCGATGGGAGCCACAGGCCCGACAGGCCCAACAGGTCCGACAGGTCCAACAGGAGCAACTGGTCCAACCGGAGCCAACGGAGTGGCAGGAGCCACGGGTGCCACCGGAGCAACAGGAACGGCCGGAGCCGCAGGCGCAACCGGAGCCACGGGAGCGACTGGCGCTGCAGGAGCGGCAGGAGCCACCGGAGCGACAGGTCCAACAGGTCCGACAGGCCCGACAGGTGCGACTGGTTCCAATGGAGCAGCCGGAGCCACGGGAGCCACCGGAGCAACGGGAGCAACAGGAGCAAATGGAGCAGCCGGAGTAACGGGAGCTACAGGTGCGACCGGAGCCACTGGAACTGCAGGAGCAGCTGGAGCTACAGGCCCGACAGGTCCAACAGGTCCGACAGGCGCTAACGGAGCAACGGGAGCGAATGGAGCAACAGGAGCCACGGGAGCGACCGGAGCAGCTGGAGCGAATGGAGCCACAGGCCCAACGGGAGCAACAGGAGCAGCCGGAGCAGCCGGAGCCACCGGAGCGACAGGTCCGACAGGTCCAACAGGAGCCACCGGAACTGCAGGAGCCAATGGAGCGACCGGAGCAACAGGAGCAACAGGAGCAACAGGAGCAACAGGTCCAACAGGAGCCACAGGAGCAGCCGGAGCGGCCGGAGCCACAGGAGCAACAGGAGCGACAGGAGCAGCCGGAGTGGCCGGAGCAACCGGAGCAACGGGAGCGACAGGAGCAGCCGGAGCAGCCGGAGCCACAGGAGCCACGGGAGCCACAGGGGCCACCGGAGCTACGGGAGCCACAGGAGCAACCGGTGCAGCGGGTGTAGCCGGAAGCAGTGCAATTATTCCGTATTCGTCTGGACTACCAATTACAATGACAACAATTCTCGGCGGATTAGCTGGTATTCCGTCATTGATTGGTTTTGGAGACAGCGCGCCAAGTGTTGGTGTGTTGGGAACAACAATCGATTTAACAAATGCGGCTGGAACACTTACAAACTTTGCATTTTCAGTACCGCGTGATGGTGTGATCACTTCTATGTCCGCATTTTTCAGCAGTACTGTGGCATTGTCTTTAGTAGGTTCGACAATTACAATCCGGGCACAGCTTTATCAATCTACGACACCGAATAACATTTTCTCACCGATTGCAGGGGCAGTTGTTACGTTGGCTCCAGCTCTCAGCGGTCTCATTTCCATTGGTGATATCTCCAGTGGGTCGACGACAGGGCTTTCAATCCCGGTGACAATGAATACACGTCTCTTACTTGTATTTTCAACTACGGCTACGGGTCTTAACCTTGTAAACAGTGTTGTAGGTTATGCAAGTGCTGGTGTAGCTATATCATAAAGAAAAATAGAAGCAAAGGAATAAATGTCTCCTTGTATTAATGGGTGAAGAAAACACTGGCAGTTCATATTTTGTTGAACTGCCAGTGTTTTTTGTATAGGTTTGATGAAAAGCAGGAGTATGCTGAAAATCATTTCTGCTGCTTGTACAGTTCCATTTTTCAGTATGACAGCATCCAATCAAAAGGGTATAGGTGGCATTTTTTTCAGGCATTTCATTTTATATTTAGAGTGACGTGCCGCAGATTAATAAATTATTCAGATAGATTTTCAGCAGATTGCAAATGACTTCAATGTGGTAATGTGCCTTTGTGACATAATACAAGCCTCCGCATATAATAGCCTAGGTGTATTAGATCCATCTGTGCGTCTGATTACAGGACGAAACAGCTGGCGCCTGGGAATGGAGTAAATTTAAAATATCGGTTTCGGCTGCATGGCACAATATACCTGGCAGCTCCATTCATGCAGCATATTGATTTGCAGCTTAATCAGGAAAGGAACATGCGTGATGCTTAGGGACAATGATAATGATAACCGCGGACACGGTGATGTGAGGAATTGTGAGAACACCTCTTGTAACAGATGCTGCTGCAAGCGCTGTTGTCCCGTCTGTCCTCCGGAACAGAGGTCCTGTAACTTAAGTGGTGTACAGGTACAGCTGTGCGGGGCGGCAAGAGCGCTTTTAGAGAACAACAGCAATGTCGTGTTTGATAAAATGGTAAACCAGTCAAATCCAAGAATCCAATATAATGATATGACGGGAGAGTTCACATTACCATCCAATGGAAGCTACTATGTTTCCTGGGAGGTGGCTATTGATGGGGCAGAAACTGTGCAGAGTATTGATTTTTGTGTGGTCGTTAACAGTGTCATGATCTCAGTCAGTTCGTCTTCACAGGTAACCTGTCAACTGTCAGGAACAGCTCTTATTACGACGGGAAAAACACCGGGAAGACTCTCACTTGTAAATATAAGCGGAGATACCGTGAGGTACACGGAAGCTTCGGTACAGGCTAATATTGTGATTGCAGGAATTACTTGCCAGGCTGGCAGTTACAAAAGCAATTGATTAAATCAGAAGTTTACGCAATAAAACATTGCGATTTATATTTTAGGGATGGTGATATTATGGCTGATATAGGATTACAACTTCAAAATACTATTGCTGATTATATCGCTGAGGGCGGTGCGGTTCTTTTCAATGAGACGCTCGTCAACGATGATCCAAACGTAGTTTATAATCCTGCTGATGGAGCAATATCCTTTGTGCAGGAAGGCGAATATTATGTATCTTGGTTTGTGGTGACGAAAACGGGGCTTGGCACATCAGGGCCAAGCTTTTCTATTGTGACCAATGAAGCCACGCCTACGTATTATACGGCTGGAAGCGGTATAAAAACAGGAGAGATATCCGGTTTTGCACTTCTCAATGTAAGTGCCGGATTTAGTTTTACACTTCGAAATGTGACGAATGGTGGTGTTCGGCTTAATGATAATGTAGAAATTATGGCTGGAATCGCAGTAGTCAATATCGGTAAGGGGGGGCCAACTGGCCCGACTGGTGCAACCGGAGCGACTGGTGCCACTGGTGCTACGGGAATGACTGGCGCAACGGGGGTGCAAGGAAATACAGGAGCAACGGGTTCGACAGGAGCGACAGGTCCACAGGGAGATATAGGCCCGACGGGAGCAACCGGTTCAACAGGACCACAGGGAAATACCGGTTCAACGGGTGTGACAGGAGCAACAGGCCCACAGGGAGATATAGGCCCGACGGGAGTAACTGGTTCGACAGGAGCAACAGGACCGCAGGGAGATATAGGCCCGACGGGAGCAACTGGTTTAACGGGAGCAACAGGACCGCAGGGAGATATAGGCCCGACGGGAGCAACTGGTTCGACAGGAGCAACAGGCCCACAGGGAGATATAGGCCCGACGGGGGCAACTGGTTTAACAGGAGCAACAGGACCGCAGGGAAATACCGGATCAACGGGCCCGACGGGAGTAACAGGACCACAGGGAGATATAGGCCCAACGGGAGTAACTGGTTCAACAGGAGCAACCGGTCCACAGGGAAATACAGGAGTAACGGGCCCGACGGGAGTAACAGGACCACAAGGAGATATAGGCCCGACGGGAGCAACTGGTTCAACAGGAGCAACAGGTCCTCAAGGAGATATAGGCCCGACCGGCCCGACGGGAGCAACAGGCCCATCAGGAGTGGTTGGTGGTATTCAGCTTGAAGTTAAGAATAGTTCGGGAAACAATGTTGTGGATGGAGGAGTATTTACTTTTGATACAGTCTTTACAAATTTAACTCCGGATATCACAAATACAGCTGGGACTATAGAAATTACGGCAGAAGGTTTATATTTTGTTGATTGGTGGTTGAATTTAGACGGATCAGGAGATCTTGACTTTGTAGTAGTGAACTTAGTTAATGCTGCGACATCCGCTATAATTGGCGAAAGTTATGCACCGCCATCCATACCGGGACAATTTTATGGGAATGCGATTCTTCAAGTAACGGCTGGTCAATTACCATTTACAATGCAGCTGGTAAACCAATCAGGTGCGGCACTGACGTTATCAGATATAACTGTTCAGGCGAGTATGCGTATAGTAGAGGCCAAAGTGTAAGCCATATTTGAATATGGCTAGGAATAAAAGGTTTTAAAAGAGGTGTTATAATGGCTGGTTTAGGATTACAGTTACAAAATACGACGCCCCTTATTGTATCTGCAAATGCTGCAGTATTGTTTAACGAAATATTGGTTAATTCTGATACCAATGTAACGTATAATCCGGCAGATGGTATGATAACGTTTATAAATGCGGGGCAATACTATGTATCATGGTTTGTGACTGTCAAAACAGCACTTGGCGTATTCGGTCCAAGTTTTTCGGTTGTGACCAACGAAACGCCATCCAGTAGTTATACCGCTGGCAGTGGAATAAAAAATGGAGAGATATTTGGCTCGGCAGTTTTGACAGTTACAGCAGGTTTTAGTATTTCATTAAGAAATGAATTAGCTACGGAGGTCACTCTATCAGATGTGGTTCCGGTTAATGCTGGTATCAGTGTATTAAATGCTGGCTCAGCAGGTCCGACTGGTCCTACGGGAGCGACAGGAGCCACCGGTCCGCAGGGGGCGACAGGCTCAACAGGTCCACAAGGTGTAATTGGACCAACAGGATTGACAGGAGCTACGGGTCCACAAGGGAATTTAGGCCTAACGGGAGCGACAGGAGCAACAGGACCACAAGGAATCATAGGCCCAACAGGAGCGACAGGACCGCAAGGCGCCATAGGCCCCACCGGCCCGGCAGGAGCGCAAGGTATCACAGGTCCCACCGGCCCGACAGGAGCAACGGGAGCGCAAGGTGTCATAGGTCCCACCGGCCCGACAGGAGCGCAAGGTGTCATAGGTCCTACTGGCCCAACAGGAGCGACGGGAGCGCAAGGCATCACAGGCCCCGCTGGCCCGACAGGAGCGCAAGGCGTCATAGGCCCCACCGGCCCGACAGGAGCGACGGGAGCGCAAGGTGTCATAGGCCCCACCGGCCCGACAGGAGCGCAAGGCATCACAGGCCCCACCGGTCCGACAGGAGCGACAGGACAGCAAGGCATCACAGGCCCTACCGGCCCTACTGCGCCTTTTATATTAGGAAAGTGGACTACCAATTAAAATGCGGTTTTTCTAAACCGCTTCATTATGGCTGTTGACCTCGATAAACTCCTGTATTCTGCGGAGCTCGTCAGCAAATCTAAATACTATGCTGATGTTTCCACCCTCGTATATCTTGATATGGTCAACCAGTTCAATCAATACATCTCTCGTCAGTGTTTCAATATTGCCATATTGCCGGAACGCCTTCAAAAATGGATTTTCGGTATCAACGCCATTTTCAAGCTCGGCCTGCTCGGCCCGAAGCTTTTCTATCACTTCATTTAGGGCCTCGGCCTGTTCCTCGTAATCCTCTTTCATGTGGCGGTAGTCGGAATGGGTAATCTCGCCGTCCTTCCAATCCTGATAAATCGCTTGCTTATACCGGGCGATTTTGGAAAGCTCCCGCTCCTTCTGTTCAATCGTATCATTTAGCTTTTTTGACTGACTTTTAACGAGAGGGGCCCGGTTTATCCGTTCAATGGTCTTTGTATAATCAACTGCAAGATAAACCTGTTGCTGGATTGCATAGAGTACCGCCGCCTCCAAACGGTCGTGCTTTGTCGTGTGTTTTGTGCAAGCGTTCTTCGATTGGTCTTTGTAAGTACGGCAATAATAGTAAACCGTCTCGCCAACCTTGCTACGGCTCATAGCCTTGCCGCAATCAGCACACCGAAGGAAACCACTAAACAGATATACTTGTTTTTTCTGCGGTGCTGTCCGGGTGTCCCGAAGCAACAGTCGTTGTACCGACTCGAAGATCTCACGCTCAATAATGGCTTCGTGGGTATTCTCCACTATGTACCATTCGTCCTCGGGTACAACCTCCTGAACGTGTACCTTGTAACTTTTTACACGGTAACGGCCCTGTACCATATCCCCGCAATACATACGGTTCTTCAAAATGTTGGTTACTGTCATAGCGCACCACAGAGGCCGCTTCGCCGGGTCAATACTCGGATTTTGATATTTAAGCCCTAACCGTTCTCGCTTATAAGCGGCGGGACAAAGTACGCCGTGGTCGTTCAGATGGTGGACTATTGCGTTTTTACTCATACCGTCCAGAAACATTGTGAAAATATCCCGGACTACTGCGGCGGCTTCTTCGTCAACTACTAAGGCGTTTTTATCGTCAGGGTCTTTCTTGTAACCGTAGGCGGCGAAAGAACCAATATGTTCGCCGTTGCGCCGTTTCATATCAAACACTTCCCGGATTTTATCGGAAGTTTCGGCACAATGATTTTCGTTCAAAACACCCTGAATGGGAACCGCGATACTCCGCATATTCTGCGGCTCTTTGTAGCTGTCCAGCGGTTGATGGTAGAGGGAGATAAAACGGACGTTAAATCTCGGGAACCAATCATCTAAATAATAACCCTGGTCGCTGTAATTTCGGAAGGAACGGGCAAGGTCTTTTACAATCACACAGTTAATGCGGCCTTTCTTAATGTCGGCCAACATTCTCTGAAAATCGTCCCGCTCGTCATCGGTCGTACCGGAAATCCCATCGTCTACATACTCGTCAACAATAATATATTCGTCTCCGTCGTTAAAGCTGGCAATATGTTCTTCAATGATAGCCCGCTGATTTGAAACGCTTTCGCTTTCGTCATTATTCCGGGCGTCCTCTCTGGATAACCGGATATAGATTGCAATTCTCCATACTTTGAATTTTTGCTTTACAGTTTCAGTGATAGTGCGGCTTCTGCGCGCCATGTGAACCTCCTTCCCCTATCACGTTACACCTATATTATACCATTTATAGATGGCGTGAACAATGTTGTCGAGCCTTTGCAAATCTTGTCCAGAGGCCGACACAATCGGCCTGAACATTCATTACAGGCCGCTTTTTTTACGTTGAAGGAAGTCGGAAAAACAATCTTGGAGGGGCGGGGCGCTATCCTGAAATTCCAGCTTTACGCCCATGTCGCCCACCCGAAAGCAGTACGGATTTTTAACCTTGCGGAGCACCTGCGCCGCCCGCTGTTCTCTCGGAACCGTGTTATCGAAGGCCAGCCCGGACACGTCAACTAAGTCCTCTTTGTTGACTGCCGTTATATCAACGCCCGCGAGTTCCGATAAATGAATTTGATTTTGCATGGATATTCGCCCCCTTTCTTCCATGTGTATGTCATTCCCTGATTGTCCTATGAGGAAATGACAAAGGGCGGCCCGCTTATACGCGCCGCCCTTTGCCATCTGCTCATAAGACCTCGGGCCAAGTTGGCCCGAGGTCAGAGCAAAAGAAAGGTTTAGTAGGGGCTCTGGCAATAGTGCTCGTCGGCTTCTTCAATGGATTTCATATCGAAAACCCAATGAAGCTCACGAACCACCCGTTTAATGTCCTCGGGCTTGAAGTCACAGTTTTCCATCGCCCAAATGACGTAACCGCGGCAGGCGTTGTTGCTCCACCGCTCGGTCAACATCATATCCAAAGTTAAATCTTTTTCCATTTCGATTCTCCCTATTTCAAAATAGGTGGAGCGCCGCGCCGGGAAGTTTTGGGCTGTTATCAGACAGATTATCCAGCCCGGCGCTCCTGATCGTTTGCTTCAACAGATAACCCGGACGGGCGGCGGCTTGTCCACCCCATAGGAATTTCACCTCTCCTCATTCTTATGACAAGGCGTTCTCAATGCCTGCGACGGCTCACGGCCTGATGGCCGCTTCAACGCTCGGACTATGACTAAACGCAAGTATCAAGGCTTGTATACCTTATCCGGCTAGGCCAGCCTCGGCCCGCCTGCGGCATGAGCCTTGTCGCTCTCTCTATTCTCTGGCAATAGAGGTCATGGCGGGCCTGTCACTTAGCATACGCACCCTTCGTATCCGGGTATCTTTTTATGAAATTGTCAAGCTACACAAGGGAAATATCCCTTTCATAAGCCATGAGAATAAACGGGCAAATTCGGGCCGGGTCAGATACGATTTTTCAAGAAATTTTCCATATTGCGAAGCCCTCGCTCAATCGAAGTACGCACCGTTTTCTCATGGACTCCCTCGGCCCGCGCAATCTCGGTTTTGTTCATGCCGAGTATGTAGTGGGCGTAAACCCTGCGGCTCTGCATTTCAGGTAGGGAAGAAAGGGCGGCGCGGAGCTCTTGGGCCGTCACCTTGCGCTCGTACAACTCACAAGGAGACAGGGCCACAAAAAGCGCCTCATGCTCAATACCGTCCTCGGCGTCCAAAGAAAAATATGCTTTGTTCCAGTACACGCGGCGGATATAGTTCCGCTCCATGCGCTCGGCCTCGGCCAGCGCCGCCGCCACTTCGTCAGAGACTTCCATAAACAGGTCGTTATGATAAAACGGGTACAGATCCCGCAAGTTGATTTTCTTCATAGTGATACCTCCATTTCGGTTTTGGTGGACGAGCGAACCGAAATGGAGAGGGAGGGGAACGACAGCGGGACAGTTTCCTTCTATCAGGAACCTCGGGCCAACTTGGCCCGAAGCTATCATGCGAGAAAAGAAAAACGCCCGACTGATATTCAATCAGAAAGGCGTAGGATTGACAGGTTTCGACTACATAAAGAACGTGGCTATCCCGTCGTGTAACACGGCTTTTTTTAACAAGCCGATATTTGTTTTATTATGTCGCTGATAAATATACACGGCGGCCCCTCCCTGTGCCGCCGTGTCTTAAAGAAGCGCGACTTTATCACGCCCCCCGTTATCCTGTTTTTCAAAAAGGAAACGGCGGCTTGAAATTGTTATTTCAAAACCGCCGCTCCTTCAAAGTGACAACACGAAATACCCCCGCAACGACGGTTTTTTTCTTTCGCCGTTGAAGCGGCGGGAATTTCGTTTATTTTATTCTACTTCGAGCCAAGTTGGCCCGAAGTAATATCATGTTTTATTGTATGTTGACTTTTATCTTGAAAAATATTGATACCCATTCTCCACAACAACATAGTCAGTTAGTATTTCTTCGGCCTCGGTTTGTGAAAGATACTCAATCTTTGTAATGTTGCCATTGTGTCCACGCATGAGGCGTATATCAATTGTTCCCAGCTCGTCAAAATTAAAATTGACAAAGGAATTATCTTCTCGTAAATCCATGAAAATACGTACACGCTCATTATCATAATAATAAGTGCCGTCTTTTTTATCAATTTTCCACTTTGAATACTCATCGTCCTCAAGCGGTACTTGTTCGTACTGTTTCTCATTTCCTAACTGAATATTTGTGGCTACTTCCATTACTAGATTTGTTTCCTCTTGCGTAATAGATTGTGCCTTTAGCATATATTCACATTGTTTCATCACATCGTCATTGAGCCTAGTTATGTCATCAAAAGGACCTATCGAGGTATATCCGTCCTTCCTAACGAGAACAAACATAATACTCCCTTCTGTAACGCCTGAACTCGGTTTATCGCTTTCATCAGAACCATCACAGAAAATATAATATATGCCTCCTTCATGAACCACCTTACTGCTTATTGGCGTTACTGTTGCGCTAGATTGGGACGTTGGTGTTGCATAAGCTCCGATTGCAGTTGCTCCACATGCCAACGTAATTGTCAGAACAAGTGAAATTGCGACTACCAATTTTGTTTTTTCATGATAAGCCATAATAGCACCTAACCTTTCTTTTAACAGATGTTTGTTTTCATTCAATGTAACAGACGAAAGAGTATCTTTGTATTTTCCCCCTGCCCCTATCGCGTTTAACAGGGTATCACCATAGGCACGTCGCCCTTGCGGGTCAAGTGCCTTGATAACTATTTCATCACAGGCAAGCTCACACGCCCGGCTCACTTCTCGCCCCATCACATAGACAAGCGGGTTGAACCAGTGCAGGCAGATAACAAGCTGAACCAGCCATTTATAAAACATATCCCAGCGCTTGTAGTGTGTCAGCTCGTGCAGAAGGGTATATTCTAAATCAACGGGAGCTAGATCAGTGGATGGAAGAACAATACAGGGCCGGAAAAAGCCAAGCAACAGCGGCGAGGAAATGAGGCTGTTTGTATATAGTTCCACTGGTCTTTTAATTCCTACTTGCTCTCCAATTAGCGCCAATCGGTCTAAAATCGCCGTGTCTGAAACCTCTGCACGTCCAGCCTTAATATACTTCACAAAGCTTTGATATATTGTGATTTTCCGTATTACTAATATGAGCGCCGCTACCAGCCAAGCAAGCCAAATATTTTGTATTATAATTGTGAAAAGCCTCAGTGGTGTCGGTGCGGCGTCCGTTACTCCATTTTTCGGAGTAGTATCATTTTTAATCGCTGTATCATCTCCCAGCTGCGGGGCGGGCGCTATATTTTGGCCGGGAGTGGTGTCCATCTGCACAATCGCACGATCTACCTGCTGAAACAGAGTGCCAACGGGGCTTGTTTCCGGCGTAAACGGCAGTAGTAGACGGGCAATTACCACCAACCAGATATAATACTGCCAACGCTTGCTAATCCGGTTTCTGAATAGGGGCTTGAAAAGAAGAAGGCCAAGGATTAACAGCGACCCGGAAAGGGAGAGCGACAAGACAATTTTAAGTATCTCGTTCATCTGTCACCACTTCCACCTTCCCAAAACTTTTTCAAATCCTCGTAGTCCGTGGAGGTGAGCATTTCCCTTTGTATCAGCGTAGATACAAGCCCCTTTGCGTCGCCTTCATAGAGCTTATCGAGTAAGGTTTTTGTTTGTGCCGCCTGATAGTCCGCTTCTGTAACGATAGCCGTATATTCGTTACGTCGGCCTATCTTATTGGTTTTCAGCAGCCCTTTTTCTACCAGACGGGATAGCAAAGTAATCACCGTGTTTTTCTGCCAGTGGTTGCCCGTTTCCTCCAACTCGTCCATTATCCGAGCATACAGGGCCTTGCCGCCCTCGGCCCAGATAATTTTCATCAATTCCAATTCAGAATCCGATACCTGTCCTATCATTTTCTCTCTTATCCTCCTTTAATAACATCTTGTAGTCCATATTTATAATAACACCTTGTAGTCTACTTGTCAACGCTCTTGTGGCAGATGTTGTTTTTGGAATACGCTAAACAGCAAGCGATGCAAGTGTCTATACACTTGCGAATTTTTCAAGTTCCGGCTCCCGCCGAAACCTGAAAAATCCCGCTTGTTGGGGCCAGCCCCAAACCCTGTGGAACCTCGGGCCAACTTGGCCCGAAGTCCCGGCGCTTCGCTTGGCCGGTTGCGTCTCATTCGCTATCGCTCCTGTTCCTTGTTTTTCTCCTGCCCGGTCAGGCCGAGCAGATAATCAATGTTTGCCTTTGCCGTCGTGACTTCCCGCATTTCCCGCCGGGCCTCCCGGTACTCGGCATAGAGCTCCTTTTTCTCCGCCGCCAGCCTGCGGCCTTCCTCTTTGAGCCTATCCATTTTGGGGAGCTTTGCGCCGTCCAGAATGGTGCTCATGGTTGCCCGCGCCGCCCGGTAAATCTCAATTTCCGCCTCATGTTCCGCAAGGTATTTCCGGCTGTACCGGGCCGCTTTGTACGCCTCGAACACAGGGCGGGTCTTGGCATAATTGACTGTGGCCCCTTTAAGCTCCGTATTGGTGGCAAGCGCGGCCTCTACTGTCTTGATTTTTCCGGCCAGTGTGTGAAAGTGCTCCGTGGCCTGTTCTGCTTTCTTCTCTAACTGTTCATACTCCGTCAGTCCATTGTCCTGCAAGTAGGCCAGAGCCGCCGCCATCTGCTTTAGATTAAATACCTTGGCCCACCGTTCATAGGCCGGGCCCCTGCCTTGAAGCCGGGCCTGAATGTCAATAATCAGGTTGAGCTTGCGCCCCTGTTTCACAGGCCCCACCGCCCGAGTGGACGGCAAGGGGGCGTGGCCCTCAATTATGGCCCGTATATCCTCCGGCCCATAGTCCTCCCCGAGTGTGGAGGCCCGACACCGGGTAAACCGTTCCTGTCCGGGAGCCCGGAAGGAGATGGAGCCGCCGCGCCCCTGTTTGACTTCATAGCCCGCCGCCTCCATCAGCAAGAGGAAAGCGGCAAAATCGGCGGGCTTCTGCAAGAGGGCCGCGTCGATCTGTTCCCGCAGCCGTTCCTGAAAAGTAAGCGGTTTGTTGTCTCCGAGCCATTCCCCATAATTCTTAAACTTTCCCTTGCTCCGGGGCTTCGGATTTTTCACAATGGAAAGTCCGTGTTCCAGACAAATCCGGTCGCTCACACGCCGGATAGCAAACGAGCTGTTCCAGAAGTTCCGAAACTTTCGGGTACAGTCCAGCGACGTTGAATTATAGTAAATGTGATTGTGGATATGAGCCTTGTCAATGTGGGTCGTTACCAGAAAAGCGTGCCTGCCTTTTGTCCAGCTCATGCCGAGCTCATAGCCGATACGGTTTGCTTCCTCCGGGGTCACTTCTCCGGGAAGGAAGGACTGCCGGATCTGATAGCATAAAATGTTCTCGTCCCGCTTTTGCTCCCGGCCCGTGATAGCCTTGTACTTGCTCTTGGAAAGAAGAAATTCCGCGTCCACCGTGGCCGGGTCGCACTCGTAGGAAGATATAAGGTCGCCGCCTCGGGTCTTGTCTGGATTTTTTCCGTAGTCGGTACAATCCTTTATGGCCTCCGCTATGGTTTCCCCCGCATTGACGTGCCGGGTAAAATGGCGGGTGGTTGCCATGTGTCACCTCCTTCCATGAAGAACGGCGGCCCCGCAGAGCCGTCGCTTTGCCGTTCTGGACTTCGGGCCAACTTGGCCCGAAGCTCCGGCCTGTCAGCTTGTGATAAACCGACGGAGGGAATAGTTCAGCTCGTCTAAAAGCCCAATCAAAAACTCTGCGATAGCCGGGAGCCCGTAGGGGGAAAGCAGAAAAGCCAGGACGAGGAACGCCACACCGCCGACGGGCTGATGTTGCAGGACAAACAGGCCCACGGCAATTACGGCCAGTATGCCCGAGGCCAGGGAGAGAAACCACCCGGCCACATCAAACAGGAACATCAGCACCGCCGCTAAAAGCGACAGAACCAGCAGGAACGGCAAAGCAAAAATCTTGAATATCAGTCTCATATAAACAGCCCCTTTCTTTGTTTTATCCTACTATAATTGTACCATTTCAGGGGCGGGGCAACAATGTTGTCGGGACTTTGCGAATCTTGTCCCGGCGCACTTCGGGCCAAGTTGGCCCGAAGTATTTGCTAATAAAAAAGAGAGGTAAGGTACATAGCCTTCCCTCTCTTTTACACTCAATATAAAGGATTCTATTTGGGTAATACAATATCTGATATGTCTAATCCACTTTTCAAGAATAGTTTTGACAAATTTGCTTGAAAGCAGTTTGCATTGTAATTATTCAATTTAACAATAACTAACTTGTTTTTAGCACGTGTTACAGAAACATAATGATTATAAATACTTGGCATATCTGAAAGTCTATAATCTTCAGCAAACACAATTACCTGTTCAAATTCCAAGCCTTTGGAAGAATGAAATGTAATCGCAATATGTTGATATTTATCCGTCTCAAAAGCTACATGAAAACTTTTATCTGAAACGGTTTGATACAATTTATTTAGATGTTCTTCCCTGGTTTGATAGCCTAAATATTCAGCTAATTTCTCAACTGCAATATTAAAAGAAAACTTATCATCCTTTGATAGCTCTATACTATTAAGCAATTTTTTTACAGCAGATATAGTTTTTTTACTTTCGTTTCCCTCAACTGGTATTTCCGAAATAACATCATACGCAGAATACTTTTCTAAAATAAGATACTTGGCAACAGCTGAATATAACCATGCAGTATCAGTAGTAATATCTGCTATCGGAATTTGTGGAATATATTTATATTCTATTCCTGCTATTGTCAATGCTTCGGCCCCCAATTTTGCGTTTTCATTGCTAAATCGTAGTAAGGCCGATTTTTTTCTAACGTCTATTTGTGATATTACATTTAAAGCCCAATCTGCAGTCGTGGGGGTTAGCCATACAATATTCTCAAGGTTTTCTGTAGGAATATAAAGCCTACGTGTTTCTTCACAGAGTAAATTAGAGTAGTTTTGAATTTGTTGGCATGAACGGAAATTATCTCCCATAAATCTTTTTTCAAAATTAGATTTTTCCCAAATATTCTTAAATGCCTCGGGATAAGCACCTCTCCAAATATAAATGGATTGTTTTTCGTCGCCCACAACAAAAGTATCAATACATAGTTCATCACATAAGTACATAAAAAATTTATGCATTGATTTATCACAATCTTGATATTCATCAATATAAATTTTAAAATACTTTGCTTGTAAATAAAGTTTACAGGCCAATGATTCTTCTACAATTTTTTGAGCTAAATCAAATATAAAATTTTTTTTATTATCTTGATAAGAGCAAAGGACACCCTCTAATTTAATCTTATCAATACCTGCTTGATAAGTATTTACTTTGGCAGAATAATCCGTACTCATGTCTAAGTCAAATTCAGCACCATATACATCTTTCATAAATGGCTTTATTATTTCCTCAATAGCAAAACTATTATTTGTTCCGATAAAATGATTAGTTATATCAACAGAAAGCCTATCCTTTATCTCTTGCGCTGCTTTTATTGTAAAAGTAATTGCAGCAATAACCTTATGAGTATGATTGTCCTCAATTTCTTTTACAATTTTATTGACCATTGTATGTGTTTTTCCAGTCCCGGCACTTGCTCGAACGATTAAATTTCCAGGGATTTTAATTATTTCTTCTTGGATTGGAGATAATTTCATTCGAACACCTCCTTTAAACAGGCAAAGTTATAGTGTTTATAAATCGTTCGGCAATCTGTATCGGAAAGTTTTTCGATCAACTTTACCATATGATAGTGTTTTGAGTCTTGTAGATAGTCAACCGGAGAATCCCCTAAATACTCCACTAATTTATCATGTAGAGCTTCATCCAAATCGTTTTCCAAATCTACCTTTGATAGATAAATATGATATTTATCTCGTATCTCATCTAAAGATTTGATATTTTCATGATATAATTTTCTTTTTGCCTCTACTGTATTTTCGGAGATTCTTGCTGTTGGAAGGATTTTCTCGCCAATAAAATTATTACAACGAGAGAAGCCAAGAACACTATAGTTTTTACTTGATGATACACTTCTCAAATCGTTGTCTGTTTTGATCACATTTAAAATATTTAATTTATCTAAAAGTGTAAAATATGTTTCAAAACCAATGCCCTTAACTGATAAGACATATATTCCATCAGCCTCATAAAAGGGATTGATAACTGAAAGGACTTTTTCAAATAATATTTCTTCTGATGGGCCTTCCACTAACAGGACTCTGTCCGCAAAAATCGCCTCTGCTAAAGATCGATTTAGCATCTTTCGGTTTTTTTCAAAGTTATTCGGCACTTTATAGAATGTGCTGGCACTTGTGATTTTCCTTTCACTATAAATACGAATTAAGTTGACATTATCCATTTCATATAGTACAAAAGGTGAATGTGTCGATACAAATAAATAAGTGTATTTATTGTCAGTAAATAAAATTTGTGATAAGGCAATTTGCATTGACTTATGTAAATGGTTTTCTGGTTCCTCAACTAAAAACAAATTAATTTTCTTTTCTGCGCTTTCATCTGCTATCAAATCAAAAATCGAATATGCAAGCAGCTTCTTACGACCTTCTCCGGCAGTGGGGTATAAATTATCATCGTCGTCCTGCTTTATATATGGAATAATATTAGAATAGAGCCCTTTAACTGCAATCTCCGATTTTACAGAAACTGTTATTCCTTCATTGCGGAATTTTTCGTATTCAGGTGCAATTCTTTTTTCAAACTCCTTGATTCCAGAAAGAGATGATATATGCGTATTTAACTGATCTACTGTACCCTGTATGTCATCTAAAATTTCCTTATCTTTTTCGCTTTCATTCTTAATAAGCAAGTTGACATTTTTCTTGAATAATGCGTGCAAATCCACATAAGAATCAATATATATAACATTAAAAACATAATCCAATTCGTACAAATAGCCTCTTTGCTTCATTTCATGTAGATGTTCCATATCTCCGCCCCAATATAATATTGGCAAGGCAAGCATTTCTTGAGTATCATATTTTGCTTCAAGTTTAATAAAAACTTTCTTGTGCTCACTCAATAATGCTCCTTTTAACTGGGCACGTAGTTTTTGACAATCAGTACAAGTTGTATCAGTAATATCAAGGGTTACAATAATTTCTATGACTTTATCTAATTGTTTATTATGAAAGTCAGAATCTATTAGATTAAGTTTGCGAACATCTTTATCAAATATATAACGTAAAGCATAAAGAAAATTAGTCTTACCTACATCATTTAAGCCAAAGAAAATATTCTTGTTTGATAAATCAATATTCACATCTTCAAAATTTCTAAAATTCTTAATCTTTATATTCTCAAATTTCATAAAAAACTCCTTGCTCCGAATACTAAAGTTCGGCTGTAATATATAAATTATATCACTTACCTACAAGATTAGCTATAAAAAAGGCCATAATTTTGCAAAAATAGATATAGCAGGATTGTAGAAAATGCTTCATATGGGTGTGGAATACAGTATTTTCAAGATATTAAAAAAAGCCGGGGAGCGAAGGCCCGGCCTCCGCTCCCCGCGCTTCACAGCTTCACGATTGCGGAAAGCTGTTTGAGTATGTCGTTCATGCGTCCCCACAGCTCGGCATAGTCCTGTTGAAGCCCGGCGATCTCGTCCGGGTACACGCCGTAGGTGTTAGCGTGGATTGCCACCTGATTGATGTTGTTGGAGCACCGCCGTTGCAGAGAAACCAGCTCCCGGACGGGGGACAGGTCAACATGGAGAATGTAGCCGTTTAATGCCATCTTCCGTACAAAGGCGCTCATGTTGCGGACGCCCGCCTCGTCCATGCGGGTGTGTAGCTGTTCCAGTTCCTCCGGGGACACCATCACATAAAGAGGGATATTCCGCCTACGCCGGGGCATTACCGTTCCTCCCGCTCCCGGCTCCGCTTGTGCCTGGGCGGCTCCTTCACCTTGTCCAAAGGCTTTTCTTCCGGGAGAACCGGGGCGGGCGGCGTGTTGTTCATCACGCCGTCAATCATGTTGTAATTCTGTTCGGCGGAGAGCTCCGCCGCCTTTAACGGGTTATACTTTTCCTGCATGAAAATTCCTCCTATCTGTCCTGATGGGCGGGGCCGTCCTTCTTCGCGGGCGGCTCCCTGTTTACCTTTGCCTGCTTCGCGCCCTCCTGGAGCCGGGCCGCGATAGACGGCTTTTGTCTGCGCTCCGCCTGTAACTCCTTCATAATCTCGAACCGCTCCGCGAGCTGTTCCGGGGTCACGAAGTCTTTCAGCACATAAGAGCCAAAATCCGGGTAAAACCACGTCAGCCGCTTGCGGTCGGAAAAGTGGCGGCTGTCCTCCCATTTGCCGAGGGCCTGCGTCTGTTCCTCCATGCGTTTTTTCAAGTCGGGGTTTTGCCGGGAGGGTTTCAGTTCGTAGTCCTCCATCTGCTTTTCTGTCAGGGGCTTCGCGTAGGTCAGTTCGCCCCAGGCCCGGAAGGCTTCTCCCGGTACGGGAATACGAAAATCACAGTCATAATTTTTTATCTCCACGGGCGGATTGTCCGGCGGGTCAGGGTAAGTCAGCAGATCCACGGGCCGTTGTGTGGAGAAGTATTTGTATCCCTCCATGAAATTCCTCCTTTCCAGCTTCGGGCCAACTTGGCCCGAAGCTCTTAATGTTACGATTTACCCGGCGAAACAGAAGCTAGACGCAGAAAGATATGACGGCCTGCAAAACAGGCCCGCGAGGCCCTGGAAATACAGGGGTTTTTCGGGGCCTAATCGTAACGGCGGCCCCTGTTTTTCAGCCGCTTTTTCCTCATGCGCTCCCGGCTCCTTCGGCGGTTGCCCTCGGCCTTGCAGGCTTCGGAGCAATAGGCTTGCCGCCCCTCGGGGATAAAGGCCCTTCCGCATACGGCACAGCGCCTTGTTTCCGGCCCCACGGCCTCCCCGGTCAGGGAGGCTTCGAGCACCGGGGCCAGCGGCAGCACCGCCACCCGGAAGTAGCGGCACAGGCTCCCCGTCCACCACTTGCCGAGCATATAGCAGGGGCAGTCCAGGGGGAGACAGCCATAGTCACTGTCATAGTTGGCGCACATACCCGTGACCAGCCGCCGGATCGTCTTTCTCTCGTCACGGGTCAACTCCCGGCACATCACCGCTTCGGGCCAACTTGGCCCGAAGTCCTGCGGGGTTCTACAATCAGGGTGCGGCGTTTCTTCTTGCAGTCTCCGCGCTCCCGGCAGTCAGGGCAGGGCTCCGGGTCATGCCGGGAGGGCCGGGGAATCTGTTTCATCATTCGCTCGTAGGGGCTGTCTGTAAAATTCATTCCTCGTCCTCCTTCTCCGTTTCGTCCTCGTCCCAGGGCGGCAAATCATCTTCTTCGGCGGGCTCGTCGTCCTCCGCCTCAAAGTCCGTTTCTTCCTCGTCCAAATCCGGGGCCTGATGTTTCGGGCGGTAAATCTTGAAGTACCAGCCGGCCCCGCCGCCAATCACCGCCACGGCCAGCACCAGAAGGATTGTCCCCACAGGGCTGTTTTCCTTTGCGGGCTTCGGGGCGGGCTCGGGCTCCGGCTCGTCGGTCGGCTCCTTCGGGGCGGGTGTGGGCTCCGGTTCCGGCTCTACTGTCTCGGGCTCCTTCTCCGCTTGCGCGAGGGAAAGTAAATCCTTCTCGGTCACGGCGTCCAGGAAGTAGACGTTTTCACTTGTGCGCTGTTTATCAATGACAAGAAAGAAAACGTGCTCGTCCGGGGTCTGAATGGTGTAAAATTCCTTGCCGTCCTCGTCGGTGGCATTGTCCACCACGGTTCCCGTCCCCTCTGGGGTGAAGGGCTTGACGGTGGTGGTTTCCTCCTGCGCGGGCGGTTCCTCCGCAGGCTCGGTACTCTGGGCGTAGGCCGGGAGGGTGAACACAGGGAGGCAGAGAAAAGCGGCGGTCAATGACGCCACCATACGGAATTTAATTTTCATCAGCCGGTTCCTCCTTTCCTTCGCCGGACTTCGGGCCAACTTGGCCCGAAGCGGCGGGGCTCTTTTTCTGCTCCTTCAGGAAGTCGGCCAGCGCGGCGGGCGTCAGGTTGAGAGAACGCACCAGCTCGACGATTTCCGTGTTTTCCAGTTCAGTTTTCTGGCGTTCCAGCTCCCGGAGCCGGGATTGCTGTTCGCTGATTTTGGCCTTGACTTTTTCAATCTCGGCGCATACCTTGTCAATTTTACTGCTCATGCAAAACCTCCTTTTTC
>ERZ1106969.880-NODE-880-length-25820-cov-30.685038_pt1 | contig 25820 bp, 19 predicted proteins | sample MGYA00403685_ERZ1106969 | MGnify/ENA primary metagenome ERZ1106969 (study PRJEB35170, sample SAMEA104062416) | human gut metagenome | biome: human gut; feature: human-associated habitat; material: faeces | place: Denmark | collected 2012-05-18 ... | reverse complement strand
CGGTAAAGCAGTAACGACAGTTGCAAGAGCTAAGAAGCCCGTACACAATCGTTTCAATGTCTTTTTCATAAATCTAATGCTCCTTTCATTTTGGGTATAAAAATAGACGCTCATTTCTGAACGTCTACATTACTGAAAGGCTTGTCCTCTCACACATATTCTATTTTAATAGGTACAACAGTTGCCTTTCTCCTTGTATTTTCGTTGTTTTCATCACTTGCGTTATCTACAACCACCATGTCCCGGATCAATAATGACACTGTTCTGCTTTGCCAAAATTATTCTCCCTTTTTCATACATTTATGATATCATATTCATAAATTACCAGACCTGCGCCATCCATGTCTTAAAACTTTTTCTGGCAATCTCATGAAAGGATCTCATTACTATGCTAATCGTATTCAACCAGATGATAAGTCTCTTTCTCTTAATGCTCACCGGCTATCTCGCCAATCGCTTCGGCGTGATCGATAAGACCTTTGAGTCGAAGGTCTCCCGTTTTATCGTCAATATCTCCCTGCCCGCAACGATCTTAAACGCGGTTACCGGGTCAGACATGGCCCATGATCAAGAGATGCTGCCGATCTTTATTGCAGCGGTCTCCATCTTCCTGGTGGCCCATGTGGTCTGCCATTTTATCCAGAAGATCATCTGCTGGGATCCGACCTATGAGCTGATGTTAAATTACAGCAATCTTGGATTCATGGGGATCCCGATCATCTCTACGCTCTATGGCGGAGAGTATGTGCTGCATGTTTCGATCTTCATGATGACGTTTAACCTGAGTCTGTTCAGTTATGGAGTCTATCTGTTATCACGGGATGACGCAAAAAACAGACATTTCAGCGTCAAAAAGCTTCTCTCCCCCGGAATCCTGTCCGCGTTCCTTGCGATCGGCATTTATCTTTTAGATATCCATCTCCCGCAGCATGCAGTCAGCCTGTTTTCCACTGTGGGCGCCACAACAACACCGTTAGCGATGATCGTCATCGGATCCACCCTGGCCGGAGTCAGATTTTCCACTGTATTTACTGACCGGGAGCTGTACCTCTTCTCCTTCCTGAAGCTTCTCGTTCTCCCGGTGATCACCTTCCTCGTTCTGAGATTCTTTATCAGGGACCGCATACTTTTAGAGATCTCTACGATCCTCTCCGGCTGCCCGATCGCCGGAAACGTGTCCATGCTCTGTATGGAATACAACCGGGATGTGACCCTCGTGTCGAGGGGGATCTGCATCTCCACACTGTTGTCCCTGATCTCGATTCCGATCGTGGCGGCATTGGTCGCGGTTTTATAAGAAGACTAAAAAGGACACCTGAACCAGAAATACCCATCGTATCTCTCGTTCAGATGTCCTTTTCATGTTTCGTATGTATTCCTATTCCTGTACTTGCACGCCTCTCGGACCTACGTGGGTGGCGAATACCACCTGTGTGCTAGTCTTTCCGAATTTCTGGAGCTGACCAAGGAAGCTGTCAAGCTGCATCGTACTCTCAAAAGCAACTTTCATGATCACAGAAAATTCTCCCGTCACGCTGCTGCATTCCAGAATATTCGGAATCCCTTCCGCATAGTGATAGAATTTCTGCTTATCCTCCGGAAGCACATTGAGGTTGATGAACGCAAGGATGTGATATCCGAGTTTCATCGGGTCGATCTGTGCCTGGTAGGACGTGATGATCCCATCTTTCTCCAGTTTTTCAATTCGCGCCGAAACCGCAGGGGAAGAAAGAAACGTCTTCTCCGCGATCATTTTCAGGGATGCTCTCGCATTGTGCTGCAGGATCTGCAGAATTTCGCGATCAATATGATCCATAATTCTCTCCTTTGTCCCGGTTTTCAGGTTTTTGTATTGTGTCACATGTCCGGAACTTCTTCTCTATATACAGATAACCGACCAGCGGCTCCGCGTTGCTGCGGTATATGACCACCGGTCAATTACTGGGTTCGTGTTTTATCCGCGCTTACCGTGCGCGTCTTTGCAGGCACGAGTGTACTCAGATCTCTCCGTGAAATACTTCCGCTGCCGGTCCTGTCATAAATACCGTGTCTTTTTCTCTGTCCCAGCGGATCAGAAGATCGCCGCCGAGCAGAGTCACGCGGACTTCGTCATCGGTAAGACCATTTAAGATGCACGCGACCACAGTCGCACATGCACCTGTTCCGCATGCCAGAGTCTCTCCGGAGCCGCGCTCCCAGACACGCATATTGACATGTCCGCGGTCCACAACCTCCACAAATTCTGTATTGGTGCGGTCCGGGAATCTCTCATGACTCTCAAAGGACGGACCGATCTTTTCGATCTCCAGATCCTTGATCCCGTCCATAAATACTACCGCATGCGGATTTCCCATGGAAACTCCGGTAAAGCGGTACTCTTTTCCGTCGACCGTGATCGGTTCTCCGATTTCCGACGTCGGAACCGGACGTCCCATATCCACCGTCACAAGTTCCACCTTTCCATCCTTTACTTTCATGGACAGGTGCTTGATCCCGGACGGAGTCTCCACGTCGATCTCCGGTTTATCTACGATCCCGTGATCATAGGCATATTTTCCTACACAGCGGATCCCGTTTCCGCACATGGCACCACGGGATCCGTCCAGATTATACATATCCATCTGGCAGTCCGCTACATCTGACGGTTTGATCAGGATCAGACCATCTGAACCGATCCCGAAGTGACGGTCGCTGACCATCTTTGCCGTCTCACAGGGATCTTCCACTGTCTCTTCAAAACAGTTTACATATACATAATCATTTCCGATGCCCTGCATCTTTGTGAATTTCATATCTTATTCTCCTATGTGCTCCATACCCTGCGCGAGGATCGTCTGGATGTGACCGTCCGCAAGAGAGTAGAGAACACTCTTTCCTTCCCTGCGGAACTTGACAAGGCGCATCTGTTTCAGGATCCGAAGCTGGTGGGAGATCGCGGACTGTCCCATTCCGAGAAGACTTGCGATGTCACACACACATAACTCCGACTGGCTGAGCGCATACAGGATCCTGATCCTCGTGGAATCTCCGAAGATCCGGAAAAATTCCGCAAGATTCTGGAGTTCCTCGCCTTCCGGCATCACGTCCATCACCTGTTTTACCACCTTGTCGTGGACATGAATAAACTCACAGTGCGGGGCGATCTTTTCGTCCTCTCTGATACTCATGTTCCTGCTCCTTTACTGCTGCCGCCCGCATCCCGCAGCCGGCAGTCATCTCCCGCAGTGATCAGCGCACGAGAAGTTTGCTCACCTCGTACTGCTCCTCCGGGATGTCTTTCTTCATATTTAACGCTTCCTGGATATCGAAATCTACAAATTTTCCGTCTTTGTAGGCAACGATCCGGTTGCTCTTTCCTTCCGCGAGAAGCTCCGCCGCGCGGGCTCCCATGATCGATGCGTACACACGGTCCTTACAGGTCGGGGTTCCGCCTCTCTGGATATGTCCGATGATCGTAGCTCTCGTCTCAATCCCGGTTGCCGCTTCGATCCTTCTCGCCATGGAAGTGGAGTGTCCGATTCCCTCAGCGTTGATGATAATGTGGTGTTTTTTGCCGCGCTTTCTGTTCTCGATGATCCGGTTGATCAGGTACTGCTCGTTTCCGTCATAGCGCTCCGGAAGAAGAATATCCTCCGCACCGTTTGCAATACCGCACCAGAGAGCGATATATCCGGCATTTCTTCCCATAACCTCGATGATACTGCATCGTTCATGGGATGTGGATGTATCACGGACTTTATCGATCGCTTCCATCGCCGTATTCACCGCGGTGTCGAAACCGATCGTATAGTCGGTACAGGCAATATCGAGGTCGATCGTTCCCGGAAGACCGATGGTGTTGATCCCGAGGGCGGAAAGCTTTCCGGCACCGCGGAAGGAACCGTCTCCTCCGATCACGACGATCCCGTCAATTCCATGTTTTCTGCAGACTTCGGCGCCGCGCTTCTGACCTTCCTCGGTCGTGAATTCCTCACAGCGGGCCGTGTAGAGGATCGTACCGCCGCGGTTGATCGTATCCGCAACGCTCACACTGTCCATATCTACGATTTCTTCCTGAAGGAGTCCGGCGTAACCACGCATGATCCCCTTTACCTTCAGTCCTTTATTGATAGCGGTTCTTACAACCGCACGAATTGCCGCATTCATTCCAGGGGCATCGCCGCCGCTGGTCAATACTCCGATCGTTCTGACTTCTTTCTTTGCCATACTGGTTTTCCTCCAAAAAAGATTCTGTCGATCATTCGCCATATACGTACATATTTTAATACACTTTCCCCTTCTTTTCAATGACCTTTTGCACAACCTTGACATTTTTTTCACCAAGAATCCGGTACAGGCGGCCGAGGAGATCCGGCCCTGCAAGAACTGCCCAGTTTTCGGAAAGTCTCCGCATCTTCCGCTCTTCCTTCAGATACATGATCACTCTGTCTTTTCCATCGGAATCCCGGAGTGCCGCCATGACATCATCGATATGGCTCTCGTAGAATGCCTGGTTCTCAAACTGGAGCCAGAGTTCATTCGGGATGTCCGTAAACGGGATCACTTCCTCGCAGATGAGCTTTCCGACCGGATCGTCGCCGATGGATGCCCGGCCGCGGACAAATACCTTGTTTTCCTCGGTAAATGACGGACGGTTCTTCTCGTAGATCTTCGGAAACACGAGGACTTCCACTGTGCCCACAAGATCCTCGATCGTGATGAATGCCATGAGCTGGTTTGTCTTTGTAGTCTTTACCTTTTTTGACGTGATCATTCCGCCGATGACCACATTGGAATTATCCTCCACAACGGTCTTTCCATCCTCGTCAACGACAAAATCGGAGGTTTTTGCTGTCACATTTTTCTCCCAGAGTTCCCGGTACTCTTCCATCGGATGGCCGCTGACATAGATGCCGATCGTCTCTTTTTCAAAGGCTAACAGCGTCTGCTTGTCGTACTCTCCCACGTTCGGGAATGTGATCTGGAAATTGTTCTTTTCTTCCTCCGGGGCGAGATCAAAAAAGCTAAGCTGGCCTTCCATGACCGTCTTTTTCTCCCTGGCTTTGCTCTCCAGCAGGTCGCCTGAGACGATGAGCTTCTGTTTTCTCGTTCCCGGAAGCGTATCCAGGGCACCCGATTTTATGAAGCTCTCAAGTGTTCTCTTATTGACTTCCTTGTTCGACATTCTCGACACAAAATCGTCAAGACTCTTAAAGAGTCCGCCGTTCTCACGCTCAGCAATGATCACGTCCACAACAGCGCGTCCCACGCTCTTGATCGCGGAGAGTCCGTAGCGGATGCCGTTCCCCGATACGGAGAACCCGCTGTATCCCTCGTTGATATCCGGCGGCAGGATCGGAATTCCCATGTTCCGGCAGGCAAGGATATACTCGGAGACCTTCGTCGTGTTGTCCATCACGGAGGTCATGAGCGCTGCCATAAATTCCTTCGGATAGTAGAATTTCAAAAATGCCGTCTGATAAGCGACCACCGCGTAAGCTGCTGCATGGGACTTATTAAAGGCGTATTTCGCGAAGTCCGTCATGTCATCGTAGATCTGGTTCGCTGTCTTCTCATCGATGCCGTTCGCGATACAGCCCTTTACGCCCTCCTCGGCGTTTCCGTAGACGAAGTTCTGGCGCTCCTTCGCCATGACTGCCGCTTTTTTCTTCGACATGGCACGGCGCACAAGGTCACTTCGACCGAGCGTATATCCGGCCAGGTCCCTTACGATCTGCATAACCTGCTCCTGGTAGACGATACAGCCGTAGGTCGGCTTTAAGATCGGCTCCAGCTGCGGGCAGGTGTAGGTGATGGATGCCGGGTCATTTTTTCCCTTTAAATACTTCGGGATGAAATCCATTGGACCCGGACGGTAGAGGGAGATTCCGGCGATGATATCTTCCAGTGTTGTCGGCTTCAGTTCCTTCATGAAGGTCTTGAAGCCGCCGCTTTCCAGCTGGAACACGCCCTCGTTCTTTCCGGTCCCGAGAGAATCCATGACTTTTTTATCATCATAATCGATGTGTTCCAGATCAAGTTTCACACCATAGTCTTTCTCGATCATCTTCACAGCATCCTGGATCACGGTGAGCGTGCGCAGTCCCAGGAAGTCCATCTTTAAAAGTCCCAGTTCTTCCAGCGTCGTCATTGTAAACTGGGTCACGATCGTTCCGTCGGCGCCTCGCGATAACGGGACGTACTCATCGATGGAGGTCCTTGAGATCACGACGCCAGCCGCGTGCATCGAGGTGTGGCGCGGGAGTCCTTCCAGCCGCTTACTCATATCGATGAGCTTTTTCACCTGCTCATCCGACTCATAGAGCGTCTTCAGCTCTGGATTCTTCTGCAGCGCCAGATCGAGCGTGATGTTGAGTTCTGCCGGCACCATCTTCGACACCTGGTCACACAAGCTGTACGGAAGATCCATGACACGGCCCACATCGCGGATCACACCGCGGGCCGCCAGGGTACCGAAGGTCACGATCTGAGCCACCTGGTCTTTTCCGTACTTTTCCACGACATAGTCGATGACTTCCTGACGGCGCTCGTAGCAGAAATCCACGTCGATATCAGGCATGGAGACTCGTTCCGGGTTTAAGAAACGCTCAAAGAGAAGCTGGTAGCGGATCGGATCGATGTCCGTGATCTTTAAGCAGTATGCCACGATACTTCCCGCCGCGGAACCTCGTCCCGGTCCCACCGCGATCCCGTGGGATTTCGCGAAGTTGATGAAGTCCCACACGATCAGGAAGTAGTCCACATATCCCATGCTCTTGATGGTTCCGAGTTCATAGTCGAGGCGGGCTCGGAGTGTCCCGTCATCATCCGGGTAGCGCAGTGCAAATCCTTCATCGCAGAGGTGGTTTAAATAGCCCCAGGAATCGTATCCATCCGGCACATCAAACCGCGGCAGTTTTGTGACGCCGAACTCGATCTCCACGTTGCAGCGTTCCGCGATCTTATGGGTGTTCTCGATCGCTTCTGGGGCATACGGGAAGAGCTGCCGCATCTCCTCCTCGGATTTTACATAGTACTGTCCGCCCTCGTAGCGCATACGGTTCTCATCGGAGACTTTCTTTCCCGTCTGGATGCAGAGCAGGATGTCGTGGGCCTCCCAGTCATCGGCGTTGATATAGTGGCAGTCGTTTGTCGCCACTAACGGGATGTTCAGTTCTTTTGAGAGGCGCATGATCCCCTGGTTGACCTGGCGCTGCAGCGGGATACCGTGGTCCTGGAGTTCCAGGAAATAGTTTCCCTCACCGAAGATCTCCAGGTGACGTTTTGCCGCCTCCTTCGCCTCCTCGTAAAGTCCTTTTTCCAGATATCTCGGAACTTCACCGGCCAGGCAGGCGCTCAGCGCGATGATCCCTTCGTGATACTCCCGCATGACCTCCTCATCAATCCGCGGTTTGTAGTAGAAGCCGTCCACAAAGCCTTTGGAGACGATCTTCATCAGGTTCTGGTAACCGGTATTGTTTTCCGCGAGAAGGACCAGATGGTAATACCGGTCCTCACCGTGAACGGTCTCCCGGTCAAATCTCGATCCGGGGGAGACGTACACCTCGCAGCCGATGATCGGTTTGATCCCCGCCGCGCGGGCCGCACGGTAAAAATCGATCACACCGTACATGACACCGTGATCGGTGATCGCCATGCTGTCCATGCCGAGTTCCTTCGCCCGGGCCGCCAGCTCTCCGATTTTACTGGATCCGTCCAGAAGACTGTACTCTGTATGGACGTGCAAGTGTGTAAATGCCATCTGTCTCCTCCGTTTCTTTCTCATTTATCAGAAAAAGACCGCCGCCCCGAAAGGCGGCAGTCCCGTTGTTTGAATATATTTTTTTACGGACTTATTCCTTAGTTATTACTCAGATATTTTTCAATATCGTTTACTGCTTTTTCTTCGTCCACTCCGTCCGCTGTCACGATCACCTGCTCGCCGACCGGAAGATCAAGGGTCATCATGCCCATAATGCTCTTCGCATTGATCTTTTTGTTATCGCTCTGGACGTAGATCGTGCTCTCGTAGCTGCTCGCAAGCTGTACTAACATTGCGATCGGACGAGCCTCCAGACCAGAAGCAAGTTCAATGGTCACCGTACGTTTTGTCATAATAATCCTCCTCAATTGCACAAAAGAATGGAAGTAACCAATTTCCATTCAGCTATCTGTCCCCTGGTCCCGCAATTTTTCCGCCATCTCACCAAGCTTTCTCAGGCGGTGATTGACACCGGATTTTCCAACCGGCGGTTCCAGGTCTTCGCCCAGTTCCTTCAGTGTCGCCTCAGGTTTCAGAAGTCTTGCCCGCGCGATCTGCGCAAGACCATCCGGGAGACTTTCAAATCCCACCGTGTCGCGGATAAATTCGATATCCTCGATCTGTTTCACGGCAGCAGACACTGTCTTGTTAATATTTGCCGTCTCGCAGTTGACCTGGCGGTTTACATTTCCGCGCATTTCTTTTAAAATGCGGATGTTCTCCAGCTCCATCAGTGACAGATGGGCTTCCATCACATTCAGGATATCTACGATCTGGCTTCCCTCTTTAATATATACCACATAGTAGCGTTTGCGGATGACAATTTTTGCATCGATATCAAACGTCGCCATAATGGACTGGATCTGGCGCGCTTTGGGCTCTGTCGCGCAGACGATCTCAAAATGGTAAAACTTCTCCGGATCACTGATCGATCCTGATGCGAGAAAAGCGCCGCGCAAAAATGCCCTGCGGCAGCAGGGGTTCTGGACGACCACATTTCCCACCACAGAAAGATTCTCCCCAATCTCCCCGTCTTCCGATAGAAGTTTTGTGGCTTTCAATACACGGAGCGCGTCCTCATGCTGTTTGACACAGACTGAATAGATCCTGTTTTTCCCAAGATGCGCGTTCCTCCGTATAGAAATGTCAGTTTCTATATTAAATGTTTTTCTCAATAATGTAAAGCACTTTCTGGCAACCGTCACATTTTCTGTATGGATCTTGATGCTGTAATGATCGTCTCCGGAGATCTGGATCCGACCGCAAAGACTTAAGATCGCTGCGATCTCAGCGATCTGGCAGTGCCTCGCTGCGCTCATATGCCTGGAAAGTTCTTCCTTGATCCTGGAAGAGAAAGACATGACTACTTTCCTCCATCCTTCCCCGCGTCTCTGTGTTCCAGCCGGATCTCATACCGCCCGGACTCCGTCAGACGCTTAAATACTTCTCCTGCGATCGTCACCGAACGATGACGTCCGCCGGTGCACCCGATCGCGATCACAAGCTGCGTTTTTCCTTCCTGTTCATACTTCGGGATCACAAATTCCAGAAGGTCATTCAGTTTCTTCAGGAATTCTTCCCCGGTGCCGCCCTGCATCACATAGTCCTGCACCGCTTTTTCTGTTCCCGTGTGAAACCGCAGTTCTTCCACATAGTAAGGATTCGGGAGGAACCGCACATCAAACACGAGGTCCGCGTCCGCCGGGATCCCGTATTTGAAGCCGAAGCTCAGGACCGTGATAAACATGCTGCTGTGTCCGTCGTTTCCCCGGTAAAGATTCTCCAGCTCATGGCGCAGCTCCTTTGTCAGAAGTCTGCTGGTGTCGATGACCTGGTCGGCCTCTTTTTTCAGGAAAGCGAGTTTTTCCCGCTCCAGCTCGATCCCTTTTTCCACGCGCCCCGTCCTTGAGAGCGGATGGCTCCGTCTCGTCTCCTTAAAACGCTTGATCAGGACTTCATCGGAGGAGTCCAGAAACAGGATCGAGAACGGATATTTGTTCTCTCTCCATTTCCGGATGATCGTCTCAAGATACGGCAGTTCCTCACCGCTGCGCACGTCTACCCCTAGGGCGATATCCTGTTTTTCGCTCTGTCCGTTCATGACCAGCTCCGCAAATTTTTCGATCAGAAGGACCGGCAGGTTGTCGGCACAGTAAAATCCCATGTCTTCCAGTGTTTTTAATGCCGTTGTCTTTCCGGCTCCCGACATTCCGGTCACGATTACAAGTCTCAACGAGATCTTCCTCCCTCTATTCTTAGAAAGCTGCTGTACACAGAATCTGCGAACGCAACTATATCCCGCAGGATTTTCCATTCGGAAAACTCCTGCCCGTAAACTCTCCTAGAAATCCCCTAATAATTTTACTTCCATCTCCAGATCCACGCCGGAATTTTCCTTCACCCGTCGTTTCACCTCATTGCAGAGTTCCAGGATATCCGCCGCCGTTCCATGATCCTTATTGATCACGAAACCTGCGTGTTTTTCGGAAACTGCTGCGCCTCCGACAGAAAATCCCTTCAATCCGGCATCCTCGATCAGCTTTCCGGCAAAATATCCCTCCGGGCGCTTAAAGGTGCTTCCGGCACTCGGATACTCTAACGGCTGTTTTTCTTTTCGCTTTGCCGCGAGTTCTTCCATCTTCGCCCGGATCGCGTCCGGATCCCCCGTTGTCAGGCTAAACGCTGCGCGCACTGCGAAGAGACCACGGCGCTCCAGCGCACTCGTTCTGTATCCGAGCTCCAGCTCTTCATTCTTCAGCCGCTTTACCGTCCCGTACCGGTCCATCACGTCCGCCCACAAGAGCACGTTCTTCATCTCGGAACCATATGCACCCGCGTTCATCATGACTGCGCCGCCGACGGTCCCGGGAATGCCCGCCGCAAATTCCAGACCGGTAAGCTTCTCTCTCGCCGCCGTGTTCGCAAGCTTTGAGAGCATCACACCGGCTCCGGCGATGATACTGTTTTCGTTTTTCTGAACTTCCAGCTCTGTCAGCCGCTCCGTGCTGATGATCGTGCCGCGAAAACCTTTATCTCCCACGAGAAGGTTGCTCCCGTTTCCGACCATGTACCACGGCTTTCCGGACGCTTTACAGTCCAGAACTGCCTCGCGGAGTTCTCCCTCTGATTCCGGAATCATGAACCGGTCTGCCGGGCCGCCGACGCGGAACGATGTGTGCCGCGCCATCGGCTCATTTGTTCTGATTTCCATGAATGTTTCTCCTTCTTATATAATTCCACCTGCACTTTTATCCAGAGCAGGCTGTGCGATCATTCGCTGCGTTTCGCGATGTTCGCCTGCACGCGGTTGTAGAGTTCCTGGGCCGCATTGTATCCCATCTTTTTCTGACGGTAGTTGACCGCTGCGGACTCTACGATCACTGCCAGATTACGTCCCGGACGGACCGGAATGTTGTGGCAGATCACTTTATTTCCAAGGAATTCCGTGTACTGGTCTTCAAGACCGAGGCGGTCATATTCCTTATTCTTATCCCACTCTTCGAGTTTGATAACCATGTCGATGGACTGGGTGTCCTTGACGCTCTCGACGCCAAACAGGGTCTTTACATCGATGATGCCGATCCCGCGCACCTCGATCAGGTATCTTGTGATATCCGGGGCAGAGCCGACAAGTGTCTCGTCGCTGACCTTGCGGATCTCCACCACGTCGTCGCTGACGAGACGGTGACCTCGTTTGATCAGCTCCAGAGCCGCCTCACTCTTACCGATCCCGCTCTCACCTGTGATCAGGACGCCTTCGCCGAATACATCGACAAGAACTCCGTGGATACTGATGCACGGAGCAAGCTTTGCCTTTAACCAGCGGATGACCTCCGCCATCGTGTCGGATGTCGGTTTCGAGGAGAGAAGGCATGGAACACCGTAGTGGCTGCAGAGTTCTGTAACCTCCGGCTCCGGAATCTGATTTCTGCAAAATACGAGGCACGGGATCTTGCTGGAGATCAGCTTGTCATACATCGCAATCCTGCGCTCTCTGGAAAGTCCGGAGAGATATGCGATCTCCACATTTCCGATCATCTGCACGCGCTCGTTGTCAAAATGCGCGTAAAATCCGGTGAGCTGAAGCGCCGGACGATTGACATCCGGGTGGGAAACGACGATCTTTTCGGAATCCAGCTCCGGTGTCAGGTTTTTGAAATCCATTTTTTCTATTAATTCGGCTATGGTAACTCCGTACATGATGAAGTTCTCCTTTCTGTATCTGTCTGCTGACATACATAACCTGCGATTGTTCTTTTTGTTCCTGTTTTAACTCCAAACCGGCAGTCCCGCAGAGTCTGACGGCTTCGCATCGTTCTGACTTTGAACACTTCTCTTCAGTCTTTTTCTCTCTGCGCACAGTTATCTTCATCCTATCATATCACGGGCAGAATGTCACGAAATTGTTACTTCTCACGGGTAGGAATTTTCTGAACTGAAAATTCCGTATGATACAGTTTTGGGGGCACGAAATTTTCATCTACTCTGAGATCTGAGGCATACGGTCTTTTTCACGGAAATACGTATACACACTCTCCGCCGCGCGCTTATTCATTCCCTCTGTACTCTCAAGTTCCTCCAGGGAGGCGTCCCGCACCGCTTCCAGTGACTTAAATCTCCGCATCAGCGCCTTTCTTCTCGCCGGACCGATCCCTTCAATATCATCCAGGATCGAATGGACCTGCGCTTTGCTTCGCAGACTCCTGTGATATTCGATCGCAAACCGGTGGGCCTCATCCTGGATCCTCGTCACAAGCTTGAATCCCTCGGAATGGCGGTCGATCGGGATCTCCACATTATTATAGTAGAGACCTCTCGTCCGGTGGTTGTCGTCCTTTACCATGCCGCAGACCGGGATATCGAGCCGCAGCTCATCGAGGACCTTCAGTGCGATATTCACCTGTCCGCGTCCGCCGTCCATGAGGATCAGATCCGGGAATCTCGTAAAGCTTCCGAATCTTCCGTCCAGTGCTTCCTCTCCGTCTTCCCGGTTCTTCCTTTCTTCTTCCAACTCCTCCATCCCGTGGGTAAACCGGCGCGTCAGGACCTCCTCCATGGACGCGTAATCGTTCGGGCCCTGGACCGTCCTGATCTTAAATTTCCGGTAGTCATTCCTCTTCGGTCTTCCATCCTCAAACACCACCATGGAGCCGACCGACTCAAACCCGCTGATGTTGGAGATATCGTAGGCCTCCATCCGGCGGACTTTTCCAAGTCCCAGCCACTCGCCCACCTGGTTCATGGCGCCGATGGTCCGGAGCTCCTCCCGCTTGATCTTATCTTTATCCTGATCGAGCACAAGCTTCGCGTTCTTCTCTGCAAGCTCCACCAGGCGCTCTTTCTGCCCTTTTTTCGGGACCAGGAATTTTACCGCCTGTCCGCGGCGCTTCGTGAGCCATTCCGCGATCAGGTCCATCTCCGGGAACTTTTCCTGAACCCAGATCTCTCTCGGGATAAACGGAGTTCCCGCGTAGAACTGCTTTACGAAGCTTCCGATGATCTGATAATTATTGTCCGCCGTGGACGCGGAGACACGGAAATGTTCCCGTCCGATCATCTTTCCGTCGCGGACAAAGAATACCTGGACCACCGCATCCGCCTCATCCCGCGCCATGGCGATCACATCGCGGTCCTCCATGCTCTGGCTCGTGATCTTCTGCTTCTGGGCGACCTGCTTCACACTGTTTAAGAGTTCCCGGTACTCGATGGCCTGCTCATACTCCATCACATCGGAGGCCGCCATCATCTTCTCCTCCAGCATCGTCAAGACCGGCGTATATTTTCCGTCCAGGAACTCGATGACCTCGGAGACGGACTTTTTATATTCTGCCTCGGAGATATAGCCCTGGCAGGGTGCCGAGCACTGTTTAATGTGGTAATTCAGACACGGGCGGTCCTTTCCGATATCTTTCGGAAGGTTCCTGCTGCATGTCCGGATCTTCCAGAGCTTGTGGATCAGATCGATCGTGTCCTTTACCGCCCCGGCGCTGGTGTACGGTCCGAAATACCGGCATTTGTCCTTCTTCATCGTTCTGGAGAACAGGACTCTCGGGAACGGCTCGTCCGTCGTGACCTTGATATAAGGATACGTCTTGTCATCCTTTAACATCGTATTATAACGAGGTCTGTGTTCCTTGATCAGGTTGCACTCCAGAACGAGTGCCTCCAGCTCCGAATCTGTGATGATGTACTCAAACCGGGCGATCCTCGAGACCATCTTTTCGATCTTCGCAGTCTTGTTGCGGCTGCTCTGGAAATACTGGCGCACACGGTTCTTTAAGCTGATCGCTTTTCCTACATATATGATCTCATCGTGCTTATCATGCATGAGATAAACTCCCGGCGATGCTGGGAGTTTTTTCAGCTCTTCTTCTATATTAAAGGTCGGGCGCTCATAAGAATTTTCCTTTTCTGTCAACGCAATCTCTCCCCGTCAAACTTTCTGATCATCGCCAGGTGGCGCTTGATGAACATGATCTGAGACAAGCTATCATCACAGCCAGCCGGCGGATTGATGTCCAGGACCAGACAGATGTCATCGAGTTCCTTCCGGGTCGCATGCGCGGAAAGCTTCGTCAGACATTCCAGCATCCGGTCGTAATTCTTCTCGTCCATCGCATCAAAGAAGTCCAGAAGATCCTGGCTGACCGTCGGTTCTTCCTCCGGCGCCTGTCCGGCTGTCATCTGCACGTTCCTGCTTTCGCTGGCCGCTGCTGACTGTTTCGCTGCCGGATTTTTTGCGTCCTGATCAATGGTTTTCGCATCATTTTTTTCCGGCTGGGCATTTTCAGGAGCTGATTTCGTTCCGGACTGACCTGCATCTTTCGGTTTCACGAGACGTACTCTCTCAAACCTGTATTTCTGGGCCGCATCCGGGTATTTCTCCCGGTCGACCTCCTCTAAAAACATCGATAACGGGCGCACCCACACCTTGAAATCCCCGTACAGAGCCTGGTAGACGACCATCTCCTCCCCGGTCTCCGAGTGGGTTGCGACCGCAATGATCTGGTATAACTTATTTTTAAAGTGCCGGTAGAATTCTCCCGGCACTGGTGTTTTACGAATCTGTTCCATTTTTTGTTCTCCATTCTGCCGGGTCCGGCCGCCCCTTTCAAGACGGTGTCTCCTTTGGCATAAGGTTCTATGACTTTACTCTCTGCTCTGTCAGGCCGACAGGCGTTTTTCAGACGCCGGCCGGTCCAGACATAAAGTTCTGTAACTATATTTTTCGATTTCTGCTGTATGTTGCAGAATTTTCAGTTTAGGAAATTTCTGCCCGTGTACAACAGCATACTTTTCTATTGCTGCGCGGTTTCTGCCGCGGACTCAGCCTCAGAAGTCCCGTCTGCATCTTCACCCGCTGTCTCGCCTTCTTCAGAAGTTTCTGTCGAAACTTCCGCCGCAGCCGCGCTGCTTCCGTCCGCAGAAAGTCCCTCTAAGTGGTATTTATTCGCAGCGCTCCACAGCATCCATTCCTCATATCCGGCATCCTGCACCGCGCGGACTTCCTCTGCGACCTCAGCGGCCCCGTAGGTGATATAATTGCCCTCTCCGAGGTATGTCGCCGTAAAGTCCTGAAGCCACGGGCGCACAATTGCCTGGCGGCTCTCATGGTTATCAGCTCTCGACGCGTCCAGCAGGACTTTTCCGGACTTCTGGAGCGCTCCGAAGATCGTCTTATAAGGTTCCATATCCGGATGCTCCAGCCCGAAGTTTCCGGAGCTGTAGTGGGACGGATAGATCATCGGACAGATATAATCGAGGATCTTCGCCATCTCCGTATAATCCTGGCCGACAGCGCTGGAATCCACTCCGCTCCCGATGATCGTGCCGAACACATCTGCCGACACGAAAAGTCCCTGGGATGCGAGATTTTCATATAAATAATTGGCACACTCCAGGATCGTATCCGTCTTGGAACGTCCCCGGATCACCGCATCATCGTAGACGACCTGTCCGGCCGATGCCTCATTCGGGAATCTCAGATAATCGAACTGGACCTCATCAAAGCCAAGTTCCTTCGCCTCATTCCCAACTTCCAGAAGATAATCCCAGACTTCGTGGCGATACGGATCCACCCAGGCCATCCCCTGGCGATCCCGGTACAGACTTCCGTCCGGCAGTGTCAGACTCCACTCCGGCTTCTTCTCCGCAAGGTAAGAATCCCGGAAAGCCGCAACTCTCGCGATCACATAGAGATCCCGTTCCTTCAGGCTTTCGATCAGGCTTTTCATATCACGGACGTAAGGAATGCTGGCACCGATCTCATTCACGGTCGCAGCGCTCACCGGGCATGTGATCCTCCCCTGGTCCTCCTTAAAGTCGATGACCACCGCGTTGATCCCAGCCGCCAGGGCGCCGTCCAGAACTCCGTTTAAGACTTCCTCATTTCCGGCCACAGGACCTGTGATGTAGATGCCGCGGACTTTCTTCGCCTCACGCCCGGGAAGCGCCGGGTTCGAGGAATCCACGATCCGCACGGAGATTGTTTTGTTCTTATCTTCTCCGGCATCCTCGATCACCAGGACACCGCTGGTCTCCTGCGCACGCTCCGCTTCCGCTGTTGTCTCTGCCGCCTCTGTCTCCTCCGCTGCCGGTCTTCCGCATGCTGATAACAGCAGGATCCCCGCCATGGAGAACGCAAATAGCATTTTTTTCATATTTGTCCTTCCTGTTCTTCTCCCATAGTTATCATCATCATAGCATAAGTATATGGATTTTGGAAAGAAAAATTAAAAAACTACTGTTCAAAATGACGTTTTTGGTGGATAATAGATAGACGGGTACGATAAAACAATATGAAACCGATCCAGACGTCCACCCCATGACGGCTTTGTCCGCCCGGATGTCTTTCAGGAATGCCCTGAACCGGATCTTTTCATTTATCATGATTAAGAGGAGAAGAGAACAAATGATTAAGCAGGGTTTCGACAACGATAAATACCTCGCCATGCAGTCTGACCATATCCGTGAGAGAATCAGCAAATTCGGCGATAAATTATATCTGGAGTTCGGCGGCAAGCTGTATGATGATTACCATGCATCCCGCGTGCTTCCGGGTTTTGAACCGGACAGCAAACTCCGCATGCTGATGCAGCTCGCTGACCAGGCGGAGATCGTCATCGCGATCAACGCCGCTGATATCACAAAGAACAAAGTGCGCTACGATCTGGGCATTACATACGACCTCGACGTGCTGCGCCTGATCCGAGTATTCACCGACCGCGGACTCTATGTCAGCAGCGTCGTGATCACCCGCTACGTTGACACACCGGCGATCCAGCAGTTCAAACACAAACTGGAAAAGCTCGGTCTTAAAGTTTACCGCCACTACGAGATTGACGGCTACCCGAGCAATATCCCGCTCATCGTCAGCGATGAAGGTTACGGAAAGAACGATTATGTCGAGACAACACGTCCGCTCGTCGTTGTCACAGCTCCGGGACCGGGAAGCGGAAAGATGGCAACCTGCCTTTCCCAGCTCTACCATGAAAACAAACGCGGCGTAAAGGCCGGATACGCAAAATTCGAGACTTTCCCGATCTGGAACCTCCCGTTAAAGCATCCGGTAAACTTAGCTTACGAGGCCGCTACCGCTGACTTAAACGACGTAAACATGATCGATCCGTTCCATCTGGAAGCTTACGGAAAGACTACCGTCAACTACAACCGTGACGTTGAGATCTATCCGGTGCTGAGCGCGATCTTTGAAGGGATCTTCGGCGAATGCCCGTACAAGTCCCCGACCGATATGGGGGTCAACATGGCCGGACTCTGCATCTTTGATGATGATGCGTGCCGGGAAGCTTCCTGCCAGGAGATCATCCGCCGCTACTACCAGGCGCTTGAAAAAGTCGTAAAAGACGATTCCTGCCAGAACGAAGCATACAAGATCGAGCTCATCATGAAGCAGGCAAAGATCTCCCCGAATGACCGCCCGGTTGTTCCGGCTGCCATCGAACTTGCGAAGGAAACCGGCGCTCCGGCAGCTGCAATGGAGCTTCCGAACGGAAAGATCGTTCTTGGAAAGACAAAGGAACTCCTCGGTGCTTCCGCAGCTGTTCTCTTAAACGCTGTGAAAGAACTCGGCGGGATCGACCACTCCATCGACCTGATCTCCCCGGAATCCATCGCTCCGATCCAGGAGTTAAAGGTCCGCTATCTCGGCGGCGTCAACCCGAGACTGCACACTGACGAGGTGCTGATCGCACTCTCCACCTGTGCCGCTACTGATGACAACGCCCGGATCGCGTTAGAGCAGCTCCCGAAACTCCGCGGCTGCCAGGTCCACACGACCGTTATGCTCTCCAATGTTGATAAAAATATCTTTAAGAAACTCGGCATCGATGTTACATGCGAGCCGGTTCAGGAAGATAAGAAGATCGGGTAAAAGAATTACATTCCAATGATAAATCCATTGTTCCGGGGGACGAGCATCCGCACAGACCATTTATCACATTCATAAATTACATCTGAGATGCGCTTGCAGCTACTCCCACAAAAAGTTTATCTGGCTGAGACAAAATCCGCCATTCTGCCATGAAATTAGTTTTCATGACGGAATGACGGATTTTTTACTCTTTTTCCTTACTTCGCAGCCTGGCACTTCTCGTACGCAAACAATGCCGCACCGAGTGCTCCGCAGAGCTGCGCCTCATCGCAGATATAGAGTTTCGCGCCGAGTTTCCCCTCCAACGCCTCAACGATTCCCTGGTTCTGCGCAACGCCGCCGGTCATCATGTACTCGCCAGGATTGTTCTGTCCGAGGCGGGCCGCCAGCGCACCGACCTTGGACGCAACGGACACATTCAGACCGTGAATGATATCTGCCACATCTTTATTCTGTGCCACGAGCGATACGACCTCCGACTCCGCGAACACGGTACACATGCTGGAGATTACCACGTTATTCTTCCATTTCAGACCTCTCGTGCTCATCTCCTCCAGGGAAAGTCCCAGTGTTCTCGCCATCATCTCCAGGAAACGTCCCGTTCCGGCCGCACATTTATCGTTCATCAGGAAGTTCTTGACCGCGCCGTTCTCATCGATGCTGATCGCCTTGATGTCCTGTCCGCCGATGTCGATGACAGTGCGGACATTCGGATTCAGATAATGGGCGCCTTTCGCATGGCAGGTGATCTCCGTGATGCTGTCGTCACCACTGTCGATGTAGGCACGTCCGTATCCTGTCGTATCAATGCGGACGATCTCTTCCTTTTTAATTCCCGCTTTCTCCACGGCCAGCTCCAGGCTCTTCTCCGCGCTCATGGTCGCTCCGCCGCCGGTCGGGATGATCATCGTGGACTTGATCTTTCCGTCCTGATCCAGGATCACAACATCGGTACTTGTAGATCCGCTGTCAATTCCCGCTACATAATAAACTCCTGATGCCATCTTCTCTCTTACCTCCTCGCTGATTCCTTTTCCCGGGTCCATGTCCTCCGAACCTTCGATCGTCTCCGAGAATGCCTGGATCCTCGTCAGAAGCTGTCCGGCACTCTGGCTCGTAAAGTCCGTCTCGATCTTCAAAAGCGGGACTTTGATGTTTTTCTTGATGCTCGCGTACTCAAATCCATAGTAATCGCAGAATTTGATCGTGTGATAAATGATCCCCTTTAAATTCGGGTCCAGATAGAGAGCTGTTCTCCTTGAACTCTGGTTCATGCGGAAGCACGGCATCTGCCCCAAAAGTCCGTCCGCATAGGCGAGGAACATCGCGTCCTCATCCATCTTTTCCAGTTCCTCCGGAGTCACTGTCAACCGTCTTCCTCCGGTACAGGTGAGGTTATCCACATCCATCCGGATGTTTTCCCGGATCATGTCTTCCAGGACACCGCTGACACGCACGCCGAGAACGCCGATATATGGTTTCGTCTCTGTGCGAAGTTTCGCGAAAGAATGGAAAAATGCAGCTTTATCAAATGTTTTCCCGGAATACTTCTCATACGCCTCTTTCAGGCGGCGGATCGCTGCCGCAAACTTTTCCTTCTCGCACTCATTGTCGTCATGCGGGAGATCCAGCATATACAGAAATTTGCATTTTCCTGTGCTCGCAGCGATATCGTACACGCGGCGCATGGAGTCACAGCAGTTCACCATGACAAGCTCATCCGCTTTTCCCTGCAGAACTGCCTGGATCACGGATTTTCCGAATCCGCAGAGATTTGCATGGGCGATCTGGTCCGACATCTCGAAGTTCTCCGGCATCTCCTCCAGGACCGCGCATGTTTCCCCGAAGCCCGCAAACAGCTCGATCGGGGTGTATTTACAGACATAATGTATCATGAAATTTTCTCCTTTTTGTAATCAATTCGTTTTTACAAGTTAAGGGATGTTCGCAATCCTCTTTCGCAGCTTGCTTCATTTCGTCAAATATTTTTTATCTGGAATCGATTACTCACTTTTCGCCTTCTCCAGCATTTCAATGAATGCCTGAAGTCTCGTTGAAACCTGACCGTCGCTGGTGTTGGCCGGATTGCATCCGTCCCCGTCGAGGATCATAGTCGGCAGTCCGTCTTTCTCCAGGGAGCTCTTGATCAGGCTCGACGCGCCGATCGTTCCCTTGCATCCCCAGTGGGCAAACAGGATCGCGCCGTCCACATCCGTCTCCTTTGCGAGGTTCTTTGCGGCCTCGATCCTCTGGTTCACATTCCCGTTATAGATGCAGTTTACCATCTTCTCCGCCATCGCCTCGTACGGATCCTCATGATGCATCTCCTGGAATCCATCGGCGATGAAATCGCAGGCGCGGATGTGCATCTTCTGATTGTAGTTGAATACTTCCTTCACCGGCTCCTGCAAAAACGGCATGATGTGCATCCAGAGAACATGGAGTCCTTCGCCCTTCGGGGCTTTCTTCACATCCTCAAGGAGAAGTTTCGTGTATTTCACTGCCTCTTCCGATCCGGCCATCAGATGGCACATGAAGAGTGCATACAATTCATTCGTCAGGGATGTGACAGGATCGTGGTCCTTTCTCAAGGCAAGCTGCGCCCGATAGTTTTCAGATGCCTTCCTGCTGTTCGCGACCGCCTTTGCGACTGCTTCCTCCGTGATCTTCTTTCCTGTCACTTCCTCCAGGAATCCCTTCAGCTTTCTCAGCTGGTCCGCAACATATTTTACGGAGTCCTCATTTTTCTCATACGGAACATCGATATAAAAGCCCTCGCATCCGAAGTTATCTTTCAGATACGGAAATGTCATCATGTTGCCGTCACACGCAAGGTTCGTGTAGACCGTGCATTTCGGTTTCGGGAGAAGTCCGCTGAGCGCCGCTCCGAGGAACACCCTATGGTACGAGCACATGGTCTCGGGGAATCCCTCTTCCTCCGTTCTTCTCAAAAATGCCTGCTCACATTTCGTTCCGGCGATAAAGCAGGACAGCGCCTCCACCGAGTACGGGGTAAGGCCTGCTGCCGCCACGAGCTCGCCCGGGACAAAAATGCTGACCATCGCCGCCTGCTCCGGTTTTGCAAGCGCTTCAATGATGTTCTTCATAACGATCTTCGCCACATACTGTCCGGATTCCGGCAGTGCGCGGTCCGGGAAAAGCTGCAGCTTTTTCTCCTGCATGCGGTAACCGGTGAGGAGAAGTCGCCGTGCTTTCTCCGGATCCTTCATGGCCTCTGTTCCCACGATATTTCCGAATTTGTCTACGATATTCATTGTAGTTCACTTCCTTTGATGTCTTGTTGTGCGGGTCCTGAATCTTACCCGCTGTCTTTTATCTGATGAACTGCATTTTGCAGAACATTCATAATCCGCTCACTTTGCGTAACTGTTACCATTTTGTTAATAAAAATGGCTGCTTATTCATGTTTTATCGAGGCTGGGAATTCAGGGATCCGGCATCTGTAAACAGATATCGGATCCCCGGATTTTGAGCCCTGATATTTTATTATAGTCATTTTTTTCGAAAAGTAAAGATTTTCGAACGATTGGGGACTGCGTGAAGTCCATGTAGCAGGATTTTCAGAAAAAGGATTGATTTTTTCCAGTGATATACTTAGAATAAAAAGCGAAGCTGTTTCGGTTCCTCTGTGTGGAACGCGAGGCAGCTATATTCATGTGAAAAAGAATTTTATTTTTACCTTCAGGAGAACCTCATTATGAATCAGAAAACAAAATATACACTCCGCACCTGCCTCGGCGCAGCCTTCGCAGCACTGCTCATCAACCCGTTGGCCTCCTATGCAGGAACATGGTCCAATCAGGGAGGGCCGAACCAGTGGAAATACGATCTCGGAGACGGCTCCTACGCCGCAGACGGCTGGTACTGGATCGATTCCGACCAGGACGGCATGGAAGAATGCTACTACTTTGATAAAAAAGGCCAGCTGCTGGCCGGAACAAGAACTCCGGACGGCTTCCAGGTCGATTCCGATGGCCGCTGGACTGTAAACGGCATGGTGAAACAGCGGGAGACTCCGCCGGAGGACCTTACGACCGGGATTCATGAGACGGCTGACGGTCTGATCTACCGGAATGAGAGCGGTGAGCTCACGAAAAATGGCTGGCAGAATGCAAACAACAACTGGTACTACTTTGATTCCGACGGATATGCCGTCAAGGGCTGGCAGTATATCGATGGATACAAATTTTATTTTGACGAAACTTCCTTCTCACTGATCCAGGATCTTGAAGGAATTCTCGCCGCACCGTCCTTCCGGATCACTGTTGACCGTTCCCGCTGCCAGGTTACCGTATATGCACCGGATGGAGACAACGGTTACATTATCCCGTACCGCACCTTTATCTGCTCCCCGGGAAAATCGAGCACTCCGACTCCGGTCGGAACCTTTAAACTCACGAACAAGTACCGCTGGCATGCTCTGGTAGAATCCACTTACGGACAGTACTGCTCAAGACTCGGAAATACCAGCATTCTTTTCCACAGCGTTCCTGGAAAGACCACCAGCATCTATAATATTCCGGCAGAGGAATACAACAAACTCGGGGAACCTGCCTCCCACGGCTGCATCCGCATGACCGTAGCTGACTGCAAATGGATCTACGATCACTGCGCATCCGGAACAGTCGTCACCGTTGGCGACAACCTCGCCGCCCCGTTTGAGCGCCCAGCGGCAGAAAAGATCCCGGCTGAGCAGAACTGGGATCCGACGGATCCGGAGGTTGAGAAGTGAGTGAGGGAAAACAAGAACCTGGCAGCCGCCAGGTTCTTTCTCGATTATATATTTATATGAGGATTCCATTGCAGTGATCTATTTCATGCTGGATGATCTGCGCTGTCCATTCGGAATATTTTCCATGCCTCTTGACAAAATTCTGATCCAGGTAATCCACCTCGATCTCCTGGTACCTCGTGCATGGTCTCACACCGCTCAGCGACAGACATCCCTCTTCCGTCTCATACGGTCCACTCTTCTTCGTGATCACCGGATTGATCATTGCAAACTGAAACGGTCCCACTGCCACAACAATAATATTCTTCTTCACCCCGATCATATTCGCCGCCATCCCGACACACCGGTCCAGATTCGCCCGCAGGGTGTCTAGAAGGTCTGTCACCACCTGCTTATCGGCTTCGGTCGCGTCCACAGACTTCCGCCTGAGGAACATGGGGTCATGAATGATCTTTTTTACCATATGTTTTTCCTTCCTTATTACGATTCACGATTAGCTGTTCCGCAGAGTCTGATCTACATACTAACAGCTGGCTACACTATACCATCCTTTATCGTTTTCCATATCGAGTACACCATTCTGCCTCTCATCGAGTTACAGTACATGGTCACTCCTTTCCCGTGCAACACAACAGGATTTTGCAGATGAAAACCCGTTTCAATAACTAATCCAAAAACTTTAATAATCCCTCACACCCGGCCGCCACATCCCGCCAGGTATCATCAAAATTCCCCGTATACCACGGATCCGCCACATCCGGCACCTTGTCCAGGTTCCGCTTTCCTGCTTTAAGCTCCTTCCAGCCGTCCCCGGCAAATTCCAGCATCTTATAGATCTTCTTCTCCGGATCACCGCCCGCGATCTGTGTTATATTCCGGATATTTGCCTGATCCATCCCGATCAGATAATCGAATTTCCCGTAATCCTCCCTCTCCATACATCTCGCAGTCTTCCCCGCGCAGGAGATGCCTGCCGCTGCCAGCTTCTTTCTCGTTCCGGGATGTACCGGGTTTCCGGTCTCCTCATAGGAGGTCGCCGCGGATTCGATATAAAATTCAGCGGAAAGGTTGTGTTTTGCTACGAGGTCTTTAAAGTAGAACTCGGCGAGTGGGCTTCGGCAGATGTTGCCGAGGCAAATAAAAAGTATTTTTATCATCTTTTTATATCTCCATTTAAGTCTTGTATTTCTTCTCAAACACTTGATATTTCAGGGTTTTCCGACTTTTGAATTTTCCTTTCTTTTTAAGGTATCTTCTCAAATCTTCTCGTATTTTCTTATGTTTTTCCCTGCAATCTTGGTAAATCCGTTGGTAAAGCAAGCGTCCTTACCAACGGGCTTTTTTAACTATTCGCTATCCGATATACTTCTTCCTTTGCATCATCAAAATTTACATGGGTGTAAGTGTTCAAGGTTACACTGATGTCTGCGTGACCCATGATATACTGCAAGGTTTTTGGATTCATCCCGGATTTTGCCATATTAGAGCAAAAGGTGTGCCTGCATACATGAGGGGTAACTTTCGGCATCTGGATACGGTAAATTTTATTGTATTTCTGAATGATATGCTCCAGATACTTCTCCCAATGAAGGGCAACCATCGGCATATCGTTTTTATCCAGAAACAAAAATCCGGCATATCCTTCCACCATCGACTCAACCTTTGGCGTCTTTCGGTTGGCAATGATTCTGCGAAAACACGCTGCAACAGCTTCTGTCATCGGTACATATCGAATACCTTTGTCTGTTTTCGGTTCTTCGATTACATACTGCATCTGTGCAGTACGCTGTAGCTGATGGTCTACCTTGATACGCATTTCTCCATACTCAATTTCTGAAACTGTCAGCCCACAGAACTCTGAGATACGAAGCCCTGTGTGAAAAAGAATATAGATTGCATCATAGTATCTGCTGAAATGCTTATCTTCCTGAATAAACTTCAGCAAATCTCTCTGCTGCTTTCGGGTAATCGCTTCTCTGGTAACAGAATCATTGACAATGACAGATGCAAGCTCAAATTCAAATGGATTTTTACGAAGCAGGTCATCATCGACTGCCATCTGAAATGCCGGTCTTAGAACTCCCCGGATAGAATGAATGGAACTGTATCCCCGTCCATCAATCTGCTGGAGCTTAATCAACCATGCCTTTGCATCTGACAAACGCACCTTATCAATTCGCAGATTCCCAAAACTCTCTTTTTTCAGCATATTGATGACCGTTTTATATCCGGCAACCGTATTGTGACGAACTCCTGTTTTCAATGAAACATATTTTTCTACCAGTTCCAAAACAGTATAGTTGCCGCCGTTTGTTACGATACGGTCAAACAAATCCGCTTCAATCTGTTTTTCTTTCTCACGCAGGGAAGGCTCCCGCTTCTTCCCTTTTGGCATTGGGTCATTCTTGTCCAAACGCCAACTGTATACATTTTTCTCTTTTCCGTCCTCATCAATATAGCGGAACCGATACCTCCCATCTTTACGCTGGTACTCGCCCTCTCGCAAAATCCGATTACGGTTATCTCGTCTTTTCTCACTCATCGTGAACTCTCCTTTCAAAAAAGAGAGCCAGACTTGCGCTCTTATCATAGCACAAATCCAGCTCTCCGCATAGTTATATCATGTGAAATCGGTAAATCTGTCAGCTCTGTTTACACAGCAGTAGCCTGATCCAGATACCTCTCAAATTTCTCACGCTTAATGAGGGCACGATTGCCGTTCATCACATAAAAATCCTCATTGGGATGTGTGTCAATAAGCGTTCTCAATTTTCCTTCGCCGATATGATAATATCTGGCTGCTTCCTCAATGGTAAGCGTATATCTACGCCACACCGGAACATCCGAGTAATTTTTTCCTTCAATATTCATCTTATTATTCGCCATAGGCAGTTATCCTCCATACATGAAAATAGCCAGACAGAGGGTGTCGGCAA
>ERZ1106969.871-NODE-871-length-26104-cov-8.813467_pt1 | contig 26104 bp, 27 predicted proteins | sample MGYA00403685_ERZ1106969 | MGnify/ENA primary metagenome ERZ1106969 (study PRJEB35170, sample SAMEA104062416) | human gut metagenome | biome: human gut; feature: human-associated habitat; material: faeces | place: Denmark | collected 2012-05-18 ... | reverse complement strand
ATTTAAAGATGCAGGATATCAAAGAGCATTTCAAGGAAAGAAAAGAGCGGCGCAGCCAGATTCTGGAGAAGCGCCGCAATGGAAAATTTGCGAAAAAGATGCAGCCGGTCTACAGGATGATGAATCGGTTTTCCCTGATTCTTCATTACCTGTTGGCATGTATCTTGAACTTTATGATCGAAATTGTTTCCAGACATTCTCTGTTTGAAGCGTGGGATTATCTGGCAGGCACACCAAAGGTGTTTTTCTTCAATGCCTTTTTGATCTTTGCGACATTTTCCATCGTATATCTGGTCAGGCGCCGAGTGTTTGCCAGAATCCTGCTCAGTGTATTCTGGCTGGCACTTGGAGTGTGCAACGGGTATATGCTGATCAAACGTGTGACACCGTTTAATGCACAGGATTTAAAAGCATGGTCAGAAGGTCTGGCAGTGTCAAAGAATTATTTTTCGGCAATGGAATTTGCACTTCTGGGAATTGGAATTGCAGCTGTGATCCTGTGGGTGATCTCTATGTGGAGAAGAGGCGGTCAGTTTACAGGGAAGATGCATCGGATAGCAGCACTTTTTGGAGTGGTGATTTCGATTGGAGCATATATTGGACTTACGGACATTGCCATTGACAAACGAGTGGTATCTAATTATTTTGGAAATATTGCATTTGCCTATGAAGATTATGGATTTCCGTATTGTTTTGCAACAAGTTTATTCAATACTGGAATTTCAGAACCGGCAGGTTACAGTGAAGAGACTATGAGCGAGATTACAAAAGACGGTGAACTTGCAAAAAGCAGCACGGGATTGAAAGAAGGAGAGATGCCGAACATCATGTTCGTGCAGCTGGAGTCATATTTTGATCCAACGGAAGTGGAGTGGCTGCAATTTTCGGAAGACCCCATTCCAAATTTAAGGAAAATGTATGAAGAGTTTTCCAGTGGTTATTTCAAAGCGCCTTCTGTTGGAGCCGGTACAGCAAATACAGAGTTTGAAGTACTGACAGGAATGAGCATGCGTTTCTTTGGACCGGGAGAATATCCATATAAGACATATGCAAAAACCAAATATGTAGAAAGTGCCGCATCTGCACTGGGGGCGCTTGGATATGGAGCGGAGGCACTGCATAATAATGGAGGAAACTTCTACAGTCGTGCACAGGTATTTAATCATATGGGATTTGATCATTATACCAGTAAGGAGTTTATGAATATTTTGCAGAATACTCCGAACGGATGGGCAACGGATGATGTGCTGTTAAAATATATTGATGAGTCCATGAATACAACCGAAGGTCAGGATTTTGTATTTACAGTGAGTGTACAGGGACATGGCGAATATCCAACGGAAAAATTGATCGAGAATCCGAAAATCGTAGTGACGGGTCCGGAGGATGAGAGCAAGAAAAATGCATGGGAATATTATGTCAATATGGTTCATGAGATGGATGAGTTTGCAGGCAATCTGGTACGACAGGTTGAGGAAAGAGGAGAACCGACAGTACTTGTATTTTATGGGGATCATCTTCCTACGATGGGGCTGGAAGCAAAGGATCTCAAGAGCAGATATCTGTATAATACGAATTATGTCATCTGGGATAACATTGGTTTGAAACAGGAAGATAAGAATCTGGCAGCGTATCAGATCATGGCAGAAGTATTTGATCGACTGGATATTCATACAGGAACCATATTCAATTATCATCAGCAGAGACGACAGACGAAGAATTACCAGGCAGATCTGGAACTCTTGCAATATGATCTGCTTTACGGAAAGCAGTATGCCTATGAAAAAAATGGTTCGACAATAAAAGAAGGGCATATGGCAATGGGGGTCAGTGATGTGACATTAAACAACCTGATCGAGCAGTTGGATGGAAGTTACAGTTTGTATGGAGAGAATTTTACCAAACAGAGCAAAGTCTATGTCAACGGTGAAAAGCAGAGCAGTACTTTTCTGAACAATACGCGCCTGGATTTAAAGGATGCCGAATTGGAAGACGGAGATGTGATTCAGGTAAATCAGGTTGGTTCCAGCGAAACGATTTTCCGGGAATCCGCGCAATACGAATATAAGGATGGGAAATTAACCAGACTTGCGGATGAGGAAGATAAGATAGAGACTGGCCGAAATGCGTTTGTTGATCAGGATAAGAAGGCAGAAAAGGAAAGCAGCAATGAATAAGATGACTTATCAGGAAGCAGAAGCATATATTTTAGAACTGCCAAAATTCACCAAAAAAAATACGCCGGAGCATACACGAAAATTTCTTTCTTTTTTAGGAAATCCACAGGATGGGAAAAAAGTGTTCCATGTAGCAGGCACGAATGGAAAAGGTTCGGTCTGTGTGTATCTGGATGCGATGCTCAGAGCACAGGGAAAGCGTACAGGCCTTTTTATTTCCCCGCATTTGATCCGAATCAATGAACGGATTCGGATAGACGCAGAACCGGTCAGTGACGAGACATTTACCCGTTTGTTTTTAAAAACAAGAGAAAGCGTAAGGAAGATGGAAGCCCTTGGGCTTCCGCATCCAAGCTTTTTTGAGTTTTTGTTTGGAATGGCAATGGCAGGATTTGCGGAAGCAGATGCAGAATATGTAATATTGGAAACAGGACTGGGCGGACGGCTGGATGCGACAAATTCGATCAGCAGTCCGCTTGCCTGTATTCTTACGTCGATTGGATTGGATCATACAGAAATTTTAGGAGATACACTTGAAAAGATCGCAGCAGAAAAAGCGGGTATCTTAAAGCAGCATGTCCCGGTGATCTATGCAGATACGCAGAAGGAAAGCAGCAGTGTGATTGAAAAGAGGACGAAGGAACTTGACTGTCCTTGTAAAAAAATAGGGAAAAGTGCGTACGAAATTCTTAAAATTCAAGATGGGACTCTTGCATTTTCTCCGGCAAATGCGTATTATGGAGATACTACATGGAAATTGCAGAACACAGCTGTTTATCAGGCGGAAAATGCTATGCTTGCGATGGAGGCAATGCGTACTGTTTTTAAAGAACAAGGGAATGTTTCCGGATGGCGGGAAGCGCTTTTTCAGGTGAAGTGGGAAGGCAGAATGGAAGAGATTCTGCCGGATTTTTATGTAGACGGTGCTCATAATGTGAGTGCAGTGAAGATGTTTGTGCAGAGTATTCAGAATGATCCGAGGGAAAAGATTGTGTTATTTTCTGCCGTCAGAGACAAAAATTATGAAGAGATGATACAGATTCTCTGTCAGCAGAGACATATCAGTGAATATGTCATCACGTTGATCCAGGATGAGAGAGCAGCACAAGCGGAAGAACTAAAGCAGATATTTCAGAAATATACAGAGCAGCCTGTTGTGGTAAAAGAGGATTTGCGCCAGGCACTGACATACCTGTTTTCCCGAAAAGCAGGAAAGGTGGTATATTGTCTTGGGTCTCTATATCTGACAGGAATGATAAAAGCGATGATAGAGGAGGCAGGGTGATGCTGGACTATGAAAAAGAACTCAAAAATTTCAAACCGAGTCTGGAAGTAGAGGAGATTGAAGATGCGGTTTATCAGGAAGATTTATCAGATATGACAGATCTTCTAAAACAGGTCATGGACCAGAAGACAAAGTAAAGGGGTATGATGAGATAGATGGACTATACGGAAAAAATCCTGCACCAGTCAAATTACTGGTACAATGATGGGCTGAGGAAGGCGCAGATCAGGGATATGTCCGGTGCGGTCACCTCTCTTCGAAGAAGTCTGCAGTACAACAGAGCTAATATTGATGCCAGAAATCTTCTGGGACTTGTGTATTATGGCAGGGGAGAAGTTGCAGAGGGACTTGTGGAATGGATCATCAGTAAAAATTTAAAACCACAGGAAAACCTGGCGGATCGTTTTATTGATGAAGTACAGAAATCTGCAAAGAAACTGGAGCAGATCAATCAGGCAATCAAGAAATACAATCAATGTCTGATTTATTGTGAACAGCAGGGGGAGGACCTGGCGATTATACAACTGAAAAAAGTAATCGCTACACACCCGTCATTTTTAAAAGCGTATCAGCTTCTTGCTCTTTTATATCTTCATACAGAACAGTATGCAAAGGCAAAACAAATTTTAAAAACAGCGAGAAAACTGGACACGACCAATGAGATTACATTGCGTTATATGTACGAACTGTCCTTGGTTGCAGGGCAGAAAACAAAACAAAGATCCAGAGAAGAAAGTGTAGAGTACAAGCTGGGAAATGAGACGATCATTCAGCCGGCTCATGGAAAACGGGTAAGACATATTTCAGGAAAAGTAACAGTGGGCAACATTTTTGCCGGTGTGTTGATCGGAGCAGCAATTGTATGGTTTCTCATTGTGCCGTCTGTGGATGAAGCAAAAGTTGCAAAGCAGAATCAGCAGGTGATAGAATACAGCAACCGGATCAATGCATTGGAAGCACAGGTCAGTGCGCAGACAAAGACACTGGATGAATACCGGGCGCAGGATTCGGATAAGGAAGCACAGGCAAAGAGTGCAGCCAGTACTTCAGAGAGCTACGAGAACCTGATGACAGTTTCAGGCCAGTATGAAAGTGGTGAGTATTCAGACGCAACGCTGGCAGACACTCTGCTGAGTGTGAACCGGGACGTACTTGGACAGGGAGGACAGGCTCTCTACGATGAAATTTCCACAGAAGTTTTTCCCGGAGCGTGTGAAACAAAATATCAGAATGGACTGGCAGCATTGAACGTTGCCAATTATGAGACTGCACTTGATGCGCTTGGTAAAGTCGTGCGTATGGATGAGCAGTATGATGATGGAGCTGCTTTGTTAAATCTTGGGATTGCCTACATGAGAAGTGGGGATCATGAGAACGCGAAAACATATTTTAATCGTGTGGCAGAATTGTTTCCAGGAACAGAAAATGCTGCAGCAGCTCAGAATAATCTGAGTTCGATGAATGACAGTGGAACAGAAAACACAAAGCAGGCAGAGGATGCGCAGGAATAAGGATGTTGAAAAACTACGAAAGAGAAGGATATGCAAAGGTGCATATCCTTTTTTGCGTTTGCGTACCTTGGGTGCGCACTAACAGGTGAAAGGAGACTGGAAACGATGAGTATGGAATATCAGGTACAGGAAAATTGCCTGACAATTTTTCTCCCGAGAGAAGTGGATCATCACAATGCAGAGGAAGTAAAAAAGAGTGCAGATGCAATCATAGAAAAAGAACATATCAAATATGTAATTTTTGATTTTGAGCAGACAGATTTTATGGACAGTTCGGGGATTGGAGTGATCATGGGACGGTATCGCATGATTTGTCTGATTGGAGGAGAGGTGTGGGCAGTACATGCCAATGCCAGAATTCGAAAGATCCTGACAATGTCCGGAGTGACAAAAATCATGCAGATATATGAGGAGGAGCAGGTATGAAAGACACCAATGAAATGGAAATTTTGTTTGACAGCCGTTCAGAAAATGAAGGATTTGCAAGAGTAGCAGTTGCAGCATTTATGACACAGTTAAATCCCACGGTGGAAGAAGTATCTGATGTTAAGACCGCAGTGTCTGAAGCAGTTACCAATGCAATCATCCACGGATATGAAAACCAGATACATAAAGTTTCGATCCGGTGCACTGTCAGAGAAAGAGAGCTGACGGTAGAGGTAAAGGACATGGGGAAAGGAATTGAAAATATTCAACAGGCAATGACACCGATGTATACAAGTAAACCAGAACTGGAACGCTCAGGGATGGGATTTTCTTTTATGGAAGCCTTTATGGACAGTGTAAATGTTGTATCAAAACCCAACGAGGGAACCAGAGTCATCATGAAAAAAAGTATTGGAAAAGAAAGGGAGACATGGATCACACAATCGCTTTGATCGAAAAATCACACAATGGAGATAAAGAAGCGAGAGAACAATTGGTAGAAGAGAATATCGGACTAATCTGGTGTGTTGTAAAGCGATTTTACGGGCGCGGAACGGATGCGGAAGATCTTTTTCAGATCGGGTGTATCGGCCTGATCAAGGCAATTGACAAATTTGATCTGTCCTATGATGTAAAATTTTCAACCTATGCAGTGCCAATGATATCCGGAGAAATCAAACGCTTTTTGCGAGATGACGGAATGATCAAAATCAGTCGTTCGTTGAAAGAACTTTCTTATCGGACTTTTCAGACGAGAGAACAGATGACAGATCGGATTGGAAGAGAGCCGACGCTGGAAGAGTTATCGCAGGAAATGGGCGTTGAAAAAGAAGAGCTGGTACAGGCAATGGAAGCATCCGGAGAAGTGGAGTCCTTGTATCGTCCGATCCATCAGAAAGAAGGCAGTGAGATTTCTCTGTTGGACAAGCTGGAGGAAAAGGAACACAGAGAGGAAAAAATTCTGGATCGTATGCTGCTTGGTCAATTGCTGGAAAAACTGGACGGACAGGAAAGAAGGTTGATCTATCTGCGGTATTTTGCGGAAAAAACACAATCAGCAGTGGGAAAAGAGATGGGAATCTCTCAGGTTCAGGTATCCAGAATGGAAAAAAAGATCATTCAGAATTTAAGAGATATGACTCATTGAGAAAAACAGAGGAGAGAGTGTATATTTTTGCCTGGATATCAGATACTAAGGAAGAAGAAAATCAGGGAGGAATATGCAGTGGAAAACGGAAAGAAAAAAGTAATGTGGTGTCTGACAATTCTTGTACTGACAGCAGTGGCGATCGGAGCAGCCTATTATGTGATGACAAATCTGCCGCCTGCACAGCAGAATAAAGGATATTTGATCCGGAAAGCAGAGGATATGTTTTATGGCTGTTAATCAGGATATACTTTATATGAAAGGGGACAGGAATGTGGAGATCACAAAACGGGAAGTGACACTTGGTGATCTGTTGGAAATGGAGTGCAGCAATCATGCACTTTTGCCCCATTTGAAGACAATGAAGATTCTGAAGATTCCGGAACATGGAGAAAAAAGATATGTGATCTCAGTTTTGAAGATCATTGCATGTATTCATCAGAAATATCCAGGACTGGAAATTCAGAATTTAGGTGAAAAGGATCTGATCGTTACGTATGAGATGCAAAAGACACCGTCCAAATGGCTCCATGTGATCAAAACCATTTTGGTTGTGATGATCACTTTTTTTGGGGCGGCATTTTCCATGATGGCGTTTAATAATGATGTGGATGTGGATCGGCTGTTCGGGTCGATCTATTATTGGGTGACAGGAGAACAAAGCAGTGGTTTTACGATATTGGAAATTTCTTACTCCATAGGGATTACAATCGGGATCCTGGTCTTTTTCAATCATTTTGGAAAACGACGTTTTTCAGTAGATCCAACGCCGATGGAAGTGCAGATGAGGCTGTATGAAAATGACATTCAGACGACATTGATTGAAGATGCAGCACGAAAGGAGGAAGAACTGGATGTGGGCAGAGCAGATCATCATGGGGGTCATAGGACTTAGTTCCGGGGTTGCAGTAGCCGGCGGATTATTTTCATTTATTGTGGAGCTTGGTGTTGTGGCGGATCTGGCAGACCGGACACACACAGCGGAACATCTGCTTTTGTACGAAGATTCGGTCGCACTTGGCGGGATTTTAGGAAATATACTGTTTTGTTTTCCGTTGTTCCTGCACTGTCCGGCTGCTGTGATTTTGATTCCGGGATTGATGTTTGGAATCTTTGTAGGATGCTGGGCGATGGCGTTGGCGGAAATTTTAAATGTGTTCCCGATTTTTATCAGACGAGTGAAACTGGTACGGTATATCAAGTGGTTTATTATAGGAATTGCCTTTGGAAAAGGTGTTGGTGCATGGATTGCATTCTTTCAATAAAAAGTTCACAAAATTCATGGAAATTAACAAAAAATTAGTTAAAAACACACAAAGCATATAGTAACATAGAGAAAAATATGGCTTTGAAAGGAGTTTACTGATTTATGAAAGGTTATGCAATGCTGAAAATAGGGGAATCCGGATGAATCGAAAAAGAAAGACCGGTATGTGGGCCACTGGATGCAATCTGCACTTCGGATGTACACACGCTTTGGAAGGGCGCAATTGGAGACCGTGTACTTGTTCCGGCTATTACACCGGATTGGAATTCTTTGGAGGCACAGGCAGGATTTTGATTTCCAAAATGGAGCATGCCGGAGCGGATGAACGGAGCAGTCTGAAACAAAAGCTTGAAGTGCTCAATCCGGAAGCCGGGACCTGTGTTTCTCATTATACAGAACAGGAAGATGCGTGGTGGGATTCTCTGCTTACATCATTCCTTGATAAAGAACTTCCAATAAAAGAAGAACAAGTATTAGATCTGGAAAATATCGGACTGACAGAAGTCAGTCTGCAGTCAGAACAGGAGCTGATCCTGTTTTTACAGGGAGTTGTTTCCGGTGTATTCGGAGACATCTGCCGGGCAAAAGGATACCTGCCGGCAGGAAGCAGCTGGCTTCGTTTTGACGTGACAGACCGTACATACAGCATTACCGGAGTGGATGCCATGCCGGAGGCAAAATCCATTTTTATCGGAAGACAATTAAAAAGAAATTGGCTGCGTGAAGTGCTGCAAAAAGAGTTGTATGCAGAACCGGTAAAATGGGCAGTGCGTCCGATGCGAAAGCGAAGCGCAGTATAAAAAGAAGAGGTGAGATTTCTAAAACAGGAATCTCACCTCTTTTTTAAAACTGCATCCAAACCCAGTATAAGAGTCCCAGAAGAGAGCTGGTGCAGATTCCATAGAGAATGACAGGTCCGGATATCGTAAAGATCTTACAGCCAATCCCGAATACCTGTCCTTCTTTTTTATACTCAATTGCCGGAGCGGCCACGGAGTTGGCAAAACCAGTGATGGGAACCAGAGCACCGGCCCCTCCCCATTTTGCAATTTTGGGATAGAGCCCGACTCCGGTAAGAATGATGCTGAGTAAGATCAACACAAGGGAAGTCCAGCTGCTGCAGTGATTCTTGCTAAGTCCGATCATGTCGCAATAATTATAAATCCCCTGTCCGATCACACAGATGATTCCTCCGGTGACAAAGGCTTTTGCCATATTCAGATAGACATTGTGTACCGGCGTTTTCTTTTTGACGTAGTCTTCATATTGCTGTTGACGCTTTTCTTTTTCTGTCTGTTTCAAAATTATCGCCTCCTTTTTGGATAGTATCCGAAAAAAACGGAAAAATATTCTGTTATCGGAAAGATTTTCAAACAGATGTATATTTCATTTTATGGGACGCATACTAAAAGCAGAAGAAATGTTGAAAAATCAGGAAGAAAAGAGGAGAGAAGATGAATCAGATCAAGGGCAGTCAGAGTATCAGTTTCGGGGAATCCCCGTATTTGATCAGCAGTGCTTCTGTAGCAGGCAGCAAGGAGGCGGAAGGACCTCTTGGAAAGCTGTTTGATATGGTAAACCAGGATGACCTTTTTGGAGCAAAAACGTGGGAGGAAGCGGAAAGTACCATGCAGAAAGAAGCGTGTGTTTTGGCACTTGGAAAAGCGCATGTGGATGCAAAGTGTGTGCGGTATTTGTATGGTGGAGATCTGCTGCGCCAGGGAATTGCCACGTCCATGGGTGTGGAAGAACTACAGATTCCGATGTTTGGTCTGTATGGTGCATGCTCTACTTCAGGAGAAGCTCTGGCGTTGTCGGCTATGAGTGTGGCCGCAGGGTATGGGGAATACATGCTGGCGGTGACATCCAGTCATTTTGGAAGTGCAGAGAAAGAATTTCGTTTTCCGCTGGGATATGCTTCTCAGCGTCCGTTGTCTGCAAGCTGGACAGTGACAGGAAGCGGAGCATTTCTGGTAGGCAGACAGAAAAGCCATGTCAGGATCACAGGGGTGACAGTCGGTAAAATTGTAGACTATGGTTTGAAAGACTCTCAGAATATGGGGGCGTGTATGGCACCGGCAGCTGCAGATACGATTTTGACAAATTTGAAGGATTTTGGAAGAAGTCCTACCAGTTATGATCGTATCATTACAGGCGATCTGGGGTATATCGGACAGAGCATCCTGCTCGATTTCATGAGTAAAAATGGACACCAGTTAAGAGACAGACATCTCGACTGCGGAATGAAAATTTTTGATCAGGACAAACAAGATACGCATGCAGGCGGAAGCGGATGCGGCTGTGCAGCAGTGACACTTTCTGCCTACATTCTTCCGAAGATTCAGAAAGGGGAGTGGAAACGGGTGCTGTTTGTGCCGACCGGCGCTTTGATGTCTACTGTCAGTTATAACGAAGGGGCCAGCGTGCCCGGAATTGCACATGGAATTGTGCTGGAGCATTGTTGAAAAAGAAATGGAGGAAAGAAAAATGGAATATGTACATGCATTCTGGGTAGGGGGATTGATCTGTGCATTGGTACAGATTTTAATGGATCGTACCAAGATGATGCCGGGAAGGATTATGGTTCTTCTCGTATGTAGTGGAGCAGTGTTGGGATTTTTGAATATTTACGAGCCATTTCAGAAATTTGCGGGAGCAGGAGCAAGTGTTCCGCTTTTGGGATTTGGAAATGTATTATGGAACGGTGTGAAAGAGGCAGTGGAAAAAAATGGATTTTTAGGTATTTTTATGGGTGGGTTCAAAGCCAGTGCTGTGGGGATTTCCGCGGCGTTGATTTTTGGATATCTGGCATCCCATATTTTTGAACCGAAAATGAAAAAATAGACATCGTGTATTGCGTGTTAAGAAAACGTAAAGATTTTGTGAAAATTTTGTTGTCTTTTGTCGAGTATGATGGTATCGTAATAGTGCGGAAAATTTTATAAACGGTTTATTATAGGAGGAAACGTATGAATTACGTGAGCATTATTCTCCCGTTTGTCGGGGGACTGGGTATGTTTATCTATGGTATGCAGATTATGGCCCAGGGATTGGAGAATGCAGCCGGCAGTAAGATGAAGAGTCTGCTGGAAGTACTGACAAAGAACAAGTTTTTTGGGGTGCTGCTCGGTGCTTTTATTACCGCTGTCATTCAGAGTTCATCCGCTACGACTGTTATGGTCGTCGGATTTGTAAATGCAGGTATCATGAATCTGACCCAGGCAATGGGAGTAATCATGGGAGCAAACATCGGTACAACCGTGACCGGATGGCTGGTATCCAGCGTCGAGTGGGCAAAAGCACTTAGTCCGGCGAATATCGCACCAGTGGCGGTGATGATCGGTGTGATCGTGATGCTGACAGGAAAAAGACGGTCGACAAAGGATATTTCCAGTATCATCGTGGGATTCGGTATTTTGTTTATCGGTATTACGACAATGTCAGATGCGGTAGAGCCATTGCAGCAGTCAGAAGCATTCTGTAATCTGTTCGTCACACTGGGACATAGCCCGTTCCTTGGAATTATAGCAGGAGCGCTGGTGACGGCGGTGATCCAGAGTTCTTCTGCATCGGTTGGAATTTTGCAGAGTCTTGCAGCAGCGGGGCTGGTTCCGTTTAATGCGGCAGTCTATATTATCATGGGACAGAACATCGGTACTTGTGTGACTGCAATCATGTCCAGTATCGGAGCAAAGAAGACAGCGAAGACAGCAGCGGTTATGCATTTATTGTTCAACATCATTGGTACGATTATTTTCAGTGTGGTTGCGATTGTATTCTTTAAAGTTGTAAATCCGGGATTTGGAGCAGGAATGATCACGCAGACTGAGATCAGTACGGTTCATACGATTTTTAATATCGGAACGACAGTTCTTCTCTTTCCGGTATCTGACTGGATCATCAAACTGGCGAAGAAGCTTGAAAGAGAAGACTCCAAAGATGTGGATGAAGCACAGGTACTTCTGGATGACAGAATGCTTGAAACACCAAGTATTGCACTGCAGTCTACAGTCAGTGAGATGGTGAGAATGGGTTATATTGTACGTGGCACAATGGAACGCACAAGAGATGTTCTGATTACAAAGAAGCGCGAGGAGATCGAGCAGATTCGGGAGGAAGAGTCTATTGCAGATGGGCTTTGCAAGGGAATTACAGAGTATGCGATCAAGTTGAACACACTTTCTATCAACGAGAAAGAGCATCAGAAAGTGGCAAGTATCCTGCAGATCGTATCGGATATAGAGCGTGTCAGCGATTATTGTGAGAATATTTCTGAATTTGCAGAGAATTTGAAGGATCAGAAAGCTTCTTTTTCTGAGATTGCAAAGGAAGAAATCCAGCAGATGGAAGATGTCTGTATTGATTGCTTCCGTTATGCGATTGAAGCGTTGGAAGAACACAGCAAAGAAAAAGCAATGAAGGTTATTGAAAAAGAGAGTCAGGCAGATGAGTTGGAGATTGCACTTCGTACGGCTCATATGAAGCGTCTGGCAAGAAATGAATGCAGCACAGAATCTGGAATTGTATTTTTGGATGCATTGGTATGTCTTGAGAGAATCTCGGATCACGCACGAAATATTGCAGAGGAGATTTTGACAGGAGAATAGAAAATTTTACAAAGCAAACAGAACGGGACATTTGCAAGAGGCGCAAATGTCCCGTTTTTTCGTGCTTTTTTGAAGGCTTTACAAGAATTTAACAAAGAAGGAAATGACGGTTTTACATAGATTTAACATTCTGATGATGATATATTTTACATTTCCTCTGTATGATTGCTAACTGTGGAGAAAAGAAAAATACTTTTGAAAAAAAGGAGATTGAGTAAAATGAAAATGAAAAAGTTTATCGCAGTTTTAGCAACCGTTGGTATGGTAGCGTCAATGGCAGCAGGATGTGGTTCAGGAGAGGATACAAAAGAAGCTACTTCTGATAACAAAGCAAGCAAAACAGAAAGTACATCTGGGGATTGGGATTCAGCAAATGATATTACAATCGTATCCAGAGAAGATGGATCCGGAACAAGGGGGGCATTCGTTGAGCTCTTTGGCATTCAGGAAGAAGTAGATGGAGAAAAAGTAGATATGACTACGGTTGATGCACAGGTTACGAACAACACGTCTGTTATGCTTACAACAGTAGCAGGGGATGAGTATGCAATCGGCTATGTATCATTAGGATCTTTGGATGAAAGTGTAAAAGCACTCAAAATAGATGGAGCAGAAGCAACGGAAGAAAACATTGAAAATGGTTCTTACAAAGTATCCCGTCCATTTAACATTGCGGTAAAAGAGGGAAACGACAATGAAGTTGCAAAGGACTTTATTACATTTATTATGAGTACAGAAGGACAGGAAATTGTGGCAGATAACGGATATATTCCTGTTGCGGATACAAAAGCATATGAAGGAAAAAAACCATCCGGAAATGCAGTTGTTGGAGGATCTTCTTCTGTATCGCCAGTGATGGAAAAACTGATTGAAGCATATAAAGGCGTGAATCCAAATGCAAAAATTGAATTACAGACATCCGATTCTACAACGGGTATGACATCTGCTCTGGAAGGAAGTTATGATATCGGTATGGCATCTCGTGAACTGAAAGAGGAAGAAGTGGGTCAGGGATTACAGGCAACCGTGATCGCGACAGACGGAATTGCAGTTATCGTAAATAATGCCAATCCGACAGAAGAGCTGAGTTCAGATCAGGTAAAATCCATCTACACAGGTGAAGTTTACACATGGGATGAAGTAGGAGAATAATCGGATAAGAGGAAAAAAGAATGAAATCAAAAGCATGGACTGAAAAATTCATGCAGGGAGTGTTCTTCATTGCCGCCTGTGCTTCGGTACTGGCGGTAGCTCTCATTTGCGTCTTTCTATTTGCAAATGGAGTCCCTGCAATCAGAGAAATCGGTTTTGTAAAATTTATCACCGGAGAACTCTGGAGACCGAACAATAAATTGTTTGGAATTTTTCCGATGATCATTGGAAGTTTATATGTCACGGCAGGTGCGATTGTATTCGGAGTACCGATTGGAATCCTGACTTCTGTGTTCATGGCAATGTATTGTCCCAAGAAGATATACAGACCTTTGAAAGCTGCAACAGAGCTTCTGGCAGGTATTCCGTCAGTTGTATACGGATTTTTTGGCTTGGTCGTACTGGTGCCGATGATTCGGGAATTTGGAAGAACTTTAAGACAGATGGGCATCGTGGAAAAAGCAGGAGATGGAAAGGGACTACTGACGACATCCATCATTCTTGGCATGATGATATTGCCAACAATTATAGGAACGACAGAAAGTGCGATCAGAGCTGTACCGACACATTATTATGAAGGGGCACTGGCACTTGGAGCAACACATGAAAGAAGTATCTTTACCGTAGTAATACCGGCGGCGAAATCCGGAGTACTGGCAGGAATTGTTCTGGGAATTGGACGTGCGATCGGAGAGACTATGGCGGTAATTATGATCGTGGGAAATCAGCCGAGAATTGCACAAAATATTTTACAGGGGATGCGAACTTTGACAGGAAATATCGTGCTGGAAATGGGATATGCGACAAGCTTACATAGAGAGGCACTGATTGCAACAGGGGTTGTCCTGTTTGTGTTTATTTTGATTATCAACTTTAGTGTTGCAATGCTCAAAAGGAGGACAGAACATGAGTAATCAGACAAGAAGTGGAGAAAAATGGAAAAGTTATTTGAAACATCCGGGATCGCTGATTGTCATGCTTCTCGTCATGTTGAGTGCAATTGCTACATTTGCAGTGTTACTGTTTTTGATTGCATATATCTTGATCAATGGAGTTCCGCATATTAAACCATCTTTGTTTGCGTTGAAGTATACATCAGAAAATGCTTCTCTGATGCCGGCATTGATCAATACTGTGCTCATGACATTATTTTCTTTGTTAATCGCAGTTCCATTTGGAATTTTTTCGGCTATTTTTCTTGTGGAGTATGCAGGAAAAGGAAACAAATTTGTAGGTGTGATTCGTCTGACAGCAGAAACACTTTCTGGAATTCCATCTATTGTATATGGACTGTTTGGAATGCTGTTTTTTGTCAATACACTGGGATGGGGATTTTCACTGTTGGCAGGTGCGTTTACACTGGCGATCATGATCCTTCCATTGATCATGAGAACAACAGAAGAAGCATTAAAAGCTGTTCCGGATTCTTTTCGGGAAGGAAGTTTTGGGCTTGGTGCAGGAAAATTGCGTACGGTTTTTAAAATTGTACTCCCATCTGCGATTCCGGGAATTCTGGCAGGTATCATCCTGGCAGTGGGAAGAATCGTGGGAGAGACAGCGGCGCTGATTTATACAGCAGGTACGGTTGCGCAGGTGCCATCCAGCGTGCTTGGATCAGGAAGAACTCTGGCAGTGCACATGTATAATCTGTCCAGTGAAGGACTGTATATGGATCAGGCATATGCAACCGCAGTGATTCTGCTGATCCTTGTAGTCGGAATCAACACATTATCCAGTGTGATTGCAAGAAAATTGACAAAAGCGTAAATAGAAAGGAATGTAAAATGGGGAAAATCAGTATTAAAAATCTGGATCTGCATTATGGCGATTTTAAAGCCCTGAAAAATATCAATCTGGAAATTGAAGCAAATAAAATTACAGCATTTATCGGACCAAGTGGATGTGGAAAATCAACGCTGTTAAAATCCATCAACCGCATGAATGATTTGGTAGAAGGGTGCCGTATTGATGGGGACATCCTTTTGGATGGAAAAAATATTTTTAAGGGAATGGATGTAAATCTGCTTCGAAAACGCGTAGGAATGGTATTTCAGAAACCAAATCCGTTTCCGATGAGCATTTATGATAATATCGCATACGGTCCGAGAACTCATGGAATCCATTCCAAAGCAAAGTTAGACGATATTGTTGAAAAATCTTTGAGAAATGCAGCAATCTGGGAGGAGTGCAAGGACCGTCTGAAAAAAAGTGCTCTGGGGATGTCCGGTGGGCAACAACAGAGACTTTGCATTGCCAGAGCATTGGCGGTGGAGCCGGAAGTCCTGCTGATGGATGAACCAACATCTGCGCTGGATCCAATCTCTACCTCAAAAATTGAAGACCTTGCGATGGAATTGAAAAAAGATTATACTATTGTTATGGTAACCCATAATATGCAGCAGGCAGTGCGTGTGTCAGACAATACGGCGTTTTTCCTTCTGGGGGAAGTCATTGAATATAATAATACAGAAACATTGTTTTCTATTCCGTCTGACAAGAGAACAGAAGACTATATTACAGGGAGGTTTGGTTGATTTATGCGAAACAGATTTGACAGACAGTTACAGTTGCTGGAAGAGCAGTTGATTCATATGGGTGAGCTGTGTGAATGTGCGATAGCAAATGCAACGAAGGCATTGAGTGACGGCAGTATCGAGCAGGCAAAGGCTGTGATCAGCGCAGACACAGAAATTGATGAGATGGAGAAAGATATTGAAAAACTCTGTTTAAAGCTTCTTTTACAACAGCAGCCAGTAGCAAAAGATCTTCGAAGAATTTCAGCAGCATTGAAGATGATTACAGATATGGAACGAATCGGAGATCAGACAGCAGACATCGCAGAAATTGTAATTTCCGCACAGACAGCGGAAAGTGTGGATATCAAAGAGATCGGAACAATGGCATCAGCAGTTAGCAAGATGGTACGCGACAGTGTGACATCATACGTGCAAAAAGATCTGGAGCTTGCAAGACAGGTGATGCTGGAAGATGATAAGGTAGATCAGCTGTTTAATAATATTAGAGAAGAGCTGGTCAATTACATTGCGGTCAACAAGGGCAGCCGAGGCAGTCGGATCGTAGATTTGATCATGGTTACAAAATATTTGGAGCGTATTGGTGATCATGCAACGAATATTGCAGAGTGGGTAGAATTTTCTATCACAGGAGTACATAAAAACGGAGTCAATGTATAAGGAGAAACGATATGATTTATTGCGTGGAAGATGATGATAATATCCGCGAGCTGGTCATTTATACTCTGGAGACAACCGGACTCAAAGCAAAGGGCTTCGCAGAAGGAACGGCATTTATGGAAGCTTTGGCGTTTGATACGCCAGAGCTTATTTTGCTTGATATCATGCTTCCGGGAGAGGATGGGCTGGAACTTTTACGAAAACTGAAGGGTTCTGCCAAGACAAAGGAGATCCCGGTGATCATGGTAACTGCAAAAGGTGCAGAGTATGACAAAGTGGTTGGCCTGGATTCCGGAGCGGATGATTATGTAACAAAGCCTTTTGGAATGATGGAGCTGGTGTCCAGGATCAAAGCAGTTCTGCGCAGATCTGGAAGGGTACAGGAACAGGATGTCCTTTCGGTCAACGGAGTCTGTGTAGATATCAAAAAGCATGAGGTGAAAGTAGAAGGTGATATTGTTACACTGACACTCAAAGAATTTGAACTTTTGGAGCGATTGATGCGAAATCAGAACATCGTGTTGACAAGAGATCAGCTTTTGGAGGACATCTGGGGATATGATTTTGATGGAGAAACGAGAACGGTAGATGTGCATGTGCGGACTCTCAGACAAAAACTGGGAGAAAAAGGGGATATCATTAAGACAGTAAGAGGTGTTGGATATCGGATAGGAGGCGGCAATGAAGGTTAAGATCCAGAGAAGTATGCTGCTTGTTCTGTTCGCTACGCTGCTGATCTTTTATGCACTTTTGGTATTGGTTATGTATCAGAAAAATCTTACGCTGTTAAAGCAAGAGGTGAATCAGGAGGCACGCTATATCCGTACTGCGATTGATATTTCAGGATCAGAATATCTCAAAGAAATGGATGCGGTGGATCGAAGAACCCGTGTGACAAGAATTGACACAGAGGGAAAAGTGCTTTATGATTCCGGAAATGATGCAGAAACTCTGGAAGATCACAGTAAACGTCCGGAAATAAAAGAAGCACTTGCAGAAGGAACAGGTGAAGATGTCCGGATGTCCGGAACGGTGGGAAAAGAGATGTATTATTATGCAATTCTGCTCGAGGATGGATCGGTTCTTCGCGTGGCAAAAACAATGGATAATCTGGGGGCAATGGCAAGGAGTACTCTGCCGGTTATCAGCATTTTGGCCGTTTTTATGATGGTATTTGCAGGAATTCTCGGGCGTTGGCAGACAGAAAGACTGATTCGCCCAATCAACGAACTGGATATCGAACATCCGCTGGAGCATGTTGTATATGAGGAACTCAGGCCGCTTTTGACAGCGATGGATAAACGAAACAAAGAAAAGGCAGCGGTAGAGGATATGAGAAAAGAATTTTCTGCCAATGTTTCCCATGAACTAAAGACTCCGCTGACTTCCATTTCCGGTTATGCTGAAATTATGAAAAGCGGGCTGGTGCGGGCAGAAGACATTCCCAATTTTTCAGAACGGATTTATAAAGAAGCTAAACGTTTGATCACTCTGATCGAAGATATCATCAAATTATCCAAACTGGACGAAGGTTCGGTAGAAATTGAAAAAGAAGAAGTGGATCTTTACGAATTGAGCAGAGAGATCATCAGCAGACTGTCCATGCAGGCAAGCATGAAGCACGTTCACATTACACTTGCAGGTGAACCGGTAGCGTATGTGGGAATTCGACAGATTTTGGATGAGATGATTTACAATGTCTGTGAGAATGCGATCAAGTATAATGTAGAAGGCGGCAGCGTTTCTGTCTGGGTAGGGAGCACATTGAGCGGTCCTAAAATTCAGGTTACGGATACGGGAATCGGCATCCCGGAAGAACATCAGGAACGGATTTTTGAGAGGTTCTATCGAGTGGATAAAAGTCATTCCAAAGAAAGAGGCGGAACCGGTCTGGGTCTTTCGATTGTTAAACACGGGGCTTTGCTGCACAATGCCAAAGTAACGGTAGAAAGTGATACAGGAAGAGGAACCCGGATGGAGATCCTCTTTGAGACCTCTCAATCAGAGTGAAGCAGAAGTGTCCTCGGAGGTTCGTGAAATTCGGATTTGTATGCGCGGGAGAATGTGGAGTAATCCTGAAAACCGCTGGAAAGACATGCCTGTGTGATCGGCATTCCGTCGAGAATCAGAGCACGGGCAGATAAAAGCCTGCGGTAGGTAATATAATTTCCAATGGTATATCCGGTTTCTGTTTTGAAAAGACGCATCATATAGTATTTGCTTAAATAAACACGGGAAGCAAGGAAATCGATATCCAAAGGTTCCGTCAGATGTTGGTTGATATACTGGATCAGGTCTACCACTTTTGGGTTGTACAGACTGGTATCCAGAAATTCTACCCGGTTTTTCAGGGCAGCTCTGTTGAGATGGATCATAAATTCTAAAAATAGAATCTGTCTGTACAGGCTGCCGGCATATTCGGTATCGGAGAAAGAACGTTCCAGTCGATTCGTGATCTTGAACAGAGAACTCTTTTCAAGAGAATGGATGCGAAGTACATTGGAATGTTCTTTTTTTGCTTTTTCAAAACAATAAGACAGATCATACTCTTCTGTGCGATAAGCCTCCATAAAACCAGGAGAAATATAGACAATAATTCGCTCATATGGTGCGGACGGATCTACCTGGATTCGGTGGATATCATTTCGATTGACCAGCACAATGTCATAAGGCTCCAGAGAATAGGTCTTTCCTTCTACAAAGTATTGAACATTACCGGAAATAAAAATGGTGATCTTGTGGAATTCGTGGTAATGAAATTCGATTTCTGTGGAAAGTTGATCTGTCAGATGAAAAATTTTAAAGTCACTATTTAAATATCCTCGTTTATTGTATCCGTTCATAGCATTCTCCCTGTCATTTGAATAATGAGATACATTTAGTATAGAGCATTATCTGCAATATAGAAAGCATTTTTCTCATTCTATTTGAAGAAAATGCCGGATATAATAAAAACAGATGAAATGAAGAAACAATGTCGAGGAGGCTGTACGATGGATATGATATTAGAGCGGTATCATGGATTGGGGAATGATTACCTTGTCTACGATCCGAATAAAAATGAATTGAAATTGAACGAAGAAAATGTAAAAATACTCTGCAATCGGAATATGGGGCTTGGAGCAGATGGAATCCTGGAAGGTCCTCTGATGGAGAAAAAACAGATGGCAGTAAGAATCTGGAACCCCAATGGAAGTATTGCAGAAAAAAGCGGAAACGGAGTCCGCATTTTTGCAAAATATCTCAAAGATGCAGGATATGTGCAGAAGAAGCATTACACCATGCTGACAGACGGTGGTGAGGTGGCAATCACGTACTTGAATGAAGAGGGAAGCAGACTGAAAGTTTCGATGGGAAAATTGTCATTCTGGAGCGATGAAATTCCGGTGATTGGTGAGCGCAGACAAGTGATCAATGAAGACATGGTTTTTGGACGTACATTATATCCGGCAACCTGTGTCTCAATTGGCAATCCACATTGTGTGATTCCTATGCAGGAGATATCGGAACCCTTGGTGTGCAAAATCGGCAGGGAATCAGAGCGCGCAAGATATTTCCCAAATCATATCAATACAGAGATCATGAATGTGATCGATATGAATCATATTGCAATTGAAACGTATGAAAGAGGGGCGGGCTATACCATGGCGAACGGTACCGGAGCATGTGCTGCTGCGGGGGTTGCATACAAACTGGGACTGACATCCAATCAGGTGATCGTTCATATGCCGGGCGGTGAACTGCAGGTTGAAATAGGAGAAGACTGGGAAGCTTATATGACAGGGGATGTGTTTTATGTGGCTGAAGTCAGATTGAGCAATGAGTTTGCAGAAATGCTGCGGGCAGTATAAAGGAGAGAGGCAGAGAGCGAGAGTTCTCTGCTTTTCTATGTAAAGAAATTCTCTTGCGGCGGAGGGACAGATGTGCTACGATATCTATAACAAAAGAAGAAAAAGGTGATAGTATGCTGATAACAGTCGATTTTAACAGTGAAGAGGCGATTTATATGCAGCTTCGCAATCAGATTATTATGGGAATTGCCACGTCAGTCATCCGGGAAGGAGATTCGCTGCCTTCCGTACGCCAGCTGGCAGATACAGTTGGAGTGAATATGCACACTGTCAATAAAGCATATACTGTTTTGAAACAGGAAGGATTTATTCAGCTTGACAGAAGACATGGAGCAGTGATCGCGTTAGATGCGGATAAGATGCATGCGCTGGAAGAAATGCGCAGACAGCTTCGGATCGTGCTGGCAAAAGCTCATTGCAAAGCAATCACCAGGGAAGAAGTGCATGAACTGGTGGATGAAATATTTGACAACTATGAATAGCAGGAGGGGTATATGCAGAATCAATATACAAGACAGGCAGAGCGTGCGATAAAATACGCAGCTAAAATGGCAAGAAAATTAAAGCATCCGTATATCGGAACCGAGCATCTCCTTTTAGGATTGCGCAGTGAGATCACAGGAGTTGCAGGACAGGTGCTTGCGTCACATGGAGTGGAAGAAGAAAAACTTCTGCGCCTGATGGATGAACTGATCGTTCCGGGAGAAGACATTTTGCAGCAGGACGACCCAAAGGAAAGCCCGAGGCTGGAGTATATTCTGGAAAACGCAAAGAAAGAAGCATTGCATCTTCGTACCGGAGATGTGGGGACCGAGCATTTGCTTCTGGCAATCATGCATGATGCTGACTGTGTGGCTGCCAGAATGCTGATCACACTGAATATCAATCTGCAGAAGATCCTGCAGGACGTATTAAATGCGGCAGGTGTAGATATAAAAGAATATCAGGAAGAGATACAGGAAGATGGTCGCACAAGGAGAGGAGCGATCGAGCAGTATTGCACAGATCTGACAGCGGAAGCGGCAGAAGGCAAACTGGATCCGGTGATCGGCAGAGAGGATGAAATCTATCGTCTGATGCAGATTTTAAGTCGGCGAACCAAAAATAATCCGTGTCTGATTGGAGAACCGGGTGTTGGAAAGACTGCCGTAATAGAGGGACTGGCAGAACGGATCGCAGCAGACGTCATTCCGGAAGGGATGAAAGGGAAACGAGTCCTGACTCTGGATCTTCCGGCTCTGATCGCAGGATCAAAATACCGTGGAGAATTTGAAGAACGCATGAAAGGGCTCATTTCTGAAGTAAAAGCAGACGGGAATAGTATTTTATTTTTGGATGAGATCCATACGATGATCGGTGCAGGTGGTGCGGAAGGCGCAATTGATGCCTCAAGTATTTTAAAACCATCGCTGGCGAGAGGGGAGATTCAGCTGATCGGAGCTACAACCATTGCAGAATATCGCAAATATATTGAAAAAGATGCTGCACTGGAGCGCAGATTTCAGCCAATTACGGTCGAAGAACCAACTGAGGAACAGTGCCTGGAAATTTTACAGGGATTGAAAAGCCGCTATGAGGCACATCACAGGGTGGAGATTTCAAAAGAGGCGCTGGGAGCGGCAGTGGAGCTTTCAAAGCAATATATTACAGACAGAAATCTTCCGGATAAGGCAATTGACGTGCTGGATGAAGCGTGCTCCAAGGTGAGTTTAAAAGGATATAAAGTTCCTGACAATCTTCAGATGCTGGAAGAGGAATTCAAAGAGCTGGCAAAGAAGAAAGAAGAGAGTATCCGCAAAGGAGATATGCAGGCAGCTGCAGATTTTCATGCAAGGGAGAAGGAAGCAGAGGAAAAGATAGAGGCGCTTCGAAGTCGTTTCCGGAAAAAGCAGGCATCTGTACATCCACGGGTAAGTCAGGATGATATTGCAGATGTTGTGTCGCTATGGACCAAAATTCCAGTACAGAAATTAAAAGAGACAGATGCACACAGGCTGCAGAAGTTAGAGGCCACACTGCATAAACGGGTGATCGGTCAGGAAGAAGCGGTCAGCGCAGTTGCAAGGGCTGTAAAGAGAGGGCGTGTAGGTTTAAAAAATCCTAATCGCCCTATTGGATCCTTTTTATTCCTTGGCCCCACTGGTGTCGGCAAGACAGAACTTTCCAAAGCGCTGGCAGAAGCGTTGTTTGGCCGGGAGGATGCGATGATCCGTGTTGATATGTCTGAGTATATGGAAAAGCATTCGGTGGCCAAAATGATCGGTTCCCCTCCGGGATATGTGGGACATGAAGAGGGGGGACAGCTCAGCGATAAAGTACGGACACATCCATATTCAGTAGTTCTGTTTGATGAGATTGAAAAAGCACATCCGGATGTATTTAACATTTTACTTCAGGTGTTGGATGACGGACACATCACAGATTCCCAGGGCAGGGTAATTGATTTCAGCAATACGGTGATCATCATGACATCCAATGCAGGGGCAAAGGCAATCGTAGATCCGAAGAAACTTGGATTTGCAGTAAAAGAAGACAAAGCAGATGATTATAAGCGGATGAAACAAAATGTAATGGATGAAGTGAAGATGATCTTCCGTCCGGAATTTTTAAACAGAATTGATGAGATCATTGTATTCCATGCATTGGGTGAAGAGCAGCTGAAAAAGATTGTTGGTTTGATGTGCCGTGAATTTACAAAACGTGTAAAAGCTCAGTTAAATATTAGTCTGACCCTGAGAGATTCTGCCAGAAAACGAATTGTAGAAAAAGGAAAAGATACAAAATATGGAGCTCGTCCGCTTAGAAGAGCGATGCAGACAGAACTGGAAGATAAATTGGCAGAGGCAATCTTAAATGGAGAAGTGCAGTCAGGACAACAGATCGAAGCCGGGGTTTCTGGAAAAGAAATAAAATTTTACTTAAAGAATACAAATTAAGTAGAAAAAGAAAAGCAGATATTATATAATACAAACAGAAGAAAAGAGTATCCGCTCTAAGCAGTGCAGATACAGAAATACCTAGGAGGACAAGGAAAATGGCAATCGTAAAAGAGTTATTACGCACAGAAGAAGACGGAAGACTGAGTTTTGGAGACTATACACTGGCGTCTAAAACAAAGCTGGATAATTTCGAATTTCAGGGCGACTTATATAAAGTGAAGACATTTTCAGAGATCACAAAATTAGAGAAAAATGGCATGTTTGTATATGAATCGGTTCCGGGAAGTGCTGTGGAACATCTGAAGATTACAGACACAGAAGTTGTATTCCAGATTTCCGCACCGGAGGATGTTCAGTTTACACTGGAGCTTGCGCCGGAAAGTGAGTATGAGGTGCTTTTGAATGGAGTATCAGCAGGAAAGATGGCTACGAATTTGAGTGGAAAGCTGAGCGTCAGTGTGGAGATCAGTGAAGGAGAAACTGTTGACGTAAAAGTTGTGAAGTGCTGATCAGGACGAAGGAATCAACAGATATTTATAAGAGCAGGGAGCTGGAGCTGTAGTCAAACAGCGTTCAGCTCTTTTTTATGGAGGAGTTTATGGCAAAAGGAAAGAAAAGTATTTTTTTCTGTCAGAATTGTGGACATGAAGAGACAAAGTGGCTGGGGCAGTGTCCGGCCTGCAAAGAATGGAATACCTTTGCAGAAGAAAAAATCAGTACAGGATTAAGCCGAGGAACAACCATTGCTTCCAGGCAGAACAAGGCAGCAGAAGTGGTTCCTCTCTCTCGGATTTGCGCGGAAGATGATACAAGAGTGTCCACAGGAATGAAAGAATTGGATCGAGTGCTGGGCGGAGGTATCGTTGCAGGATCGCTTGTTTTGGTGGGTGGTGATCCTGGAATTGGAAAATCAACGCTTTTATTACAGGTGTGTCAGAAGCTGTCGGTTACAGGCAAGATTTTATATATTTCAGGAGAAGAGTCACAGACTCAAATTAAATTGCGGGCAAACCGTATGGGAACATTTACAGAGCAGATGTTACTGTTGTGTGAGACCAATTTAGACACTATACGAAGCGCAATTGAACGCCAGAATCCACAGCTTGTAATTATCGATTCCATTCAGACGATGTATAATGAAGAAGTGTCTTCTGCGCCAGGGAGTGTCTCACAGGTAAGAGAATCGACGCACGTACTAATGCAATTGGCAAAAGGTTTGTCAATTCCGATCTTTATCGTAGGGCATGTGACGAAAGAAGGAACAGTAGCAGGACCAAGGGTGTTGGAACATATGGTAGATACTGTACTTTATTTTGAAGGGGACAGACATGCATCGTATCGAATTTTGCGTGCAGTAAAAAACCGTTTTGGTTCTACCAATGAAATCGGCGTGTTTGAGATGCGCAGAGAAGGACTGGCAGAAGTGGAAAATCCTTCAGAATATATGTTGAGTGGAAAACCAGAAAATGCATCGGGTTCTGTAGTGGCTTGCTCTATGGAAGGCACACGTCCGATATTGATTGAAATTCAGGCACTGGTCTGTCAGAGCAATTTTGGGATGCCAAGAAGAACTGCTGCGGGAACGGATTATAACCGTGTGAATTTGCTGATGGCGGTTCTGGAAAAGAGGATTGGACTCCCATTATCGAATTATGATGCCTATGTAAATATTGCCGGTGGGATTAAAATGAATGAACCGGCAATCGACCTTGGAATTATCATGGCTCTGGTTTCCAGTTATAAAAATCGAGCAATTGATGAAAAGATGATCGTCTTTGGAGAAGTCGGACTCAGTGGAGAAGTGCGTGCAGTCAGTATGCCTGAGCAGAGAGTGGCAGAGGCGAAAAAATTAGGATTCAAAACATGTATTCTTCCGAAAGTATGTATGGACATGGTAAAGGGGATACAAGGGATTCAATTACTGGGCGTAGGTAATATCAGTGATGCGATCAACCTCCTCTAAAAAATAGAAGAAAAACAGATTTTTAAATAGAGAGTGAATTGTCAAAATTATTTTAACTAAATAAAAAAACAAAAAAACATTGACAATTCACTTTTCCCGTGATAAGATACCACTTGTCGCTGAGACAGACCGATGAAAAGAACAAGCCCAAGGGCCACTGTGGGACAGGATGCGAGAGCAGATCGCTGTACAAAGTGAAAAAAGTTCTTGACAAAGAGAAGTCAATGTGATAATCTAAATAGGCTGACTTGTGAGGGAGAAAAAAATCCGAAACAGACAGCAAAAAGAAAGATAAAAAAGTTCTTGACAAGTGAGAAACGGCATGATAAAATATCAGAGCTACTTCTTATCAACAAGAACAGCGAAGAACCTTGATAATTAAACAATAGACAACAACCTTGAAAATTTCTTAAGAGAAGATTTTTTAAGAACAGCATCTAAGAGATGCACCCGTCACATGAGAATGTGACAGACAGTAAAAGGGATGAATTAGCTAGTAGTTAATTCTGACCGGAACGAACACTTTTAACGAGAGTTTGATCCTGGCTCAGGATGAACGCTGGCGGCGTGCTTAACACATGCAAG
>ERZ1106969.870-NODE-870-length-26213-cov-47.090489_pt1 | contig 26213 bp, 21 predicted proteins | sample MGYA00403685_ERZ1106969 | MGnify/ENA primary metagenome ERZ1106969 (study PRJEB35170, sample SAMEA104062416) | human gut metagenome | biome: human gut; feature: human-associated habitat; material: faeces | place: Denmark | collected 2012-05-18 ... | reverse complement strand
TCGCTCTCTCGCGGCGACTTGTATATATTATCATCACATTTTGATTATGTCAACAACTTTTTTTACTTTTTTTGACTTTTTTCAATTTTTTATCAATTATTATGCATATAATGACTATTTTTCTCGTTTTGCCTGTGCTTAAAAAGCCTAAATACCTTGATTTGTATGGAATATCTTATCAACCATATATAAAAACAATAATGCCAGAGAACTTGTATCAATTCTATGAAAATAACATACATAACATTAGGTGTACATTACAATCACTATAATCAAGATAGAATTTCAAGATAGAATTACTACTTCCCTGGCATTTTATTATTTAGTTATAAAACATCTGTCATATGTAACCGCTGTTATATTATCCAGATATGTGTTATATGGCAACGCCTTTAGAAGCTGTGGCCACCACCGCCTCCGCCTCCGCCAGAACTTCCGCCGCCTCCGCCGGAGCTTCCGCCACTACTGCCGGAATCGGAACTTCTTGGAGAATATGTTTTAGTCTGGTGTGAGAAATCAACTCTGTAATTATTAAATGCTTTGTTTGCAAATATTCCCTTCATTATGCTGTTTCTTGATGCTTTTCTGTTAGATGAATAAATTCTTACTACAGCATAATTGATAAGTAATGCAGCAACTATAGCAAGAAGTGCATTGCTTATATACTTCATAGGCTGTGATATTCTTCTGCCCTGAAGGAGTGTAAGTTCCTGCTCATATACCTTATATGCACAGGTATAGTATTTCTTACCTGTAGCATACGAATATACATTATCAGTTATTGTATCTGCATATGAATTAGTGATTGTGCTATATATTTTGCCATTGCTATGTATCCAGATATTGCGGTTATCCATATCTATTATAAATATTGTTCCGCTCTCTGAACCATATCTGTTTCTATACAGATTCCTCACATAATCCTTTGTTGTTGTACTGTTATAATCAATTGATTTGAACATTACATTTCCGTACTTGGTAATCTCCTGCATCTTTGCAAGAAGCTGTTTGTGTTCCGCATCAGTCATAAGTTCTGCATCATCTTCTATAACAGCCTCATATCCTGTTGCTGAATTGTAATAATAACTGTCATCGTCTGCTGCATATGCTTTCTTAGGCGACTCATATAAAACTGCCGCAAAAACTAACATAAGTGTCATTATCACTGACATTACGGCAAATGCTATTCTTCGGGTAATGTTAATACTTTTCTTATTATCAATAATATTATGCATTATCATCACCTCCGTTATAATTATCAAACTGTGGTAACTTTCTTGTTGCCAGCACATTATAATATTTTGTCAGCTCGATTGCTGTAACCATTATGGCTATAAGTTCAATTATTACCGCTGCATAATAAAAAAAGTCTGAAACAGGATTGATAAATAAAACCAATGTAGCAACTGCCATTGCAACCAGTGAACCCATGCTTCCCGATACTGTCTTTCCGTTAGAAACAAGCTTAAATGTCTTGTTAGTTGCTATAGTTATTATTATTCCTAAAACAAGACATATTGCGCTGATTACAGTTCCTAATTTAATTCCAAATATAGAACCAACAAATGACATTATATGTGGTTCAATAAACAGAGCTATCATAACAATGATAATTATTGCTGCTATTGTAGAGCCTGTGTCATTATTCTTGGCTTTAACAGTCTTTTTTACGGATTTATTATTTATTCTGTTAATTCTTCCGTCTGCCATCTGGTTAGCTAAAGCATCACCATCATTACTGTTCTTATTGTTATTTGTTATCTTGTTTCCGACAAATGCGCCTCTGTCATCAAGCTTTAAATCTTTTCTTTTTATTTTGTTTAACTCAAATGCATACATTATTATTGTAATCAATGCTATTAATGTAGCAACACCCAGCGTAACCTGAGGTCTTAAGGTAAAGAATAAATTAAGCAAAATGAATATAGGTACAGCAAGAAGTAATGAGCCTGCAAAATATTTACCTATAGATACCGGTAAATCCGCTGAAACTTTTCCTGTCTGTCCATTAACAGTCGCATATGCAACTCTGTCCTTATTTCTGTAAGATAAAAACCACACCGGAAACATTGTTCTGTCAGCTGCTTCAACTCTTGTGTTGAATTTATTTCTCATTGTTCCAACACTTTCGTCAAGGTGTGCACCTCCAAGATGTGTTGAACCTTTGATATAATCATAAGTTTCTTCAACCGCTATATTCTCAGCATCACCCTTATATACATCACTTGCAACATCTGCTGTATCTGCATAGAAGCCACTTAAAAACGATGGTGTGAATCCATTCATATTCTTAACATCAAATGGTGCGATTGCCTCGCTGATATTATCATCAAATGAAGATGAAGCATCATATGATATTCCCTTATACTGACAATCGAGCTGGCCTGACACATTATAATGGTCTGTATATATGTAATCGCCTCTTCGATAATCTTTAGATGCCTTTAAATTAATCATTCCCTGCTGGGTTATATGATAAGCCCAATAAGGCATATAAATCCCCCTGAAGCCGTCAATGTACTTTTCATCTTTCAGTTCTTTCGGAGCAAACCATGCTCTTTTCATCATTTTCTTATATTCTTTTTTGCAGTCTTCCTTTGTCTTTGAAAATGGAATTATGTAGTTTGGCTTTTTCTCCTTTGAAAGTCTGCTGGTCAGAATAGTTGATGCACCACAGAAACTACAGAAATTAGCTGCAGTATTATCTGTACTTAATATCTCGCCTCCGCACTGAGGGCACTTAAATACTGTTACGTCATATTCTGTGCTTTCTTCTGCATCATTTTCCTTGCTTACTGCATATGGATCAAAATGTGCATCACACTGCTCACATGCCATTTGCTGTGATGGTATATCAAACTTAAGTCTTCCACCACAATTAGGACACTGATACATACTTAATCTTACCTCCTCAATATTTTCGTTTTATTAAATTCTATATCAATGCATTCTTTGCCTTATCTGTTATATCCCTCTGATAAGCAATTTCATTTTCTATGTTTCGCGCTGTTTCGTTAGCTGCATAGGCTGCATCGATAACCTTTTTTAATATGTTTCCTACTTCATCTGCCTTTTCTTTCTGTTTAGCTGAATTGTCATATATTGTCTTCATTGCAGTAACAGTCTCGTTTACAGATGTCTGCACCTTAGTTATTGTTCCAGAAATTTCCTTAGATGACTTAGCTGACTGTGCCGCAAGATTTCTTACCTCACTGGCAACAACCGCAAATCCTCTGCCATGTTCCCCAGCTCTTGCTGCCTCTATTGATGCATTTAATGATAAAATGTTAGTTCTGTTGGAAATAGAACCAATAACCGCTGCAAATTCTTCAATCTTCTTAGAAAGCTCCTCAAGCTCTTTTATCTTTGCTGATGATGCTTCCGTTACAGCATTAAGTGTGTCTATCAGCCCCAATATCTGTTCAACACTCGACATGCTTTCCTTAACAAGGTTAAGTGATGTATCTGATGAATTAATAACATCAAATGCATCTTTTTCAAGCTTTTCCTGCGATTCGTCAAGTCCGTTAAGTATATCAGTCAAATCGTTTTTAAGCATTTCATTATTCATTCCAGCCTTCTCCTTCTGTGTATTTATTAAATAAGATTAATAGCCTCTCTTACATTACTGATGCCTATTAAATTAATTTTATCACTATTTTTTATATTTTTCAAGCATACCGCCGGTAATACGCAATTTTCAAAGCCCAGCTTTATAGCCTCATTTACCCTTAACTGTGCCTGACTTACCGCTCTTACCTCTCCTGCAAGTCCTACTTCCCCAAATATGACTGTTTTACTGTCTATTGCCCTGTTCTTAAAGCTGCTCGATATTGCCATGACAATTCCCAGATCAAGTGCCGGTTCATTTACTTTAATACCACCCGCTACATTAACATATGCATCACTTCCCGATAAATGAACACCTGCCCTCTTTTCAAGGACTGCCATAAGAAGATTTACTCTGTTATAATCTGTCCCTGCCGCAGTTCTTCTTGGCATACCAAAATTAGAGTCACATACGAGTGCCTGTATTTCAACCATAAGAGGCCTTGTTCCTTCCATAAGGCATACTACAACCGAACCTGACGCTTCTAACGGTCTTCCGTTAAGCATATACTCTGACGGATTGGGAACCTGTACAAGTCCTGCCTCCTGCATTTCAAATACACCGATTTCATTTGTTGAGCCAAATCTGTTCTTAACTCCTCTTAATATCCTGTATGCAGCATATCTGTCGCCCTCAAAATAAAGCACAGTATCAACCATGTGTTCAAGCACTCTTGGTCCTGCCACAACTCCTTCCTTGGTTACATGTCCAACTATAAAAATAGTAATATTAAGGCCTTTAGCAAGCTGCATAAGCACAGATGTTGATTCCCTTACCTGACCTACGCTTCCCGGTGCAGAGCCTATATCTTCCCTGTACATTGTCTGTATTGAATCTATAACAACAACATCAGGATGCTTGGCATTTAACACTTCCTCGATTATATCTAAATTAGTCTCGCAAAGAAGCATTAAATTATCAGGACAGTTTCCAATTCTTTCTGCTCTCAGCTTTATCTGCTTTAGTGATTCTTCTCCCGAAATATATAAAACATTTTTATCTTTGACCGAAAGGTTGTAACACATCTGGAGAAGCAGTGTGGATTTGCCGATTCCCGGATCTCCTCCTACAAGCACCAAAGACCCCTGTACAATTCCACCGCCAAGGACTCTGTCCAATTCATCAATTCCTGTCTTTGTTCTATCCTGTTCATCAAGACTTATATCCTTTAAGCGTACAGGTTCATGTTCCCTGATATCTGCACCTGCATGCATGCTTTTTCTTACTGTAGCAGTACCTTTAACACTCTTTCCCTTTGATACCGGTTCCTCCACAAATGTATTCCACTCTTTGCATGCCGGACACTGTCCAAACCATTTAGCAGATTCGTAGCCGCATTCTTTACAAAAAAATGCAGTATCTTTTGATTTTGCCATTCTCTTCCTCTCTTTCCTATCTATCTTTCCTATTAAAAGAACAAAATGCCACGCAATCATTGCATATAAATATGCTTATAAGATTGCATGGCATTCTTAACTTTATCAGACTAAGACTCACGCCTTAGTTACTTTAACTTCTACTTCCTCATCACCGTTAAATTCTACAGAAAGAACAAGCTTTCCGCCCATGTTAGTCTTCATAGTACCAACATCCTGTCCGTTAAGCTTAATATCGTATGTCTCTCCCTCTTCAAGTTCAAGTGTAATCTGTGCATCTTCTACTCCTGATACCTTAAATTCAACACCTGTATCTGATGACTTAAAGTTATTAACAGCAGTTCCAGGAACTGACTCGTATACAAATGAACCATTACGCTCCAGTTTTGTAATTTCATTATAAGTCTTAACCTTATATGAATCTCCACAATGTTTAAAATCAGACACCTTAGACTTTGTATCTAATGTGTAATCACCAAAACTGAGTGTTCCATCATTCTCTGAACGAATCAACTCTTTTATCACTGGCATATTATTATCCTCCTATTATCACGTAACGTGTTTCTTGTATATATTATTATACAATAATTCGACTTTTTACGCTAGTATTTTTAGACATCTTTATCACTGTTTATAATTTTTTTATTTATTGATTCCTCTTTTAAGTGTGAAATGAAGTTTGTCATCCTTCAAAGTAACTTTTACCCTGTTTCCGAATTTAACTTTGCCTTCAAGAATCTTCTCAGCAAGTACGTCTTCTATTTCATTTTGTATTGTTCTTCTTAATGGTCTTGCACCATATTTATAATCGTATCCTTTATTGACAATCCATTCTTTAGCAGCAGCATCAAGCTCAACAGATAACTTCATCTGTTCCATAATACGTTTGTTAACATTATTCATCATTATATCAACAATATTTCCTATCTGCTCTTTGCCAAGCATATGGAACACAATTATGTCATCAATTCTGTTAAGAAATTCCGGTTTAAATATTCTTTTAACCTCATCCATAACTTTGCTCTTCATATCCTCATGCTTCTGCTTTTCATCATTACCGGACATAAAGCCAAGAGATTTAGGTGCTACTATATTCTCTGCGCCTGCATTGGATGTCATAATTATAACAGTATTCTTAAAATCAACAACTCTTCCTGTTGAATCTGTAATGTGGCCATCATCTAACACCTGTAACAGTACATTAAATACATCAGGATGTGCCTTTTCCACTTCATCAAACAGTACAACCGAATATGGGTTTCTTCTTACCTTCTCGCTAAGCTGTCCGCCCTCATCATAGCCTACATATCCCGGAGGTGAACCTATAAGCTTAGATACCGTATGCTTTTCCATGAACTCAGACATATCAACTCTTATAAGAGCATTTTCTGTTCCAAACATTGCATCAGCAAGTGCCTTTGAAAGCTCAGTCTTACCAACCCCCGTAGGTCCCAAGAATAAAAATGAGCCTATTGGCCTGTTAGGATCTTTTAATCCAACCCTGCCACGTCTGATAGCCTTAGCAATTGATGTTACTGCCTCGTCCTGACCTATAACTCTCTTGTGAAGTGTTTCTTCAAGATGCATAAGCTTCTCAGATTCTGCCTGTGCTATTTTCTTTACAGGTATTTTAGTCCATAATGACACAACATCTGCTATAGCATCTTCTGAAACAACCATTCTGTTTTCTTTTAATGAATCTTTCCATTCTTTTGTAAGCTTCTCAAGCTGTTCTTTCTTCTTAAGCTGCTTTTTCTTTATTTCACCGGCCTGTTCATAAGCCTCTTTCATTATAGCTTCTTCTTTATCTGTTGAAAGCTGGTTAATTTCTTCTGAAAGTTTCTTGATATTCTCAGGTTCCGTATATGAATCAAGTCTGATTTTAGAAGATGCCTCATCTATCAAATCAATTGCTTTATCAGGAAGAAATCTGTCATTAATATATCTTTTTGATAATTTAACTGCTGCCTTGACAGCCTCATCTGTAATAATAACTTTGTGATGTTCCTCGTATTTGCCCTTAAGTCCCATAAGAATCTGTATAGCTTCTTCTTCCGATGGCTCTTCAACTTTAACTGACTGAAATCTTCTTTCAAGAGCAGCATCTTTTTCTATATATTTTCTGTATTCTTCAAGAGTTGTGGCACCGATTAACTGTATTTCTCCTCTTGCCAAAGATGGTTTTAATATATTGGAAGCATCTATAGCGCCTTCTGCTCCACCTGCTCCTATTATTGTATGAAGCTCATCAATGAATAAAAGTACATTACCATCTGCTTTGACTTCTGCTATAACCTTCTTGATTCTTTCCTCAAACTCGCCACGGTACTTAGAACCGGCAACCATTCCCGATAAATCAAGTGTAAGAAGCCTTTTATTTTTAATAGTGTCAGGAACATTTCCCTCGACAATTCTTGCTGCAAGTCCCTCAGCTATAGCTGTTTTACCTACTCCCGGCTCTCCTATGAGGCATGGATTGTTCTTGGTACGACGGCTTAATATCTGTATAACTCTCTGTATTTCAGCCTCTCTTCCAATAACAGGGTCAAGCTTATCCTCTCTTGCCATCTGTGTTAAATCCCTGCTGTACTGGTCAAGCGTTGCTGTCTGTTTCTTGTCCTTGGTTCTAGGCTTTCCATTCTGAAAATCCTCTCTGTATCTTCCTGTATCTTCGCCCATAGCAAGCAATATATCAACATAAAGTTTCTTAATAGACACACCAATAGTATTAAGAAGTCTTGCTGCCACACAGTCCGACTCCTTAATTATGGATATAAGTATATGCTCTGTTCCAATAAGATCAGACTTAAATCTTATAGCCTCTTTTGCTGAATTTTCTATAATCTTTCTTACTCTTGGTGTATATCCTGTAGGTTCCTTTACATTAACAATGCTGTCAGGTGATATAAGCTGATATACCAGATCTGTTATCTTTTCATCTGTAACATCATTGTTAAGCAGTACAGAAGATGCAATACAGTCTTCTGTCTTTATAAGTCCGAGAAGAATGTGCTCTGAACCTATATAACCATGTCCAAGCATCATTGCAGTTTCAGACGCGTGGTCTAATGCTTCCTGCGCTTTTTTTGTAAATCTGCTCTGCATATTAACTAACAATTCCTTTCTGCTAAAATTATCCTCAATATAATGTTGTCATTGTATAGTAGGAAGATTATTTCTGATAAAATCTGCCCTGGCAACGTCTACTTCCTCCGGTGTAAGGTCATGGTTGGAAATCATCAGCAAATTAGCCGGATGTATTCCAATCATTAACTGATAAATGGAATTTCCTATATCGGTTACAGGCTTAACTATCCCTGTAGCAATTCCAAATCTAAGCTGTGATAACAGCAGCATTCCATCTTTTAATGAAACCTTTCTTGCGTATTTCAAAACTCCGTATGAGCGGTAAGTTAAATCCTCAGCATGAAGTCTTTTTTTCTTAATATAAGTGTTTCTGTAATTACGTTCCTGCTCAATTATCTGGTCTGCAATATTACCAAGATTATCTATAATTTCATGCTCCGACTTTCCCAGCGTTGCCTGATTTGATAATCTGTATATATCTCCTAACGCTCTTTTATTATCACCCTCAACAGCTCTTAACATAAGTCCGAAACGTCCGACTTCTGAAATAAGTCCGCCTATCTTATCATTTCCTGATAATGCAGGAAGATGAAGCATGTAAGATACCCTCATTCCTGTTCCTGCGTTAGAAGGGCAGGTTGTAAGATAACCGAATTTCGAATCAAATGAATAATCAACTGCATTTCCCAGTTCATCATCAATTTTATCAACCAGCGTATATGCCTTATCCATGTTCATTCCGGCAACATGTGCCTGTATTCTTATATGATCTTCTTCATTAAGCATTATTGATATATCTTCGTCAGGAGAAACAAAACCTGCTGCTGTTTCCTGAGTTTCCAGAAACTCACTTATAACATGGCGTTCTTTCATTGCCATTTTCTGATATATATCCAAATCATCAAAATTATAAGTATTATACTTCTTTAAAGCATCAACTTTATTAAATTTGTCAAATGTTTCATTGACCATCTTTCTGGCATCCTCTGAGGATAGTCTGCACGAAAAGTTATATCCCTGGATATTCCTTGCCAGACGAACTCTGCTGGCTATAACAACATCACCGTTATTGCCATCTTCTTCAAACCATCTAAGCATTGTTATCCTTCCCTTCTTTAAGTGCTTTAATAGCATCCCTGAGTCTTGCAGCCTCTTCAAAATCCTCTATAAGAACCGCCTCTTTTAATCTGGCTGAAAGTTCTTTTATATCTGATTCTGTATTATCAGCTTTATTAACTTTAGAAACTGTATCGCTTATATTTTCTTTAATATTATCTTCACCGTCTGTGGTCTTATTATGACCTTTATATATTTTCCCCTTATGAACATTATCCCCATGAATACGTTTCATATTATCATCAATAAGAGGTCCGAATACGTTATAACATTCAGCACATCCAAATTTGCCAAGCTTCGCGAATTCTTCAAAGCTCATGTTGCACTGTGGACAGCATATATGATTCATCGGATTATCTTTATTCACTGAATTATTAGCTGATAAAAGTCCTGTCAACAGACGGACAAACGGAAATTCACCACTAAGTATATTAGTATAACCGGAAAAATCAAACTCCTTGGCACACTCAGCACACAAATGATGTTCCTTGCGGACTCCATTTATAATTTCGGTGTAATGTATAGTAGCTTCATTTTCCCCACAATTCTCACATAACAATTCAATCAGCTCCTTACTTTTTCAGAGTTAAATATTCTTTTTTGATAAAAACCAATATGGTATAAAATATGTTGCACCGGCAACAATAAATGCGCATATCAATGCAACCGCATTGGATGAAACAAGCATATATACAAGCTTATATGCAAGGAATGTGCAAACTCCCATTATCGCAGATGAAATCACCGGCTTTATAAACACCTCAACAGCAGGGAATCTGTAATTAGCATATTTATACAATGATATAAAATTAAGTATAAATATCAGAACAGGGAATGTCGCATTTCCTATAACAACAGCATATATTCCAAGGTTAGTCACCCTTAAAAGTATATATACAATTATAACATGAACTGTCAAAGAGATAAATGAATGTATCATTGGCAGTTTCATCTTATCAATGCCCTGAAGTGCAGAACTTGTCACGGTTGATAATGTGTAGAATACAACAGCTATCGCACCTATTTTTAACATCATTCCGCCCTGTACACTATTATATCTTGAAAACAATAATTTTACTATTGGCTGTCCTATGCATGCAAGTCCCACAAATGAAGGAACAGCTACAAACATATTGGTCTTAAGTGTTTTTGTTATCTTTGAATGTATATCCTTATAATTCTTTTCTGTATACGAGGTAACAATACTTGGAAGCATGGAAGCTGACATTGCAGATGCTATTCCCTGTGGAATACCTATGAGCATGCTGTAGCTTGAACTGAAGTTTCCCAAATCTGTAGGTATACTTGTAGAAATGTCCCTTCCAATCATTAAGTTACTAAACATAAGGTCATCTATAACTGCACTTATCTGATAAAATGTCTGTCCTAAAATAATAGGAATCATTGTAAATATTATCAGCTTGTACATATCACCGGAGCTTTCTGTTACTACTGTTCTGTCTTTTCTTTTGAGTCTGCCAAATGTAGGTCTGTAGGCAATATACAAAAAGCCCATAAACAGTAATGCACTCAGCGCACCAAATGCTGTTCCCATTGTACTTCCCGCTGCACCATAAGCAGATACATTTGCAGACTGCGCAAAGCTTTTCATTAATGCATATCCAGCAACAATACTTACTATCGCATTGATAATCTGTTCAACAATCTGTGATACAGCTGTAGGTATCATTGTGCTCTGACCCTGAAAAAAGCCTCTTAACACACCTAATATAGCCACCATGAATACAGTCGGTGCAAGAACTCTTATTGGAATTGCAAGTCCGGGATTAGCTCCCTTGTATAAAACATTTTCTATAAAATCTGCTCCAAAAAACATAAGCAGAGCAGCTATTCCACCTGTAATAACAGCTATTGTAAGTGAACATGTAAAAATCTTTGAAGCACTCTTGAATTTCTTTGCTGCAAATCGTTCTGACACAAGCTTGGAAACCGCCATAGGCAGTCCATACGAAGATAACACAAGCATAATATTATAAACATTATACGCAACACTATATATACCGGTTCCTTCACTTCCAATGATATTAACCATCGGAATTCTATATACCATACCTATAATTCTTACAAAAATACCTGCCATTGCAAGTATGCTTCCATGTAAAATAAAGTTGCGCTTATTATCCTGTGACATTATTAAAATCAACCTTTCCTTAATCCAATAGTTTTAAAATGCAATCTGCTAATTTTAACAAATTGATTTTTTCTATTTGAATACCCATCTTCTCTGTATCTGAAAACTGATAAGAAAGAGTAATACATCTATAACAGCCTTGGCTACAACCGACATGACCGCTCCCAATGAAAGAAGCGAAGTTACAGCGAACACAAGTCCGTATGATGCGCATAACTGTAATACACATAATATGTAATATCTTATAACCGATTCTTTAACTTTGTTCTTTGCCTTAAATACTGCTTTCCTGTTAAATGTATAGTTAAATACAGATGAAATTATTCTGGCTATAACCGTACATAATAAAATTCGTAAAGCCTCATCAACTTTTCCGAACAATATTCCCGTAAGCACGGAGAACATCGCAAGGTCAATAATTGACGATGCAAGTGAGCTGAATAAGAATTTAAAAATAACTCCATATATTTTAAGCGAATCCTTAACAGGATTAAAATGAGTAGATGCATTTTCCTCTATATAAACTGTCTCAATAGGCACTTCGACAAAACCTATATTACTCTGTCTGAATTCAAGGAGCATATTGGTTTCATATTCAAATCTTTCCCCTTTAACTTCATCAAATAACTGAAGATACTGATACGGAATAGCTCTAAGACCTGTCTGTGTATCTGATATATTAAGTCCACATATAAACTTGAACACAAAGCTTGTCATATTGTTACCGAATCTGCTCTTAAAAGGTACATTATCCCCTTTAAAATTACGCACTCCCAATATAACTTTATCTTTGCACTCAATCATCTTTTCGCAGCAATTAAGAATGTCATTTGCTTTGTGCTGGTTATCACCGTCAACCGTCACAACTCCATCTATTTCAGGTCTGTTCTTTAAGCAGAATTCAAAAGCTGTCTTTAAGCCTCTTCCTTTTCCTTTATTAACCTCATGTGTCAATATTGTACATTCAGGATGCTTTGACACAAGTTCAAACGGTTCAAGATGACTCTCATCACTTCCGTCATTTACAATAATAATATCATCAAATCCGGTTCTAATTAACGATTCAACAACCTCTACAAGCTTTGAATCGGGATTAAGTGATGGAATAATAACAGATACTTTCATAATTCACCCTCCGTATAATGAGTTATATTAACTCTTCCTCGTTCGCAAATCACCCTTAATATTATAATAAATGTAAAAATAATGCAATAAATTATTCCTCATACACGAACACTGGCAAGCACTATTTCATAATATTGTATTGTAAATATTTTTCGGAGGATTAAATAATGAGCGATTTAGCAGCAACAAACTGTGGAGGATGCAATGACTTCTCTTGTAACAACTGTGGAGGTTCTTCATGCATCTGGATAATTATTCTTTTACTTCTTTGTGGAGGCAACGGTTCATGCGGAGCATTTGCAAATAACGGCTGCGGTGGCTGTGGCTGCAATAACTGGGAATGGATAATTATTCTCTTATTATGCTGTGGCAACAACGGAATTTTCGCAAACAACGGCTGTGGCTGCGGATGTGGCAACAATGGCTGCGGCGGATGCGGATGCTAATTTAAAAGTTCCCTGTTTATATCAGAACCGGTAAATACAGGATATAAAATGTAGATTGCGGTGTCCTCATAAACTAAACGAGACGATATATAAGTTCATGTAGTTTCAGGTGCTTTGAGCCCGCCGGTACTTAATGAATGCAAAGCACGAATTTAGTATCCGTTGCGAGACGAAAGCAGCGAAAGCGTGCCTGAACCACATAACTTATATATCGTCTTAACATAGAAAAAAGGAGCACCGCACTAATTTCTTAGTGCGACAGCCCCTTACATTTTATTTCTCTTTATTTCTCTTCCTCACATTCTGCATCCACTTCATATATCGTATTCTCTTCTTCAACAAATATCCTCTTTTCCATCTGATTTATCCCCATCATTTTTATTATACATTATTATATGATGCCACATGTAAAAGGTCAAAAAGCCTCAAATGTACGTCATATAAGCTTAACTGCTGCATATATTTAGTATGTAACCGGATTACGGGAGGAGCAGATAATCATGGAAAATGAAATGTCTTTAACCGAATTTGACAAATTAATTTTGCCCGCGCCTATACAAATGTTAAAGGCTGTAATTCCATTTATGGAATATGGCATGCAACGCCAGTTCTCCCTTCTGGTTCGCATGCAGGAGATGATGTCAACCGTGAATTTTTATAATGTCCCCAAAAACTGTGTATCTTTTAAGGCATGTGGCTGCAATCCCATAATAACTTGGAACACACCTTTAAATGATATTCTTTATAATGACGAAATTGTAAATGCTGTTTTAAACTGTTGCCCCGCCAGTTATAAAAACATTTTCATGAACTTTAAGAATTATGCACAGATGTCCGATTTATTCAATTTATATAATTCAATGAATATGTACGGAAATCAGGGTGACAGTCAAAATAATCAAAACAGCCAGGACAATAAAAGCAGTAAACCAACCGGCAGTACATCAGGAAATAATGCAGGAAATACATCCGGAAATCCTGCCGGTAACAACAGCTTTTTGCAGTCTTTTATGAATAATTCCCAGCAGAAAATGTATGATGAATACATAAAACAGCTGGATAAATTAGACTTTAATGAGAATCAGATGCATAAATAAGTTTTTACAATCATAGCATTTAACTAACAGCCTAATTTACCGGAGTTATTATGTCAGAACTTGATTTCCGCAAACAATTATTAATCAATGAATTTAAAACATTGTCAAAAGGCAAGAAGAATGACGAAATGCTGCCTCTTGTCCTTGCCATATGCAATAAAGCCAAACAGTCTGGTATTACCTTCACCAAAAAAGACTGCGAAATTTTATTTGATAATATTAAGCAGGATATGACCGAACAGCAAAAAATGATGATTTCCGAACTAATGCAGATGTTTTAATTCTCCGTACAGCTTTTAAAATAACTGTATGGCTTTAAAATAAAAGAATGGGACCGGCACTTTAACAATTAAAAACCGTTAAAGCGGCAGTCCCATTCTCTTATTTAATATTATATTAATCTTAATATTATTTTATATCGTTTTATTTACCAACTATGTTGATAATTCTTCCAGGAACGTAGATTTCCTTAACAATATTTGCAGGCACTTTATCACCAAGTGCTTCCTTGGCAAGCTTCATAGCTGTATCCTTGTCAGCATCTACAGGAATTGTTACCTTTGCTTTAACTTTTCCGTTAACCTGTACAGCCATTTCTACTTCATTGTCCTTCATAGCATCTTCGTCATATTCAGGCCACTTGTTGTTCTCAAATACGCTTTCCTTATGTCCTAATACTTCCCATAACTCTTCAGCTACGTGTGGAGCAAATGGTGCAATAAGTGTAACTATTGTATCCATAGTCTCTTTATCTATTCCACCCTGCTTCTTAGTAAGTTCAACGAGCTTGTTAGTATATTCCATAAATCCACTGATTACTGTATTAAGGCTGAAGCTTTCAAGTCTTGATGTAATATCATAAACCATCTTATGTCTTAACTTAACCATCTCATCTGTTGGCGCAATTGCTTTATCAGCATTTTCTTCAACAAGATTCCAGAATCTTGTTATGAAACGACGAACACCATCAATTCCGCGGTCATCCCACTCTGCATCAAGTTCAGGTGGTCCAACGAATAACTCATACATTCTTAATGAGTCACAACCATAGTCTCTTACAAGGTCATCAGGTGATACAACATTACCCATTGATTTACTCATCTTGATAGCTTTGTTACCATATTTTTCAACATCATCAGGTTTCTTGCAAAGCATACCCTGATTAAAGAGCTTCTTGAATGGTTCATCAAAATCAATAACTCCGATGTCATTAAGGAACTTTGTATAGAATCTTGAGTAAAGAAGATGAAGAACTGCATGTTCTACACCACCGATATACATATCTACAGGAAGATATTTATCAGCCTTTTCTCTGCTTACAAGCTCATCCTTGTTCTTGTTATCTACATATCTTAAGAAATACCATGAAGAACCTGCCCACTGTGGCATTGTATTAGTTTCTCTCTTAGCCGGCTTTCCACAGCATGGGCATGTTGTATTAACCCATTCTTCAATATCTGCAAGTGGTGATTCACCTGTTCCTGTTGGCTCATACTTCTCTACTTCAGGAAGGAGTAATGGAAGCTGGTCTTCCGGTACAGGTACACATCCGCAATCAGGACAATGTACAATAGGAATTGGCTCGCCCCAATATCTCTGACGAGAGAATACCCAGTCACGAAGCTTATAGTTTGTTGTCTTTCTACCAAAACCTTTTGCTTCTATCATAGCAGGAGCTTCCTTCTTAAGTACTGATGACTCCATGCCATTCCATTCACCTGAATTAATCATAACGCCTGAAGCTTCTGTATAAGCTTCCTGCATATCTTCTATTTCCTTGCCGTCCTTTGAAATAACCTGAATGATAGGTAAATCAAATTTCTTGGCAAATTCAAAATCTCTGTCATCATGTGCAGGAACACACATAATAGCTCCTGTACCATAATCTGCAAGTACATAATCAGAAAGCCAGATTGGAACCTTAGCTCCGTTAAGTGGATTTATTGCATAGCTTCCTGTGAATACACCTGTCTTTTCTTTGTCTGCCATTCTATCAATGTTAGAACGTGTAGATGCCTTGTAGATATAATCTTCAACAGCCTGTCTTGTCTCATCTGTTGCAAGTTCCTTAGCCATTGCATGCTCAGGTGCAAGAACCATAAATGTAGCACCATGTAATGTATCAGGTCTTGTTGTATATACAGTTATAGATTTATCAGAACCTTCTACCTTAAAGTCTACTTCTGCTCCGTATGAACGTCCTATCCAGTCTGTCTGCATCTTCTTAACCTTTTCAGGCCAGTCAAGCTTATCAAGGTCATCAAGAAGTCTGTCAGCATAAGCTGTAATCTTAAGCATCCACTGCTTTAAGTTCTTCTTTGTTACAACTGAATGACATCTCTCACACTTGCCGTCAACAACCTCTTCATTTGCAAGACCTGTCTTACAAGATGGGCACCAGTTGATTGGCATCTCTTTTTCATAAGCAAGACCTGCTTTAAACATTTTAACAAATATCCACTGAGTCCATTTATAGAATTCAGGATCTGTTGTGTTAACTTCCATATCCCAGTCATATACTGCTGCGATTTCCTGAATCTGTCTTTTAATATTGGCTACATTTGCCGCAGTCGAAATCTTAGGATGAACACCTGTCTTAATAGCATAGTTTTCTGCTGGAAGACCAAATGCATCCCATCCCATTGGATGAATAACATAATATCCGTGAAGCATCTTATATCTGCTCCATACATCACTGATTACATATCCTCTCCAATGTCCTACATGAAGTCCACTTCCTGATGGGTATGGAAACATATCCAGACAGTAATATTTTGGTTTTTTGCCATCATTGACATTTATTGGGTGTGCTTCCCAATTACCACGCCATTTCTTTTCAACGGCTTTATGGTTATAAGTTGTAGCCATATCTAATCCTCCTTGCCTTGTTTTGCGAAGCAAATATATCTTCTCAAACTTATAAGTACATATATAATAAACAACCGTATTTTACCTATATTTATATGCTATGTCAAGTTTTTGAAAAGACGTTTTGTATGATTGTATTTTTTTTAGTACAAAGCATTTTACCATTTTAGTACAATCCTTTAAATGTTAAAATATAGTAATATTTAAGATATGTTTATATGGAGGGAATTATGGACTTGGACTTTAACTTCCCTGCTAAGATTGGTTTTATCGGATTCGGTCTTATCGGGGGTTCTATAGCACGCGCACTTAAACAATCCGGTCATGAATATATAACCGTTGCAAGCAGCCGAAGTAAGGAGCCTCTTATTATGGCTCACAACGACGGTGTTCTTGATATTATATCCGATAATTTTGAAAAGGATTTTTCTGATTGTGACTTCATTTTTTTATGCACACCTGTTATTACAATCACCAAATACCTTAATACCCTTAAAGATATAGTCGGTCCTGACTGTATTATTACCGATGTGGGAAGCGTAAAGACTGTTATACATAAATCTGTTGCTGAGCTTGGACTTGAGAAGCATTTTATCGGCGGACATCCTATGACAGGTTCCGAATTATCAGGCTATGCCAACTCATCTGCCGGAATTATGCTTAATGCACGCTATGTTGTAACTCCTACAACAGCGACTACCAAAGAACAGCTGGACAGATTCATTTTCCTGATTTCTGATATGAAATCAAAGCCTATCGTAATGAATTATGAACTTCACGATAAGACAGTAGCTGCGATAAGCCATGTTCCTCATATAATAGCGGCAGCTTTAGCAAAGGTTGTTGAACAGGAGGATGATGACGAACATCATATGCATCAGCTTGCGGCAGGAGCTTTCCGAGATGTGACAAGAGTTGCTGCTTCCTCACCCGAAATGTGGGATCAGATTTGCGCAACCAATTCTGATGCTATCTGTACCATGCTTGATGAATACATAAATACTCTCCATGAGATAAAGGATAATATACAGAATAAAACTCCTGAATATATTAATGATTTGTTTGAACACACACGTTCATACAGAAATACTTTTGACTGGAAATAATATATACCGGATGGGAAATTTATGAATAAAAGAACTCAGAATAAAAAAGCTTTATCGACAATAAGAAAGATAAACAGGCGGAAACTACCAATTGTTTCCGCTTTTTTAACATTACTGATATTATGTGTTGTTTTATTTTCTAACAGAATTTACAACACATTTTTTAATCTCAACAACAAAACCGATTTTACCTCGGATGCTCCTGACGAATGTTCCTTAGCAGTAACATTTTTAGATGTGGGACAGGGAAATTGTGTTCTCATAGAATCGGGCGGGCATTACATGCTTATAGATGGCGGAACCAATGATAAATCTTCATTTGTTGTCAGCTATCTTAAGAATAAGGGTATAACTAAACTGGACTATGTAATCATATCTCATTATGATGCAGACCATTTAAGTGGAACCATTGGTGCAATGTATAATTTTGAGGTAGGAACTCTTCTGTCCCCTGACTACGAAACAGACACCAAGATTTACCGTTCCTACCTTACATGCATAGACAAGCAGAACATATCACCTGTTCACCCTTCTGTCGGAGATTATTTCACTCTTGGGAAATCTGAATTTGAAGTCGTATGCCCTGACAAATATACATTTGATAACGAAAACGATAATTCAATAGGTATAAGGATTCATGATGATTATCACAGTTTTCTAATACTTGGTGATGCCGCTAAAGAAAGTGAAAAGGCTATGATTTCAAGTGGCATGAATCTTTCAAGTGATGTCTATATGGTCAGTCATCACGGCAGCAAAAGTTCAACCTCGGCAGCCTTTCTTGATTATGTATCTCCAACTTATGCAGTTATAAGCGTAGGTGCAGGCAATTCATACGGCCATCCTTCGGATACCATTTTAAAAAGGCTTGAGTCAAGAAACATAGAAACCTTCAGAACCGATTTAAACGGTACAATTACTGCATACAGCACACCTGATAATATAAAATGGAGCCTTGAAAAGGCTCCATAAAATATCTTATACAATATCTGATTAAATATCTGATTCATGCATTACTTTTACCATCAGACTTTAAAACATCCACCACCAACAAATTCTCTTATTATTGAATCTATAGGTATATTTTCTATTCCGCATGGAAGGAAATAATCAAGGAATTTCAAAAGTCTCTTAGCTTCCTGATATTCAGGTTCATCTTCTTTTATTGAGAACAGTAATGGCTCTGCATATGGTTTTAAAGCACATAATTCATATGCAAGGGCTGAGTTAAACATAACATCTGCCTGCTCCTGGAATGGGAAAATATTCTTCTCTTCCCCGCGTCTTACCGAATCCCACATACCAAGTGTTCTTTTAGCTGATGCACCTCTTGTTCTGCTGTCTCTTACCAGTCTTCTTATAAGTCTTCCGTCTGTTGTCGATACACGGTTATGTTCGTCAATATTAAGCTGCGTAAGCGCACTTATATATATTTTGAACTTACTTTCAACCGGAAGTGAATATGACAGTTCATCGTTAAGGCAGTGTATTCCTTCTATAACAAGAATATCATCCTTTCCGAGCCGCAATTTATTGTCATGATACTCCTTACGTCCTGTTTTAAAATTAAATGTAGGCATGTCAACCTCTTCACCCTTCAAAAGTCTGTTCATGTTGTCATTAAAGAGTTCTATATCTATAGCATGTAAATCCTCAAAATTGTAATTGCCATTTTCATCTTTTGGAGTCTGCTCTCTTTCAACAAAATAATCATCCACTCCTATAGGATGTGGCTTATATCCATTAGCCATAAGCTGAATTGAAAGTCTGTGTGAAAATGTTGTCTTTCCTGAAGAAGAAGGTCCTGCAATCATGATAAACTTAACACCTTCTCTTTCCTGAATTTTCTTGACAAGCTCTACAATCTTTTGCTCCTGTAATGCTTCCTGTGCAAGCATAAGAGAACTCATATCACCTTTTGTAATATGCTCATTAAGAGCACCTACAGTTGATATATCAAGCATTTCAGCCCAGCGTGTGCTTTCCTTTAATACATTAAAAAGTTTCTTCTGTGGCATAAATTCAGGGACTTTCTGTGGTTCTTCTTTAGTTGGAAGCTGAAGCACAAATCCCTCATCATACATAAAAAGGTCAAATACGCCCAGTTTTCCTGTGGACGGTGCCATATAACCGTAGAAATAATCCTGATAATCCTCAAGTGAATACACATTTACATAAGAGCTTCTTCTGTAATTAAAGAGCTTGGTTTTGTCCTGCATTCCAAGTTTTCCAAATAATTTTACAGCCTCGGATGTGCTGATTGTGTTCTTTCTGATAGGAATGTCCTTTTTGACATCTTCAAGCATTATTTCTTTAATGCTTGCAATAAACTCTTCGGTTACATTTTTAACTGCACCCTTTAAATCACAGTACAAGCCTTTGCTTATTGAATATTCTACGCAGATTTCCCCATAATCTTCTTTGTCTTTTAATTTGTTAAATGCATTAAGCATTAATAAAACAACGCTTCTTTTATATGTTTCATTGCCAATGGATGTTTTGGTTGTTACAAATTCAACATTATCACCATCAATATTTTTTTCTGTTATTTCTGTAAGCTTTCCATTAACCTTAGCAAGCATAATTGCATCCGTACACTCCTGCTGTTTTTCACGCGCAAGCTCATACAATGTTTTTCCCATATACATTACCTCTTCTCTTAACATTTAATGAATCATTCAAAGCTGTTAAGCGCATATAATATACACTCTTTTTCTTTTTTTAATTCAATAAGCCTTGTTTTTCCTGATAAGCTCTCATTATTATGTCCGATTTTTTCAATCAGCAGGTCAGTCTTTTCCAATTCTTTTTCCAGAAACTCTTTCAGAACAATATCTTTCTTTTCAAGAAGAATTTTGCCATAAGTAAATTCGACATTACTTTTTACAGGGTCAAATCTACACTCTATTATGAAATAAAATTTGCCTTCTTCCTTAACCATAACCTCATTAGTTATTATAAATCCGTTACATAAAAGATATTTTCTAAAATCATCTATTTCAGACTGGGGAGATAGGATAAGCTGTGTTTCTGAATTAATCTTATCCTTTCCGTTATCAAGAATCTTTTTTATAAGTCTTCCACCCATACCGCATATAGTAATCGTGTCAGCCTCATTTCCTTCTAACTTATCAAGACCATCTGATAATCTTACTTCTATTTTTTCATTTAAGCCTGCCTCTTTTATATGCATTGCCGCTCTTTCAAGAGGTTTTTCCCTGACATCCATAGCTATGACTTTTGATGAAATACCAGCCGATATAAGATATATCGGAAGATATCCGTGATCTGTTCCTATATCAGCAACAACTCCATCCTTTTTTACTAAAGATGCAACTGCCATAAGCCTGTCCGAAAGAATATTTTTTTGTTTTGTATTCATAATTAATCAAGATAATCCTTTAATTTACGACTTCTACTAGGGTGTCTTAATTTTCTTAACGCCTTAGCTTCTATCTGTCTTATACGCTCTCTTGTTACATTGAATTCTTTACCAACTTCCTCAAGAGTTCTTGCTCGTCCATCATCCATACCAAAACGAAGTCTTAATACCTTCTGTTCTCTTTCTGTAAGTGTTCCAAGAACCTCAACAAGCTGTTCCTTTAAAAGTGTTGATGCTGCTGCTTCTGCCGGAACAGGTACATTATCATCCTGAATGAAATCTCCAAGATGGCTGTCTTCCTCTTCACCGATTGGTGTTTCAAGTGAAACCGGTTCCTGTGAAATTTTCTGAATTTCTCTTACTCTCTCAACAGGAATATCCATTGCCTCTGCTATTTCTTCCGGTGATGGTTCTCTTCCAAGCTCCTGAAGAAGCTGTCTTGATACTCTTACAAGTTTATTAATAGTTTCAACCATATGAACAGGAATACGGATTGTTCTTGCCTGGTCAGCTATTGCTCTTGTTATTGCCTGTCTTATCCACCATGTAGCATAAGTACTGAACTTGTATCCTTTTCTGTAGTCAAATTTTTCAACAGCTTTGATAAGTCCTAAGTTACCTTCCTGAATAAGATCCAAAAACTGCATTCCTCTTCCTACATATCTTTTTGCAATGCTGACAACAAGTCTTAAGTTAGCTTCTGCAAGTCTTTTCTTTGCTTCCTCATCGCCCTGTTCCATTCTTTTAGCATATTCTATCTCTTCCTCTGCACTAAGAAGCGGTACCTTACCAATTTCCTTAAGATACATTCTTACAGGATCTTCAAGTCCGATTCCATCAGGAACAGAAAGATCGATTTTCTCAATGTCAATGTCATCTTCATCATCAAGAATTATATCGTCTTCATCTGAATCATCTTCGTTCATCTTTACATCTACATTATTATTTTCAAGGAATTCAAATACCTTTTCCATCTTATCTGCTTCAAAATCAACGTCCTGGAAATAATTCATTATCTCTTTGTAATCAAGAACATTTTTCTTTTTCTTGGCTATTGCAAGAAGATTTTTACATTTCTCATCAAATTTGGCTGCCATTTCCTCTGCAAGCTTCTCTTCTGCATTTTCCTCTGTATTGTTTTCCTCTGAAGCTTTAGCAGATTTAGCTTTCTTAGGTGCCTTTTCTGCATCTGCTTTTACAGTCTTTTTAGTTGTTTTCTTTTCTTTAACTTCATTAGTATCCTTAATTTCTTCTACTAATTCCTCTTTTTTCTTTGCCATTTCTTTTCCTTTCATCCTGCTATTTGCTAGCTGTCCTTATATTGTCCTTATTTTAACAATTAATAAATATAGTAATTTATATAAATTTATATATCTATATTAATATTACCAAGCTTCATCTGACTCATTATCAATTCCTGCATTCTTCTTGCATCTGTTGTCCTTGATAATTCATCTTCAATACTGTTACGTTTAATCTTAATAACAGTATCATTAAGCGCCTTCTGCCTTTCCTGCCTGCTAAGTCCTTCATTAAGCTCTCTTGAAAAAATAGAAGCTACTTCGTTATGTTCCTCCTCCGTGCTATATGTGTTTATTATAGCCGCAGGGTTAACGCTGCCTTTATCGTATTGTTCGTAAAGCTTTACTGCAACATCTTTCATAAGAGGATCTATAAAATCCTGTGGTGAAATATATTGTTTCACCTTCTCAAAAATGTCAAGGTCGTCAGTCATCCATGTAAGGAGTATCTTTTCAGCCTGCCTTACTCCGTTTTCCTTTTTCTTTTTAGGTTTATTGTCTGCTGCCGGTCTTTCATTTCTTGCCATTATTCCTTCACGGCTTCCGTATTTTGCAACAAGCTCCCTGAGTCCTTCCTGCGGTATGGAAAATCTTGCACTTACTGCACGTAAATAATTCTCCCTTTCCAGCTTCTCTGAGAAATTAATAAGCTTTGCGGCAACTTCTCTTTCAAAGCTTGTTGAACCTTCCGGGTCTTTTCTGTCATATTTTTTCTCAATTGTGCTTATTTCATACATAAAGCTGTTCTCAGCATTATCAAGTCTTTCCTGAAATGCTTCCTGTCCGAGAGCTTTAATAAACTCATCCGGGTCTTTATATGGCCTCATATTAACAACCTTTGTTGTTATCCCTGCCTCCTTAAGCAATGGAATTGCCCTTAGTGCAGCCTTAACTCCTGCCTCATCACTATCATAGGTAACCAATGCAGTATCCGCATATCTTTTCATAAGGCGGGCATGTCCAGGTGTCAATGCCGTTCCTAATGATGCCACTGCCTGTGAAAATCCTGCCTGGTGCATTGATATCACATCCATATAGCCTTCACATATAATAAGATTGTTCTTTCTTGATGTCCTTGCAATATTAAGTCCATAAAGATTTCTGCTCTTATCAAACAGCTTTGTTTCCGGTGAGTTAAGATATTTAGGCTTGGCATCTCCCATAACTCGTCCACCAAAACCGATAACTTTATTATTGATGTCCATTATAGGATATATAACTCTGTTCCAGAATTTCTCTCTTACACCTCTTTCATATGTAAAAAGTCCTGATTCCTTTAATATTTCATCATCATAACCTTTTTCTTTAAGAAGCTTATATAACTCTCCTGTTGTCTGTGGTGCAAAACCTAGTCCGAATCTGTTAATTGTCTCGTCGGACAACTGTCTTTTTTTCAGATATTCAAGTCCTGCCCGCCCTTTTTCACCTTTCAGCTGATGATAATAATAAGTCGCTGCTATCTTGTTGATTTCAAGCAGTCTTGTCTTTATGTCTCTTTCTTTCTTTTCTTTATCTGAATAAGATTCTTCCGGAAGTGTCATTCCTGCCCTGTCAGCCAAAAATCTTACCGCCTCAAGGAATGTATAATTCTCATATTCCATTATGAATGTTATAACATTTCCTCCTGCTCCACAGCCGAAACAATGATACAGCTGTTTCTGCCCTGACACAGAAAATGACGGTGATTTTTCATTATGAAACGGACAAAGTCCGACATATGAGCTTCCGTTCTTTTTTAACTTTATATAACCTGAAATAATGTCAACAATATCACTTCTTGACACTACTTCATCTATAACTTCGCTTGAATACATTTATTCAACCTTTCCATGACTTTGGTACATATATTTCTTCAAATTTGGCAATTGAATACTGATCACTCATTCCTGCTATGTAATCACACACAACCTTTTCAGGCGGTTCATTAAATTCATTAATAAATCTCTTATAATTATCAGGAAGTTCGTTAATATTTTCTGTATAATAATTGTACAGCTCCGTTATAAGCTTATACGCCTTTGCCTCTTCACTCTTAGCTGTCGGATTCTTATACAGACTCTCAAACATAAACTGCCTCAGCTCTGTCATTGCCATATGTATAGTATCAGACATCACAATGTCATTTTTACCCATACTGTTAATTATTATGTCATTAATCAAAGTATTCAGCCTTGCTTTGGTTGAGTTTCCTAAAACATCAGTATACTTGGAAGGTATATCATCTTCACTGAATATCTTTGCCCTTATGGCATCATCTATATCATGGTTAATATATGCTATCTTATCTGAAAGGCGCACTACTTTTCCTTCCATAGTCGATGGGTGGCCTGTTGTTCTGTGGTTTACAATTCCATCCCTTACTTCCCATGTAAGATTAAGTCCCTGTCCGTCTTTTTCCAGAAATTCTACAACTCTTATGCTCTGCTTATAATGGCTGAATCCATATGGACAAATTTTATCCAGCGTTCTTTCTCCTGCATGTCCAAAAGGAGTATGTCCTAAATCATGTCCTAACGCTATTGCTTCAGTCAAATCCTCATTAAGCCTTAAAGCCCTTGCAATACTTCTTGCTATCTGCGATACCTCAAGAGTATGCGTAAGTCTTGTTCTGTAATGGTCTCCTTCAGGTGCAAGAAAAACCTGTGTTTTGTGTTTAAGTCTTCTGAAAGATTTACAATGAATTATTCTGTCCCTGTCTCTTTGATAAATAGTCCTCATAGGACACTCAGGCTCAAATCTGTCTCTTCCTTTAGACATATCACTAAAACTTGCATATGGATTAAGATATTCGTGTTCGTGCTTTTCCTGTTCTTCTCTAATATTCATTAATTAACCTCATATTATAGCCGTTTTATGGGTTACATTTTAGTATTCTCTATAAAATCCAACTTTCCTTTTTTTATTTTTATAAATCTGCTAAGAATCAATATATTTTCTATATAAACTCTTAACAGATTTATAAATCAAGCTTCCTATGGACTGAAAAATCCTCCAAGTGCCCCACTTATAACGCATACAAGCAAGGCTCTTACAGCACTGGTAACATTTATATCAACGCCTTTATTCATGCACATGGAAATTATAAATAAAATAATGTAATACAATATACCGTATATGATTCCCCACAGCAATCTTCTGTTCATTTCCTTTTTTGCCAGAAATAATCCTCCGATAAAACACGAAACTGCATATGTAATTGTTATTCCAACTGTAACAACTGTTTCCGACACAGCAAATTTGTATAATATAAACGAAAGTAAGAAAAGCATAACAATAGTTATAACATATCCTATGATAAGCATTTTTAATGTCGTTATTGCTTTTTGTGCCATATTCCCTCCATAAATTAATTCTAAATAATAATATGTCACAAGGACTTGCAATATACATTAAACTCCTTAATATTCATAATATATATTCATTTTCAATATCTTGACACTCAATATATCCTTTAGTAAAATAAAAATAATTTATATTAGAGATGAGCAAAATGCATTGATTTCGATATAGGATTTGGCGGTTAGTTTCTGTAAACTGAAAAAATGAG
>ERZ1106969.863-NODE-863-length-26343-cov-7.258939_pt1 | contig 26343 bp, 21 predicted proteins | sample MGYA00403685_ERZ1106969 | MGnify/ENA primary metagenome ERZ1106969 (study PRJEB35170, sample SAMEA104062416) | human gut metagenome | biome: human gut; feature: human-associated habitat; material: faeces | place: Denmark | collected 2012-05-18 ... | reverse complement strand
ATTGCTCAGTGCTCGCATTAATTTGTGGGGAACCCTCAGCCCACGGGGAGAGGGGGCAAACACTAAAAACGGCAACCTGGGTTGCCGTTTTGCTGTTTATCAGGCGCTTTGTTTCAGCCAGTTCAACACCACGTCGTGGTGGTTGCTGGTTTTGAAATCATCAAACACGTGCTCAACTTTACCGTCAGCGTCAATCAGGAAGCTGATGCGGTGAATACCGTCGTACGTTTTGCCCATAAAGGACTTCTCACCCCAGACGCCAAACTGCTCGCAAACCTGGTGGTCTTCATCGGAAAGCAGCGTGAAGTTCAGCAGCTCTTTTTCCGCAAAACGTGACAGCTTCTCTGGTTTATCGGTGCTGATGCCCAGCACTTCCACACCGACCTTTTTCAACTCATCCATGTTGTCGCGTAAACCGCAGGCCTGTACGGTACAGCCCGGGGTCATGGCTTTCGGGTAGAAATAGACCAGAACACGCTGTCCCTGGAAGTCGGTCAAATTTACTTGCTCGCCGTCTTGATCCGGTAAGCTAAATTTCGGTGCGATATCACCGGCTTTCAGTGGGTTCATTACTCAACTCCATCCTGTTCGTGCTGCGAATAATCGACGACGCTTATACTGCCTTGCGCGTGTAATTCTGTACAGAGGGCTTTGAACGCTTGCTCGATATTTGACGCATCCTGCGAGGCAGGGCTGTGGGCGGTAATTTGAATAAACAGCGTCGGGATGGCGTTTTCATCGCCAGGCTGCGTGCGGGAAACCAGTTCGGCAATGTTCATCTGATGGCTGTCAAACAGCGCCGTAAAACGTTCAATCAGATGAGGTGAATCAGGCACTTCAACCTGTACCCAGACTGTGGCAGGCAGAGCCGGACGCGGGCGCGCGGTGGTGCGCTTCATCACAATCAGTAAATCCAGCTCTGCGCCTTTCAGCGGCAGGGTAGATTCGATGAGGGTAATGGCATTCCATGTTCCGGAAAGCAGCATGATGAACGTGAACTCTTCGCCAAGCATAGCCAGCCGGCTGTCTTCGATATTGCAGCCGCAGCTGCTCACGTGGCGAGTGATGGTATTCACGATACCCGGCCTGTCAGCACCCAGCGCAGTGATAACCAGGTAATGTTGTGATGAGGTTGTCAAACCTGTTCTTCCTTTGCGTGGTTAAGTCTTCCTAAGGAAAGCATAAAAAAAACATGCATACAACCGCCTGAGAGCCTCAGGTCGCTTGCTTTTATTACAGTTCCAAACGTAACATTGAGGCTCTTGTTCGCACAGAGGATGGCTCATGTTCACGGGAAGTATTGTCGCGCTTGTTACACCGATGGATGAAAAAGGTAATGTCTGCCGGTCAAGCATGAAGAAGCTCATTGATTACCATGTCGCCAATGGAACCTCGGCGATCGTTTCGGTAGGGACTACCGGTGAATCCGCTACGCTGAGCCACGAAGAGCACGGCGACGTTGTGATGCTGACCCTGGAACTGGCGGACGGGCGTATTCCGGTCATCGCGGGTACGGGCGCAAACGCAACGGCAGAGGCCATTAGCCTGACTCAGCGTTTTAACGACAGCGGCATTGTTGGCTGTCTGACGGTGACCCCTTACTACAACCGCCCAACCCAGGAAGGTTTGTTCCAGCATTTCAAAGCCATCGCTGAGCATACTGACCTGCCGCAAATTCTGTATAATGTGCCGTCCCGTACTGGCTGCGATATGCTGCCGGAAACCGTTGGTCGTCTGGCGAAAGTTAAAAATATTATCGCTATTAAAGAGGCCACGGGGAACTTAAGTCGCGTTCACCAGATCAAAGAGCTGGTTTCGGACGACTTTATTCTGCTCAGCGGTGATGACGCGACCGGACTGGATTTTATGCAGCTCGGTGGTCATGGCGTGATTTCTGTAACGTCTAACGTTGCGGCACGTGATATGGCTGAAATGTGCAAACTGGCGGCAGCTGGGCAATTTGCCGAGGCGCGGGTGATTAACCAGCGTCTGATGCCGTTACACAACAAACTATTTGTCGAACCCAATCCTATTCCCGTGAAATGGGCGTGTAAGGAATTGGGACTTGTGGCGACCGATACGCTACGTCTGCCGATGACGCCAATCACGGACAATGCTCGTGAAATCGTCAAAGCGGCACTTAAGCATGCCGGTTTGCTGTAAAGTTTAGGGAGATTTGATGGCTTACTCAGTACAAAAGTCGCGCCTGGCCAAGGTTGCGGGTGTTTCGCTTGTTATGTTGCTCGCGGCCTGTAGCTCTGACTCGCGCTATAAGCGCCAGGTGAGCGGTGATGAATCCTATCTGGAGGCCGCACCGCTTGCTGAGCTTCATGCTCCAGCTGGGATGATTTTGCCGGTTATGTCGGGCGACTATAATATCCCGGTAACTAACGGCAGTGGTGCCGTGGGTAAAGCGCTGGATATTCGTCCACCGGCTCAGCCGTTAGCGTTAGTCACTGGCGCTCGCACGCAAATCGCAGGCGATACCTCAACGTTGCTGGTGGAAAATGGTCGTGGCAACACGCTGTGGCCGCAGGTCGTGAGCGTCATTCAGTCTAAAAACTACACGATCACCAAACGTGATGATGCCAGCCAGACGCTGACCACCGACTGGGTTGACTGGAACCGTCTGGATGAAGACGAGCAGTACCGTGGACGTTATCAAATCTCGGTTAAACCGCAGGGCTATCAGCAAGCGGTAACGGTGAAACTGATTAACCTCGAGCAGGCGGGTAAACCCGTAGCCGATGCGGCATCAATGCAGCGTTACAGCGCTGAGATGATGAACGTTATCTCTGCTGGTCTGGATAAGAACGCCACCGACGCCGCGAATGCCGCGCAGAACCGCTCTGCAGCCACCATGGATGTTCAGAGCGCAGCCGATGACACCGGTTTACCAATGCTGGTGGTACGCGGGCCGTTCAACGTGGTGTGGCAGCGTTTGCCAGCAGCGCTTGAGAAAGTGGGGATGAAGGTAACCGACAGCACCCGTTCTCAGGGTAGCATCGCGGTGACCTACAAACCTCTGTCTGATAGCAGCTGGCAGGAGCTGGGCGCAAGTGACCCAGGTCTGGTATCCGGCGACTATAAACTGCAGGTTGGTGATTTAGACAACCGCAGTAGCTTGCAGTTTATCGATCCGAAGGGGCATACCCTGACGCAAAACCAGAACGACGCGCTGGTCGCTGTCTTCCAGGCAGCGTTCAGTAAGTAAAAATAAAGGGCTGGATAACTCCAGCCCTTTTTTTCTGATATGATACGCAAACGTGTGCGTCGGCAGAAAAACGCAATATTTATCGTTAATTCACACCCAGGAGTAATAAAGATGCAAAAGCAAGCTGAGTTGTATCGTGGTAAAGCGAAGACCGTATACAGCACGGAAAACCCGGACCTGTTGGTGCTCGAATTCCGCAATGATACGTCAGCAGGGGATGGCGCGCGCATTGAACAGTTTGACCGTAAAGGCATGGTGAACAACAAATTCAACCATTTCATTATGACTAAACTGCAAGAAGCGGGTATTCCTACCCAGATGGAGCGACTGCTTTCTGATACCGAATGTCTGGTGAAAAAGCTGGATATGGTACCGGTTGAATGTGTGGTACGTAACCGCGCAGCAGGCTCTCTGGTTAAGCGTTTAGGCGTTGAGGAAGGTATTGAACTGAATCCGCCGCTGTTTGATCTGTTCCTGAAAAACGATGCTATGCACGATCCAATGATTAACGATTCCTATTGCGAAACTTTTGGTTGGGTGAGCAAAGAGAATCTGGCACGTATGAAAGAGCTGACCTACAAAGCTAACGACGTGCTGAAAAAGATGTTTGATGATGCTGGTCTGATTCTGGTCGACTTCAAACTTGAGTTTGGTTTGTATAAAGGTGAAGTAGTCCTGGGTGATGAATTCTCACCGGACGGTAGCCGCCTGTGGGACAAAGAAACGCTGGATAAAATGGACAAAGATCGCTTCCGCCAGAGTCTGGGCGGCCTGATCGAAGCCTATGAAGCCGTCGCGCATCGCCTGGGTGTGAAGTTAGACTAATCTTCCCCTGAGCCGGCGATCGCTCTCCGGCTCATTAACCCCACCTGATTTGATTACTATTTCTTATGGTAATCCTGTTCCGAACCGCCTACGATCATCATCATAATGAATAAAAAGTTGAGGTGATTATGCGCTGGCAAGGGCGTCGTGAAAGTGACAACGTGGAAGACAGACGAAACAGCTCTGGCGGCGGCCCCTCTATGGGTGGGCCTGGTTTTCGTCTGCCCAGTGGTAAAGGCGGTATCATCCTGCTGATTGTGGTGCTGGTGGCGGGTTATTATGGCGTGGATCTTACCGGATTAATGACCGGCCAGCCGGTCTCCCAACAACAATCATCACGCTCCATCAACCCAAACGATGATGAAGCGGCAAAATTTACCTCGGTGATTCTGGCTACAACAGAAGATACCTGGGGACAGCAGTTTGAAAAAATGGGCCGCACCTATCAACAGCCAAAGCTGGTCATGTACCGGGGCGCGACGCGCACCGGCTGCGGCGCGGGCCAGTCCGTGATGGGGCCGTTTTATTGTCCGGCAGATGGTACGGTATATATCGACCTTTCATTCTATGATGACATGAAAAACAAGCTGGGCGCTGATGGTGATTTTGCGCAGGGCTATGTTATCGCCCATGAAGTGGGTCACCACGTGCAGAAACTGCTGGGTATTGAACCGAAGGTTCGCCAGATGCAGCAGAACGCCTCACAAGCTGAGGTGAACCGTCTTTCCGTTCGTATGGAACTGCAGGCGGACTGCTTTGCCGGTGTCTGGGGCCACAGCATGCAGCAGCAAGGCGTGCTGGAGTCTGGTGACCTGGAAGAGGCACTAAACGCCGCACAGGCCATTGGTGACGATCGTCTGCAACAGCAGGGGCAAGGACGCGTCGTACCGGACAGCTTTACTCACGGAACCTCTGAACAGCGTTTTACCTGGTTCAAACGCGGTTTTGATAGCGGCGATCCGGGACAATGTAATACTTTTGGTAAAGGTATTTAAGATACAGAGGCAGGGATGTCCGATAACACGGCGCTGAGGGCGTTAACCGAACAGATGGCTCGTGAGGGGATCCGTCGCTTGCTGATTATCAGCGGCGAGGAGAACTGGTGTCAGGGGCAGGCGTTAGCGCTACGCGACATATTACCCGGCGACTGGTTGTGGGTAGGGGCGAATGCCCCGGCTGAACCGAACTGTACGCCACAGGCGCTGCAAACGTTACTGGGGCGCGAGTTTCGTCATGCAGTCTTCGACGCCGGGCAGGGATTTGACGCTGCGGCGTTTGCCGCCTTAAGCGGTACACTGCTTGCCGGCAGTTGGCTGGTTTTGCTGACCCCACCCTGGCATTCCTGGCACACGCATCCGGACGTGGATTCACTACGCTGGAGCGATTGTGCTGAGCCCATTCCCACACCGCACTTTGTTGAGCACGTCAAACGGGTGATTTCCCTCGATAGACAGGCTCTGCACTGGCAGCAGCATCAGCCGGTTTCCTGTCCGCACTTTCCTGCTCGCGCAGCCTGGCTTGCGGCAACTGGCGAACCCCAACCAGAACAGGCGATGATATTAAATCATTTGCTGGCTATGCCTCCCGGTGTGGTTGCGGTGACGGCCGCACGGGGTCGGGGCAAATCCGCTCTGGCAGGGCAACTCATAGCGCGGATTAACGGCACTGCGATTGTGACCGCACCTGCCAAAGCTGCAACGGATGTGCTGGCACAATTTGCCGCAGAGCGTTACCGCTTTATGGCGCCGGATGCACTATTAAGCAGTTCTGAAACCGCAGACTGGCTGATTGTGGATGAAGCCGCCGCGATCCCCGCGCCGCTGCTACACCAACTGGTGGCGCGTTTTCCTCGTACGCTGTTAACCACTACAGTACAAGGCTACGAGGGAACGGGTAGAGGCTTCTTGCTGAAATTCTGCGCCCGCTTCCCTAATCTTCGACGCTATGAGTTGCAACAACCCGTGCGCTGGGCGCAGGGATGTCCGCTGGAGCAAATTGTCAGCGATGCGCTGGTGTTTGATGATGAAACGTTCACGCATGCCCCATTGGGGGAGCTTCACTTCTCGGCATTTGAGCAACAGTCCTGGGGTGCTGGCCCGGCGCTGCCGTTAGCGGTATACCAGTTGCTCTCCGGAGCGCATTATCGCACCTCGCCATTAGACCTGCGGCGAATGATGGACGCGCCTGGTCAGCATTTTCTTCAGGCATCAACCGCTGACTCAGTGGCGGGTGCTGTCTGGCTGGTCGATGAAGGGGGACTATCCGCAGAATTAAGCCAGGCCGTCTGGGCCGGATATCGTCGACCGAGGGGGAATTTGGTTGCGCAGTCGCTGGCGGCGCACGGTGGTGACCCGTTGGCGGCGACGCTCGTCGGGAGACGAGTCAGTCGAATTGCGGTTCATCCTGCGCGCCAAAGAGAAGGTATTGGGCAACAGCTGATTGTGCTGGCCCACCACTATTCCACATCGTGTGACTATCTGTCGGTCAGTTTTGGGTATACGGCTGAACTATGGCGTTTCTGGCAGCGCTGCGGTTTTGTGCTGGTGAGAGTGGGAAATCACCGGGAAGCCAGCAGCGGCTGTTATACCGCCATGGCGTTGCTGCCGATCAGCGAAGCGGGAAAGCGCCTTGCCGAGCGGGAGCACCAGCATTTGCGGCGTGACGCGGAAATCCTTGCGCGATGGAACGATGAGAGCATTCCGCTGGTCCCGCTGAAAGAGACTACGCTTAATGAGGATGACTGGGCTGAGCTGGCTGGGTTTGCCTTCGCGCATCGGCCATTATTGACGTCACTAGGCTGTCTGAGTCGTCTGCTTGAGCACAGTGAATTACCTCTTCCGGCATTGCGTGGACGTATACAGGCTAAACGCAGCGACGCCGAATTGTGCCAACAGCTGAAGATCTCAGGTCGTAAAGCGCTGCTGGTCGTTCAGCGCGCCGAAGTGGCACAAGCGTTAAATCAGCTGGATGCTGAACGTGAACAGCGGCTACATAATCGCATTATGCAATGGCAATTTTTTCACTAACATCTTCAATTTCCTGGCATGGTCATTGCGGTTAAGCGGCGTAGAATGATTCTCATCAGTTAAGGAGATCGCCATGAAACATGACCATTTTGTTGTTCAAAGTCCCGATAAACCCGCTCAACAGCTACTGCTGCTGTTTCATGGCGTCGGCGATAACCCGGTTGCCATGGGGGAAATTGGCTCCTGGTTTGCGCCGCTGTTTCCGGATGCGTTAATCGTCAGCATTGGCGGGGCAGAGCCTTACGGTACGACTTCCGGACGTCAGTGGTTTTCGGTACAGGGCGTAACGGAAGAGAACCGCCAGGCGCGTATCGACGCGATTATGCCGGTGTTTATCGAAACCGTGCGCTACTGGCAGAAACAAAGCGGCGTTTCACCGCAGGCCACTGCGCTGATTGGTTTTTCTCAGGGTTCGATTATGTCGCTTGAGAGCATCAAAGCCGAGCCGGGGCTGGCGTCGCGGGTCATTGCCTTCAATGGTCGCTATGCCACCTTACCGGAGGTTGCAACTACCGCAACGACGGTGCATTTGATTCACGGTGGTGAAGACCGGGTGATAGAGCTCTCCCATGCCGTTGCCGCGCAGGAGGCATTAATTGCTGCGGGTGGGGATGTGACGCTGGATATCGTCGAAAACCTGGGGCACGCCATTGATGAACGCAGCATGCAGTTTGCGCTCGATCATCTGCGTTTTACCGTACCGAAGCACTATTTTGATGAAGCGCTGAGCGGTGGTAAGCCTCACGATGATGATGTGATTGAGATGATCTGATTGATAACCGTAGGCCGGATAAAACGCGAAGCGTTGCCATCCGGCACTTAACGCCCGGTGGCGCTAACGCTTACCGGGCCTACGTGACTTATCGGCCTGGAAATTATTTCTTCGGTTGATCCTTGTTCGGCCAATCGTCGTCGTCATCCCATTTATCGTTAAAGTCACGATGCGGGGGAAGCTCCGGTTTGTTGGCCAGATATTTCTTTGGATCGACGCGCTTGAGATCTTTGATAACGTTAAGCAGCACGCCTACCAGAAACACCAACACCAGAATCCACCAATATTTTGCTAGCCAGTCCATGTATTTTCCCTCTTGCAGGAACACTCATCAGGCGACGAGTTGCTCCATGATACGTTGATACATACGGGCAAGCAGCTGCAGGTCGGCGGCATTAACACATTCATTTATTTTATGAATAGTGGCGTTGACCGGCCCAAGTTCGACTACCTGTGCCCCCATGCGGGCAATAAAGCGCCCGTCGGACGTCCCGCCTGTAGTCAGTAACTGCGGTTTAATTTCATTATAGTGCTCAATGGCGTTCACTACTGCATCCACCAGTTTACCGCGTTCAGTCAGGAACGGCTGACCGGAAAGCCACCAGTCGACGGTATAGCGCAACTGATGTTTCTCCAGCAGCGCGTGAACCCGTGCTTTAATCATCTCATCGGTCAGCTCAGTGCTGAAACGGAAGTTGAACTGGATAAACAGTTCTCCGGGGATAACGTTGTTGCTGCCGGTACCTGCCTGAATATTGGCAATCTGCATGCTGGTCGCCGGGAAAAACTCGTTACCCTGGTCCCACTCAATCGCCACCAGTTCGTTGAGCATTGGCGCCGCGCGGTGTACCGGGTTATCGGCCAGATGCGGATAGGCTACGTGCCCCTGCACGCCATGAATGGTCAGGTTGCAGGTCAGTGAACCACGACGTCCATTCTTGACTACGTCGCCAACGATTTCCGTGCTGGACGGCTCGCCAACCAGACAATAATCCAGTCGCTCATTACGCGCCATCAGTGCTTCAACCACCTTTACGGTGCCGTTTTTGGCGCTGGCTTCTTCGTCGGACGTTATCAAAAATGCCAGACGACCCTGATGGTTTGGATGCTGGGCGACAAAACGCTCTGCGGCCACGACCATCGCTGCCAGTGAGCCTTTCATATCGGCAGCGCCACGCCCGAACAGCATGCCATCGCGAATGGTCGGTTCGAACGGTGGATTGATCCAACGATCGACATCGCCGGCGGGCACTACGTCGGTGTGACCGGCAAATGCCAGGGTCTCACCTTTACCGCGCCATGCCCAAAAATTCTGTGTGTCACCAAAATCCATACGCTCAACGGTAAAACCTACCGCGCGCAGGCGTTCAATCATTAACGCCTGGCACCCGGCATCATCCGGGCTCAGGGAAGGACGGCGAATAAGCTGCTGTGTCAGCTCAATAACCGGGCACGACATAGACTACACCTCATTAAAAAACAGAGTATAACTGGATTCACTGAAACCAAGCAGCATAGGCTTACCCGGCGCGCAGAGCAATGGGCGTTTGATAATTGCTGGCATTTCAATCATCAATGCGGCGGCGGAAGCCGCATCGGTGATTTGACTGCGCGTGGATTCATCGAGTTTACGCCAGGTGGTTCCACGTGTATTGAGCAGCGCTTCCCAACCTAATTCTCTGATAAAGGACTGTAATAGCGTATTGTCAAGACCGTCGACGCGATAATCATGAAAGCGATAGTCAATACCTTGAGCTTCCAACCAGCGTCTGGCTTTTTTAATCGTGTCGCAATTCTTAATGCCGTAGAGGGTGATCATTTGAATCCTTATTAACTAATTTTGAATATCTATTCTTATGCTGATGAATGCAGATAATACATATTGTCATTCAGACGTTATAGAAAAATATAACATTGTTGGGCAATGGTTAATAATAATTCCTGAAAGTTCCAATAATCTGTGCTGAGACACAATTCAGAATTTATCTGTTTGCATCAGCCTGTTTTTCCATCAGAATTGGCAAAGTAGTAGATAGCGTATGAATATTTCAAAATATTGCAGTAAGTCACATAAAATTTATGAGTATGGCGCATAGTGATCACATAAACCCCAAACACGGGAGGATGTAATCACAACCATCGGTTAAATGTTCTTCTTTTGATGATGATGATTTTGTAGAATGCTCATAATAATAAGAGAGGTTGTTATGATTGAACGTGAACTGGGGAACTGGAAAGACTTTATCGAAGTGATGCTTCGTAAATAATTTTCTGGAAGAAATTCATATCCTGTAAAGGATAAAAAAAGGCGACTCAACGTAAGTCGCCTTTTTTGTGCCCGATTATTCCGGGCGCGGTTTCAACGGGAAGCGTCTGCGCACCAGCACAAAGAACAGGGGCACGAAGTAAATCGCCAGGATAGTGGCTGAAATCATTCCACCCATTACGCCTGTCCCCACCGCATGTTGACCGCCGGAGCCCGCGCCGCTGCTGATGGTCATCGGCAGCACTCCGAAGATAAACGCCAGCGAGGTCATCAGAATCGGACGCAAGCGCTGGCGACAGGCGTGGAGCGTGGCATCGAGCAGATCGTGTCCTTTCTCGTTCATCTCATTGGCGAATTCAACAATCAAGATTGCGTTCTTCGCCGATAGCCCGATAACGGTAAGTAACCCGACCTGGAAGTACACGTCGTTTTCCAGACCGCGCATCCAGGTCGCCAGCAGAGCACCAATGACCCCCAGCGGCACAACCAGCATGACAGAGAAGGGAACTGACCAGCTTTCATACAGGGCCGCCAGACACAGGAATACCACCAGCAGAGAAATGGCGTACAGGGCGGGGGCCTGAGAACCCGACAGCCGTTCCTGATAAGACATCGCAGTCCATTCGAGGCCAAATCCGGTCGGCAACTGGCGCACCAGCGATTCCATTATGTCCATCGCTGTACCGGTACTGACGCCGGGCGCGGCTTCTCCGACAATCTCGACCGCGGAGTAGCCGTTGTAGCGTTCCAGACGTGGTGAACCGGTTTCCCAGCGCGACGAGGCAAAGGCCGAGAAAGGCACCATGCCACCGTTGTTATTACGGACGTACCACAAATTGATGTCGTCAGGGAGCATGCGATATTTTGCTGCCGCCTGTACGTAAACCTTCTTCACGCGACCGCGGTCCATAAAGTCATTGACGTAGCTGGAACCCCAGGCCGTTTGCAATGTATCGTTGATGTCGTCGATGGAAACGCCCAGTGCCTGGGCTTTGCGCTGATCGATATCAATTTGCAACTGCGGGCTGTCGTCCAGACCGTTATGACGAACGCGGGTCAGGGAAGAATCCTTCCCGGCCAGCTCAATCAGCTTGTCGCGCGCGGCCATTAACGCGTCATGCCCCGCACCAGCGTGATCCTGCAGCTCCATATCGAAACCGGCAGAGCTTCCGAGGCCACTGATAGCCGGAGGGCTACTGGCGAAGACGCGGGCTTCTTTAATCTTATTAAAAGCTTTGGTCGCACGTTCAATGATGGCGAAAGAGGTTCCGGTGGTGGTGTCGCGCTCATCCCAGTCTTTTAAACGGACAAACATACGCGCCACGTTTTGACCGTTCCCGCCAGGGCCTGAACCGACCGTGGAAAAGACCGACATAATGTTGTCTTTCTCATGGGTGAAGTAATACTTCTCTACTTCCTCAACCACTTTCAATGTTTGCTGCTGTGTGGAGCCGCTAGGCAGCTGTACCGAGGTGGTAAACATGCCGCGGTCTTCCAGCGGCAGGAAGGAGGTTGGCAGGCGCAGGAACAGGAAAACCATTCCGCCGAGCAGCAGGCCGTAGATCAGTATCCAGCGCAGGCTGCGGTGCAGGATCCTGGCAACGCCTTTTTCGTAGCGCTCGGCGTTGCGATTAAACATTCGGTTAAACCAGCCGAAGAAACCGGTTTGTCCGTGATGCTCGCCCTTATGCAGCGGTTTGAGCAGGGTGGCGCACAGAGCAGGAGTGAGGATCATCGCCACCAGAACAGACAGCACCATTGCGGAGACGATAGTAATCGAGAACTGGCGGTAAATAGCCCCGGTAGTGCCGCCGAAGAAGGCCATCGGGATAAACACCGCCGACAGCACCATGGCAATACCAACCAGCGCGCCCTGGATTTGCCCCATCGATTTCCGCGTCGCTTCCCGCGGTGTGAGCCCTTCCTCACTCATAATACGCTCGACGTTTTCCACTACCACAATGGCGTCATCGACCAGCAGGCCGATCGCCAGCACCATCGCAAACATCGTCAAGGTGTTAACGCTATAGCCAAAGGCGTAAAGCACGGAGAAGGTCCCCATCAGGACGACGGGAACGGCGATGGTGGGAATCAGCGTGGCGCGGAAGTTTTGCAGGAACAGGTACATCACGAGGAATACCAGCGCTATCGCTTCCAGCAGGGTTTTTACCACGTCGATGATTGAGGCTTTGACAAAGGAGGTGGTTTCATATGCCACCTTATATTCCAGCCCATGTGGAAAATACTGTGACAGTTCGTCAAGGCGGTTGAGCACCAGCTCTGCCGTTGCCATTTCATTGGCGCCGGAGGCCAGTTTCACGCCCAGACCGGAAGCCGGGTTGCCGTTAAACCGGCTGAGGTAGTCGTACTTCTCGGCCCCCATTTCGACCGTTGCCACATCGCCCAGTTTAACTTCTGAGCCATCCTGGTTGACGCGTAGAGTAATGGCGCGGAATTCATCCGGAGTCTGCAGTAGCGACTGGGCGTTGATCGTCGCGTTCAGCGCCTGCTTGTCCACCGAAGGCGTACCGCCAAGTTGTCCGACCGCAATCTGCGCATTCTGTGACTCGATAGCGTCGGTCACATCTTTAGCGGTCATCTGGAAACTGTTCAGTTTGGCCGGGTCAAGCCAGATTCGCATGGAGTACTGTGAGCCGTAAGCGTCAATATCCCCCACGCCGTTAATACGGCTGAGCGGATCCTGAATGTTACTGGCGACATAGTCGGCGATGTCCTGCTTATCCATTGAGCCATCGGTGGAGACAAAGGCGATTGTCAGAATATTAGTGTCCCCGGTCTTACGCACCGTGACCCCCTGATCCTGTACCGCCTGCGGCAGTTTACGCATTGCCGATTGCAGCTGGTTTTGCACCTGCTGGACGGCCTCATCAGGATCGGTTCCGGCGACAAAGCTCAGCGTAACTGACGCCTGACCTGTCCCGCTGCTCTGTGACGACATGTACATCAGGTTATCGAGACCGGTCATGTTCTGCTCGATCACCTGGGTGACGGTGTTTTCCAGAGTCTGAGCCGAGGCGCCAGGATAGTTGGCGGTGACCCGTACATTTGGCGGCGCCAGATCGGGATATTGCTCAACGGGTAGTGAAAAAATAGCCAGGGCTCCTGTCAGGCACAACAGGATAGCTAACACCCAGGCAAAAATGGGGCGATCGATGAAAAAATTCGCCATTAAAAGAGGACCTCGTGTTTCTGCGTATCGTTATGGGTATGGCTTGCTTCACTTTAGCGGCAAGGTACGGGTCAAACGTGGAGAAAAAAAGAAGATAATGTAAATTATCATGCCCGTTTACAGCATACCTTTCGTGCCAACGCCGTCAGGCCAGGATCCAGACCCGACGGCGCTTTGCGGTTCTTTACGTTAGATCACTGTCTGATTCAGCCGAGCGGAAACTGATGCTTACCAACGTTCCTCCTCCGGAAGGTTGAGAGAAGGTCAACGTGCCGCTTAGTCTTTCCGCCCGCTCACGCATAATATTTAGTCCATAGTGCCCTGTAGGCTCATGCGGCTCGCCAATGCCGATGCCGTTATCGCGGATATAAACCGTGTGGTTGCCGTCCGGAGCCGTTACGCAACTGACGGCAATTTCGCTCGCACTGGCATGCTTAATGGCGTTCAGCACCGCTTCGCGGATGATCTGCAACAGGTGCACTTGCATTTGCGCATCCAACGCCAGCGTGGGTAACCGACAGTCGAGTGTGAGTTTAGCTGAGGTTTGATTTTGCAGCGTTTCCAGCATTTCATGCAGGGCGGAGGGTAAGTCTGCCTGTTGTAAGGTCAGACGGAAGGTGGTGAGCAGTTCGCGTAGCTGACGGTAGGCATCGTTCAGCGCCTGGGAGAAATCCGCCATAATGCTTTGCGCTGGGGCGTTATCTTCCGGAATTGACCGCTTCAGCAGCGTCAACTGAATGCGTAAATAAGAGAGCACCTGTGCCAGTGAGTCGTGCAGTTCGCGTGCAATCGTCGCTCGCTCCTCCATTAACAACAGTTGCTGAAAATGTTTTTGTGCCTGGTTGAAGTACAACCCGCGTCCCAGCATTGAGGAAACGCTGTTAAGCAGCGGAGTAGAAGCATTGACGTTTGGACTTTGCCAGTGCAGTTCGCCGTAGACGGTTTCCTGCATAGTGACTGGCAGGATCTGCATCGGTAGCTCCAGGCTTTTAGTCCCTTCGCTAATCCGCCAGTTATCACCGACGGTGAGCTCAAGGAAATACGCGGCATCATGTTCGCGGACGATCTGTAAAATATGGCGGAAACAGTACACGTCAATCTGGCTGGTATTTAACGCCTGGGAGCACTGATACAACACCTCCAGACGGCGATTGGCTTCATGGAGATCGTGAGTTTTCTCGGCAACAGACGCTTCCAGCGAGCGATACAGCTTGTGTAATTCACTCGACATCTGGCTAAACGTTTTGCCCAGCAACCCCAGCTCATTGGGCAAACCGGTATCAAGCGGTGGGATATTAAACTGACCGTGTTCAATTTGCTGACTGGCCATCACCAGTTTATTCAGCGGACGCACCACCTGCTGGCGAATGCGCCGCAGGGTAAAGAAGACGAGGGTGAATATGCCGATCCCGCCCGCCAGCGAGATACCAAATACCAGCATGACTTTACGCTCGGCATAATGTTGCAACGCCAGCACGAAGAGATCGATTTGATCGACGTAGTTGTTGATATTGGCCTGGTACCATTTTAAATCGCCGTCGATCAGGCGGGCATTCATTTCCAGCCAGTTAGCATGCAGACGTCCATAGCGGCTTTTTACCGCTTGTGGCACATACCACGCATTCAGATTCTGTAATGCCGGTGCGTTTAGCGCCTGCTGGAAAAGCTGGCGGTGGGCGTTAAGCTGCGAGCTCTGGCTTTGCAGATCGTAACCCAGACGGTAGCTTTGCATGCGCAATGAGCCAGCAACGTTGATGGCTTCGGCATCTCGCAAGCTGCTGGTCAGCGTGAGCAGCGCAATACCTGTTGAGAGAATTGACAGCAGCACTATGTAGAAAAAAGCTTTAGCCAGACTGGCCGAGACCGGACGCTTTACCGTCACTTGTGCATCCTCACACAATACACGTCGCGCCTGAAAACAGCGTGAACGATGCGGTGTATTTGATAAAGGTTAATAAAACGCCATGAAACTGGATGGTAACTGAAACACAATTTCATATGCGATGAAATAAATTGATCTGCCACAGGTTCTGCATAAATAGTTGTGCTTCCTGGGCAAATGAACATTGCCGCTTCCTTCCGTGTCGGTTAATAACACTCTTATAAAGAATAAGGTTTTTGCAACCAAAAAAGAAGGAAGCCATGAATCGTTTTATTATGGTCAATAGCCAGCAGTGCCTGGGATGCCATGCCTGTGAGGTCGCTTGCGTCATGGCTCACAATGGCGAACAGCATGTCCTGAGCCAACGGCATTTTCAGCCCCGAATTACCGTCATTAAACATCAGCAGCAGCACAGCGCGGTGACCTGTCACCACTGCGAAGATGCACCCTGCGCCAGAAGTTGCCCAAATGGGGCAATTAGCCATGATAACGACAGCGTTCAGGTGAACCCGCAAAAGTGCATTGGCTGTAAATCGTGCGTCGTTGCCTGTCCTTTCGGCACGATGCAGATCGTACTCACTCCCGTCGCCAAAGGGAAGGTGAAAGCCACCGCGCACAAATGCGATCTGTGCCAGGGGCGTGAACAGGGGCCCGCCTGCGTAGAGAACTGCCCGGCGCAGGCGTTACAGTTGGTGACGGAAAACTCGCTTACCGGTCTGTCAAAAGCGCGCAGGCTGCGTACCGCAAGTCTGGAAAGCCAGCCATGGCACGCCAGCACTACCGATTTTGTTCCACATGTCATCACCAAACGTGAGCAAATGCAGGCGACGCCTGCGCGTGGTGAACCGGATAAACTGGCGATTGAGGCCCGGAAAACCAGCTTTGAAGAGATCTATCTGCCGTTTCGTACGGCGCAGGCGGAGCGGGAAGCCTCTCGCTGCCTGAAATGCGGCGACCACAGTATTTGTGAATGGACCTGTCCGTTGCATAACCACATTCCGCAGTGGATTGAGCTGGTCAAAGCCGGAAACATCGATGCCGCGGTTGAGCTTTCACATCAAACCAACTGCTTGCCGGAGGTGACCGGGCGTGTATGCCCGCAGGATCGACTCTGCGAAGGGGCATGCACGGTGCGTAGTGAGCATGGCGCAGTCACCATCGGTAATATTGAGCGTTACATCTCCGATCGGGCGCTGAGTAAAGGATGGCGGCCGGACTTAAGCCATGTGCAGAAAGTGGACAAGCGTGTTGCCATTATTGGCGCGGGTCCGGCGGGTCTGGCCTGCGCGGATGTGCTGGCGCGTAGCGGTATCAGTGCCACCGTGTACGATCGCCATCCTGAAATTGGCGGTTTGTTGACGTTCGGTATTCCGGCCTTCAAGCTGGACAAATCGCTGCTGACGCGTCGCCGTGAAATCTTCAGCGCTATGGGGATTCATTTCGAACTTAACTGTGAAGTGGGTAAGGACGTCGCACTTGAAAAGTTGCTGGAGGATTACGATGCCGTGTTCGTGGGGGTGGGAACCTATCGTTCCATGAAGGCGGACCTGCCAAATGAAGACGCGCCAGGCGTATATGATGCGCTGCCGTTCCTGATTGCCAACACCAAGCAGGTGATGGGGCTGGATGAGTTGCCTGAAGAACCGTTTATCGATACCGCTGGACTGAACGTGGTGGTTCTGGGCGGAGGCGATACGGCCATGGACTGTGTACGTACCGCGCTGCGCCACGGTGCAAGCCAGGTGACCTGCGCCTATCGTCGTGATGAAGCCAACATGCCGGGTTCGAAAAAAGAGGTGAAGAACGCCCGGGAAGAGGGGGCAAACTTCGAGTTTAACGTCCAGCCGGTTGAGCTGGTGTTGCATGCCGATGGGCGAGTCAGCGGCGTGCGTTTCTTACGTACCCAACTTGGCGAACCTGATGCGCAGGGGCGTCGTCGCCCGGTTCCCATCGCCGGGAGTGAGTTTGTGATGCCCGCAGATGCGGTGATCATGGCGTTTGGTTTTCACCCACACGGCATGCCGTGGCTGGAGTCGCATGGCGTTAAGGTCGATAACTGGGGGCGCATTGCCGCCGATGTTGAAAGCGCATACCGTTACCAAACCAGTAACCCGAAAATCTTTGCCGGTGGCGACGCGGTACGCGGTGCGGATCTGGTGGTGACGGCCATGGCGGAGGGGCGGCACGCCGCCCAGGGGATCGTCGACTGGCTGGGCGTAAAATCAGTCAAATCTCACTAATCGGCGTCCAGGCCGGATAAGACGCGTTAGCGTTGTTATCCGGCAATGTGCCGCATGAATGCCTGATGGCGCTTTGCTTATCAGGCCTACATTGTTCCAAGACAAACCCGGTTTCACGGCGTAGTATTATTTCTCACTTCTTGCTGTGGAGCCGGTATGTCGCAAAAAATTACCCTCATCAAAGATAAAGTCCTCTCCGATAACTACTTCATCCTGCGCAATATCACCTATGACCTGACCCGTAGCACTGGGGAGGTGATTCGTCATAAACGCGAGGTTTACGATCGCGGTAACGGTGCCACAATCCTGCTGTATAACCCGGAGAAGAAAACGGTGGTCTTAATTCGCCAGTTCCGCGTCGCCACCTGGGTCAACGGTAATGAAGATGGTCAACTGATTGAAACCTGCGCCGGGCTGTTGGATAACGACGAACCGGAAGCGTGCATTCGCAAAGAGGCCATTGAAGAGACCGGCTTTGAAGTGGGCGAAGTGCGCAAACTGTTTGAGTTATACATGTCGCCGGGCGGCGTGACGGAAATAATCCACTTCTTCATTGCACAATACAGTGACAGCCAGCGAGCAAACGCTGGTGGCGGTGTGGAAGATGAAGACATTGAAGTTCTGGAACTGCCGTTTACACAGGCGCTGGAAATGATCAAAACGGGTGAGATCCGTGACGGTAAAACGGTGCTATTGTTGAACTATTTGCAGTCGTCGCATCTCATGGACTAATGCGTGGGATTTATATTTCTTTACAAATTTACGGCCAATCCGACAATTCTTATTGAGCCACATCAGTCGCGCAAGGAAGATACCGCTTAGGCTGTGTGTTTTGACTTCGGGGTTGTACCGTCCATGCGCTATCGCGTTATTCTCCTTTTCCTGCTTGGGTTGCTACCAGCCCGATTGCTCTGGGCTGCGCCCGCGCAACAGGCGTTTTCTGACTGGCAGGTGACGTGTAATAACCAAAATTTTTGCGTGGCGCGCAATACCGGAGAGCACCACGGCCTGGTCATGACCTTGAGCCGCAGCGCCGGGGCACATACTGACGCCGTGTTGCGTATTGAGCTGGGCGGGCTGGAATCGTCCAACGTCAAAGAGAGCGATATTGCGCCGCGTCTGTTGTTGGATGGTGTGCCGCTCTCGCTGAGCGGCGAGCACTGGCGTGTTACCCCATGGCAAATGATGACCGATGATCCCGCCACCATTAGCGCATTTTTACAAACCGTACAGGACGCGAAGGCGATTACCCTGCAAAAAGGTGCGCAAAATCTTTCGCTGGTCGGGCTAAAAGCCGCATTGTTGTTTATCGATGCCCAGCAAAAACGGGTTGGCAGCGAAACCGCATGGATCGAAAAAGGTAACGAGCCTCCGCTCAGTGTACCTCCTGCCCCCGCGCTGAAAGGCGTAGCGGTCATTAACCCAACACCAACGCCTCTCACACAGCAAGAGCGCAGTGAACTGCTGGACTATGGTAACTGGCGAATCAACGGTATTCGTTGCTCTATCGATCCGCTGCGTCGCGAGATGCGCGTCACGGCCCTAACGGATGATAAAGCGCTGCTGATGATTGGCTGTGAGGCCGGAGCGTATAACACTATCGATCTGGCGTGGGTGGTTTCACGTACAACCCCGCTGACTTCACGCGCGGTACGGTTAAGCCTGCCTTTTAAAACGGATGCGGAAAGTCGCGATATGGAGCTGACCAACGCTACGTTTGACGAGAAGTCGCGGGAGTTGGTAACCCTCGCCAAAGGACGAGGGATGGCAGATTGCGGGATCCAGACCCGCTGGCGCTACGATGGTCAGCGTTTTCGTCTGGTGCGTTATGCCCAGGAGCCAAGCTGCGATAACTGGCATGGGCCAGACGCCTGGCCCACGCTGTGGATCACACGTTAAGCACCTTGTGTGCTTTGTCGACGATGTTATCTACCGTAAAGCCGAAGAACGGGAACAGCTTGTCTGCCGGTGCCGACTCCCCATAGCCCGTCATCCCAACAATCGCCCCTTTCAGCCCAACATATTTGTACCAGTAGTCGGCAATACCGGCTTCTACCGCCACGCGCGCGCTGACGTTTGCCGGCAGGACCGACTCCCGGTACGTCTCATCCTGGGCGTCGAAGATATCGGTTGAAGGCAGAGAAACTACACGTACGTTACGGCCTTCGCCGGTCAGTTTTTCCGCTGCCAGCAGTGTGATTTCCATTTCTGAACCGGTAGCAATCAGGATAACATCCGGCTTACCGCCGCCGTCCTTCAGCACATAGCCGCCGCGGGCAATTTGCTGCACCTGCTCAGGTGTGCGCTCAACCTGCGCCAGATTCTGCCGCGAGAGGATCAGCGCCGTTGGCCCGTCATGGCGTTCGACCGCCAGCTTCCAGCCTACTGCCGCCTCAACCTGATCGCATGGTCGCCAGGTACTGAAATTAGGTGTCAGGCGTAGGCTGGCGAGTTGTTCGACGGCCTGGTGCGTGGGACCATCTTCCCCCAGGCCAATCGAGTCGTGGGTATAAACCATGATTTGTCGGGCTTTCATCAGCGCCGCCATGCGCGCGGCATTACGGGCATATTCAACAAACATCAGGAACGTGGCAGTGTAAGGTACGAAGCCCCCGTGGTGCGCGATACCATTGGCAATGGCGGTCATGCCAAATTCCCGCACGCCGTAGTGGATGTAGTTTCCTGCATGATCCTCTTTAAGAGAGGAGGAGCCTTTCCAGATGGTCAGGTTGCTGGGTGCCAGATCCGCCGAGCCGCCGAGCAGTTCTGGCAGTATCGGCCCATAGGCGTTCAGGGTATTTTGCGAAGCTTTACGGGTGGCTATTTTGGCTGGGTTGGCTTGCAGGTCGGTAATATATTTCTGGGTTGTTGCTTCCCACTCCTTAGGCAGTCCGCCGCTCATCCGGCGAGTAAACTCTGCCGCCAGTTCTGGGTAGGCTTGTTCGTAAGCTGCGAATTTTTCCTTCCAGCCCTGTTGCGCTTTTTCGCCTTTCTCGCGTGCGTCCCAGGCCCGGTAAATCTCTTTGGGGATTTCAAAAGCAGGATGATGCCACCCCAGTTTCTGCCGGGTCAGCGCCACCTCTTCTTCGCCCAGCGCAGCGCCGTGCGCTTCCTCTTTCCCGGCTTTATTCGGTGAGCCAAAACCAATCACCGTGCGGCAGATAATCAGCGACGGTTTATCGGTAACAGCCTGCGCTTCCTGAATGGCTTTTTTCACCGCCTCAGGGTCATGACCGTCAATGTCGTGCACTACATGCCAGTGGTAAGCCTCAAAGCGTTTTGCAGTATCGTCGGTAAACCAGCCTTCGGTTTCGCCATCAATTGAGATGCCGTTGTGATCGTAGAAGCCGATGAGTTTGCCAAGCCCCAGCGTGCCCGCCAGCGAACAAGCCTCGTGTGAAATACCCTCCATCAGACAGCCGTCGCCCATAAAGACCCAGGTAAAGTGGTTAACAATCTCATGGTCCGGCTGGTTAAACTGCGCTGCCAGCGTGCGTTCGGCAATGGCCATGCCGACGGCGTTGGCTAAACCCTGGCCCAGCGGTCCGGTGGTGGTTTCCACGCCCGGCGTGTAGCCAATTTCCGGGTGACCTGGCGTCTTTGAATGGAGCTGACGGAAGTTCTTTAATTCTTCGATCGGCAGGTCGTAACCGGAAAGATGCAATAGGCTGTAAAGCAGCATTGAGGCGTGGCCGTTGGACAGAATAAACCGGTCACGATCGTACCAGGTGGGATCGGTCGGATTATGGCGTAGAAAATCGTTCCACAGCACTTCGGCGATATCGGCCATCCCCATTGGTGCTCCTGGGTGGCCGGAGTTAGCTTTTTGGACGGCATCCATACTCAGCGCACGAATGGCATTGGCAAGCTCTTTACGGGTCATAGGAAATACTCCTTGAAAAGTAAAGTGTTAGATGCGTGTTGTGATTCACACTTTTGGGAAAATTGCGGGCGTTGTCAGCAAAAAGCATAGCAGACAGGCATGGTATTGCTGGATTAAGCAGGTAACATGGCTGTTATAAATTGATAACAAATTCTTTCTTTGAATGGTGAGAGTTTGGGGACCTTCAAAGTTTGTGCCGTTGACTGAGGTGATAATGTGCGGCTCAGTAGAATGGTTACCCGCGCCACTTTTTTGATAGATACGTGAAAGGAACAACAAGATGGATGACCAGTTAAAACAAAGCGCCCTCGATTTCCACGAATTTCCGGTACCCGGTAAAATCCAGGTTTCTCCGACCAAGCCTCTGGCAACGCAGCGCGACCTGGCGCTGGCCTACTCGCCGGGCGTGGCTGCACCGTGTCTTGAAATTGAAAAGGACCCGCTGGCAGCCTACAAATACACCGCGCGCGGCAACCTGGTTGCGGTTATTTCCAACGGTACGGCGGTGCTGGGCCTGGGCAATATTGGCGCACTGGCCGGCAAACCGGTGATGGAAGGTAAAGGCGTTCTGTTTAAGAAATTCGCCGGGATCGACGTGTTCGACATTGAAGTCGATGAACTCGATCCGGATAAATTTATCAATGTGGTTGCGGCCCTGGAACCCACGTTTGGCGGTATCAACCTCGAAGATATCAAAGCGCCGGAGTGCTTCTACATTGAGCAAAAGCTGCGCGAACGCATGAATATTCCGGTCTTCCACGATGACCAGCACGGTACAGCAATCATCAGTACTGCCGCAATTCTGAACGGTCTGCGGGTGGTTGAGAAAAATATCTCCGACGTGCGCATGGTGGTGTCTGGCGCAGGCGCGGCGGCGATTGCCTGTATGAACCTGCTGGTAGCGCTGGGTATGCAGAAACACAATATTGTGGTCTGTGACTCCAAAGGCGTGATTTACAAAGACCGCGAACCGAACATGGCGGAAACCAAAGCGGCTTATGCGGTGGTGGATGACGGTAAGCGTACGCTGGATGATGTCATTGACGGCGCAGATATTTTCCTCGGTTGCTCCGGTCCGAAAGTGCTGACGCAGGAAATGGTTAAGAAGATGGCGCGTGCGCCAATGATTCTGGCACTCGCTAACCCGGAACCGGAAATCCTGCCGCCGTTGGCAAAAGAGGTGCGTTCCGACGCAATCATTTGTACTGGTCGTTCAGACTACCCGAACCAGGTTAACAACGTCCTGTGCTTCCCGTTCATCTTCCGCGGTGCGCTGGATGTTGGTGCGACGGCCATCAACGAAGAGATGAAACTGGCGGCGGTGCACGCCATTGCTGAGCTGGCGCATGCCGAGCAGAGTGAAGTGGTGGCCTCTGCTTATGGCGATCAGGACCTGAGCTTCGGCCCGGAATACATCATTCCGAAACCGTTCGACCCGCGTCTGATCGTCAAAATCGCCCCTGCTGTGGCGAAAGCAGCGATGGACTCTGGTGTGGCAACGCGTCCGATTGCCGACTTTGACGCTTACATCGATAAGCTGACTGAATTCGTCTACAAAACCAACCTGTTCATGAAGCCAATTTTCTCCCTGGCACGCAAAGCGCCGAAGCGTGTGGTGCTGACGGAAGGGGAAGAAGCGCGCGTACTGCATGCTACCCAGGAGCTGATTACTTTAGGGCTGGCAAAACCAATCCTGATCGGTCGTCCGAGCGTTATTGAAATGCGTATCCAGAAACTGGGGCTGCAGATCAAAGCGGGCGTCGATTTTGAAATCGTCAACAACGAATCCGATCCGCGCTTTAAAGAGTACTGGAGTGAGTATTATCAGATCATGAAGCGCCGTGGGATCACCCAGGAGCAGGCGCAGCGTGCGGTGATTGCCAACACTACGGTGATCGGTGCAATCATGGTGCAGCGTGGCGAAGCGGATGCGATGATCTGTGGTACGATTGGCGACTACCATGAGCACTTCAGCGTGGTGAAAGAGGTGTTTGGTCATCGTGACGGCGTGCATACTGCTGGGGCGATGAACGCCTTGCTGCTGCCAAGCGGTAACACTTTTATCGCCGATACTTACGTCAACGACGATCCTACGCCTGAGCAACTGGCGGAAATCGCCGTGATGGCGGCAGAGACTGTGCGTCGCTTTGGTATTGAACCGAAGGTGGCGTTGCTGTCGCACTCCAACTTTGGTTCCTCTGACTGCCCGTCGGCCAGCAAAATGCGCGAAGCGCTGGAGCTGATTAAGGCGCGCGCGCCAGAGTTGATGATTGACGGCGAAATGCACGGCGATGCCGCGCTGGTGGAAAGTATCCGTAATGACCGCATGCCGGACAGTCCGCTGAAAGGCTCAGCTAATATTCTGGTGATGCCGAATATGGAAGCGGCCCGTATTAGTTACAACTTACTACGCGTTTCCAGTTCTGAAGGCGTAACGGTTGGCCCGGTGCTGATGGGGGTTGCGAAACCTGTTCATGTATTAACGCCGATCGCCTCTGTTCGTCGTATCGTTAATATGGTGGCGCTGGCGGTTGTAGAAGCACAGACTCAGCCGCTGTAATTATGTTAGTGTGAAGTATGAACCCTTACCCTGGCTTGAATGGGGTAAGGGGGAATTTCATTGATATCATTAAAATTATGTTTTGTGATTTTTTATCATCTCTTTAGTTTATTGGTTTATCCTTTTCTTGTTTCGAATCTATCACTACGACCGTAAATTCTTCCTTGAAGTCACTTCCCGGACACTGAGTTCTCCACATCCAGCGTAAAACACAAACCATTTTGTGACATAACCTTGTCCTTGTATATCAGCCGATACTGACTGTGCCGCTGCCGATCACCACGCCGCCACAGTCAATTGCATCACCGGTTCTGGCGGCAGGCAGGCCGTCAATAAACACAGTGCCTGAACCACTGGCTATTTTTCGGGGGTGAGGTGGGTGTTTCGGTTTATCGTGAGGCGTCAGTGGGTCACTCATACGGGCAGCAGGCAATCCATCAATAAATACCGTGGGTGAACCCGCTGTAATGACAGTTTCGTGATAACCATCGTGCTGGGTACCTTTATCGTTAAGTCGGGCTGCTGTGGGCATGGGGATCCTCCATAATATTTAGTCAGAGTTAGAGCAGAAATTAAATTTATGTTAATAAATAATTTTAAATTTAGAATTTATTGCTATTACATGATCTTCAGAAGATTATCTTTTGTGATTCAAGTGTTCTCCATTATTAATGTTGTGAGTAAAAACAATATTTGAATGTTTACAATGCAGCCAAATTTTTAAAATATCATTTTGTAATGATATGTAAGTTATGTTCTATATCTGAATCATTCATACTTTATGTGCAATTGCTGGACAAGATTCATACTTATGATTTATTGAGTGGGGCAGTTACTCAAGAGCAAGGTAATACAAATTTAGACGTAGTGTCACCTAGCAGAGAAAATAACACTACGCCATTGTCCTGAGAGGGCCGGTAAAAAATATAACAGTATTCGACTCAGCTATTTGGCTTTAATTGAAAACACTATCGATAGTTTCATACCCTGTCTTATTTTGTTTTTTTTGAAATCAAACTATTTAAAAGCGCATCCAGCTCTCTTGAGTGATAAAAATCAACACAATCATATATAACCATATTTAGCTGAGCCAGATCGCCTTCAGTTTGTCTGGTTTTATAAAAATTATCTGTTTTACTTTTTATAAACATATCAAGAGCATTATTTTTATCACTACTAAAAGCTAATCCTTTCTCGATATCAATGAATCCCATTGTATAATCTTTCAAGGGTAGTTTATTAAAATCCATTCCCATTTCCTCATAATTATTAGTAATGCATCGAGCAAGAGAATACGTTTTGTAATTATCTAGAAGATGCTCATGGATATTGAGATCGTTTCCATTTGAACAAATGGCATATCTGGGAACAAAAAATAAAAAAAAGACTAAGTTGAGTCTGTGTATCATTATTTCAACTCCCAAAAGTATATTGCGGCAGTATATTCTGCGATATAGTAATGATCGGCCATAACTCTATTCCCGGTCCATAATGTTGCATGCCCTGATGCGTGGAAATCTCTAGGGGATTTAGGGATCATAATATAAATACCCTTCTTGCCATCTAGTTTTGAACTTACATCACTCAGGTTAGTCGGGAAATTTACAACTATGTCAGCCTTTCCCCACTTACCTTCGAGAATACTCTTTAATTTTTCAGCGCCAGGTTCAATTTGCTTACCATAAAATTTATGATTTTTATTTGTTATTTTTATCCCTCGGTTCCCAACCTGCCTCACTCCACCAGCAAGCAACGCTAGGGAAACTCTTGTCCCACAAGCATTAAAATATATCGTTTTATCATAACTCGCACCAAAAACATTAGTAAAAACGGTATCATAATACTCATCACCTTCCGATGAAGTACCTCCATTAACTTTAGGGTATCCATTATAAACATTATTCCATGTAGGTCTTCTTGCCGTCAAAGAGGACTTTTGTCCCCCTGCGCTTGCGTGAACTTTACCCATTACAATATCCTTATTGCACGCTCATTAGCACATCACTAAAAACATTGCGTATGCAAACATTTCCAGTATTATCAACAATTCCAGTAACAGTTATTATTTGTTTAATATTATCTATGTCATTATATTCCACAGCACAACAAACACTTTCGCCAGGATTATAGTTTTCTGTCTGAATATGAAGGTTCAGGTCAACATAATGTCTCGATATATCACCAAGCTCTATTTTATCTTCACCATAAGACCAACTAATCGAGGTAATTTTTTTCTCTTCATCTACATCTTCCGACTCAATCACCGGATTACCTGAGACATTCGAATCATCGCCGCCTCCTGAATTTTCTCCAGTGCCATCACTTGATAAAGTTGCCAGAACAACTGGTTGCAGTGTCCCCACGGCTGTACCTGGACTCCCCCCGCCGTTCAGGTTTATTTTCGGCCCCATAATGTCCACGCCACCCGGATGGATGACCACAAATGAACCGCCCACCTTCAGGCTTATCCGGCTGCTGCTTTCCA
>ERZ1106969.856-NODE-856-length-26495-cov-25.222617_pt1 | contig 26495 bp, 23 predicted proteins | sample MGYA00403685_ERZ1106969 | MGnify/ENA primary metagenome ERZ1106969 (study PRJEB35170, sample SAMEA104062416) | human gut metagenome | biome: human gut; feature: human-associated habitat; material: faeces | place: Denmark | collected 2012-05-18 ... | reverse complement strand
TCTCCTACAGCGGACTTTCCACGAAAATCCGCGCAATGCAGAGCAGGCTTACTACCATGGATCAGTTCGAGGAAATCCTCCAACTCTCCGATGTCACGCAGGTAGCCGCCTATCTGAAGCGAATGCCGGAATACTCTTCCAGGTGGGATGCACTGGATGAAAATACCCTGCACCGTGGCCAGATTGAGAAGCTTCTGAAGAAATCCATATTCCAGAATTTCTCCAGAATTTATCACTTTGCCAACCCGGAGCAGCGTAAATTTCTGGATCTGTATTCCAAGCGATATGAAATCCGTGTACTGAAGGAAGTCATGACAAATATTTTCGATCACCGCGACACGGATCCTGTAGATGTTTCTCCGTACCGTGAATTTTTCCGTCTGCATTCCAATATTGATGTAGACCGGATCACTACCTGTTCCACCATGGAGGAACTGATCTCCTGCCTCAAAGGAAACGAATTTTATATCCCGCTTTCGAAGATCCAGGAGCATGAAACAGCACTTCTCTTCGACTATGGTATGGCACTGGATCTGTACTATTTTACCCAGATCTGGAACATCCGTAAGAAGCTGTTTAAAGGTAAAGATCTGGAAGAGATTACCTGCACTTACGGCGAGAAATTTGATATGCTGAACCTGCAGTTTATCCAGCGTTCCAAAAGGTATTACAACATGGATCCGGCAAGTATTTATGCCCTGCTGATCCCTGTAAATTATAAGTTAAAGAAAGAAGAGATCACAGCTTTGGTGGAAGCACCTTCATACGAAGAAGGTCGAAGAATTTTCCAGAAAACATGGTACGGCAACAAATATGAACAGCTTACCGTAGCCAATCTGGAAGAATTCTACAACCACATCCACCGCTCGATCCTTGAGAAGGAATCCCACAGAAATCCATATTCTGTAGCAGTGATCTATTCTTATCTGTATAACAAGGAACACGAAGTAAACCGCCTGACTATCGCCATTGAATGCGTACGTTATGGTGTGCAGCATGATGAAGCCATGCGTTATATTTGCAACAGTTGATTTCTATATGGCGCATAACTGAATAACTGCTTCGCAGTTTAAAGAACATTAACCAGGAGGTGAATTTATGATTGAGAAAATGAAGTTCCTGAGCATTACCGGTCCTAAAACCGATATTGACAGAGTGGTAAACACCTATCTTTCCAAGTACGAAATTCATCTGGAAAATGCCCTTTCCGAGCTGACCGCAGTAGAGAGTCTTTCTCCGTTTATGGAAATCAATCCATATAAGGAAGCACTCTCTACTGCCAACAGTTTCTATGATGAACTGGCAGATCCGGAGAAGATTTCTGCCAAACCCATGGATACTGAACAGGCTTTAAATACAATCCGCCGGATTCAGTCTGATTATCAGGAACTAAGCAATAAACGTGCTGATCTGGAGAGTCAGCTTGCAGCTCTGGATGAATCTCTGCGGGTGATCCGCCCGTTCAGAAATATTAATTACAATATTTCCTCAATCCTGAAATTCCAGTTCATCCACTTCCGTTTCGGAAGGATTGAGAAGGAATATTACCAGAAATTTGAAAAGTATATTTACGAAAATCTGGACACAATTTTCATTAAATGTGATGAAGATGACCAGTATGTCTGGGGTCTGTATTTTGTCCCGGAGCACGAAGCCCAGAAAGTAAAAGCCGTCTATTCTTCCATGCACTTCGAGCGTATTTATATGCCAGATACGTATGAGGGAACAGCAAAAGAAGCTTTCGAACAACTGACTGAAACACGCAACAGAGCTGCTGCTGATCTGGCATCTGCCGATCAGAAAAAAGCAGATTTTCTTCTTAGAAATCAGAAAGATATTGTTGCCTCACGCAATGCTATCGCACAGCTTTCCGGTAACTTTGATGTGCGCAGACTTGCGGCATGTACACATGGGGATAAAGACGTTTTCTATATCTTATGTGGATGGATGACAGAGAAAGATGCCCATTCTTTCCAGAATGATATCAAAGACGACAGCCGCATTTTCTGTATTATTGACGGTGAAGAGGACGAACATCTAAAGCCAGGTATACACCAGCAGCCGCCAACGAAACTGAAAAACCCGAAACTGTTTAAACCATTTGAAATGTACATTAAGATGTATGGTCTTCCGGCCTATAACGAGATGGATCCCACATGGTTTGTAGCACTGACTTATTCCTTTATTTTCGGTGCAATGTTCGGTGATGTGGGACAGGGATTGCTGCTCTTTATCGGAGGTTTCCTGCTTTATAAATTCAAACATATCACACTGGCAGGCATTATCAGTTGTGCAGGTGTGTTCTCCACAATCTTCGGATTTATGTTCGGAAGTATCTTCGGATTCGAAGATGTGATACCTGCCCTGTGGCTTCGCCCGATGAACAATATGATGTCAGTTCCGTTTATCGGAAAGCTGAATACAGTATTTATTGTTGCCATTGGTTTTGGTATGTGCCTGATCCTTTTATGTATGGTATTTAACATCCTGAATGCCTGGAAAGCCGGAGATGTAGAACACATCTGGTTTGATACAAACTCAGTGGCTGGTCTGGTATTCTACGGCTCTGCAGTTGTCTCCATTGCACTTATACTGAATGGCAAAACACTTCCCGGCGGAATCGTACTGTTTATCATGTTCGGCGTACCATTGATCCTAATCTTCCTGAAAGAGCCACTTACAGCCCTCATTGAGAAGAAATCAGAAGTTATGCCAAAAGAGAAGGGAATGTTCGTTGTACAGGGACTTTTTGAAATGTTTGAAGTCCTGTTAAGCTACTTCTCCAATACCCTTTCTTTCGTCCGTATCGGAGCTTTCGCAGTCAGCCATGCAGCGATGATGGAAGTCGTTCTCATGCTTGCAGGCGCAGAAAGCGGAAACCTGAACTGGATAGTAGTAGTTCTGGGAAACCTTTTTGTATGTGGTATGGAGGGCCTGATCGTCGGTATCCAGGTGCTTCGTCTGGAATATTATGAAATGTTCAGCCGCTTCTACAAAGGTACAGGACGTAAATTTGAGCCGTTCCGCTCTGTAAAATAGACAGAAAGATCATCAGAAATTATACTATTTTCATTTATATATCATCCTCGGGAAACCCATATCTGTCGGTCAGCCAGATATTCAAAGCCGAATAAATATGATATATATGAACAGCAAAATCAAGAACTAAGAGGAGATTTAATTATGACAACAATCGCACAGATCATTTTAGCAATCGCACTGGTACTCAGCATCATTCTTCCATTTGGCTACTATCTCATCGGTGAAAAAAACCGCGGACGTTACAAAACAGCTCTCGGTGTAAACGCATTCTTCTTCTTTGGAACCATGCTTATCGCCATTGCAGTTATGTTCACAGGTGCTTCTTCCGTACAGGCCGCTGCAGGCTCTGAAGGCACACTTGCAACAGGTATGGGTTATATCGCAGCAGCTCTTGTAACCGGACTTTCCTGTATCGGTGGTGGTATTGCCGTTGCCAGTGCGGCAAGCGCAGCCTTAGGCGCTATCAGCGAGGATCAGAGTATCCTTGGTAAATCCCTTATTTTCGTAGGTCTTGCAGAAGGTGTTGCCCTTTATGGACTGATCATCTCCTTCATGATTCTGGGACAGTTATAAGATGCAAATGTTTTTGATCAGCGACAATACCGATACCTATACAGGAATGAGACTGGCAGGTGTAGAGGGTGTGATCGTACACACACATGATGAATTGAAGGATGCTTTACAGAAAGCAATTTCCAATAAAGAAATCGGAATCATACTCCTGACCGAGAAATTCGGCCGGGAGTTTCCCGAAATTATAGATGATGTAAAACTTCATCACAAAACCCCTCTGATCATCGAAATTCCCGACAGACACGGTACTGGCCGCAAACCGGATTTTATCACCTCATACGTAAATGAGGCTATTGGACTAAAATTATAGGCAGGTGTTAACATGACAATTGATGAAAAACTCAGCCACTTTTATGATATTACTGTAGAAGATGCCCGCGCAAAAGCCGCCGCTATTCTGGAGGAACACAAACAAACTCTGGAAAAAATGACAGCAGAACGCAAGGCACTCAGTGAGGAAAACGTCCAGGCACAGATCAAAGCAGAAACCGCTAACGCCAGACGCGAAGTAAACAAGGCACTTTCCGCAGAGCAGCTCACCATTAAACGTGACTGGACTAAGAAACAAAACGACTTAAAAGAGAAAATCTTCTCCGAAGTAAAAGAACTTCTGGAATCTTTTACCAAGACTCCGGAATATGAAAACTACTTAACCGCAAAGATTAAAGAGGCTCTGGATTTCGCAGAAGACGATGAGATCTCCATCTATCTTTCCCCTGAAGACAGCTCCCTTATAGAAAAGCTTCAGAAGATAACAGATGCCACCATCCAGATTGCTAAAGACTCCTTCCTTGGCGGTATTCGTGCAACTATTCCTCATAAGAATATCCTGATCGACCACTCTTTCGCAGGAAACTTCGAGGCAGCATACAAAGAATTCAAATTTGACGGAGGACCAGAACATGAGTAATACAGGTATTATCTACGGTGTCAACGGCCCCGTCATTTATCTGAAGGGCGACAGCGGATTTAAAATTTCCGAAATGGTTTATGTAGGTCCGGAACATCTGGTAGGTGAGATCATCGGTCTGAAAAAAGGCATGACCACTGTGCAGGTTTTCGAGGAAACTACAGGACTGAAACCAGGAGATACAGTTACAGGTACCGGAGATGCCATCTCCGTACTTCTGGGACCCGGAATCATCCACAACATCTTTGACGGTATCCAGCGCCCTCTGGAAGAGATTGCAAAAGCCTCCGGCAAATATATTTCCCGAGGTGTCAGTGTCGATTCCCTTGATACAGAAAAAAAATGGAACACACACATCACAGTAAAAGAGGGTGACGTAGTCGGTCCCGGCTCCATCATTGCAGAAACTCAGGAAACAGACTCCATCCTTCACAAATCCATGGTACCTCCGAACCTCACAGAAGCTACAGTTATCCACGCAGCTCCTGACGGAGAATACACCATTCTGGAACCGATCGTAACCATCCAGTTCGCAGACGGATCCACCAAAGATCTGGCACTTGCGCAGAAATGGCCGATCCGTATCCCGAGACCAACCCACAAACGTTTCCCTGCAAGCGTTCCGCTTGTCACAGGTCAGCGTATCCTTGACACCCTTTTCCCAATCGCCAAGGGCGGTACAGCCGCTGTTCCGGGAGGTTTCGGTACAGGTAAAACAATGACACAGCATCAGATTGCCAAATGGTCTGACGCTGACATCATCATCTATATTGGCTGCGGAGAGCGTGGAAACGAGATGACTCAGGTTCTGGAAGACTTCAGCAAGCTGATCGACCCGAAATCCGGAAACCTGATGATGGACAGAACTACACTGATCGCCAATACTTCCAACATGCCTGTTGCTGCGCGTGAAGCTTCTATTTACACAGGTGTTACCCTCGCGGAATATTACCGTGACATGGGCTATGACGTAGCTATCATGGCAGACTCCACTTCCCGTTGGGCAGAGGCTCTTCGAGAGCTGTCCGGCCGTCTGGAGGAAATGCCTGCGGAGGAAGGTTTCCCTGCATATCTGGCATCCAAGCTGTCCGCATTCTATGAACGAGCAGGAATGATGCAGAACTTAAACGGAACCGAAGGCTCTGTCTCCATTATCGGAGCCGTTTCCCCTCAGGGCGGTGACTTCTCAGAACCTGTTACACAGAACACCAAGCGTTTTGTCCGCTGTTTCTGGGGATTGGATAAATCCCTTGCCTATGCCCGTCATTTCCCTGCTATCCACTGGCTCACCAGTTACAGTGAATATCTGGAAGACCTGACCCCATGGTACAGAGAACATGTTTCCCCAAAATTCGTAGCAGACAGAAATCAGCTTATGGCAATCCTGAACCAGGAGAGCTCCCTTATGGAAATTGTTAAGCTGATCGGTAGCGACGTTCTTCCGGATGACCAGAAACTGACACTGGAAATTGCCAGAGTCATCCGTCTGGGATTCCTCCAGCAGAATGCTTTCCACGCAGAAGATACCTGTGTACCTATGGAAAAACAGTTTAAAATGATGGAAACAATCCTCTACCTCTACGAAAAATGCCGCGCACTCATTAACCGCGGAATGCCTGTTTCCGTACTGAAAGAGGGCAATAATATTTTCGAAAAAATTATTTCTATTAAATATGATGTAGCAAATAACCAGCTTGATAAATTCGACCAGTACATGCAGGACATTGATACTTTCTATGACAATGTAATGGAGAAAAACGGCTGAGGCTAAAGAGAGGAGAAGTTTATTATGGCAATCGAATATTTAGGCTTAAGCGAAATAAACGGACCTCTGGTGGTCCTGGAAGGCGTCAAAAACGCCTCCTATGAAGAAATCGTAGAATTTCATATGGATGACGGGACTCGCAAGATTGGCCGTATTATTGAAATTTATGAGGATAAGGCTGTCATCCAGGTTTTTGAAGGAACTGACAGCATGTCCTTAAGCAATACCCATACAAGACTGACCGGACACCCAATGGAAATCGGGCTTTCTACTGAGATCCTTGGACGTACTTTTAACGGTATCGGCCAGCCGATCGACGGTCTGGGAGATATCACCCCGGAAGTCAGATTAAACATCAACGGTCTGCCGCTGAACCCGGTAGCACGTGAATACCCACGAAACTATATTAACACCGGTATTTCCGCAATCGACGGACTGACCACCCTGATCCGTGGCCAGAAACTGCCTATTTTTTCCGGAAATGGTCTTCCTCATGACAAGCTGGCTGCACAGATCGTACAGCAGGCATCTCTGGGAGAGGGATCCGATGAGAAATTTGCCATTGTTTTTGCAGCAATGGGTGTTAAATACGATGTAGCAGAATTCTTCCGTCGTACTTTCGAGGAGAGTGGTGCTGCAGACCACGTAGTAATGTTCCTGAACCTTGCCAATGACCCGGTTGTTGAGCGTCTTCTTACACCTAAGATCGCCCTCACTGCCGCAGAATACCTTGCCTTTGAAAAAGGAATGCACATCCTGGTCATCCTGACGGATATCACTTCTTTCTGCGAGGCCATGCGAGAGGTTTCCTCCTCCAAGGGTGAAATCCCATCCCGTAAAGGCTATCCGGGTTATCTGTACAGTGAGCTTGCAACCCTGTACGAACGTGCGGGTATTGTAAAAGGCAAACCGGGTTCTGTAACCCAGATTCCAATCCTGACTATGCCAAACGATGACATCACTCATCCAATCCCTGACCTTACCGGTTACATCACCGAAGGCCAGATCGTACTGGACAGACAGCTTCACGGACAGGCAATCTACCCGCCGATCAATGTACTTCCGTCCCTTTCCCGTCTGATGAAAGACGGTATCGGTGAGGGTTACACCAGAGCCGACCATCAGGACGTAGCAAACCAGCTCTTCTCCTGCTACGCAAAGGTTGGAGATGCCAGAGCCCTGGCTTCCGTTATTGGTGAGGATGAGCTTTCTCCACTGGATAAACGCTATCTGGTATTTGGTAAAGCTTTTGAAAATGAGTTTGTAGGTCAGTCCGAGACTGAGAACCGAAGCATCACTGAAACCCTTGATAAAGGCTGGGAGCTTCTGGGACTTCTTCCGAAGGAAGAACTTGACCGAATCGATACGAAGATCCTCGACAAATACTATCACGAAACAGTACGCTAAAAGAAGCGAGGTGATTGAATGGATCCGAATACCTTTCCCACCAAGGGAAACCTGATACTTGCAAAAAACTCACTGAAACTTTCCCGTCAGGGCTATGAGCTGATGGACAAAAAGCGTAACATCCTGATCCGAGAGATGATGGATCTGATCGATCAGGCAAAAGATATCCAGACACAGATCGACGTGACTTTCCGTGCCGCCTACGCAGCACTGCAAAAAGCCAACATGGAAATCGGTATTGCCTTTGTTCAGCAGATTGCGTGTACAGTTCCTATCGAGAATTCAATACGCATCAAAACCCGAAGCGTTATGGGTACAGAGATACCTCTTGTGGAATATGATAAAACAAGCAATACACCAACCTATGCCTATTACAGCACAAAGATGTCCCTGGATGAAGCCAAGGCCGCATTTGAAAAGGTAAAAGAACTGTCTATCCGCCTGTCCATGGTGGAAAACGCAGCTATCCGCCTTGCAGCTAACATCAAGAAAACTCAGAAACGTGCCAATGCTTTAAAGAATATCACCATTCCGAAGTATGAAGCACTGACCAAGGATATCCAGAATGCTCTGGAAGAGAAAGAACGAGAAGAGTTTACCCGATTAAAAGTTATTAAACGAATGAAGCAATCACAATAAATGTGATGTGGAATGTGGAAAACCGCTGTGGAAAGTTATCCCCAACGGTTTTCTTTTTGTGTATCTCACATCCACATCTGTCTTTCCTATGTGGAAATTTCTGTTTTTCCATACTTAGATTCTTTTTTCATACTCTGTTGTATATTTCAGCATAATATCTTTTTGAATATTCTGATTATTTATCTATATATAATTATATTTTGTCTTTTGCAGACAATATTATTTGTTTTTTAGAATATAAAAAAGTCAATAGATTTTGTTATTTTTTTGTCCACAAATGTCGATTTATCAATTTACACAAAACATTTGTTTCTTTTTTTCTTATGTAAATCAAGTATTCCACACACATAAAATGTGGATAATGTGGATAACTTTGTGTATAACTTTAATTTACGGGCTTTTTCACAGGTCCGCCATGTGGATAGAATGTGTACGACTTTATCCACTTTTCCCATATATTGACATTCTTTGTGCAATTTGTCGAATCAACTATTTTCGTGTCTTTTTCTGTTGTAATGCACATTAATTACGGAGCACTTCAGCAACGCAAGAACAAATTCTGCCTGCAGGCTTCTCCGCCTGTGGCGGGTCGCTCCAGTGGCATAATAAAAAGCACCCTGCCAGCCACTGTTCAGCATATAAACAGTGGTTAGCAGAGCGCTCATCATTTTTTATAATATTTTCAATTTAACTTATATGTTTTACTATTAATTCCACAACTTCCTGCATTATTCCATAAATGTTCCGATTGCTGCCGGCTGTTCGTAATCATAATTGGAAATCTTAATTCCTGTTGCAGCGCCGCTGGCATGAATAATCTTTCCATCACCAATATAAAGAGCTACATGATCAACATAACCATTTCCGTAAAATACCAGATCCCCCGGTTCAAGCTGACTGATATCCTTTTTTGTAGATGCATCGCACTGAGCTGCTGCTACACGTGGAAGACTATAACCAAAATTGGCAAATACGGACATTACAAATCCTGAGCAGTCTGCACCGTTTGTCAGACTTGTACCGCCATACACATAAGGATTTCCCTCAAACTGCAGTGCAAAATCTACCACTGCCTGTCTCTTTGCAACGCGCTGTGCCTCTGCCTCTTCAGCTGCTTTCTTTTTGACATCTTCAATTGTCTTCTGGATGCTCTCCAACGCTGCTGCTTTTTCCTGTTCAGCTTTCTCAGATGCTTTCTCTGCTTTTTCTACTCTGCGCTCTTCGCGAATCTGAGCAGCTTCCTCTTCTTTCTCTACAAACTCCTGAGTCTGTTCCTCAGTCTGTTTCGCCAATGCACTGGCAAGTTCACTTACACTTCCTGTTGCATCTGTATCTTCTGAACTGTCAGTAAATGTTTCACCATCAGTAAACTGTGCTGCACTTACTCCCTGTGTGAGAACCATAGAAGAAACAGCTGCTACCATTAAAATTGCCTTTATTTTATTGCTCATTCATTCAACTCCTTATAACATACACATTATCCGTTCCGCCATCTGTTGAATACCCACATCAATACTCAGTCAGTTTCACATCACGCTCTGCCTGATCCAGATCAGGCGAGGATACCCAAAATCTCAGCAACAGATAATAGCAATCTATACTTTGCGGTTCACAATTATTACACATTTGTTACATATCGTTACGTATTTGTGTATGTTATCACAGGATTTTTCTTTTGTCAAATAAAATATCCGGCTCTAATTATGAAAAGCGCTAATTAGATAATTATGCGCAGAAGTCACTGCATTTGCGCCGTCAGATACTGCTGTCACTACCTGCCGAAGCATCTTAGTGCGGATATCTCCCGCTGCAAAAACACCCGGTGTTCCGGTAATCCCTTCTTCTCCCGCAATAATATATCCGGCTTCATCAAGCTTTACGAGATTCCTGAATTTGTCTGTATTTGGAATAATTCCTACGGCAATAAATACCCCATCTGTTTCAATTTCTGATTCCGTATTATCCTGCACATTTCGAATCTTCAGTCCTGTCACACATTCCGCTCCCTGAATCTCCACTGCCACACTGTTCCATATAATTTTCACATTCCCGCAGGCAAGCAGACTCTCCTGCAGAACCTGATCCGCCCGCAATTCATCACGTCTGTGTACCAGATAAACCTTTTTACAGATTCTGGATAAAAAAATCGCATCCTCTACAGCCATATTTCCACCGCCTACAACTACCACAGTTTTTTCCTTAAAAAAAGCGCCATCACAGGTAGCACAGTAAGAAACACCCATACCGGACAACTCTTCCTCTCCCGCAATGCCCAGTTTTCGATGGCTGGCACCGCATGCAAGAATTACAGTTTTTGTTCTGTACTCATGTTTCTTTGTACGGATAATCTTCTCCTCTCCTGCATCCTCCACTGACAGGACATTCTCTCTCACCGGTTCGATTCCCAGTCTGGCCGCGTGGTTACTCATTGTCTCACCCAGATCCATTCCGCTGATTCCCGGAAGTCCCGGATAATTGTCCACTTCATATGTATTCAGGATCTGTCCGCCCTGGGCAAACTGCTTATCCAGCCATAAAATGTTCATTTTCGCTCTGGCCGCATAGATAGCTGCGGTAATTCCTGCAGGTCCCGCTCCCAGGATCGCTATATCATAAACCTCTGACATGATTGTACCTCCGTTTCTTTTCTCCGCCTGAATATATTTCTGTATATTTTCGTTAACAACTATGATAGCATACTCCACCCTCTTTTCCAATAAGATAGTAAAAAGCACCTCCCGAGGTGAATATGCGTAGTCATATGAGCATCCCAAAAAGAATCCTGGCCCTCTGTCTGGTCTTTGCAACTGGTATCGGAATGGGTTACCTGTCCGATCACTTCATCTCAGAAAATTCCCGTTTCGAAACATTTACTCAAAAATTATTCCAGTCTGAGATAAGCAGCAACACTCTGACTCTGCATTACACTCTTGCAGATCCGGACAAAAAAGGTATTCAAAAACCCGAAGTCACTCTTGGCACCGCGCTCTCTGACCCGGATAAAACGACCAGCCTCTGCCAGGAATATGAAAATAAACTGAAGTCTTTTGCATACTCCAAACTTTCCAGGGAAAATCAGCTTACATGCGATATGCTTCTGCTGTATTTTCACACCCGCGCCTCTCTTGGAAAAAACAGCATTCTGGATGAACCGCTGGGTCCAAGCCTTGGTGTCCAGGCACAGCTCCCGGTTCTTCTCGCGGAATACGTTTTTAATACAAAGGAAGATATTTCTGATTATCTGAAGCTTCTCAATACTGTCAGATCATATTTTCAAAGCATTCTGGAACTGGAAAAGCAGAAATCAGCAGCCGGTCTGTTCATGAGTGACAAAACCCTCGATCGTATCCTGAAACAATGCCAATCCTTTATCGCAGATCCCGACTCTAACTACATGGATGATATTTTTGCCCAGAAATTAAAAACTTTTTCCAATCCTATACTGTCCGCAAAAGATCAGCAGAAACTCTGTACATATCATCACAAATTAATCTGTCAGGAAGTGATCCCTGCCTATCAGGAACTGATCACAGGCCTGGAAACATTACGCGGTACCGGCAAAAACAGCCGGGGACTGGCATTTTTCAACGGAGGACGCGGATATTATCTCTATCTTCTCCGAAGTCAGACCGGAACCTATGTCCCTGTAAAGAGAATCGAACAACGCCTCTCTGCCCAGCTCCTGTCTGACTACCGGCAGATTCGTTCCCTGTTGCAGAAAGATCCCACTCTGATTTCCAACTTGTCCGGATATTCCAATGAGCTTACCCTGTCCCCGGATGAAATGCTTAAAACCCTGCCGAAGCTTATGGCAAAGGATTTCCCCCAATTAAATGATGTCACTTACGAAATCCGTTCTGTCCATCCATCTATGAAAAGCTTTCTGAGTCCGGCATTTTATCTCACTCCACCAATCGATACACAGATTCCAAATGTAATTTACATCAATGATTCCGGACGTACCAACAGTCTGGAACTCTTTGGTACGCTTGCCCATGAAGGCTTTCCCGGTCATCTGTATCAGACAGTTTCTTTTGCAAGAAGCAATCCTTCTAATATCCGGTATCTTGTCACTTCTTCCGGGTATGTAGAAGGCTGGGCTACTTATGTGGAATCTTACGGTTACGAATATGCCGCTTCCCTTATGAAAGATTCCACTGCAGCCACAAATGCAGTTCGCTTAATCTGGCTGAACCGCAGCATGAACCTGTGCATCTACTCCCTGATCGACATTGGCATTCACTATCGCGGCTGGGAAGAAGCACGCACTGCAGCCTTTCTCAAGGCATTCGGCATTACCAATGCATCCACTGTAAGTGAAATATATCAATACATCGTAGAAACTCCCGGAAATTATCTGAAATACTACTGGGGATATCTCAATTTCCTTGATCTGAAAACTGCCAGCCAGAAAAAGCTTGGAGATGATTTTGATCTGAAAGAATTCCACCGCAAAATTCTGGAAATCGGACCTGTACAGTTTCCAGTTCTGGAAAAATATATGAAATAAAATTTCTGCAGTTTGATCAGACAGAAACTTAAAAAGCAGGAGATATATCCCTGTTCAGCATATATCTCCTGCTATGTTACCTCTATTTTACTGATAAGACCTGAAAAATGTCTGCAGCTTGGTCAATGCTGCTGTCAAAGCCTCTGTCTCCTCCACATTCAGTCCCTTCAGCACAGCCAGCACCATTTTTTCATGAAAATCCCGGTGATGATGATAGGCTTTCTCTCCCAGCTCCGTCAAAGAAATCAGCACCACTCGTCTGTCCTCCTGACTTCGCATTCGCTGGATATACCCCTTCTTCACAAGATTATTCACTGCAATAGTCAATGTACCCACAGTCACGTTTAGCGCTCTGGCCACTGTTGACATATTCTTCTGCTCCCGGATACCTACAGCATCAATAATGTGCATATCATTGACTGAAATATTCTTATATTCTCCCGTAATCAATGCTCTCTCTTCCAGGTCCAGAATCTCATTAAATAAATTCACCAGCACATCATTAATCGCCTCATAATGGTTCATCCGGTTACCTCCCTCTTTTCCTTCCCTTATCTTAAATTAACCGTTGTTTTTCCGTAAATTTACAACCGCTATACTCATCAGCATTTTCTTTTTCTTTTCTATTATACACTAAAATACTTTGCCCCACAAAGCATTTTTAAGAGGTTTTAAAAGATTTTCTTTCTTAATTCTTTCTTTAAACTCCAAAATTTGATATAATGAGCAGATAGGTACACCTATATAATATCAAAGGACATACAATATGAAAAAAAATAATATACCTCTTAATTTCCGGGAGAAAATTAATTCCCGCATCAGTCTTTTATGTTCTGCAGTGATTCTGGTCCTGCTTGTTCTGGTAATCTGTCAGATTGATTATACCCTGATCAGCAAACCGGAAAAAGATGCTGCCAAAGCAGCTGTACTTAAAGAACAGCAGATAAAAGAAGCAGCCGAAACGCCAGAGATTTCCACTGCAAGCGTGATTGCTGTCGGAGATAATCTATATCACAGTAAGCTATATGAATCCGGTGAATATGATTCCGGTGTATGGAATTACGATCACATTTACACCCATATTCTTGATCAGGTTCAGGCTGCAGATATAGCAATGATCGATCAGGAAACTGTTTTTGCTCCCAGTCATGATGCGGTCAGCACTTATCCATCATTTGCCACACCCGAGGAAGTCGGTGATGCCATTATCAAAGCAGGCTTCAACGTAGTAGAATCAGCCACTAACCATGCTGATGACTATGGCTATGACTATCTGAAGAACACTCTGGATTTCTGGAGTACAAATTATCCGGACATTCCTGTACTTGGAATCCACTCAACCCAGGAAGATGCAGATACCGTGAAGGTAAAAGAAGTCAACGGCATTAAGATTGCTTTTCTTGATTATACATATGGCACTAATAATTCCGGCGTAGGTGATGGCTACGAATATATGCTTGATATCTTTGATAAAGATAAAATCACTACTATGATTCAGAAAGCCAGGGAAGTCAGTGACTGTATTATTTTTGTTGCACACTGGGGCACAGAAGACGAAACTATGCCAAATGAATACGAGAAACAATGGGCAGCATTTCTGATGCAGCAGGGTGTCGATGTAATTATTGGCGGACATCCGCATGTGCTTCAGCCATATGGACAACTTTCCGATGATCAGGGGCACAGCACTACCATTTTCTATTCCCTCGGAAACTTCGTTTCTACTCAGCAGGAGCTTCCAGAGCTTCTGGAAGGTATGGCAAGCTTCACCATTCAGAAAACAACTTTAAACGGAGAATCAACCATTCAGATCCTTTCTCCGGAAGTAAAACCTATGGTTATGCATTATGACTATGATTCCGGTGAATTAGGCCCCTACATGCTGGATGATTATACAGAAGAACTCGCATCATCCCACAGTGTCCGTGATGTGATCGGAGATGAATTTACACTTGCAAACCTGAAAGCTAAGTTCAAAGAGATCATGTCCATGAACGTGACACCGTCCACAAATACGAATCTGCTCAATGTTAAATTCGACTGGGAAGGTAACATGATTGATAAAACTACAGGAAACGTGGTTGAAGATACCGAATCCATTCACTCCTGGGAATATCTGTCATCCTCCGCTGATACCTCTGATAGCTCCGACAGTAATGACGGTTATAACGACACTTCAGGTGACAGCAGCGATAACGGAAGTGACACCTCCTACGATGACAGCAGCTATGATAACAGTTATGATGATGACAGTAGTTACGACGACAGTTATGACAGCAGTTATTATGATGACAGCAGTTACGATGATAGCTATAACAACTGATTTGCATTTCATTGCAGAACTGCAAATATTTGTATCGTAAACCGCAAATCTCAGAGTAATCCTAACTAAATCAGGCAAAGAGAAAGAATTCTTTCAAAATGAAAACATTTTTCATCTAAAGGCATAAATGGTAAAAAAAGTCAATTGACAAAATAGCCAATAAAGCAGCAATAATATGTTAGTTATTCACAATAATCAAAGTCGTTATTGACATTCTTTTGTAGATTTGTTACAATTATTTCAATAACTAAAAACATATGGATTGTTACTGTTCGGCAGGCAAAACCAGGATCTATAACTGAAGCTTTCAGTTTATAAGTTCTGGTTTTTTTTATTTAGAGAAGGAATAACATGGATAATATCATAATCGAAAAAGTGATCAACAACAATATTATCTCAGCATATGAGAGCTCCGGTACAGAAGTGATCGTAATGGGACGCGGAATCGGCTTCAAGAAGAAGCCAGGCGCGCTAGTTCCGGCTGAGCAGATCAGCAAAATCTTTCGCATGAAAAGCCAGACTCTGGCCGAACAGTTTAAAGAACTGCTGGCAAATATGCCGCTGGAACGTGTGAAGATTTCCGATGAAATCATTTCTCATGCAAAAGATCACCTGAAACTAAAATTAAATCAAAGTATTTATGTAACACTGACCGATCATATTAATTTTGCAATCGAAAGAGTGAAACAGGGAATCGAACCTCAGAATGCATTATTATGGGAGATCAAACGCTTCTATCCACAGGAATTTCAGCTTGGGATCTACGCGGTAAAGCTAATCTACGACAGACTTGGCATTCTTTTGTCAACAGACGAAGCCGGATTTATCGCTCTGCATTTCGTAAATGCGGAATACGGCACAGATATCCGGGATGCGGTAAAGTTTCCTAACCAGCTGAAAGCAATCGTAGATATTGTAGAACAGGATCTTGGAATACGGCTGGATGAATCTTCCCTGCACTATGAACGTTTTGTAACCCATATCAAATTTCTGATCCAGCGGATTTATCGGAAAGAACTTCTTTCCAGTGATGATAAGGAACTGTCACAAATGATGCAGCAAAAATATCCCAAAGAGTATCAATGCAGCATGAGAGTTGCCGAATATATCAGAAACGCAACCGGAAGCGCACTTTCCGACGAAGAAATCATGTATCTGTCTGTTCACATCCGCAGAGTTACAATGTAACCCTATGATAGATAATACAGATTTGTGATCATCAGTCACTATACAGAAAATATCGATCTATAAAAGGAGGTTTTAAAATACAATGTTTGATTTTTTTAAGAAGAAAAAATCACAGGAACTGATCATTGGTTCACCGGTTAAAGGAAAAGCCGTTCCTCTCTCCAGTGTCAATGATCCAACATTCAGCGAAGAGATGCTTGGAAAAGGAGTCGCTATCATCCCATCTGATGGCAAAATCTTTGCACCTGCTGACGGAAAGATTGAGACACTGTTTGACACACTTCATGCAGTCAGTCTTGTTACCGGTGACGGTGTTGAAATTCTGATCCATGCAGGACTGGATACAGTCCAAATGCATGGTGACGGATTTACCGGTCATGTCCATTCCGGTGATACAGTGCACAAAGGAGATCTGCTTCTGGAAATTGATCTGGACAAAGTCAAAGCAGCAGGATATGACATGATCACTCCTGTCATCATCTGCAATACCGATGAATATGCAGATGTCCGGAGCCTTGCCGGCAAGGATGTAAATCCAGGCGATGATGTGATCTCAATCACAAAATAATTATCAAATTTCACATCAACAGAGATATTCTCTGTCACATAACACGTATTTTTCCCGGAACTGTCCGGGCGAAAATAAATAAAGGGGATTTAGAGACGAAAAAGATTCTATTCTAAGGAGGAAAAAGTATGAAGTATTTACAGAAATTAGGTAAAGCCCTGATGTTACCTGTAGCTTGTCTTCCAATCTGCGGTATCCTCATGGGTATTGGTTATTTACTTTGTCCTGCAAGTATGCAGGGTGGTGACATTACCGGTATCGGACCAATGATCGGTATTTTTCTGGTAAAAGCCGGTGCAGCACTGATCGACAATATGGCACTGTTATTCGTAATCGGTGTAGGTGTCGGTATGTCAGATGATAATGATGGTACAGGCGGCGTTGCAGCGCTTGCTTCCTGGCTCATGATCACAACACTGTTAAGCACAGGATTTGTTACAACATTATTCCCGTCTATTGCAGACAACGCAGATAAATCTCTGGCATTCAGCAAGATTGCTAACCCATTCATCGGTATCCTTGCCGGTGTTATCGGATCCAGCTGCTACAACAAATTCAAGAGTACTAAATTACCGGATTGGCTCTCTTTCTTCAGCGGAAAACGCTGTGTAGCCATTATCGCAGGTGTTATTTCTATTCTTGTATCTGTGGTTTTACTGTTCGTATGGCCACTCCTCTTCGGTGTTCTGATCTCTATCGGTAACGGTATTGCCGGAATGGGAGCTCTCGGAGCTGGTATCTATGCATTCCTGAACAGACTTTTAATTCCAACAGGTCTGCACCACGCATTAAACAACGTATTCTGGTTTGATACAATCGGCCTTGGTGATCTGACTCACTTCTGGGCAGGTGAAACATCTGCAGATGTAAGCTGGAGCCTTGGAATGTACATGTCAGGATTCTTCCCATGTATGATGTTTGGTATCCCTGGTGCAGCACTGGCAATGATCCAGTGTGCAAAAGATAGCAAAAAGAAAGTTGCCATTGGTCTGGTAGCATCCGCAGCACTCTGTGCATTTATCTGTGGTGTTACAGAACCTTTCGAATTTGGTTTCATGTTCCTTGCTCCTGGCCTTTATGTTATTTATGCATTATTATATGGTATCTTTACATTTATCACTGTATCATTAGGATTCCGTGCAGGATTCTCATTCTCAGCCGGAGCAACAGACCTTCTGTTCTCCTCCTCTCTGCCTGCAGCGCAGAAAACATGGCTGATCATTCCTCTTGGAATTGCAGCATTTATCGTATTCTATGTAGTATTCAGATTTGCGATCACAAAATTTGATCTCAAGACTCCTGGAAGAGAAGACGATGATGTGGATGAAACAACTGTTAAACTTGCAAATGACAACTTTACAGAAGTTGCAAGAATCATCTTAGAAGGTGTCGGCGGAAAAGCTAACGTTACATCCATTGACAACTGCATTACAAGACTTCGTCTAGAAATCAAAGATTACACAGCTATAGATGAAAAGAAGATTAAATCTGCCGGTGTCGCAGGCGTTATCAGACCTGGTAAGAATTCTGTTCAGGTTGTAATCGGTACAAAAGTTCAGTTCGTAGCAGACGAATTTAAAAAGCTTTGTAAATAATATGACAAATAAATCCCTTTATCAGAAAAGACCGCAGTGACTGCGGTCTTTTTGATGTTCATTCTGACTTCGGTTCAATCAGATATTCTCAATTGAAACAGGAGACTTACTTGATCCGGTTAAATTCCAAGCAGACTTTCTGCATTCTGCTTTGTCACATTAATGACTTCTTCCGCTGTTATCCCTTTCAGCTCTGCAATTGCCTGTGCTACATAAGGCAGATTCAGAGAGGAATTTCTCTTTCCTCTGTTCGGTTCCGGAGACATGTACGGACAGTCAGTTTCCAGAACAAGCTGAGATAACGGTGCATACTGAACTGTCTCCTTCAGTTTCTTTGCGTTCTTAAATGTGACAACACCGCCAATTCCAAGATATAACCCCATCTTCAGATACTCTGCCGCGATTTCCTTACTGTATGAAAAACAATGAATGATACCACCATACATACCACCATGCATATACTCTCTGATAATATTCAAAGTATCCTCCGCAGCATCCCTGCTGTGGACCATGAACGGAAGCTTCTCTTCTCTTGCAATATCAAGCTGCGCGCGGAACATTTTCTGCTGGATCTGATGTTCTGCTTCTTCTTTATGCCAGTAATAATCCAGTCCGATCTCACCGATTGCAAGCATCTTATCCATGTGGGAAAGCTTGCGGATCTCATCCAGAGTTTCCTGTGTCACCTTGTCCGCATCATCCGGATGAATTCCTACTGCTCCGTATATAAACGGATACTTTTCCATCAGTTTCACCGTATCCTGCAAGCCGTCTATGGATGCACAGACATTTACAATCTTCTCAATCCCACCGTCATGTATGGATGCAAGAAGTGTCTCTCTGTCTGCATCAAAAGCTTCGTCATCATAGTGCGCATGTGTATCAATAATCATTTTTTCAATCTCCTCGTATAGCCACTGTTTTATCAGATTTATTCTCTTAATATTTTTCTACAATATTCAGAAGCATCAAAAATATCTGATCTATAAATATTACATTTATTTTACTCTAAAATTGTCAGTTCATCCCCCGGACGAATCACACCTCCGTGCAGAACCTTTGTAAAGACTCCCTGTTTCGGCATAATGCACTCACCCATTTTCTTAAAGATGGCACATCCGCTGTGACATTCCTTCCCAATCTGAGTCAGTTCCAGAACCACATCATTGCATTTAAATTTCGTACCGATCGGAAGTGTCGCAAAGTCGATTCCCTGAACCACCAGGTTCTCTCCAAATGCTCCATCCTCTACTTCTGCTCCTCTGGCACGGAATTCTTCAATCTTATCAAAAGAGAGCAGGCTTACCTGACGATGCCATTTTCCTGCATGTGCATCTCCCTCGATACCCCAGTCCTCAACGATTTCTATTTCCGGAACACTTGTTTTCTGTATTCCTTTTTTTTCACTTGTACAGACTGCAATTACTTTTCCCATAAGATTATCCCTCTTGCCTTCCTGATTTTATTTTTGGTTACTGTTCACTCCTCTCTCAGCAACACACTTTGCAGGATACCGCCAGTGAACAGTAACTATTTTCGTACTTATACTTCTGTCTATCGCCGTCAATTATCTGGCACAGTTTCCTGCTTCACCGGTCATAATCTCAATGCCATGTCCCAGTGCATCAATTATGTACTCCAGACTCTCTTTTACAGCCTTCGGACTTCCCGGCAGATTAATGATCAGAGTTTTTTTTCGGATACCTGCGGTAGCACGGCTGAGCATGGCACGTTTTGTAATAGTCATGCTGTACGCACGCATGGCCTCCGGGATTCCCGGCACGCGCCTGTCAATGATGTCTTCCGTTGCCTCCGGCATAATATCACGCGGTGAAAAACCAGTTCCTCCTGTGGTAAGGATAAGCTCTGCTTCTCCGCTGTCTGCAATCTCTGCCATTCTTTCTGACAGCATCTTTCTGTCATCCGGCAAAATGTCTGCAGATACTACCTCATATCCATTCTTCTCAACAATCTCCCTGATTGCCGGACCGCTTAAATCCTCACGTTCACCGCGATATCCAGTATCGCTGGATGTAATAATCGCTACTCTCTTCATATTGCAAAACCCTCCATATATTCGGCTGTTGTTTCTCCGCAGTACTCTATATCAGAATAATTTTCCAATATATACAGAAAACAGCCACTCTTTTCTATTTATTATACACTTTTATTTGATTTCACCCAACATATATTTTACGTTGCTGTGCACGAAGTGAACAGTAACTATTTTACTGCTATAAACTGAAATATATAGCAATCGTATAAAATACTGTCAGCAATCCAGTTCATCAAAGCATGATCCCTGCATCAGACATCTTTGCCATGCGTCAGAACCGGAAATCTCCGCTCTTACCACCGGTTTTCTCAACCAGATGAACATTGGACATTACCATATGTTTGTCAATTGCCTTGCACATATCATAAATCGTCAGAAGCGTCACCTGAACTCCTGTCATAGCCTCCATTTCTACCCCCGTCTTTCCTTCCGTCTTAACGGTGCAAAATGTCCGGATGATTCCGTTTGCTTCGTCCAGTTCATAGTCTACCGAACACTTCTGGATTGGAAGCGGATGGCACATCGGAATCAGCTCAGAAGTCCTTTTAACCCCCATGATCCCTGCTACACGCGCAACGCCAAGAACATCTCCTTTCTTCACTGCACCTTCTTTTACAGCAGCCATAATAGCTTCCCCCACATGGATCTCGCCTGTAGCGATCGCTGTTCTGTAAGTAACATTCTTTCCGGAAACATCCACCATAACTGCATTTCCATTCTCATCAAAATGGTTAAAACCCTGTGACATGATCAAAATCCCCTTTACATTATTTATATTTCTTTTTCATCCTTAGACAAGAAAGAATCCTGCATGCAGGATTCTTTCTTACCAATATTTTTCGCAATCTGCAAACCTAAAATTATACTATTATTATACATTTTTCAGGCAAAAACATCAAGCTATATCACACTATATGCATGCCAAAACACATTTTATCCCCTGCATTAACAGCAGGCTCAGAAATGCCAGACCATAAACGTAGAGTAACTGCAGTACTGTCAGTGTCTGCACTGCAAAAAAGCCATGAAGTGACGGAATTATCAACACCACCGTCAGCAGGATCATTCCTGCCCCACATGCTCCCTGCATATATTTGTTGTTAAAGAACTGTCCTGTAAATAACACTCTTTTCTCTGATTTACAGCTGTATCCATGAAAGAGTCTTGAAAGACACAGAACTGCAAATGCCATAGTACCGGCAAGCGTTGCATTTCCATTTTTATAGCCGATAAGAAATCCTGTCATTGTCACAGCACCGATCACCAGTCCTCCAATCCCTGTCCTGATCAGAAAATCTCTTGTCAGAATTGATTCATTTACAGGTCTTGGCTTCTCTTTCATAACCTCATTATTATAAGGTTCCAGTCCCAGAGCAATAGCAGGAAGACTGTCTGTCAGCAGATTTATAAACAACAGATGCACCGGAGCAAAAGGCACCGGAAGATTCAATAAGGATGCCGCCATTACCACCAGAATTGCAGCCAGGTTCCCTGAAAGCAGAAACAGGATCGCACGCCTGATATTCGCATAAATATTTCTACCATTTTCTACCGCTTTTATAATAGTAGCAAAATTATCGTCTGTGAGGATCACAGAAGCAGCTTCCTTTGCAACCTCCGTCCCTGTAACTCCCATTGCCACACCAATATCTGCCTGCTTCAGGGCAGGTGCATCATTTACACCATCCCCTGTCATAGCCACAAGTCTGCCTTTCTTCTGCCATGCCTGCACAATACGCAGCTTATGTTCCGGAGTAACACGGGCATAAACACGTATTTTCTCCACAAAATTTTCCAGTTCTTCCTCGCTCATTCCATCTATTTCCTGCCCCTCGCAAACCTGAGACATATCTTCCAGGATACCAATTCGTCTGGCAATGGCTGCAGCTGTAACTTTATGATCGCCGGTTATCATGATCGGGCAAATTCCTGCACGTATACAATCCTCAACCGCCTTTGCACTTTCCGGACGGGGCGGGTCCATCATGGCGATCAGTCCCAGGAATGTCAGTTCATCTTCATCAGCCGTCGTGATTTTCTGTTCTCCTGCAAATTTTTTATATGCAATTCCCAGAACACGAAGTCCTTCCGAAGAATAGCCGTCATTTATTCTGCAGACTTCTTTTACATCTTCTGCTGTAAATGGTACTGCTTCACCATTTTTCTGAATATATTTTACACGCCCCAGCATTACATCCACTGCGCCCTTTGTGATCATGGTATAACCGTCTTTTAGCTTATGAAAAGTAGACATCAGCTTTCTGTCACTGTCAAAAGGAACCTCGCTGATCCTTACATATGCATTGCGTACTCTTTCTGCCGGTACTCCCAGCCTGTCACCCAGATTGATCAGTGCTGTTTCTGTAGGATCACCCAATTCCTGACCGTTCAAATTTGTCGAATCATTACAGAGAATGCTAAGGCGCAGCATTTCTTTATGAAAAGGATCTGCCGGATCAATCTGATCTGCCGGAAAATCTTTCCCTTCTATATAATAATGTTCCACTGTCATCTTATTCTGTGTCAAAGTTCCGGTTTTATCTGAACATACTATTGAAACACTGCCAAGTCCTTCAACTGCCTGAAGTTTACGTATGATCGCGCCTTCCTTCGCCATTTTACGAGTGCCAAAAGCCAGCACAATAGTTACAATAGAACTCAGTGCTTCCGGTATTGCTGCCACAGCCAGAGCTACTGCAAAGAGAAATGCATCAGCTACAGCACCGCCTTTGACAACCTGCAGCACAAACAATACAGCACACAATCCCAGAATTACCACAGAAAGTTTCTTTCCGAAATCATCCAGGCTGATCTGAAGCGGTGTTTTTTTCTCAGATGCATTCTGCAAGAGCCCTGCTATCTTTCCTACTTCTGTATTCATCCCTATTTCTGTAACAAGAAAGCTTCCTCGTCCATATGTTACGTAACTTCCGGAAAACACCATATTTGTGCGATCACCCAAAGGTAGCTCCCCTTCCAGTGTTCTGTTATTTTTTTCCACCCCAAGACTTTCACCTGTCAGTGCACTTTCATCGACTTTTAAGCCAGCACTCTCGATAACGCGTCCGTCTGCCGGAATATAATCACCGGCTTCCAGCCAGACCTCATCACCTACCGTAACTTCTCTTCCGGGAATTTCCGTCACTACACCGCCACGCAATACTTTCGCAGTAGGTGCTGCCATCTGTTTCAGACTCTCCAGCGAATGCTCAGCTTTTACAGTCTGAACCGTTCCAAGTATAGCATTCATGGTGATCACGATCAGAATTACTGCTGCACTTTCTGTTTCTCCCAGAAAAAGGGAAACCACTGCAGATATGATCAGAATCAGCACCAGAAAATCTTTGTACTGTTCCAGAAAGATTCTCATGATACTTTTTCCGGCAACAGCGTCCAGCTCGTTCATTCCATATTTTCGCTGGTGCTCCTGCACCTGATCATCTGTCAGTGGTTTCTCACTGTTATTTAAGTTATAACGCGTTTCAGATATACTTTGATTGTAATAAATGCAACAATTGTTATTCTTACTCATAGGCCCGCTCCTTTCACATATGCTCCGCAAAACGTCAGTAATGATTACTGTCCGCACTGCAATACCATGGATAATGCGTATCAAAACGAACAGTCATCAGTTATCCTGCTATGTTTTTGTACAAAAAAAGCGAGACCTTCATTGCACAAAAACATGCAATAAAAGTCTCGCTGTTTCATCACGATACGGATGGAATCTCGTTCCATCGAGAATGACGACATCGTGAACACTTGCGTGCCAGCTACTCCCCTTTATTTAAAATCAATTTTAGCTTTTAGAAGAGCATTTGTCAATGTAATTTTTTCGTAAGATTACGTCGTGTATTATGGTCACATTACTGTTCATTATTAACAGATTTCTGCTCCTGCCGGCATTTCTTTCTCAGGTACCATCAGGGAAAGATTTCCGTCTGCATCTTCTGCACAGAGAATCATTCCTTCGCTGAGTACTCCGGCAAGTTTGGCAGGTTTCAGGTTAGTCACTACCATGACTCTCTTACCTACCATCTCTTCTGCACTGTAGTGTGCTTTGATTCCGGAAACGATCTGGCGTACCTGGCTTCCGATCTGTACCTGTGAGCAGAGAAGTTTCTTGGATTTCTTTACTTCTTCACATTTGATGATCTTTCCAACCTGGAACTGAAGTTTGCCGAAATCTTCAAATGTGATCTCTGGTTTTGCTTCAATATCGATCACATCTTCGTTCTCTTCTTTTGCAGGTTCTTCAGCTTTTGGCGGATGGAGTTCTGCTACTTTTGCCATTACTTCTTTAAGGTCGAGACGAGCAAAGAGGATTTCCGGTTTCTCAGTTACTTTGTTGCCTGACGGATAGAGACCGAATGTCTTAAGTTCTTCTAATTCTCTGTCCTGTGCATTTAACTGAGCAAGGATTCTCTCTGTTGTTTCCGGCATAAAGGATTTCAACAGAGTTGCACCGATGCAGATTCCCTCAACAAGATTGTAGAGAACTGTTGCAAGACGGTCTTTCTTTTCTTCATCTTTTGCAAGTGCCCATGGCATTGTTTCGTCGATGTATTTGTTGCAGCGCTTGAAGATTGTAAATACTTCTGTCATTGCATCTGCTACACGGAGTTTATCCATCTTTTCGTTTACTTTTGCAGGTACAGAGAGGATAAAGTTCTTGAGATCATCATCTACCGGCTCTGTTACGCCCTTGTTCTCTACAACTCCGCCAAAGTATTTATTGGACATGGAGATCGTACGGTTTACAAGGTTTCCGAGAGTATTTGCAAGCTCAGAATTCAAACGTTCTACCATCAGTTCCCATGTGATGACACCGTCGTTCTCGAACGGCATTTCGTGAAGTACGAAGTAGCGGACTGCATCTACACCGAAGAAGTCTACCAGTTCATCTGCGTAGATTACATTTCCTTTGGATTTACTCATCTTGCCATCACCCTGAAGGAGCCACGGATGTCCGAATACCTGTTTCGGAAGCGGCAGATCCAGTGACATCAGGAAGATTGGCCAGTAGATTGTATGGAAACGGATGATATCTTTTCCGATCAGGTGCAGGTCTGCAGGCCAGAGTTTGTTGAACTGTTCTGTGCTTTCGCCGTCGCAGTCGTAACCGATTCCTGTGATATAGTTTGTGAGGGCATCAAGCCATACATATACAACATGTTTCGGATCGAAGTCTACCGGGATTCCCCATTTAAAGGATGTTCTGGATACGCAGAGATCCTGAAGTCCCGGAAGAAGGAAGTTGTTCATCATCTCGTTCTTACGGGATTCCGGCTGGATGAAATCCGGGTGTGTGTTGATGTAGTCGATGAGTTTGTCAGCGTATTTGCTCATTTTGAAGAAATATGCTTCTTCTTTTGCAGGTACGCATGGGCGGCCGCAGTCAGGGCATTTGCCGTCTACGAGCTGGGACTCTGTGAAGAAGGATTCACATGGTGTACAGTACATTCCTTCGTAGTGTCCTTTGTAGATGTCGCCTTTTGCGTACATTTTCTTGAAGATTTTCTTGACCTGTTTTTCGTGGTCTTCGTCTGTGGTTCTGATGAATTTGTCATAGGATGTGTTCATCAGATCCCAGATTCTCTTGATCTCTCCGGATACGTTGTCTACGAATTCTTTTGGGGTAATGCCGGCTTCCTGGGCTTTTAATTCGATTTTCTGGCCATGTTCGTCGGTTCCGGTCTGGAAGAATACGTCGTATCCCTGCTGACGTTTGTAGCGGGCGATGGCATCGGCTAAGACTACTTCATAGGTGTTGCCGATGTGCGGTTTGCCGGATGTGTAGGCAATGGCGGTGGTAATGTAGTATTTCTGTTTTTCCATGGGTTTTGGTCTCCTTTTTTTTAGTATGGACGCTCCGGAAAATATAATTGTTTTCTGTGCGGTTTCGGGAGCTAGGAACTC
>ERZ1106969.846-NODE-846-length-26857-cov-4.257742_pt1 | contig 26857 bp, 41 predicted proteins | sample MGYA00403685_ERZ1106969 | MGnify/ENA primary metagenome ERZ1106969 (study PRJEB35170, sample SAMEA104062416) | human gut metagenome | biome: human gut; feature: human-associated habitat; material: faeces | place: Denmark | collected 2012-05-18 ... | reverse complement strand
ACAACTCAGGTTGAGCCAGGTCGCCGATGCCAGCTCTTCCGCAGTGACCGGCACTGATGTAATCATTACTACCGTTTTTTGGGCGCGTTCGTACAATGCTGACATTGCAGCCTCCATAAATGAAAAAACCGCCAGCGGCGGTCAGATTGGATTGGTTCCTGTCAGGCAATGACCGTTATTTCAAGCGTTGCCCGATGCAAGTGGGTTGTAGTGTCGTAGCCGGGGATTTTGGTTACTTCGGTAGGTGAAAGCACTTCCAGCCGGGAAAGGGCCTCAAGCCGCAACGCCCTGGCCTCATCGTTAGTTTCTGCCCACACGTCTACCTGAATGTGCAGCGTCGATTCGGCCTGCCCACAGAACACATCCCCGGCAACATCAGTCGGTATCGAGAAAATGATGTAAGGAGCGGCCACTGCGGGTAAATCGTCGCTGCCAAGCGGCACCACATACGGATAAACCCGCCCGTCTGCCAGCGGCGACAGCAGGGTATAGATATCATCCTCTGTCATTTCGCCAGCACCTCATCGATCGCCTTGTTCATTCTCTCCATCGCTACCTTTGCGGCCTCTTCCTGTCGGGTATCAAAAGCGGGGCGAACAAAAGGATGTGCCGGGGCCGTAGATGTTCCCAGCTCCACGAAGCGCCAGTAGAAAGCATTCCGCTTGTTGCTGGCCTTCATGGTGTTGTCGCTGTTCCCCGTTCGCGGGTTAACGCCACGAATATGCACCCCCGATGCGATTTCCCCACGGCGAAGGCTTTTCTGGGTGACGACAACAACGTTTTTCTTCAGTTTTCCACTTTGCTCAGGAGCCCGATCAATCACTTCCTGCCGGAGGACTTCAGCCCCGGCCCGAGTAGAGTCCCGGAGGACTTTGTTGTTTTCGGCTTTGCTGAGGATTTGCAGGTCTCGGGCGATATCCTCTAAGCCGGAAAAATCCAGATTCACATCAATCATTTTTCGGTCCCCTGTTTGCAGAGAATTTCCAGCCGGGTACCTTTGCTATCTGGCACCGGAGGCCCGGTGACATTCAATGTCACTCCTTTGTAGGGGCCATTCAGGACAAGAAGCCGCGATGATGCCGAAATATCTTTGCGATATCGAACCCAGACACGAACTGTAGCATCTGCCCTTTCTGCTCCTGCTGTCAGGTTCTCTCGTCCACTGATTCCCTTTACCTCTGCCCAGATAGTGGCGCCGTCAGACCACTCTTCTGTTGGCTGACCACTCGGTGTTCGCGTAGCAATAAAATTTCGGATGGTGATCCGATGCCGCATTGGTCCAATTTTCATCATCCCCTCCGGCTAAACACCCATTTGAATTCGCCAGGGATTCAGCAACCAGCGTGCGGGTCCTGGGATATCAGGACTCAGATCATCCCCGCGGTTTTCATACAACCAGCCCACTATAAGAAGAACCGCGCTCTGAATGGAGGGCGTGATGATAAGCGGACGATCGCCGGCACTTTCATTCTCAACAGCACTATCCAGAGCAGCCTGGTCAGCAAAAAAGCGACGGTTAAGAAACTGCATAGCAGCATCCTCCGCAGCGGCAAGATACCCCTCCACCATCGTTTTATCGATTTCATCATCCAGCCTGAGATGTTCCATGGCTGTTTCAGTGTTGATTACCGTCATAACCATTACCCTTTGGTTTCGGGGGCGCGGTTCATTTTGTTATCAGGGACTTCACCAACTATCGTCACCAGCCCGTTACCTTTGAGCTCGGCAGCACGTAAGCGAGAGACATGAAAAGGATCATCGGCGGGCGTCCTGAAAATATCGCCATCCATAAAACGCCGGACAGGCTGAACCTGAATAGTCCCGGCCTCAGTGGGTTCTGGCGCCGCATTTTTACCGTCGGATACAGACGGTTCATCCACATTTTTTCTGGCCATCACAATCTCCTCAGAAAGAGAGGGCCGCTAAGCGGCCCTGAATTGTCAGCCGCCAGAAGCGGTTACATTACCGGTGACAAATGCTTCCGGACGATAAACTGCTAACGCCAGACGCTCTTCCGCACGAATGGTGACCATGTTTTTAATAAAGTCATCTTCGTTCTCAGTGGAGAGCAGCACTTCGATATCCATGCGATCGAAGATTTGCGCAGCCATGTTGAAGGCACCAGTCAGGAAGTTGTTCTGCGCCATAGCCTGAGTTTCCACAACAGGAAGACCCCAGATCCGTGGAACACCACCATTGACCGGCTGCGCAATGATGTAGCGGCCTTCGTTATCTTTGGTTAACTCGATGCCTGCCCAGTCAATAGGGTTCAGTACAAAACCAGACGCCGGATATTCTGCAAGAACGGCCTGCAGAACAGCCAGGCGAAGACGGTCGATCGGCGTGGCATTGGACAGGGTAAGCGCTGGAGCAAATTCTGTTGCCTGCGGCAGAATACCGAGGATATTCGCGCCGGTGCCATCGCCGCTCAGCAACTGCTGCTCCTCTTTAAAGCGAAGACCATACTGAGCACGGCCATCGATATAACTGGCCAGACCGGGCGCATCGTCCAGGATCTGACGGGACGCTTTAAAATAATGCGCAATGGTACGAACCGGCGCACTTTTCAGCTCAAACTTAATGTCTGATTTTGGCTTAAGGGCACCTTCCGCCACAGCTGCAGCATTATTGGTAAACCCCGTTTCCTGAACGAATTCAATACCGTTAGATTCGGTATTACCGGGGATAAGCAGATTACGGATGGTCAGAGTGCGTTCCGGCGGGGCGATAATGCCCTGAACACGATCGGAGACCACCAGACTGTTGGTTGTGCTCACGCCAGTGCCCGTAGTCGCCGGCACGTTCATAATATCTTTCTGTTCCAGCTTGACGCGGATGCTCTTACGGGCCGAACTGTCCATGCCTTTGAACTCTTCACTTTCGACCACCAGCTCACCGAGCGATTTTCGCTGTGCAGGTGCATCGTTCGGGCGGCGTGCACCTTTTTGCTCCAGCTCAGTGAGGCGTTCTTTCAGCTCGTTCATCTGATTAATGCTTTCGTCCGTTCTTTGTTTCAGTTCCAGCGAAACGGTTTCTCCTGCCTCCATTTTTCTCTTCACGTCTTCGCCGAAGTTTTTGACCTGATCAATCACCATGGTGAGCTGGGAGGAGATTTCGCCAATACTTTGTGGCTGATCGTCAGCCGATTTTTTCTGGTACATATAAATCCCTTAGAGAATTTTTGGGAGAGAAAACTGGCTCAGTTGCTGGCGCATCGCCGCAATAGCCGCTTTGGTTTCGCCGTCTTCGCCCCCGGACTCACTCCGGTCAAGCAGATAGGACAGTCCGCGGGAGGCGACCGCGGCGGACTGACTTTTCGAGAAACCTGCCTCTCGCAGGAACTTCTCAAATTCAGGTAAGGAAGGAAGATCACCGTGTGACAGCTTCGACTTAATGACGTCAATACGCGCATCATCATTGGCCGGCACGGTAACAATGGAGATTTCAACCAGGTCGAGCTTCGTTAAGGTGCGGATCCGGGTTTTCTCATCGTAATTTGACTCACGGACGTAATAGCCAATGGAAAGGCCGGTAATGGCACGGGTTTTCATGCCCCGCCAGGCGGTTTTCGCGTAGGCCGCGTCTTCAAGCCACAAAGCCCCCTCGCCAAACAGTCCATGCTTATCTTCTTTGAGGGTCGAAATATCCCAGTTGCCAATGGGTTCGCCGGTGCGATGCTGCCAGAGAACCGGGAACGTTCTCCCCTTCGCCCGTGTTTCCTCGATGCTTTCGAGGAAAGCCCCCGGCGCCACGACTTCGTTGTAGCTATCCACCACATCGAAGACAGAACCGTACCCAGAAAAAAGGCCGTCATCGTTGACGGCCTTAATGTCGAAGTCGAATGCCTTTACTTTCATGGCTGCGTTTTTCCGGTACATTCCGGCGTCTCCTCTGATTTAATGCCAAGCCATTCCCGCAATGCGTTTTTGGCCGATTCACTGTCGCCGGACTTGCCAAGCTGATCTATCGGCAGCAGGTTGGATTGAACGGTTAGTTGGTCAGCGCCAGGTTTTGGCTGAAGGTTTTCTTTTTGCCGTGCTTCATTGCGGGTCATCAGACCGTTCTGGGTCATCGTTGAGTAAAAAGCGGCACGGGCGGCGCTGTCGGCACGTAAGAGACCTTCGATGGAAAACTCTGCGAAGTACTTATTTCTTTCTCCCGGAGCCAGGAGGCTTTTACGAATCGCCTGCTCAATACGGGTAAGCCATGGACGAAGTGAAAACGTTAAAAAGCCAATCAGCATCTGTTCGACGCCACTTCCCCACATTGTCTGCCCCTGGGCACTGTGTCCAATCAACCCCGGCCATACTCTGAACCACCGACAAATCTCTTCGATATTGAATGCCCTGGACTGCAGCATCTGGGCGTCTTCCGGGTTGAGGTCAACTGGCTGAAACTTCATTCCCGCTTCAAGAACCATCATTTTCCCGGTATTCATGGATCCAGAAAATTGTTCAACCATGCTTTCACGTACTTCATTGCGCTGCTCTTTTTTCAGGATTTGATCCATTGAGAGAACGCCACTGGGCCGCATACCATTTTTAAAAACTTTTGCGCTGGCTTCATCTGTTGCCATTGCCAGACCAAGTGTCTGTCGGGCATAACTGACAGGTGACAGGCCCATGACACCATTGGTGCTGAACGCACGGATGTGCATGATGTCCCGTTCATTAATGTTTCGGGATGTACCTGAAGGCCAGTCACGGTAGGTATAAATAGGATCTCCGCTGCTACTTAAATCAACCTTCATCCTTTCTGGCCTGAGCGGTACAAGCGAGGTAATACGCTTCCCGGTACGGTCGATTTCCGCGTAAGCATTCCCCCATAAAAGAAGGCTGGCCATGATCATTTCCCAGAACTCCACAGCGGTCATGTCAGCATTCGGCTGATTATGGAGGAGCTCATAAAGCGGGTGATCATTTGCACTCTGGCGACCATCAGCCGTTTTTTCGTAAAAACCTACAGGCAAAGTCGCGATGGTTTCGGATAACAGCCTTACACATGACCACACTGCCGATAACTGCAGGGCTTTATCAACCGTAACGGATTTGCCTGCTGCGGACTGCCCACCAGCATAAGCAGCCCAGAATTCACCGTCTGTAAGTGAGATGGGTACGCCGAGCCACCGGCGAACGGCGCTTTTTATCCGGCCTGGCTTCTTATCTTTATTCATGGTGACTCACACAATGATGGGATTACTGAAAAAGTCGTCGATATCGCCAGAATCATCCTCATAGCCTTCGGAGGCACCGATTGCCATAGCGCCCGCTACAATGCCGTCGATACGCCCGGTACTTTTTTTCTTGGCAAAAATTCGGTTTTCTTTCTGATCAGCCTCCGTCACTGCTGAAGCCGCATTCCAGCGAAGACAAGGGTTCGTCCTGATGATAATGACGCTGTCATCAAGCAACTCTTCAAACAATTCGATGGAGTGAGGCATCCACAGCCCGGAATCTTTCGCTTTGTAATACCCTTGCCCATGAGGGATTAAGGGAACAGAAACAGATGCTTCCTCAAGCTCCGGCTCAAGATATTTAATGCGATACTGGTCGAAGGCGATGGCCTTGATATCAAACTTCTCCGTCAGATCTGCAATGCGCTGGGCAACAAAGCCGTATTTCACTGCTTTGCCAGGTGTGGTGTGGATGTGACCATCGCGCTCCCAGGCGTCATAAGGTACCCGGTCCGTTTTGGCCCGTTCCAGTAACGTATCTTTCGGGGTCCAGAACTCCACCAGCAACTTACGTTGTTTTGGAAAAAACAACGCCAGTGCCGTCAAATCACGCGATCCGGACAGGTCTAAACCGCCATAGCATTCCTCACCTTCCAGTTCATCTGGATCAAAGCTCTCCTCACAACCCATCCAGACATCACTGCTCATCCACGGATTAGCCGCGTCAACCCACTGACAGAAGTTAAGACGTCTGACGATGCTCTCTTTCGAAGGCATCCCGCGGGCCTGAGTCACCTGCTCACGAAGATAGCTTTCTTCAAAGGTGTGACCCAGCGAAGGGTTAGCTTTTTTCCAGCAGGACTCATCCTTGAAAGGATCGTCTCCTTCATCCAGAGAACAAATGAAGGCAAAAAAGCTGTCATCTTCTATCGAACCGGCAGAAACCTTTCGGCCGTATTCGTGATAGTCATAGCAGACGCTCGTTTTATCGTGCCCACTGTTGGTGATCATGAAAATCAGCGCCTGCCGACGACCTTTGGTACCGGCACGCATCATTTCAACAACCTGATTGCTTTTATGCTCGTGAACTTCATCAATAAGAGCGCAATGCGGTCGCGGGCCGGACTGTCCGTCATCTGAACTGATTGGACGAAAGAAGGAACCAGACTGAAGAAAAGCCAGGTTCCATTCCTTCCCGGCACCACCTGATTTCTGAATACGTGCGGAAAGAGCTGGAGACTGATCGACCATCGCCACCGCATCACGGAAAAGGACCATTGCCTGGTCTTTCTTCGTGGCAGCGGCATAAACTTCAGCGCGTGCTTCTTTATCCGCAGTGAGACAGTAAAGCCCTATACCCGCAGACAGAGGGGATTTACCGGATCCCTTCCCGGACTCCACATAGACCATTCGGAACCGGCGAAAACCTCTGGCGTTTTTCCAGCCAAAAATCGAACCGACGATGAAGCACTGCCATGGCAGCAACACGAAAGGCTCGCCTTCGAAATCACCACCATTGAGCTTCAGAACTTTCGCAAAATAGTCAATCGAGCGTTGCGCCGCCTCAACATCCCAGTGCAGACCACGGGCATGACATGACTGCAGATCGTTAAGGTGGCGCTGGCATGAGTTACGTATGTCAGGACCAGCCAGTTCTTTGCCCGAGGTTACATCCATCGCATATTGGGTTGCAGGATCAACCGAAGAACTTGTCGAGCGTGTCCTCTTCGGGGTCTTCGCCATTCACTTTCACCTTCGTCCTTGCCGCTGGCGTCAGACCGAATTCAACCAGGTAACTTTTAAAACGGCGGTCGGCATCGGCCAACATCGAAACGGCCGGGTTAGCTTTGATAAGAAAACCACCCTCGGTCTGGACGGTATAGGTTCTTCCCTCTACTGCGATGGTGTCGCGCAACTGAAGAATATCAGCGTAAATATCGCATAGCCGTTCAAGGGCTAAGGTGTCGGCAACCGTTAAAACCCCCATCCCGTCAAGGAGAACAGTCAACCTTCCCCAGGCAACCTTTCCCCAGTCGGTCAGGTGCGCCGGCGGGCTTGGAATTTCTCGCGCCGGAGTCGGTTCTTTATCGTTGAGTTTACGTTTGCCCGGGTTGCCGGAGACCACTTTGAGGTGGGTCGGTTTCGGGCGTCGTCCTGCCATCGGAACCTCCCGGAAAAAAACTTTTCATTTCGCGGTTGTGCACAAAAAGGATGGGCGGCGGTCATTTCGGGTCAGACTTCTGAACTTTTGACCCGCCCCTCCCCTATGGAATTAACGTCATCTGAACCAGTGAGAATTTGGATCAAGCGGAATACCGTTTTCATCGCAGCCGATAACAGTGCCGCGCTTCTCCATTCGCTGCTTCGTTGAGTCATGGTGCTGCTTACACAGCCCTTGCCAGTTCTTCCGGCTCCAGAATAGCTTTTGCGCTTTCGCTATTGCCTGGCTGTCACCAGAGCGCAGAGCCTCTTTCAGTTTGTGCGGGATGATGTGGTCAACCACCGTGGCCGCTGTCACCCTGCCTTGCTCGTGGCACATGACGCATAAGGGGTGCGCACGAAGGAATAGAAGACGCTCACGGTCCCATTTGCTGCCATATATGCGCGGTTCTTTGTTCATGTTTTCGTTCCTTGAGCATTATCACAGGCACTCAGTGAATGCCTGCTGTAATGCCTTAGCTCGCTTGCTCTGCGATGGTATCAAACAGAGCCAACGCTTCCGTCGACTCCTGAACCGCTTTAATGGTCCGCGCCACCGCTTCTGATTCAGTTGTTACGCGACTGTATTGCTGGATAAATAGCTGATACTTGAGCGGACTGTCCTGAACAAACTCTACAGCGACTTTTGCGGCGGCAGTGTCATAGTTCAGGATTGAAAGCAGGTTCAGGCGAATCTGCTGGGCGTCGGTAATTTCTGCCATACAAAACCTCTTTAAATAACATTTTCAATAAATGAGGTTAAACCAAGAATTTTCTGAATAATTACCGCTTACGCTTGTCGGGATTCTGCTGGTTTCTATACTCAAACCGACTTTGCTTCTCACGGAGCGAGGTCACTACCCGAAAGGCTCACGGATGAGCCAATCCTCTTAATCAGCTATAGATGTTACCTTGCAAAATTTGCTTACAGACCTGAGTAATGTCGGTATTATCAAGCTCATTAGCTGTTAGTTCAGCGCCCCGTCGCATTCTTGGATTTCCCTCCTCGGGGTTTTTTATCAGGTTCAAACCGATATTTCGGTTTAGCATTATCGAAGCTCTTCATTGAAGAGCTTCTGTAATACCTACTGCAGGGTCGTGTGTTCGTGACGGGGAATCGTCTTGCCGTTGGCGTTTATCACATACGCAACTTCACCCTACTTCTGGTAACAGAAAAGGCCGCCGCGGCGACCTTTTTAACGTTTATATCAGCTTGATTTTTACTTCGTATCCATCAAGCCCATTCATTGTCTCAACTGGAATAAACTCGATTTCAGAAACCTCTTTACCAGTTTTTTTCCTGATTTCAGCGATCTTTTTCTTAATGAGCGCAGAAATCTCATCTTCGACTTTACGTTCAAATTCTTCATTTTTCATTCAAACACTCCTTAAGTGATCCCAACCTATTATAAATAATAGGTTATCTTCCCCGAGGATGCTTAGGGATCATCATGCCAGCCAGATATGTTACCTCCCTGCACATGCACAGAGAAGACCTGCGCCGGGCTTGGCAGGTCAATAAATGAGCAGTCCATTAATTACGGGAGTATACTAAGTACCCACACATCCACCAGGTAATATTTATGACTATCTTTGATGATCTTAAGATGTACATGGATAAACAGGTGAAGGTGACTTGCCCCCACTGCTCTCACATCATGGAGCAAAGTTCCAGCAAAATACGTAAAAACATCACGTGTATTTGCCCTAAATGTGGATACTTTTTCCTTCCGGAGGAAGGGTGAAAGACATTAAAAAATTTCCTTCTTTGCTTTTTAAGCCATATCGCTTAGGACTTTCCGCTGCAAATGAAGAATCCTATCAAATGACAGATATCGAGCTTAAGGACTATCTGTTCACACTTACATGCATCATTATTTCAGGAATGGTGCTCAGCAGTAATTATCTTCCTGTAAGTCAAACGAACCAGTTCAGATTGCTCTATCAGCTACTGGACGAAGAATATAGAAAAAAGATATAAATCATTTTTCTCAACTTAAAAAAGTAAGGTCAACTATGTCATACAATGTGTTTTCTGGCGGCAGAACGAAAGAGTCTGTTGCTTATGATCTGGCTTTAGCGCTAGCAGCTAAAGAACCTTCATCCTCAACACCAGGGGCACTAATAGAACGTATTGCAGATCTGCTGCCTGAATGTCGCTCAGTCGCAGAAAGCAAGTTCAATGCCGAGGTGCTAAGCCCCTTCACTTTAACAATTAGTTGCTAGTGCTATTAGTTGTAAATGTTTGTTCAGCCTGTATTTTAAGGTTATACAGCTATTATCACTATTCGGTAATTGCAGTGTAATAGGCCTGCCAACGGTATTTATCTAACCTGAGCCGGCGAAGACATTGGGCGGTTTCTATATCTGCCTGCTCTTGCCCTGCTGATGCTGTTGCCAGCCTTCATTACGGTGCATCTCGCAGTAGCCTGAGCGGTCGGTGATTGTACCTGCGCATCCACGCTTACGGCAGGCACGGGGAATTAGTGCTGGCATGATTAAGTCCTTATGAGATTTGCATTATCACAGGCACTCATTAAATAGCTGCTGTAATGCCTTAGCCGAACTGTTCAGCAGTGGTATCAAAGAGCGGCAGCGCTTCAGTTGCTTCCTGCACTGCTTTCATCGTCTTTGCAACTACCTCAGACTCTGATGTGACACGGCTGTATTGCTGGATGAATAACTGGTATTTAAGCGGACTGTCCAGAACAAATTCTACGGCGATTTTTGCTGCTGCTGTGTCGTAGTTCAGGGTTGAAAGCAGGTTGAGACGAATCTGCTGAGCGTCGGTGATTTCTACCATGTCTTACCTCTGTGCGATGTGGTGAGCATTATCGAAGCAACTATCCAAAGTGTCTTCTGTAATACCATGAAAAAAGCCACCCGGAGGTGGCCTTTCTGATGGCTAAAAAAAAGGCCGCAAAAAAATGCGGCCTTTTGTCATGCACAGTTATCGATTAAATAAACTCTCAGGAGCCATCCGGGAGAGCCTCACTTAAACGAGTAACTGACCTCCGACAGACTGGTGTTGGGACGGAGGTGCAATGAGAGTAGTGTGTTTCATTTTTTTTCATACCAGCAACCACACAATAATGGCAGTTCTTCTTGTTAATCGATAACTGCTATTCAATTAGTCTGGCCAGACGGATGATTATCCTGCCAGGGGTCATCACACTCACACGATGAAAATCTTTAAAATAAAACATTAGCCGGTTCACTCGCCTTCGAACAGGTGCAATGGCCTTGCACTGACGAAATTAGATTTAATCGTTCGTTGCCATCTTCCGTACAAGCCAAATAGTCACAAAAAAATAAAGGTTAAAAAGTGAGCTATTTACTGTCCTGTGGTGTATGGTTAGCAATCACTCACGAGGATAAAACCATGTCTATGCTCAAAGACAAGATACGTACACTCAGGCCTGTAAAAAGCACCTGTCCTCACTGCTCTCGCCAGTCAACACATAGCCTGTCGAGAATTAAAAACGATATAACATTGATCTGCCCATACTGCGGAAATATTTTCCTCCCCTCAGAAAGTAAACCTGTTAAGTAACTGATCGAATACTTTACTGAAGCTGATGTTCACTCTTAGGCTTCAGTAAACGAAACGTTGACATGCTTCTTCTCCTGCTTCTGGCAATAAAAAAGGCCGCCATTGGCGACCTGGGTTCAAATTATGTGTGTCAGGGCATATGACACGAGTAACCGCAGTAATAGCCACCGTTGGATTGCGGGTTGACTTTCTGCATATTCTCTGCAACCTACATTTAAGTATAGATCGAACCAGCAGTCCCGATTATCGCAGCAAGCAGAAAGAAGGTGACGGCAGTTCTACGCATTTGCACGCCATAAAATGACAGAGCCAACCCGACGAAAGCAACAATTAAAACTGTCCACATATCCAGTAAGAGGAAGAGATATCCCTCGAAAGCACTGTCAATCAGTACGTCCACATCGCGCATTCCTTTTAATAGATAAACTCCGCTGAAATACTATCACGATAGCGTTAGCAGACTATCTGCTAATCATCAAGCATCGACTGACTTATTTTCGGTGGATTTCTTTTCGCAAGTTGTGTTAGCAATCAGCGTCAGGGCGAGCCACCGCGCGGCATGCCCACATACAGGCTTCCTGCATTTTGGTGCGAGCGATTGCCAGACAGCGCAAAGCTTCATCAATCTCCCGAGCCTGCTCAGCACTTAACATTGCCGGGCCATTACGGACAGCCAACAATTCACCTCGCTCGGTATCAAGCAAACTACATAAGTGGCGGCTGACGCCTTTGAGGCGGTTCATGCGCTCAATCTCGCCCGCGGTTAATGTGCGGTAGCCTTTTACAGTGCTGCCGTCCTGCGGTTTTGCTTCACTCATTTCGTAGCCTTTTCGGTTGGTTGCGGGCAGTTAGCCAGCACTGATTTGTTGTGCGCCAGAATGTCGCGCTTCGTCTGACGGTCAAGAACGTCGATGTCGTGGTCGGTCAGGTAGATGATCCGCACCCAGTTGCACGCGGTATCAACCACCACCGGGGCGGGTAAATCTTTCGCGCAGCTCGCGATCAACATCGTCATCGCCCATACGCTTAACGCTCTCTTCAACATCGCTGGCCCCTTTCGTTGCATCAGCCCGGCGTTCTGCCGCGGCGACGGTAGCAGCGGCGTTCTCTTCGGTTCGCTGCTGCTCGGCTTTGGCTTCTGCCTTGCTGGTCCCGCGCGCATGGCCTAACCCAAACGCGCCAGCGATTAAGCCAAGCAGAACGACTACCAACCAGCTGATAAATTCAAGGCTCATTGCGCCTCCTGCTGCTCATCGGCTTTTTCTTTCAGCTTTGGCTGTCTGACGTACTGAGAAAGAATGGCGAGCACCACCAGAGTCGGGCTAATCATCGCCACAATGTTGGCAGGCAGAATATCTTTGATATCCGGCGGCAGCATCGCCCAGGCATGAAGAGCAGCGTCCGGAAATGATTGAGCCCATACACCAACCAGCGCACCAACTGCGCCGAACCTTACCGACCAGGTTTTCAGCAGCAGCCGGGAGTGCGCAACAAACTCCAGGCGGGAATATTTGCGCAGTAGCAACAGAACGAGCACGGCCACCAGTGCCAGCAGGGCAAAAATAATCATCGTCATAGGTTCACCCGCTCTTTAACCCAGCCGTATAGAAACGCTTCGTTAGCCGGCCTCGCTTCGGCCAACTCAAGATAGCGAGCCCCCTGGCTGCAATTCAGCGCTTTCAGTAATGTGGTTTCGCCATCTTTGCCGCGAACTGCCAGGTAACTTTTCAGAGCGGCGACGGTGATGTTGCCGATCGCGCCGTCCGGCTTCAGGTCCGGATATAGCTTGCCCTGCATATTCAGCGCCGATAACCAGCGCTGCAGGAATGTACTGGCGACACGTGGACCCATGTTCACGCCGGTATCACATAACTCCTGTGCAATTGCTGGCGACAACTCGGCGATGCGGTCAAACTTCGGTTCAGTCCAGTATTGCGACAGGTAAATGGCTTTGGCTGTGTCCCGTGGTAACGCCTTCATATCGCCGGCGTAGCCATATGCTCGGGCGGTGGTCTGCGTGATACCCCAGCGCGTAGGGCCACCTTTATCATTCGGGTTGTTAACATAACCCCCTTCTTTGCCGAGAATTCCCTCGATAATTTGATCTGCTGTCATTGCGCTTTCACTCCGGTAATACGCTCCCAGAAATACGTGAGGGCTACAGAACCCATTGCACCACTAACCCCAGCAGATGCCAGAATCATGTAAATGCTTGCCCCGCTTTCGATACTTATTAACCCAGCAATAACCCCGGCAAATGCCGAAACGACGATCTGCGCAAGAGCATTTATCCAGCTCCATTTCGCTTTACCCTGCTTCACATCCATCAGGAATCGGACCAGACCGCCCCAACCTGCAATGATCAGCAGAGCCAGCCAGGTTATTCCGGCCATGCTCTCTTTGTCTTGCATACGATTTGCCATAGTTTCACCTCCGGTTTAACGGGGTGCTGTGCGAGAAAGGAATGGGCGGCCCTGTTAGCGATTGCGGGGTGACAAATCCCACGCACTTTAACCTGCCCGGGTTGGGTTATGAGCCCGTCAGACAGTGGGCCTGTATGAATAGCCGCCAGAGAGCAGCCACGAAAAATCACTGTAAAAATATCAGGGTTCACCACCCTGTCAGACAGATTTATTCTTCTTGTTCAGTCTCGTCCGCGTACGAAGCCGAGGATGTAACCAAGACCAAAACAAGAAAACCCGAATCCCACCAAGGGTAAAACTGAATAAATAAAATCAGGCATAGGGAAATCTCATGGAAATTATTTCAGTAATCGGAGTGATACTGACACTGCTAGGGCTATTTATTCCGTCACTAATCAGTAACCATTCGTCACGCAAGGCAGAGTTCAGGAAGCAATCCGCGCCCCTGCTGGGAAAGTTGCTAAGCGAAATTGAGGCTATTAAAGGTGGCTCTTATCCATTCAGGCTTATCAACGATGCCGATTTCAACCAGTTGCTACCTTACGCCCCGAGGCGCAGGAAAAACGCTCTCCTTGATGCTTACGCAAGTTATCTCGACGCGCATTTGGTCGCCTCCACAAAGCACTGGCACGATGATCAGCCATCCGATGGAATGTTATTTTTCCCGACAGGGTTCACAGTCGTCAATTCAGATGAGGTACTGAAGAAAATGCAACCTCTAAAAAAAGAACTCAGCAGATAGCCCTGTAGAATGGCCGCCAGATGGATTTACGGCCAAGCACAAAGTGAATGACGTTCTGGCGACCAGAATAGAAAAGGCCATGCGAAGGCATAACCCTGTTTTAGGTGGTTTACTTAGTGAGTGAGAATAATTATCATCATCAACTCCAGTCCAAAGACGTCTGGTTCATTCATAACCATATTCGCCTAATTTGGTGGCCCGCTTTCTAATGCGGGCTTTTTTTTCGTCTACACTGTACCCACAACGAGAAAAATATGCTCTCAGCAAATTTCCCCTGTCACCTACCCGTGCGGGGGATTTTTTTCATCCAAAGAAAAGGCCCGCCGGAATGGCAGGCCTTTAGATAGGGTTATGCAGTATGTGTGTGGTGCCGGGTGCCTCCCGGTGAGCATGCCCCAACAGACATCACTCGCGTGGTATTCACAGGGCTTTCGCTCTATTAGTTGGACGCCCCTCCGCATAGGGAGATTCACCACACTGATACTTTAATTCACATGCATTAATGTCGTCAATCTATTGGTTTTTTGGTGAATTTTTGTTGATACAGATAGGTAACTCTCGCAATCGTAAGTACCCAGTTGACTGGTACCAGAGACGTTAAAAAAAGCCTGCTTAAATAGCAGGCTAACAGGTAGGTATCATGCAGGTCCAAACTGAAGCTTCATTACCCTGTTAGTTCGAGCTACCGATTTCTCAGGAAAGAAGTTTTATCTTTGTTTACACAATATAACTTTAGCCTAAATAAAAAAAGGTGGCAAAGTTAGGAATTTTCAACGTGTATTCATGACATGAGCAGAACAAATATCAACGTATAAATATTGAGCGAATCAAGATTCTTTTGTCTTAAGATGACTTGTTCAATGTTGGAAGAGACAGGCAACGCAAATTCCCGGTCTTAAAATACAAAACCCGCACTTTCAGCGGGTTTTATTATTTATTGCTTTGTTTATCTGAACGGTGAATTCAGAGAAACCTCTGCATCAGGTTCATGCGTAATCCTGTTTCGAAGATCCCTTCGGATTATCTCGATAGACCAAAACCATACTAAGTGACCAAATATCTCTGAAACGTTTTCGTACCAAGGAAGATCAAAAAGTGGTGGTGTTAATCCCATGAGCGGGAATGAAATCATATGGACAAACAGCTGTGCAAGTGCACCAGCCAGCAGCCCCTGCCACAACTTAATCTTAGGAAATACTTCTGCAACAACACAATATCCTACAGCGAAAACGATGGAAAAGATGATATGTGTCACACCAACCCAGTTAAACGCATGCTCAGCAAAGGTGTAAACAGCCGCATTAGGGTCAGCTACTCCCAGCCAATCGCGTAAAAAAATGTATGGTGGGTTAAGGAAGTTTCTGGAGCAATCTATTTGATCAGCTGCTCGGATTAGTGACTCGGGCCCACACGCGCTGGCAAACATGTCGACAGGACTTCGTGGTGGAAGGGGAACTTCAGCACCCCATTTTACAAATGCCGAAACCACACCCGAAATTAGTCCAACAAACAAAGCAACGCCATAACGCCGCCTGCGAGGTTCCGTCTGTACAAAAAAGCCTTTTAACGCCATAAAACCACCACTTAAAGGAAAAACTTACAGTTCCTTAATATTCCTTAAGTTGGATGCGTATCATTTTGATTTAGATCACGGTTTGCATTCTACTTGCACCAAATTTATTTTCTTACTTAAACCGTAAAAGACTTGTACTGATTAATTTGTGCATATTCGTCACTGAGAACTTGAAAGAGTTGTACAGCACGTCTCTTCCCAAAAACCCTGACCAGAATGCAGATACGAAGAAGCCGCAGCGAGTGTTGAAGCTACAACTATAAAAGCGACTTTAAGTGGGCCCAAAGACTGTTGCAGGTCTTCTTCCCTGCTGTCAACGTTAGCGTTGTTTAGAGTCCTGCATGTCCGGACTATTGCGACGGTAGATTTAAACCTACACCTGTTGTGCGTGGTGCCGGGTGCCTCCCGGTGAGCCTTCGAACGACTATCCATGACTCGCGATATTGTTAACTGACTCATAACATTGATTTATTCAGTCGCTTCTCCCCGCCGCACAGGGGGATTCACCACACCAAAAATTTAACATCTTGAAATTGACATTTCAATGCAATACGACGATGTTAAAGGGGTACTGATGCTATGCATCTCGCGAATACCCCTGTCATATTGCTACATCCCGTTTAACGATAAGCTACCGCGTTTCCACGCCACAAGCTTGAATCGCCAGGTGTATCAAGCGACACAACCCTCACCTTTCCAGCTCCCATCTGCGCCGCTTTCTCCTGCAATTCAGCAACAGCGTCGTCCAGACTCCCGCTAACTCCACTGATCGAGACTAAACCCATTTTCTCCAGGTTATGTACCGACCTCATGTCGATGGTCTGCGGTAACTCTGCCGAAAATGCGGTATTTGATAAAAAAACGAAAAGTGCAGCAGGAAACCATAAAGAACGATATTTCATGAGATTACACTCCGTTTGAGTAAGTTCAAAACGGATTATCTAGAAAAAAACGGTTATTAATGTCAGGGATTTTAAGAAACTTCAAAGATCGTGTAGAAACAATGAGCAAAAAGTAAACTATTTTTAAAACCGACCCGTAGCATCACCAGAAAGCAATAACCTCGCCGTATGGCTAGGACTGTAAATGATGTAGTGATGGTCGGAGCTGATCTACGACTCAGGTTGGTTCTCTATCTAAACAACCGTGGCTCAATCCCGCGCCTAAGCCTGAGGATCCACCATGGCAGGGGAAAGTTTAGCAAACCGACAACATCATGAAAGCTTGCTTCTGATGAATGTTATGGCCGCTCTGAGATTTTCACTAACACCACCCTGCTCCGAATGCCGTTTATGCTCCAGAACATCAACGATGTTACCGACAGTTACCCGTCTGCCACTCTGAAGCAAAATAATAACTGCCTCACCAATGATGGTAGCAATAGTCTGGTCAGTTGTGGGTTTCAATATCTACACCGTTTACATGGTTATGGAGGGCTATGTTTACATCAACCTCACACCAGAAGCAAACCATATCGGCATACGGCAAAAACCCCACCATTACTGGCAGGGTTTATAATCAGTTTCATTTGGATGTATGTATCCATGATTAGAAGCATACAGGACACTTTTATGCAAAGTCAACACTAACGTGCAAAAAATTGCCGCCATCTGTTTCGATCATATTAATAACAGGTCGCCTTCTCAAATTCAGCCGCTGCCTGTCTCTCTCCTTTGTGAAGCATATCCACCAGCCCGTCATAGAACGGCTTCCAGTTGCGTGACCATGAGGACTGGTGTAAGTCAGGTATATGCATCTGGATCGCTCGGTGTGCATTCGCTGATTTAACACTGGTGAAGCCATTTCCCGAACAGCGCTCACAGGTTTTATATACAGGAATTCCCTTCTCTTTTGTCGCTTTGCGGTCCAGCACCTGGCCGGAACCACCGCAGCGGCAGCGGGCGTTTATCTTCCCCTTGCCATCACAGGCTTCACATTTAGCGCTGACGATGGCTGTTACTTCGGTCCACTTCTCCCAGTCGGACGGACGAGTAGCGCGGGACCTTTTCGCCCAATATGGCGCTTTGCCCCAAGGGTATGTGACTTTGCGCTCCGTGACGGTCGTCTGTATCTTCCCTGAGCCATTGCAAACCCTGCAGGCTCCCGTTGTTTCCGCTGAACGGGAATACTCCGCAAAGGCAAACTGCGCCAGCACCAGGCAGCAGCGCCCCAGCGCTTTACCTGCGGCCTTCCGCACGTTCTTTGGTGCTGTATCAATCGCATGCCGCGCCAGCGCCTGAACCGCCAGCTGCTCATCGGTCTTACTGATGCCGGCCTTACCGAAGAATGCCGCCAGCCCGAACCGCGCCCGGCTGCTGGTAACTCCGATCCCTGTCATGATATCTGTACCGTTCAGGCGATTCGGTGATGTGCTTTTCACGTCGTCACTGATATGCATGCCTTGCGGGCTGAAATGCTTTAACGATGCTTCAAGTTTCATGCGCTCACTTCTCCGATATCAGAAATTAAAATTTGTCCGGTTACACCCCAGAGCTTTGTTACCCGAAAGTCCCAGATGTGTGCGTCATCCTCAAACAGCGCATCCATCAGAGCTTTAATCATGTTGTCGGTGTCCGGCTTCTGCTGGTGAGGCTTATTGTTCATCGCTGCGCGTTTCTTCTGGCTCCAGCTTTGTGGCATAGGCATAACGAACGTGACGTGAGCGCCGGACTCAGGCAGGTGAATTTTGCGCAGACGAGCTTCATCACAGAACGCCCGGTAACGCATTACTGCCGGACGCTGTTTCCACTTATCAGCTCTGGTCATTCTGGGTTTGCCGATGGGCGTGGTATCGTAGATTTTCATGATTTGATGAGTCCCTCTTTTCGCCAGATTTCCAGGGTACGCATTACCCCCTCCGCGTGCATCAGGCGCAGTTCGTCATAGGTGTAATCGGTTGTTTTCTTCCGTCCGTCGATCAAGTCGTGGCACCCGTTGCAGGCAATAGCCGCCTGAGTATCGTCAGGCTTGCATCCTGTGCCGCACGTACCCACCAGCCGGTAATGCGCCAGCACGCTGGTTTCCGGGTTGCCGTTGCAGTAACCGGGGATCCTGACTGTACATTCGCGTCCGCGCGCCTCTTTACGTAGATTCGCCATAATCACCCCCACATCCGATTTCGGGTGCGAGAAGCCGGACGCGGAGGATTTTTGTCCTCCACCAGCTGCGCACTGACGGTCCAGGTGATTAAATCCTGATTCAGACTGCGCTCGACCCTTGCGCCCCGCTGGCGATATTTCGCCATCAGCTCTTCAGCCTGCTGCGTGGTGCAGTCGCTATGGTGAAACCATGAATATTTCATCGGCATCACCCCGCGAAGCTTAAAAGCTGGTTTGCGGCGTTCTCGACTTCCAGCTGGCTGTTGAATGAACGGGAGAGGATCCACCGCCAGAGAACATCAAGCGATGCTTTGTACAATTCCTGAAATTCGCATTCGTCCATGCTGGCGAAAGAAATGCTGCGAGGGTGTTTTTTCAGCGTGCCGTCCGGCAGCTGTATGGCGTCATAGTGGCCAGCTTCGACAATGACCCACGCCCGGTAGGCATCGAAAGATTTGCAGAGGCTGATACTGCCGGCGCGCTTCTCGGCTATACGGTCGAGGTATTGCTCGGCGGCATCAAGCAATGCCGATTCACTCCCGCCATATGCCGCCAGGTATTTGGCGTAACCTGTTATAAGCCTGCGCTCGTTAGACGAGATCGCTCCGCCGGAAGGCTCCCAGTATTCAAAGCCGAGATTGAGTAAAGCGAAATAGCGGCGATGAAACGCCGGGTTGCGGACAAGCTTATAGTCAGCTTCCAGAACGGCGCCGAGCTTGCATTTTGATTGCAGGAAATCGCTGGTCTCCTGCGTTGCAGGGATCAGAATTCCTTGAGACTGTTTTATCAGGTGTAATTGTTGCGCCATGGGTTTCACTCCGTGGCGCTGTGATGCTCCGTTGCCGTTGTTCAGGCGGCAGCTAAATTATTGCAGCTTACTCTCGGTTTCGTCAATGCAACCAGCATCTTGAGACAGTTCTTTAAATTCTTCAATAGTCAGCAAAAACTGGTTTTTTCTTACCTTTTCGATCCCGGTTATTTTTCCTTCCTCACTCGAGATTAAAAACTTCCCGCCTTGCCTGATTATGTCTACCACTTCGGCGATATCGAGATCCACTTCATCCCCCTGAGCGACATACAGACGCAAAAATAAAGTCCGGCGACAGCATCAAAGGGACACGCTTATTGCGATACTTTGGGGAATGCCAGTCACCAAAAAGGTGTATCAATAAAACCAGTCGTCGGCGCTTTCCCAGGTCTCCTGTAGAATTTCTGCAATGGTTTCTTTATCACCATCTATGCCACCGAAAACACTGAGCCCATCAGCGCCAGCGCGACGAATAGATAATTTGCAGTCATCGTATTTTTGATTTAATCGCCGAAGGAATTCAGCCTCTAACGCTGGTTCAGCACCGTTAGGCAGTTTTTTAGCTTTGTCGATGGTTACTTCGATTCTCATAGTATCACCCCATTCGATATACTGTATAAATAAACAGTACACCTAACTTACTGAATGTTCAATGTCTTAAGAGCACAAAATGTTAATTTTTGTCAGGAATGGGAAAAGAAAACCCGCCGTAGCGGGTTGATTTTATGGTTTTTTTTAGACAATAGCTTTATATATGGACAGGAGCATAGGTCGCGATGAACAAAATTCAACCAACTCATGTGAGTTCAAAAGAGTCATTTAGAAGTACATTTTTTAATTACATGGAGGCCAAATATAAGTGTTTAGCGACACTACAATTATTTGATAGAAGCGTCGGAAAGTACGCCATACTCTTTGAATGTTATTTATAGACAGGTTCAAGAAAAAAGATACCTAAGTCATATAGTCTAGGAAAATCCATTTTTATTAAAAAAGCATTATAAATGTCTTAATTGCCAATACCCTTAAGAAAATAATTATGAAAGAGCATGAACTCATAATCACCTCCTTTTTTTCTAACCAGTTCAATTTCAAAATCTGGCCACGGATATTTATAACGCAAAAAAAGACATCTTGACTCAATATCTATCGTACCCTTAAGACCAAAAGAAAAACATTCAACAATATTGTGTTCTTTAATTTTCCCCACTATAACCAACGGGCTTAATTTCTTGTTTTTAAAGCATAAATTTAGATATGCACGATTGAAGATCACTTCATTTCCTCGTGAATCATTAGCCATGGCAAACCCTCAATCTTCCCTAAGCGATAGACTTAAAATCAAGTACCAGAAGGCTCTGGTACCTGATGGGTCCCTTTCATAAGAGACAATAGCAGCTTTAATGGAGAAAAGATTTAACTATTTTCAAATTGAGAGTTTTCCAAATAATTTAACCTAAAGCTATATAATGATAAGCGCGCCACATAAATTCACTTCAATAATTTCATTCAACAAATCTCAAACACAGTTGCATTCTCAGCTTTATAATATATATCAGGTGGCGGGTCTTTCTTTTGACATAATTCAGGTAAATTAGCCCTCACCAACGCCTCAGCAAACGGCGGCGGGACGGCATTGCCACAGCGCGCGACCTGCTTATCCTTTGCATATTTCACGCCGCGGTAATCCTGGTCGATGATGTTCCATTCGGGGAAGCCCTGCGCCCGGTAGAGCTCGCGCGGCTGCAGCATGCGCATGCCGATATCAACGATTCGATAAGTCACCCCGCCAATTTCCACCAGTCCGTTGCTATCTTCCCCGCAGTATTCCTGCAGGAACGCCAGCACCTGCTGTGCGCGCTCTTCGTCGTAATCCTCGACCGCCAGAGTCGTTTTAACCTCCCCTACGTGCTGGCCGCCGGCAGTGATAGTCGGCATCGGCTCGTCAGTAGGCTGGCCGTCACGGCAAGTACCGCGCAGTTTAACCAGATGAGAAGCGACTAATGCGTGGTGATCGACAGTCGTTACTGAATGCGCTGGCTCATCCAGCCCCACGCCGGCGCCATGATAATTCCCTCCGTAGTGTTTTGCCAGAAATGCCCCAACAACCGCATGTTTCCCGCCACGAGCCACAACGGTTCCCAGCGGCTTATCCAGTCCTGGCACGCGAGGTGCCTGACCGGGCCGTTCTCCGTATCCCGTTTGAATGAGCGTCGGCACAACCAGCTGCGATTTACCGCCACCGCCCGCGGTGATTGTTGCGCTTGGTTCGTCGGCACGGTGTCCGACGCTGGCGCCGAACTGCCGGGCGATGACCGGAGCGACGACGCAGGCGCGCGACTCTTTCAGGATGGTGTGAGCGGGTTTATCGATTGGTCGTGGTTTCGCCTGGTACTCGCTGCCGCCATTGCCAGCCAGGAACGGCGTGAGCGCGGCTTCGACTAGCCCTAACGCATGACCATTCCCGCCCGGGCGCCTGGACGTGCCAGCAGTCACCGTTGGTACCGGTTCGGTTACTGGCTGCCCGGTGGCCCCTGTTCGAAATTTTGTCAGATGAGGTACCGCGATTGCGTAGCCATGGGTTTTCGTTATTGTCTGCAGAGGTTCTTCCAGAGCCTGTCCTCTGAAGCAGTCATATTTACCGCGTGTCGTTGTGTGATTGCACTTCACAATGAACGGCGACGCGCTGTCGATAACAAAGCGCTGGATGCCGCGGGCAATACGTTTCAGGGTATTAACAGCCAGCGGCTTTTTGCGATCGAAGATGCTCGGCGCGGAGATAGACCAGTCTATGCATTCCGCAGCTGTTCGCCACGGTGCCAGTTTGCCCGCCTGCACGGCGGCAGACTTCGGATCCCCATGTGTGGCTTCCGGCCAGACTATCGGTTGCCCGTCCCGGCGCATCACCATGAAGAACCGTTTTCTAATCGTCGGCGCGCCATAGTCGCAAGCGCGCAGTTCGCGATACTCAACGATATATCCCAGACCTTTTACCAACCTTGCTGCATCCTCGCTATCCAGCGAAATATTCAGAAATTCGCAGCATTCGGCCAGCGCCGGATGGTTCGCCGGGATCCCGGTTGTCAACATGCCGACAAATGCCAAGAATGTTTCTCCTACGCGGTCTGGATCCGGGCGCATTTCTGCCGCCAGCAGCGGCCCCCAAGTTTTAAACTCTTCGACATTTTCCAACATCATTACCCGCGGGCCAACATCAAGCGCCCAGCGGATTACGATCCACGCCAGCCCACGAATCGCCTTTTCAACTGGCTTAGCCCCTTTCGCTTTTGAAAAGTGGCGGCAGTCCGGCGAGAACCAAGCCAAACCGACGCGGCGGCCAGCAGTCGCAACTTTCGGGCGAACTGAATAAACAGACTCGCAATAGTGCAGCGTATCCGGATGATTGGTGGTATGCATCGCTACCGCGTTCGGGTCGTGGTTTATCGCGATGTCCACACTACGCCCAATCGCCAGCTCGATGCCCGTCGATGCGCCGCCGCCACCAGCAAAGTTATCAACGATGATTTCGCTCTCTCTCACGCGTATTTCTCCATGGTGCTGGCCAGCGAACGAGCCGCGGCGATAATTGACGGTACCGGCATTTTTTCCAGCCACATCCGGTTGATGTGGTGCTGCAGGCGGCGCTGGTGGTGCGCCGGGAGTTCCCCGGCGTTTTCTACTTCTGACAGGACCATCGCTACTTCAGCGGGCCATACAGTTTCAGGCACGTCCACCAGCAGAAGGCTTTCCAATTCCTGAATGCGTTTGGAGGCGTATTCCAGTGAAGGATCCACTACTTCACCTCCACATCAATCCGAGCGATGGCGCAGTATCGCTCTATGGCTTCTTTCACCCATCGGCGATAAGTCACCGGATGGAATGTTTCCGTTTTTCCGGTACCGCTCCAGAATGCTTTTGAGCTCGTATCAGGCAGAGTAATGGTCAACCGTTTAACAACGTTGGTATACGCTTTCTCACTCATCACACCGTCCGGGCGAAGATTCTCATGTTCGCGCTCCAGCTCGGCGTTGCGCTTTTCAGCCGCATCCAGGTCTTCCCCTAATTTCTGTGCCATCTGGAACCAGTTAGCGCGCTGCTCTTCCTTAAGCTCCAGCACCTCTACTAAAGCGAGAACATTATCGGGGCATACCGTAAGCTGGTATTCATTGAGCGTAGAGATCCGAGTATCAAACGGCATTACTGGCGCTTCCCCTGCGTGTTTCGCTTTTTCTGCTGCCGCTTTCATCTCTTGGGTAAGTCTGGTGATATCAGTCATGGCTGGTTTCCTCGAATAACACATCCCCCTCAATCCCACCGACCTGATAAACGATCGAACCATCTTCCCGATATTCCATCGGTGCAGCGCTCCAGCCTTCCCCTTTGGGATCGTCATCGTCACCAACTTGAACAAAACCGCCAGCGACTACACGGGCCGGGTACATTTCGCCCTCAGTCCAGTATCCCTCGGTGTCTTTGATGCAGAGTATTTGCATTAAAGTGCTCATTTGCTGCCCCCCTCAATCCGTTTGAACTCAATAACCCAAACCCATGGATTGGAATTCCAGGATTCTTCGCCGTAGATGGATTTCCAGAGGGTTACGAATGAGCCGCGGGCGCTCAATTGATGCTGTGTCCAGCCTGGCTGATAGTGCTGCCAGAATCCACCTCGCAGCGTCCCTACTCCTTCGGCCTGAGCATCGCGCTCGCTGATAGCGTTTAATCGCTCCACACGCAAATCAGTGATTTCCAGCAGAATCCGGCTGGCCCAGCGCGGCATGTGAATTGATGGCGTCCAACCTTCTGCAGGCCTGCTTGAATCAGGGTAATCCGCCTTGTAATCACAAAGATCCGCAGCTTTTGAAATGCCCTTCTGTATCTCCTCAATTTCTTCTTCAGAAAGCCAGAAACCATTGAATGTTTCGCGAACCCATATGCGATGCCCCGGCTTACCAAATGCGCTGTTCAAATAGTTTCTCGCCGACAGCTCCCCGGTCAATTCATTGCCAGCCAGCTCGCACCCAAGGTTTTTATCTAATACCGGAAACTTTACCGGGCGCCGTGTCTGCGTCTTCCGTCCGTCGAGAATGGCGCGCACCATCTCAGCGTTAAAAATCATTCCGCGCTCGATCATTTGCATACTCCCGAATCTTTCCGATGGCTGAATCTCTGGAGGTCAAAATCAATGGTCGCCCGCTGGTCGCGGAACAATCCAAGCCGTCCGTAGCGGATGACCTTTCCGGTTCTGACTGCAGCCTGAAAATATCGGCCTGCGGTATCCCGGCACATGCGTAGTTCTGCACAAGCTTCTTTCACCGTCAGGCGCCCTTTCTTGCGGGTTAGCTCGATAATCGCCTGGACGCAGGCCTGTTTTTGTTCACGTGATTTGTTAGCCATGGTTACGCCCTCTCCCAAGGCCAAACTTCGCGCGGATTTCAGCGATTTTGTTTAAGCCCTGCTCGTTACTCAGCGGACGTCCGCCCAACTTTGGGATTTGCTTAACAGGCTCGGGGATAGCTTCACCGGTCTTGATGCGGCGAATCATGCGCAAAAGTTCCTCGGATGCTTTACGGCGTAATTCGGAGTCGCTTAATCCCTTCGCGCGCATATCCGTATACAGACCGGTAACCATCCAGTAGCAGGCTTTGTGTTTCAGCGTTATCGGTTCGATTTTGTGCTCAGGCCATGGGTACGACTCAGCGTCAGGATACTGACCGCGGGTCCGGCAATACTGGTAAACCATATCAACCAGCTCACTCGCGTCTGGCAGGCCTACCGTTACCGCCTCCTCAGAACGACACCAGGCAACAAACTGACCAGGTGATGGCATAAACGGTTTTTCCTGTTTGCGGGCAACGCGCATCCCGGCGTTAATCTGCTCTACCGTGGTGATGCCGTTCTCCTTGAACGCCAGGAGCCACTGGCGACGCATCTCGTTGAGGTCTTCCGCTGATTTGTTGGCAAGCGCCGGGAATACCGCGAGCAACTGGCGAAACAGTTCGTTGAATACCTCAGCCGTCTTTGTCGCCTGATGTGCAAAGCTCTGCGCATCCTGCATTTCAGGCATGCCGGCGGCGATACGTTGGAAGTTCTTTCGATCGAAGTTATGCATGCTTTCTGCGATAGATTTCATTCGAGTACCCCGTCGATCCAGTCTGTATTGTTCAGCGCACTGGCACCTGATGTGGTTTTTGATGGGCCTGAGCTGCGCAGGCGTTTAGTCGTGAGCGGATCCCACTGCTTGCGTAGTTTTGATGGGCTGAGAATGTTTTCTTGCCAGAAATCGTCTTCATTGGCCCACTTGAACAGTTCGCAGATTTCATAGTGAGTGCGCTTGTCCTGCAAGCGCATCAGGCGGATGGTGTTTGCCCATTCAACCCAGTTCGGCTCTGAGAGTGAGGCATTCACGGTGAGGGCTTTATCGAAAATCCATCGCGCGGCTTTGAGGTCGTCAGCTGTTCCCCAGGATTTACCAGATGGGGTGTAAATCCCGTCAGCAGCTTCAGGATGGCGAGAGAGAAACTCCTGAGTTTTCTTGTTTCGGGATTCTTCAGAATTCCGAGACGAAGATCTTTTAATATTGTTTTTGTTATAGTCTTGGGTGTCTACCGTTTCCGGGAAGGTTTTTTCCGATTCCGGGAAGGAAATTCCCGTTTTCGGGAAGAGTTTTCCCGTTTTCGGTTTGTCCAAAATCCAGGCGGATAGCTCAGTATTTATACCGACGGTTTTCATCACGCCATGCTTGTGACTAAAAATAATCCCCCGCGCCGCGAGTAGTTTTATCGCATCTGAAACATGAGAATCACTCAAACCGGTTAACTCAGAAATGACGGTATTTGTTACCCGATCCTGCTTTTTGTTCCATCCGTAGGTAAGCCAGATAACTGCCTCAAGACACTGCCACTCGCGCCCGGACATGCGCAGCCGCGGTTTGAGTTTCTGAATCTCATTGGCGATCCTGGTATAGCCATTGGACAGGTCGGCCATGCGACCTCCCGTTAGTTCGGTTTTGATTGGAAAATTGATAACTTCAGCGGTATTTGACATACTTAATCCCGTGAATTGGTCCAATTAATTCACCCGAAGACCGGCTGTGTTCGAGCACAACGGTCTTCACCCTTTCAGAACAAACCAGCCTGATTGCTGCCCTTTCGCACGGAGCGCTTTGCTTCCCGGCGTTCGGCTGCGCTTGTCTGCTTCTCTGCCCATAACTTTGCGTGTCGCATAACATCGTCAAACATTCCCCCTTTTCGGCTTGCCTGTGACATCCGCTTGTACATATCGACCGCCT
>ERZ1106969.821-NODE-821-length-27586-cov-6.464858_pt1 | contig 27586 bp, 29 predicted proteins | sample MGYA00403685_ERZ1106969 | MGnify/ENA primary metagenome ERZ1106969 (study PRJEB35170, sample SAMEA104062416) | human gut metagenome | biome: human gut; feature: human-associated habitat; material: faeces | place: Denmark | collected 2012-05-18 ... | reverse complement strand
ATAGCTGATATAAAAGAGTATATTCATGATAGAAAGAGTGCTACAGTGTAGTGCTCTTTTTTAATACAAAAAATAGAGGGAAGGTGGTAAATATGTATGGAAGAAAGGGAAACTATCCAAGACATAAGAGAAAGACTTGTAAAAATAGAAACCTTACTAGAAGTTAATAACAAAGATCTATTTAACAGAATTAAGAAATTAGAGGATAGCCAAACATGGCTATACAGATTAGTATTTGGAGCTATAGTCACAGGGGCTGTAGCTTTATTATTTAAGTAAAGGATGGGATGTAAAGATGGAAGAAAACAAAATGTCACAAATTACTGTTTATACTAAGGAAGAAGGCTCTTTTAAGAGTAGAATAACTAATGTTGGTACAATTATTTCTTTAGCTTCTATTGTTGTAATATTACTTCTTAATGTTGGTGTTATAGATGCAGCTCAATCAGATACAATTAAGACTGTTGTTTATTTAGTATGTGGTGCAGGAGTATTACTTGGAATTTTAAATAATCCAAAGGGAAGCGGTATTTATCTTCCTGGAGTAGATTATCCTTTATGGGGTAAGCCTTCTGATGCAGAAATAAAAGAAATTTTAGGTAATACTATTATAGAAACTGCTAAAGACTTAGGAAAAATAGATCCATCTAAGGAAAGTGAAAATATAAAAGAAAAATTAGAGAATAAGGAATCAGTTAAACTTACACATACCAATCTGGATAAAGATGGATTTACAGCTAATATTGGTGTTATAAATATTGATGAATCTGATAGTTTATATACAGCAAATGGAACAATATCATTTGTTAACAAAGAAGGAGTAAAGTCAGTTGTTACCGATGTAGATGGAAATGTAAATCTTAGAGGTAAAATGGACCATAAAGAGTAGTCAAATAGGCTACTCTTTTTATAATTAAGATTTAAAAAGAAAGAAGGTTTTATAATGGCAGTATATGGCGTTAATGATGGACATACCAAAACAGGTCCAGGAAGTGGAGCAGTAGGAAAAATAAAAGAAAGTGAGCATACAAGATTAGTAGGAAACGAAGTAAGAAGGTTACTAAAGGATCAAGGAGAAGGGGTTATAAATTGTACAATAGATTATGCAAACTCAACTTCTGAATCATTAGATTTAATAGTAAAGCAAGCTAATAGGCAAGATTTAGATTGGTTTATAGCAATTCACTTTAATGCAGGTGGTGGAAAAGGCGTTGAGGTTTATACCTATGAAGGTAGACAATATCAAGATGCTATAGATGTGTGTAAAAACATAGAAAAGTTAGGTTTTAGGAATAGAGGAGTTAAAGCTGGTACTGGTCTTTATGTAATAAGAAAAACAAAAGCGAAAGCTATGCTTGTAGAGGTGTGCTTTGTTGATACAGAAGATGCAGATAAGTATTTAAGCGTAGGATATAAAGCTATAGCAAAAGCAATAGTTGAAGGTGTATTAGGAAGAGAAATTTCTACCAATAAACCAACTCAAGAAAAACCACAAATTAAGGAGGAAGGAAAATTGTTAAAGGAATGTAAGAAGAACGTATTAAATTTTGGAGATAGTGGTACTTATGTATTTTTAGCACAAAGTGCCATGAAAGCATTAGGATTATATAATGGACCTATAGATGGAGAATATGGACCATCCAAAGGGAAGAATAGTTTCTATCAAGTTGTTATAAATCTAAATGCTAAATTAGGTTATAAAAATGATTCTAGATTAGGACCAGCTTGTTGGGAGTATATTTTAACTAAATAATTGGTTATACTTATTAATAGTACTATACTTATAAAAAGGCAGTAGGTAGGGAGTAATCCTTATCTGCTGCCTCTTTTTATTTTTGTTAAATTATAGGTAATATTGCAATTTTATACGTTTTATGCAAAAATAAAAAGGGATAATTAGGAGGGGGAACAATGAGTAAATTTGTAAGAATGATAAAAAATATGAGCAAGGTACAAAGAATAATTGCATTAGGAGTTTCTAGTGCTGTAGTTTGTGGAGGAGTAGCTGGAGGATTACTTTGGTATAACCACTCTAGTGAACAAGCTGAAATTCAAGCTGAACATGATAAAATAGTTGCTGAAGCTGAAGATATGAGCGCCGAAGAGTTAAGTGACTTTTTAAGCAATAATGCTATTGATGAAGAAACTAGAAAAGAGTTGGAAGATAAGCTAGACGAGAAATATTCTAAGGAAGACCAAACTGTAGCAACAAAACCATCTGAAGATAAGAAGGAAGAAACTAAACCTTCAGGGGATAAAAAAGAGGAATCAAACTCTGGTAGTGATACAAAGCCAGCGGATAAACCAAGTACTGGTGGGGGTTCAACTGATAATACAAAACCAGCAGATAAACCAAGTACTGGTGGTTCAGGTAACACTAAACCTACAGAGCCTACAAAACCAGTAGACCCACCTAAGCCATCAAGACCTAGTGGATATTCAAGTTCTGTAACTAGTGAGTTCTGGAATAATATCGATAAAGGTATGGTAAACAACACATTTGAGAATGCAGAGAATCCTCCTAGAGTACACAAAGATTTAAAAGCTAAGTTAGATAATATAACTGCCGGTTATGTAAATAAATCTAAATCAGCTAGCCAAACTAAAAATGAAATCTTAGGAATTGGGTGGGTTCCAGGATGGTCTTATGGAAGTGATTGGGATTGTAAACCTAGCGTAGTTTATGTAAATACTGTAAGTGTGAGTGGTGATTTGACTGCTAAGCAAGCTGGATTAGAGATTTATAAGAAGTGGACTAATGGTACTTGGGAGATTCCTTATTCTTATGTAAACTGTAAAGTTTATTATGAAGCTTCTAATAACACTTATGTGGCTTATATAGCTGCTATGGGTCAAGAATATAAGAATTAGTTAATTAAAGGGGGAATTATATGAAACGGTTATTAAGATTTCTAGTAGTTCCATTCTTATTAGGAGTAGCGTTTATATGTGCTACTCCTCAATCTGCTTCTGCAGGTGTATGGGATAATGCAAAGACTTATTATGATAAATATCTAAGCTAGTAGGTAAGAGAAATCTTGCTTACTAGCTTTTTGTATATAGCTCTGTAGTAATAAAATTTTTAAAATAATGAAATGCTATTTATAGGAGAGTGGTAGTATGCATTATGAATATGAGTATGAAGTTACAGATGAAGTAGCAGAACTAGTAATAAAAAACTTATTAGAGCTTTATGAAAAACATAAGAATGATAAAAATATATTTAAAGAAATAAAGAATAAGACTAGGATATGGTTAGTATCCTAGTCTTAAATTTTGTCGTCAAAAATTCGTCAAAAATTCGTCAAAAATTAATGTACAAACATATCTTTTATATCTTCATTAATTAAGAGAATATGGCTTTAGTTGGTGCTTATATCAAGCTTATATCATTATATCTTAGTGGTTTTTATTCCAAAATTAAACTTGGCATAACTCCTCCTTAAGTGTAAAAAAATTCAATACAGGAATTATATACTTTTTTTAACAGTAAATCAATGCACTAACAAAATAAAAGCTATCTAGGTAAACTAGATAGCTTTAAAATTATTCAAAAACTATTTCCTTAAAGAATTGAGGTACATGGAATGCAGGTTCTGGAACTGTGATATCTGCCCATGTTCCAAAGTGAGGAGTAGTTGTTTTGTCTCCACACTTAGTAAAGTTTCCTTTTATAATTTTACCTGATTTAGCTTCAAAACTTGGGAAAAAGGCCTTTATAAAGTCAAAAGGTATTTTATATTCTATAGTCCAAGGTTTAAAGTTATCAAAGTCGTTAATATTTTTATCATTAACATCTGCTTTTATTTCAAAATAATTAGGGTTTATATAATCCATACAATGTCTTACTGGCGGTTTGTCATCTAATTGAAGTAAAAGGTTCCCCCTAGCAGTTATTTCAAAGTTAAAATATCTTTTATCTATTTCAGGTTCAGGTAAGAAAAAGAATTCTACACAGCTATCATACCATGAAGGTCCATTAAATTCTTTAACTTCAATTCTAACTTTTTCTTCACAAGAGGTAAATTTAACTCTTATTTCTTCATTTGTGTAGCAAAGTTGAACTTTGGTTTTAGGCATATATCCAGTAGTGTCCCATGGATAGTTATTAATATTGATAGCTTCAATATTATCCCAAGTGCTTGAATCAAAATTTTCTGAATTAACCTTTTTTATAACGTACATAAAAACAATCCCCCTAAAATCACCAAAATAAAATTGTATTATAAGGAAATTATACCAATAAAATAAATATAATAATAGTGTTTATGTAAAGGTAAGTCAATTAATTGGTTAATAGTGAAAAGTTGAATGGATATTTAGTAACAAGATATTGAAACCCTTATAACAATTCACTATTAACACAAATCTTATTCTGCTGTATCTATAAAATTAAATTTCTTAACATCAAATATTCCTCTATCAGTAATCTTTATATCTGGAATTACAGGTAAAGATAAAAATGAAAGAGTTAAGAATGGGTTAAAGTTTATTGTTGGAGCAATCTTTTTTATAGAATTATGAAGTCTTTCTAAATCATTCATTATTGAATCAATAGAGCGGTTAGTAATTAACCCGCCAATTTCTAGCTTTATAGAAGAAAGTACTTTACCATCTTCAACAACAATAATTCCTCCACCAATTTCTTTTAGTTTTTCAATTGCAAATAGCATGTCTGAATTATTTGTTCCAACTACTATTAGATTATGGGAATCATGAGCTATAGTAGTTGCAATAGCTCCGCTTTTTAATTTCATTCCATTAATAACTCCAAGCCCTATATTTCCAGTTCCTTTATGACGCTCTATAACAGCAACTTTAAGTAGATCTTTTTCTATATCAGGAATAAATTTATCACTTAGAGAAGAAATAGGTTCTCTTAAATGTATTGTTTCTAGCTTGTTTGGAATTACTTTAATTACATTAATAATGGATTTGTTACATAGTGTAATATCTAGCTTATCCTTTGAAAGAACCTTTATATTTAAACTATTTGTTGTTTCAATTTTAGGGGTAGGTATATTATTTTCAACAAGGATACCATTATCCACAACAAGTTGTCCATCTTTGTAAACTGATTGAATCTGGAAGTTTTCTAAATTATTTAGAATAATAAAATCTGCTCTATAGCCAGGAGCAATAGCGCCTAAGTCATTCAGTTTATAACATTCAGCAGAATTTAGTGATGCCATTTGAATAGCTGTTTCTGGATTTAAACCTGTCTTTATTGCATATCTAATAGAACTATCAATAGAACCATTTAATATTAAGTCATCTATGTGTCTATCATCAGTACAGAAGCAAAGTCTTCGGCTATTTTTTATTGAAGCAACCTTTATTAATTCCTTCAAATTTTTAGCTACAGTACCTTCACGAATTAGTACATACATTCCACGTCTAATTCTATCAGTTACTTCCTTTTCCAGATGACATTCATGGTCAGTTCTTATATTTGCAGTACAATAAGCATTAAGAGTTTCTATATTTAATCCAGCACCGTGTCCATCTATTCTAAGATTAAGAATTTTAGCATCATATAATTTATTAATCATATCTTCTTCACAATTAACTACAGAAGGGAAGTCCATAACTTCTGCTAACCCTAATACTCCATCACTAGAATAGAGTTTAGATAGATCTTTACTTGTTAAAATTGCACCTGAATTCTCAAAAGAAGTTGCAGGTACGCAAGAAGGAAGCATAAAGAAAAAGTTAAAGGGTAGTCCTTCACTTAGTTTTAGCATAAGTTTTATACCATCTAATCCAAGAACGTTTGCTATTTCATGGGGATCGGCAATTAATGAAGTTACACCATGAAGAAGGGCAGCTTTGCAATATTCAACTGGAGTGGTTAGGGAAGATTCAATATGAGCATGAGCATCTATTAAACCAGGGCATATATACTTGCCAGTACCATCGATAATTTCATTTCCATGGTATTTTCCAATTCCAACAATATACCCATTTTTAATCCCTACATCTGAAATGAAGGTTTCTTGTCCAAAGACATCAATTATAGATATGTTTTTTATTACTAAATCACAAGGGATACTTTTATTTGCCCCTTTTATTTGTTCAATAAAATTAAATTTGTTCATATAATCCACCTCTATTAATTTTATTCAACCCATGAGGCATATATACTTAATTAGCCTAGTAATACTATTTATGGTAGTATTGTAGATACGCTCAAACCATATTATTGAGCTTATAGGTTGATATTGTTTCTGATTATAACTACAGAGATGGATTATGTCAAAGGTAAAATTATACTTATATTAATTTAATGCAAACAGGGGATGGGACCTCTATACTTCCAACATGATTAATTAATCTACCAGTGTCTTCAGAAATTTCGAAAATAACCAAAGAGGAGGAATCTTGATTAGTAATAAGTATATATTTGCCGTCCTCGCTTATAGCAAAATCTCTAGGGCATGATCCAAAGGTAGGCTTATGCTCTACTAATGATAAGGATCCAGTTGCATTATCTATTTTAAAGCAAGCTATTGAGTTATTTCCTCTATCTGAAGTATAAATAAATTTGCCATTTGGATGAATATGTATAGCAGCTCCAGATTTTACCCCAGTATATTTGTTTGGCAGTGTTGAAAGTATATTTATTAGCTTTAAATACCCCTTATTATATTGAAATGAGGCTATTTCAGAAGATAATTCAGTTAAAACATAGATAAATTTACCATTTGGGTGAAATGCTAAATGTCTAGGTCCACAACCTTTACTAAATTTTACTCTTAAATCTTCTCTTTCAATAAAATCATTTTCTTTAATCTCATAGAGATTAATATAATCTTGTCCTAGGTCTACTGTTAAAAGAAAGTTTTCATCTAGGTCAAGGTTGGCATAATGAATATGAGGGGTATTATTGGTGTGGGTTAATGTCTTTATGGGTTTACCTATTCTGTGACCATCTTCAATAGGATAGACATTAATTTTATTATGGTGATAGTTTGCAGTAAAAATTAAGCCCTGTTTATTAGAAAAATTAATATAGCAAGGTGGATTTTCTGTTTCAAGAACAGAATTTATTTTTTCAAGAGATAGGTTTTCTTTTATTTTGAAAGAAGTTACTCCTCCTAAATCATTATCTTTAGAAACTGAATATAAAATATTATTTTCCTTATCTACAGCTAGATAAGATGGTTTTTCGATTTCATAAGCTAAAGCATGTGTTTTAAAAACTTTGTTTTCACAATCAAATTCAAAATTATAGATTCCTCTACTGTCCGTATTTGTATAAGTTCCAATAAAACCTTTTAAAATAGTTTTATTCATGCAATCACCTCCAAATATTTCCATATAATTATATCATAAAAGGAAATGATTTGTATAACCACTTCTTGGAAGATATAATAGTTTTATTATGGTAGTAATTATATCAAAGAAATAAAAAGGGGGATGACATTATGCCATTAAAAATTAATAGGGAGTTACCAGCATACAAAGTATTAAGTGGGGAAAATATATTTGTAATGAATGATGAAAGGGCAGAAACACAAGATATAAGACCATTAAAAATAGCAATTTTAAATTTAATGCCTAAGAAAATTCAAGCTGAGAATCAATTATTAAGATATTTGTCCAATACTCCATTGCAAGTGGAAATTAAGTTACTACAAACTAAAAGTTATACATCTCACAACACGCCATTAGAGCATTTAAATAAGTTTTATAGCTATTTTGATGAGGTTGTAAATGAGAAGTTTGATGGATTAATAATTACAGGTGCACCTGTTGAGCAGATGGAATTTCAAGATGTTGCATATTGGAATGAATTAAAGGAAATAATGGAGTGGAGTAAAAGCAACGTTTATTCAACTTTACACATATGTTGGGGAGCTCAAGCAGGGTTATATTACCATTATGGAGTGCCAAAGTATCCATTAGAAAATAAGATGTTTGGGGTTTTTGCTCATAGGGTGTTAAAGGAAAATGTTGAATTAACAAGGGGGCTTGATGATACCTTTTTTGCACCACATTCAAGACATACAGAAATAAAGAGTAAGGATGTAGAAAAGGTTAAGGAATTAGAAATACTTTCAGAATCTGATGATGCGGGAGTATTTATTGTTTCTACAAGTGACTATAGAAAGGTATTTATTACAGGACATTTAGAGTATGATAGAGAAACCCTAAAAGATGAATATTTTAGGGATAAAGAAAAGGGATTGGAAATTTGTATTCCTGAAAATTATTTTCCAAATGATGATACAACTTTAGAGCCAGCGATGTCTTGGAGGGGCAGTGCCCATATAGTATTTGCAAATTGGTTAAATTATTGTGTATATCAAAATACACCATTTAATATTAATGATATTAGAAATGATTAAAGAGGAATAATTATGAAGTATTTTGAAGAAGCAAAGTGCATACGATTAGCTAATAATAAATTGAAAATAACATGGGAGGAACCTAAAAATTCCCTTGTAAAAATATATTTAGAAAATGATGATGAGGAACTATTAATAGAAAGAATTGAGAATAGTAATGAGGTTATATTTACAGATCCAGATAATAAAAGAAGATTATTATTTCTTTTAAAATCTGAGGGGTACAATTCTGAATTAGTTGGAGAAAAAATACTTCCCTTTGTAGGAGTACATCATTTTAGGGATATAGGTGGATATAGAACTATAGATGGCAGAAGAGTTAAATGGAACACATTTTATAGGTCAGATAAATTATCAGATTTAACAGAAGAAGATATTGAATATTTTAAAGCTTTAGGTATAAAAACAATCTTGGATTTAAGGTCTAAGGGCGAGGTGTTATCTTCACCTGATCCTTATATTGAAGGGCTTAAATATATAAATATTTCTGGTATGTCCGAGTTAGATAATAATAATGGAAACTTTGATATGATATCTATTTTTAATCAAAATTATTTAGAGCATTTTGATGGAAAGAAGTTTCTTATGAATGGATATAGAAGTGCTGTTTTTAATAATCTTGCTTATAAAGAATTAATAGATTGTATGGAAAATGAAGAAAGAATGCCTATTTTATTTCATTGTACTGCTGGAAAGGATAGAACTGGGTTTGCTTCTGCACTTATCTTATTAATTCTTGGAGTTCCAGAAGAAACTGTAATTAAGGATTATTTATTAAGTAATGAATATAGAAAGAGTAAAAATGAAGAAATAGTTAAATCCATAAAAAAGTTATCTAATAATCCTAAACATTTTGAGCTATTAAATATGATGCTAGAAGTAAGAAGAGAATATATAGAAGCGTCATTTAAAGAAATACGGGATAAATATGAAAACATAGATAAGTACTTAGAGGTAGAGTATGGATTAAGTAAGACAAAGAGAAGAGAATTAAAGAAAAGATATCTTTATTAGAATATTGTTACAATAAAGAATAAAATTTGACAAAATTAAATAAAAATATTATAATTACTCCAATTTTTAATATATAATTTGAATTATACTAAAGAAAATGGAGTGGATTACGTGGAACAGAAGAGAGAAAAATTTTCATCTAGTCTTACTGTGTTTTTTGCTACCTTAAGTTCAGCTGTAGGTTTAGGTAATATATGGATGTTTCCGTATGTTGTAGGTCAAAATGGAGGAGCAGCTTTTATAATTGTTTACTTAGGGTGTGTATTATTGATTGGTTTACCAACATTAATAAGCGAATTTATAGTAGGTAGAGGAACAAGAAAAAATGTATGTGGAGCTATATCAAAAGTTACAGATAAGAGAAGGTTTAAATCAATAGGATATATAGCGGTATTATCAACATTTTGTATGCTATTTTTTTATACAGTAGTTGCAGGATGGGTGTATTCATATGTTTTTAAAGCCTTATTTGGTGTACTTAAAGGAGTTACAGCAGAAGAGGCTGCACAAATTTTTAACAGTACAAGCTTAGGACCTATTTCGCCGATTATATGGCAGGTTATAGTTTTAGTAGTTGCAGGCTCTATATTAGGTATGGGAGTTAAAAGTGGTATAGAAAAGTTAACCAAAGTACTTATGCCAATATTAATGGGACTATTAATACTATGCGTATTAAGAAGTTTAACTCTTCCAGGTGCATATAGTGGTATAGAATTTTTATTAAAGCCAGATTTTTCTAAGGTAACAGTAAGTGTAATTTTATCAGCCTTAGGATTAGCTTTCTTTAAGTTGTCTGTAGGAACAGGTACTATGGTAACATACGGCAGTTATTTTACTGAAGATAATAATTTAATCGGAACAGCAGGAAAGGTTGCTATAGCTGATACTGGGGTATCATTGCTTGCAGGACTTGCTATTTTTCCAGCAGTTTTTTCTTTTGGACTAGCTCCAACTGAAGGACCAGGATTATTATTTAATACCGTGCCATTAATATTTGCAAAAATGCCAGGAGGAAGTATTTTATCAATAATCTTCTTTGGATTAGCCGCTATGGCAGCAACTATGGCAACTATATCTTTATTAGAGGTTCTTATAGCTTTATTTACTGAAGAACTGAAAATTTCAAGAAAAAAATCTATAATAATAAATATTTTAATTATTGTTTTAATTGGTTCACTAGCTGCATTATCAGCTAATCCAGATGGAGTTTTAGCAAATATAAAGATTTTTGGGTTTACAATATTTGATTCATTAGACAAGTTTGTTTCTAACATATTATTGCCTATTAATGGGTTGCTAGTGATACTTCTTTTAGGATATGGGGTATCAAAAGATTTTATAATAGAGCAATTAACTAATAAAGGAAGATTAAAAAATCAAAAAGTAGTTAGTTTGTTGACGTTTGTAATAAAGTATGTTACACCTATTCTAATATTAATAGTATTTGTTAAAAGTTTCGTTTAACAAATGTGTAAGATATTGTATAATAAAGAAAAGTCCATAGTAGGACTTTTCTTTATTTATGCTTTATCGTGGAAGTAGGGGAGATAAAATGGATTATAAGATATTAATTTGTGATGACGAAAAAGAAATATTAGAGTTAATAGAGCTATACTTAGGAAAAGAAGGGTATAGTGTGGTAAAAGCAAGTGATGGACAAGAAGCCATTGAAAAAGTAAAAAACGATACTAATTTTGATTTGGCAATTGTAGATATAATGATGCCTCGTGTAGATGGGTATAAGGTGATTAAAGAGATAAGAAAACTATACAATATACCAATAATAATGCTATCAGCCAAGAATCAAGATTCTGATAAAATATTGGGCCTAGATTTAGGTGCAGATGATTATATTACAAAACCATTTAATCCTTTAGAATTAGTAGCTAGAGTTAATGCTCAGATAAGAAGGGTATATAAATTAAGCGCTAAACAGAATGCTTCTCCTAAGATAGTTATAGGAGATATAGAATTAGATACATATAATGTAAAACTTATAGTTAGAGGAAAAGAAGTAGAAGTAACATCTATAGAGTATGGAATATTAAAGTACTTGATGGAGAACGCAGGTAGAATATTAACAAAGAATCAAATTTTTGAAGCAGTGTGGAATGAAGCGTTCTTAAGTGGTGACAATACTATAATGGTGCATATTAGTAGACTTAGGGATAAGATAGAGGAGGACTCTAGAAATCCTGTATATTTAAAGACTGTTAGGGGTCTTGGATATAAGTTCGAAAAAAGGTAGAGTACTATGAGAAAAAGAAATGATAAACTCTTAATCTCTTTATTTAAAAATTATATTACATTTGTAATAATATTAGCTAGTATATTTTTCTTAGCATACACCTATTTAGGATATAAAATGTCCAAGTCTATGGAGGACAGAGGGGCGCCAGTATTAGATTTGCTTCATGGTAAATATGATGATTACTCTAAGTTAAATGAAGATGTATTAATAAAACTTGAAGGTTTTATTGAAGTTTTAGATAGTAAAAGAAATGTTATTCATAGGATGGGGAAAGTACCCAAATATGAATTGTTAAAGGATTCTTATTCTGAATTTGAGTTGTTGCAGGCAATTAGTATGAGTGATGAAGATGAAAGATATTTTGTGTTAGTTGACACAGTAGAAGAGGATAATGATTTTAAAACTATATTGATTAGAGTACCAGAAGATAAAGTTTCTTTAGCTATTAATATATTTTCTGTACCCTATAGTTTAGGAAAGCCATTATTTAAACTTTATATAAAGGTTATAAGTATAGCACTAGTATTTTTTATAATTAGTATTGTAGCCTACAGTATTTGGACGGCTAAGAAGTTTAAGAAGCCATTAAGTAAAATAGATAATGCATTAGGAAAAGTTATAGAAGGTGATTATGAAGAAAAGTTAGTTTTAGATGGGGAGAAAGAGTTTATAGTAATAAGTGATACAATTAATTATTTAATTGATAAGCTTAAAGCAAGTAGAGAAGAAAACAAAAAACTTGAAGAAAGCAAAACAAGAATGTTAATAGACTTATCTCATGATATTAAAACACCTATTACTACAATAAGAGGATTTTCAGCAGCATTATATGAAAATCTTATAGAAGAAGAGGAACAAAGAAAGAGATACTATAAAACTATATACAACAAATCAGAAAAGGTTGGGGAATTAGTAGATGACCTTTTTGAGTTTGTAAAGTTAGAGAGTGTTCAGTATAAGCTAAAATTAGAAGTTGTAGATATTTGTGAGTTTTTAAGGCAGTTAATTGCTGAATACTTTGATGAAATAAGTGAAAGAGAATTTGATCTGGTAGTAAATATTCCAGAAATAGTAATAGAGTTAAAGATAGATAAGAGATTGTTTAAGAGAGTTATTAGTAATCTAATAGATAATTCTTTAAAGTATAATCCATCAGGAACTAGGTTAAAAATAGAGCTTAGGGATTTGGGGAGATCTATTGTTATAGAAGTTTCAGATAATGGAGTAGGAATACCGGATGATATAAAAGATACACTTTTTGATCCTTTTGTAAGAGGAGATTCTAGCAGAAAAAGCGATGGTGGTTCTGGATTAGGATTATCTATTGCTAAGAAAATAGTAGAAAACCATAATGGTGAAATTTCTATAGTAAAAAGAAAAAATGATGACAAAACTATATTTTATATTAGAATGAATAAATACTAAAAAGGTCCTGGGTACAGGACCTTTTTAACGTTTAGACCAGTATAAAATTTTAATTTCATTACCTTAAGTATAGAGGAAATAAATATCTCCTACCTTTTTTATTTTTATCCTCCTAAGGTTACATCCTGTTCATTGTACCAATTTAAAGCTTCATCCAGATTTTCAGGTTTAAAGTCTGGCCAAAAGTCATCTACTACATAAAAATCAGAGTACACAGATTGAACAGGAAGGAACCCACTCAATCTTCTCCTACCACCCCAACGTATAATTAAATCAATTCTAGAAATATCATTTGAGTGAATATTATTATATATATTCTTCTTTTTTTCATCAGCAGATTTTAATTCGTTTAGGTCCCATTCCCAGCCATAATTAATTAAGAAGTTTACCTTCATACCACCTTTTCCGAAGGTTCTACGTTTAGTAAAAGGGATAAGGTCTTTAGGGAATGAAGTAGATTTTGTATTTCCCATTACTAATATTTCACAGTCTTCTTTAGTTAAAAGTTGTACTGAATTTATACATGCTTCTGTAAATGCTAACTTTTGTTCATTAGGTCTCTTTGTATTATCAACAGTGAATCCATAGAATGTTATTTCTTCTATACCATATTTTTTACACTGTTTAAATAGAATAAGACCTGGGTTTATGCCTAGAGCGTACCCCTTATCTTTAGTCATCCCATTTTTTACTGCCCATCTTCGATTACCATCTGGAATAATACCTATATGTTTTGGAAGTCTCATTATATATCACCTCAACAAATTTATAATCATATTATTTCCATTAGTTAAAAAAATATCCTATATAACTAGTTGCTTATAACATATATAAGGTATTATTATTGGAACTATTATGAAAAATCTACTAAAATATTGTTATATATTTGTCAAGGGGGATAGATGGTATGGCAGTAAATCAAAAAAGACAAAAAGAATTAAAAGCATTGGGATTTTTATTACAAAATGATAAAGAACATTTTGCTGTAAGGTTTTTAAGTAGAGCGGGGAATTTTACTACTGAAGAATTAGCAAATATAAATTATATAGCAGATAAATATGGAAAAGGATATAGTGGTGTTACAACTAGACTTCAAATTGAAGTTCCATGGATTAAAAATGAAGATGTTGAAAATGTAATTGAAGAATCTCAAAAACTGAGATTGAGACATGGTGGTACTGGAATGAAGGTTAGACCACTTGTTTCTTGTAAGGGCACTGTATGCTTACATGGAAATATTGATACCCAAGGAATTTGTAGGGAACTAGAAGAAAAATATTTTGGAACTGATACTCACGCAAAATGTAAAATTGGTATTGTGGGATGTGCCAATAACTGTGCAAAAGCGAGTTTAAATGACATTGGAATAATGGGAAGAACTGTGCCAGAATATGTAGAGGAAAATTGTGTCGGATGCTCACTTTGTGTAAAAGCATGTAGACAAAAGGCTTTAGAATTAGTGGATAAAAAAATTGTCTTCAATGAGGAATTATGTGTGAAATGTGGTGGATGTGTAAGAGCTTGTAGAACAGGTGGATTTATTGCTAGGGAAAAAGGAGCAGAAATTTTTGTTGGTGGAAGATTTGGAAGAGGAATGAGTCTTGGAACATCTTTAGGAAGAATTTTTAGCGAAGATGATATTGTTGGCGTAGTTGATAATATTATGGATTATTATAAAGAAAATGGTGTGGCTGGAGAAAGAATCTGTAAGACTATGGATAGAATAGGACAAGAAAAATTTATTAATGACATTTTACATAGTATATAAAATGTGCATTAATATATAAAATAGGATAATAGAGATGAAAAAACAAGAGGTCATCTTTATTATCTTTTATTTTTATATCATTTTAAATAGCTGTATGTTAATATACAATAAAGAAAATAGGATAAAATAATAATATTATTTGAAAAATTTTGGAGTGAAATCATGATTAGTTTAATGGGAATAAGGCGAGATATACCAATTCAAATTAGAGAAGCCTTTACTATAAAAAAGAAGAGAAAAAATGAAATATTAAATGAATTAATGAAATATTTTGATGAAGTAATAATATTAACAACATGTAATAGAACAGAAATATATGTAGATAGTAAGCTAAATAAAGAAGAAGTGATAGACGTAATCTTTAAAACAATAGGGTGGAATGATGAATTAAAGCCCTTTATATTTTATGTGGAAGCGGAAAAAGCATATAGACATTTATTTAGGCTTGCTTGTGGCTATCATTCAAGAATAGTAGGTGAGGATCAAATTTTAGGGCAAATTAAAAATGTCTATATTGAATCCTTAGAAGAAGGTACATGTAGTGGAGAGTTAGGAAGATTATTTCAAGAAGGAATAACCTGTGGTAAAAAGTTTAGAACAGAAGCAAAATTGTTTGAGATACCAGTTTCATCTATTTCAGTTGCAATTTCTATTATGTTAAAAGAAAAATGTAAAAAAGTTATGGTTATTGGTTATGGAGAAATAGGAAGACTTGCTGTTAAATATCTTTTATCACATAAGGTGGAAAATATATATTTAGTAGTTAGAGAGCCGGGAAAAATTAAGGATTTACATGAGGAAAATGTAAAAATTATAAATTTCAAAGAAAAAAATCAATTTATTCAAGAAGTAGATTCTATAATATCCTGCACTAATGCTCCACATGCTGTTGTTTTAAAAGATGATATTGTAGAAAGAAGAGAGACATTATCTATATTTGATATGGCGGTACCAAGAGATGTTGAAGTAGAAGTTGGATTATTAAATAAAGTAAAAGTATATAATATTGATGAAATAAGTGAAGTTGATGACGAAAATAAAGCATTAAGAGTTCAAAGAATGTCAGAATATAAGTATATTTATGAAGAATATTTAAAGGAATATATGGAATGGAAGGCTCTTCGAGAGATTTCGCCAATTATAAAAGAATTAAAGATGAAAGGCGAAGAGGTATACTCAAAAAGATTAAATACTTATCAAAATAAAAGTAGGGATCTAAAAGATGAAGGGCTTGTAAAAATGTTATTAAAAAGTACCTCAGATGCTTATATTAATAGAGCTATTGAAGTCATAAAAAATGAGACCCTTGAAGGAAGTGAAGAAGAATGTTTAAGAATAGTGAGGAAGATATTCTTAACAGAGGAATAGAGTTTTCTTTAATATCAGTATTTTCAAAAAAACTAAGAGTAGGCATTATTGGAGCAGGACGAGGTGGCTTTATTAAAGCAAAGCATTTTTTTAATCAAGGATGCTTAGTGGAGGTCTTAGCAAAAGAAATAGGGGAAGAATTTAAACAGTTTAAGGGAGAAAATATACAAATATATAAAAAAGAATATGATAAAAACTTTATAAAAAATAAGCATTTGGTTATTATAGCTATAGATGATAAGAATAAAAAAGAAGAAATAAAGAGAGATTGCGAAGAAGAAAGTAGGATATACATAGATTCAACAGAATTTATGGAAGGAATGGGGTCAATACCAATGCAAAAAGATTTGAAAAATATTGTTGTTGGTGTTAATACAAGAAGAGGAAATCCTAAAGGAAGTAGATTTATAGCGCAAAAGGTAGAAGAAGAACTATTAAAATATGATGATTTTATTGGTTATACTACTATATTAAGAAATAGGTGTAAAGATAGTAGTATTAAAAAAGTTTTAACAGATTTTATTTCTACAGAAGATTTCTTTTTCTTTTATAAAATAAAAAAATCTAATATAATATTAAAAATGTTTTTTAAGGAAAAGGATTTTAATAATGAGTAAAAAATTAAGTGATTTAGAATTATTCTCTGGATTAAAGCAAGAAACAATAGATTCCCTTACTTCCTTATGTATAGAAAAGCAGTATAAAAAAGGTGAACATATATTTTTTGATAAAGATAAGGTAACCACAATATTTATTGTCTTAAAAGGAAAGGTTACATTATATAAGATAGGTGAAAAAGCCCATAAAAGAATTATTTTTATACTAGGAGAAGGAAAAATAATAAATGATGTTGTATTAGATGATTTACCAGCATCGATAAGTTGTGAGGCTTTTGAAGATAGTGAAATCTTATGTTTTGATAGAGATGAATTTGTAAAAATTATGTCAAAGGACTTTGAACTAACTACTGTAGTAATTAATTCATTATCTAAAAAAGTAAGAAGATTATATAGACAGATAAAAAATGCTACTCCTATTAAGATTGAAAAGAGAGTTGCTGCAAAGCTATGGAAACTTGCTAAAGACCATGGAGTGGAGGTTGAAGATGGAGTTGAGATAGGGCTTAATATAAGTATTACTTATCTTGCAGATATGTTTGGAACTCCAAGAGAAACTATTTCTAGAGCGTTAAAAGTATTGCAAAAAGAAGAACTTATAGTATTAAATGGTAAAAAAATCATTGTAAAAGATAAAAATAAACTAGCTAAATATTTTAAAAATAATTAAACTTTGTGAGAATTATCACAGAGTTTTTTTTATATTGTTATTATAATAACGATATAAGAACAAAGACAAGTTTTCTGTAAGGAGATGTGGATATGGGATATAGATTAACTCTAGAAAATATGAATAAGCTTATAGTTCAATTACAAAAGAATAGTGAAGTATATGCTCCTAAAGTTTTTGAAGGAGAAGGAACTTTTTCAGATACAGATAGAATTAGATATGGAAAGATAAATAAAATAGAAGAAATAGAATTTGATAAAAAATCAGATTTTTCATATAAGGAAGTACTTTTACCAATAACACAAGTTTTATTCTTCTTTACAGAAGATAAGGTGAAAGAAGCAGAGGTAGAAGAAAAGAATTTAGTAGTATTCCTAAGAAGCTGCGATTTACATGGAGTTAAAAGAATAGATGATATCTATCTAAGAAATGGATTTGTTGACCCTTATTATAAAAAGATTAGGGAAAAGACAAAGTTTATAGTGTTTGGATGTGAAAAAAGCTTTGAAAATTGTTTTTGTGTAGATATGGGAACTAATAAAACTGATGAATATGATTGTTACATAAAAGTAGATGGAAATGAAGTTTTATTAGATGTTAAAGATAAAGAAATTGAAGAATTAGTAAAAATATTTGCTGAAGAAGATATTAATGTTATACCTGAATTTGTAGAAAAGAATGAAGTAAAGGTTAACATCCCTGAAAATTTAGACTTATCAGTAATGGATTCTAAGATGTGGGATGAATATTCTCAAAGATGTATAGCCTGTGGAAGATGTAACTTTGTATGTCCAACATGTACGTGCTTTACAATGCAAGATGTTATTTACAGAGATAATGGCAAGGTAGGAGAAAGAAGAAGAGTATGGGCATCATGTCAAGTTGACGGGTATACAGATATGGCAGGTGGCCACAGCTTTAGAAGAGCTAAGGGTGAAAGAATGAGATATAAGGTTCTTCACAAAGTTTATGATTATAAGAAGAAATGGGGATATCACATGTGTGTTGGATGTGGTAGATGTGATGATATCTGTCCAGAGTATATATCATTCTCAAATTGTATTAATAAGTTAGAAAAAGCTATGGATGAGGTGAAGTAGTATGCATAATGAATATTTGCCATTTGTTTCAGAAGTTTTAGATGTTATTAAACATACAGATATAGAATATACATTTAGAATGTCATTTAAAGGGAATGTAAAGCCTGGACAATTCTTTGAAGTTTCTATTCCTAAGTTTGGAGAAGCTCCAATATCAGTTAGTGGAATAGGAGAAGATTATGTTGACTTAACTATTAGAAAAGTAGGAAAGGTAACAAACGAAGTTTTCACTAAATATAAGGGAGATAAGTTATTTTTAAGAGGACCTTATGGAAATGGATTCGATGTAGAAAACTATAAAGGAAGAGAAGTTGTTATAGTTGCTGGTGGTACTGGACTTTCTCCAGTAAAGGGAATAGTAGATTACTTCTCAAAGAATCCTCAAGATGCAACAAGTACAAGAGTTATAGCAGGATTTAAGTCTCCTAAGGATATGTTATTTAAGGAAGACATGAAGGAGTGGGAAAAGAATATAAACTTCACTTTAACAGTAGATTCTGCTGAAGAAGGGTATGAAGGAAATGTTGGACTAGTTACAAAGTATATTCCAGAACTTAAGTTTGAAGATATGGATACTGCACAAGTTATTGTAGTTGGACCTCCAATGATGATGAAGTTTACTGTGGCTGAGTTCTTAAAGCTTGGAATGAAGGAAGAAAACATTTGGATATCACATGAAAGAAAGATGTGTTGTGGACTTGGAAAATGCGGACACTGTAGAATAGATGATACATATGTATGTCTAGATGGACCAGTATTTAATTATTCCAAAGGCAAACTTTTAAGAGATTAGGGGTGTAGTTAATATGGATATAAATACTAAAAAGTTAAAAAAGAACGCTTTTAGAATAACAAAAACTAGAGGAATTACTGCTTCAAGAGTAAGAGTTCCAGGTGGACACTTAAAAGCAGAGTATCTTGGATTAATTCAAGAAATAGCTGATACTTATGGAAATGGTACTGTTCATTTAACAACTAGACAAGGGTTTGAAATACCAGGAATTAAGTTTTCAGATATAGACAAGGTTAATGAATTATTACAACCTATTATAGAGGGATTAGATATAAATCAAGAAATCCCAGGTAAGGGATATACAGCAGCAGGAACAAGAAATGTATCTGCATGTATAGGAAATAATGTTTGTCCATATGCAAACTATAATACTACTAATTTTGCTAAGAGAATTGAAAAAGAAATTTTCCCTAATGATCTTCATTTTAAGATAGCATTAACAGGATGTCCAAATGATTGTATTAAAGCTAGAATGCATGATTTTGGTATTATAGGTATGACAATGCCACAATATGACTCAGAAAAGTGTGTATCTTGTGGTGCTTGTGTAAGAGCTTGTAAGAAGAAGTCTACAGAAGCTTTACATGCAGAAAACTATAGGGTTATTAGAGATCACAGAAGATGTATCGGATGTGGGGAATGTGTAATTAATTGTCCTACAGGTGCTTGGACTAGAAGCAAGAAGAAATATTATAGACTTACTATCATGGGAAGGACAGGTAAGAAAAATCCAAGACTTGGAGAAGATTTTATTATATGGGCTGATGAAGATAGTATAGTTAAGATTATAAACAATTGTTACAAATATGTTGAACAATATATAGATAGAAATGCTCCAGGTGGAAAAGAGCATGTAGGTTATATTGTTGATAGAACTGGATTTATGGAATTTAAGAAATGGGTTCTTGAAGGAGTAGAATTACCGGAGGATGCTATAGTAAAAGACAATGTTTATTGGAGCGGAGTTAAATATAGAGAGTAGTTTTAAAGAGAGGGATTGCTATGCAGTCCCTCTCTTTGATAAAAGTTTATTTATTGTTTTCTACAGGGAATAGCTTCATTCCATCCCCTTCTAGTTTATAGTAGTTACTTACAATAGTAATGGATTCCCCTCCTATTACTGTATAGTTATAATATTTTAATTCAGGAGATTTAGTATCATATTCTTTCACTTTAAATGCTTTAATGTCAAATTCAACATCTCTCATTTTATCTAGTAAGCCTTCATAATATTGAGTGTATCTAACTTTAGCAGGTTTATTATTTTTTACATTATCTAAGAAGTTTTTAAGAGGAGTACTATCTACATATTTTTCTTCTTTAGCGTCATAAACTAAATCATTATTTTTTATAGATTGTTCTTTGGTATATGGGGTAGCAATGTTAGATTCTATTAGGTTTTCTTCAGGTTGTTCTTGTAATCCACTGGTAACTTCTTCTTTTGGAGAAGGATTAGATTGAATAACTTCATTTTTTGAGGTATTACAGGATATTAACGCAATTGGTAAAGCTAACAAAAGACAAAAAGATATAAATTTATTCTTCATAAAGTTTTCTCACCCTTTTTATTTATTTTCTATAATTTAAGAGTAGCAGTTTACATAAGGATAGTGTTTACAAATAAATTACAAGAAATGTATTTAAAACTACATATAATTAAACGCCTTTTGAAAAGATAAAAAATACCTATTGGACTTGGTAAATGATAGAATATAATATAGAAATATGAGGCAATATAAATTAATGAGGTGAAATAAATGAGTTTAATTATAGCAACAAGAAAAAGTAAGCTTGCTCAGGTTCAAACTGAGAGAGTTATGGAGTTATTAAAAGAACAACAAAATATAGATTCTGAAAAGTTATTAGTTGTTACAGAAGGTGATAAAAGATTAGATGTAACTTTAGATAAGATAGGTGGAAAAGGACTTTTTACAAAGGAAATAGAAATAGCATTAATAGAAGGAAAAGCAGATGGTGCAGTACATAGCATGAAAGATGTTCCTTTTCAATTAGCTGAAGAATTTGAACTTGTTGCAATGCCTGAAAGGGAAGATGTTAGAGATGCATTTATTTCACGAAAAGGTATTAATTTTAGTGAATTAAGGCAAGGTGCAAAGATAGGAACAAGTAGTAATAGAAGAGCTGCACTTTTAAAAGAGATAAGAAGTGACTTAGAGATTGTACCTATTAGAGGTAATGTTCAAACTAGGCTTAAAAAGATGGAAGAACAAGAGTTAGATGGTATAATTTTAGCCTCTGCAGGATTAAAAAGATTAGGGATGGAGGAAATAATAACAGACTATTTTGACCCTAATATATTCATCCCAGCAATAGGTCAAGGTGCTCTTGGAATAGAGTGTTTAAAAAATAGTAAAAATAAAGAGTATTTTAAGGCTTTAGATAATAAGATGGTACGTTTAGAAGTAGAAGCAGAAAGAAGCTTCATGAAAGCTCTAAATGGAGATTGTCATAGCCTTATAGGAGCTTATTCAATTATAGAGGGAAGTAAAATATATATGATTGGAACTTATATGGTGAATGGAAAAATAATAAAGAAAGATATAGATGGTTCCATAGAAGAAAACATAGAGCTAGGAAAAAGATTAGCAGAAAAAGTATTAAGTTGTGGAAGGTAGTAAAATGAGTAAGGCGTATATAATAGGAACAGGTCCTGGAGATGAGGAATTATTAACTTTAAAGGCTATAAAGGCATTAGGAGAATGTACTGCAGTTCTTTATGACAGATTAGTATCCAATAATGTTTTAAATTATTTAAGTGAGGACTGTGAAGTTTATTATTGTGGTAAAGAACCTGGTGCTCATTATAAAACTCAAGACGAAATAAATGAAATGATAGTAAAGCTTGCTAATGAAGGTCATGTAGTAGGAAGAGTTAAAGGGGGAGACCCTTATGTATTTGGTAGAGGTGGCGAAGAGGTTCTAGCTTTAGAAAAAGAGGGAATAGACTTTGAGGTTATTCCTGGAGTTACTTCACCTATAGCTGTATTAAACTATGCGGGTATTCCTATAACTCATAGAGGTATTGCACAAAGTTTTCATATAGTAACGGGAATGACAGCTGTTGAAGAAAAAATAAACTTTGAAGCTTTAGCAAATGAAACTGGAACCCTTGTATTTATGATGGGCCTTAGTAATTTAGAAAAAATAGTAGAAAATTTAACGAAGTATGGAAAGAATATTAATACCCCTGCAGCTGTAGTAATGAGGGGAACATCATCCAAGCAAAAAAAGGTTGTTGGAACTTTGGATAATATTGTAGATAAAGTTAAAGAAGCAGGACTACAATCACCTTGCATTATTGTAGTGGGAGATGTGGTTAATTTAAGCAATAAGCTATCTTGGTATGAAAAAAAGCCCCTATTTGGGTGGAATATTTGTGTAACACGCTCTAGAGAGCAAGCATCAAGCTTAAAGGATAAGCTAACTAAGTTAGGTGCAGAGGTTACAAGTATAAGTTCTATTAAGATTGAGAAAACCTTAGAAAACCTAGATGAATATGTAGAAAAGTTAGATAAATACCATCACATAATTTTTACTTCAGTAAATGGGGTTAATATTTTCTTTGACTATTTAATAGAAAAAAATTACGATATAAGAAGGTTAAAAGCTAAATTTTCTGTAGTTGGAAAGGCTACTAAGAAAGCTTTAGCACAAAGAGGAATACAAGCTTATAAAATGGCTAGAGAATTTGTTGGTGAGGGGCTTTTTGAAGCTATTAAGGAAGATTTAAAACCTGGAGAAAAGGTGTTAATTCCATGTTCATCAAAGAGTAGAACTTTCTTAAAGGATGAAATTGAAGCTTTAGCATTAGAAGTGGATAGAGTTCATACCTATAATACAGTTCCAGGGAAGGTTCAAAATAAAAGAAGTTTTGATGAAGTAGATATAGTATTATTTACTAGCCCAAGTACAGTGAATAATATGGTAGATATGGTTGGAATTGAAGAAGTTAAGAAAAAGAAATGTATTGCAATAGGTCCTATTACTTTCAAGGCTTTAAAGGAACGTGGAATAGATGGGCTTATGTGTAAGCAACATTCAGAGGATGGATTTTTAAGGGAAATTGTTGAGATTGTGAATAAGGAAGTGTAGTAAATGATTAATAGAGGAAGAAGACTTAGAAGAGATGAAAATATTAGAGCATTAGTTAGGGAAACAACTCTTTCACCAGATGATTTTATTTTACCTATTTTTGTTGTTGAAGGTGAAAATATAAAAAGGGAAATAAGCTCTTTACCAGGATGTTATCATTATTCATTAGATAGACTTCATGAAATCATTGAAGAAGTAAGAGATGCTAAAGTAAGAGGAGTTATTCTTTTTGGTATACCTAAAACTAAAGATTGTTGTGGTTCAGAGGGCTTTGCTAAGGATGGAATAGTGCAAAAAGCTGTTAGAAAAATTAAGGAAATTGATTCTAATATATTTGTAATTACAGATGTTTGTATGTGCGAGTATACAGATCATGGACATTGTGGTATCTTAGATGGGGAATATGTAGATAATGATAAAACATTAGAATATTTGTGTAAAATTGCAGTATCTCATGCAGAAGCAGGAGCAGATATGGTAGCACCATCTGACATGATGGATGGTAGAGTAGGTTATATAAGAGAAGCCTTAGATGATAATGGGTACAAAAACGTATCAATAATGAGTTATTCAGCTAAGTATTGTTCTGCATTCTATGGCCCATTTAGGGAAGCAGCGGATTCTGCACCTAAGTTTGGTGATAGAAAGACTTATCAAATGGACCCAGCTAATAGAAGAGAAGCTTTAAAAGAAGTAGAGATGGACCTTGAAGAGGGAGCAGATATAGTTATGGTAAAGCCAGCTCTTTCTTATTTAGATATAATAAGAGAAGTTAAGGATAATACCATAGTTCCAGTTGCAGCTTATAGCGTAAGTGGTGAGTATGCAATGGTAAAGGCAGCAGCTAAAGCAGGGCTAATTGATGAGGAAAGAATAGTTATGGAAATGCTTACTTCCATAAAGAGGGCTGGAGCTGATATAATAATAACCTATTATGCAATTTATGCAGCAAAGAAGATAAGAGGTTAATGCTAACCTTTTACTCTTCATTTTTGTTAGGAAAGGAAAGTAATTTATATGAGTAATGAAAGCATTTTTAATGAAAGTAAGAAATATATGCCTGGTGGAGTAAATAGTCCAGTTAGAGCTTATAGAAATATGGGAATGAATCCTCCTGTAATTAAGAGTGGAAAAGGTGTAATTATAACTGATGAGGATGGAAAAGAATATATAGATTTCGTTTTAGCTTGGGGACCTTTAATATTAGGCCACTGCAATGATGGAGTTATAAAAGCTATTAAAGAAACATCAGAAAATGCATTAGCCTTTGGAGCACCTACTAAGTTAGAACTAGAAATGGCTCAGTTCCTTTGTGAAACTATGCCTAATGTAGAGATGGTAAGAATGGTTAACTCAGGTACAGAAGCTACTATGAGCGCTATAAAGCTTGCAAGAGGATATACAAAAAGAGATAAAATAATTAAATTTGCTGGATGTTATCATGGACATTTTGATGGATTTTTAGTAGAAGCAGGCTCAGGGGTTTTAACTGAAGGAATCCCGGGATCTCTTGGAGTACCAGAAGAAAGTGTTAAGAACACATTAATTGGTGTTTATAATGATGAAAATCAAGTTAGAGAATTATTCAAAAATTATGGTAAAGAAATAGCAGCAGTAATTATAGAGCCTGTAGCAGGTAATATGGGTGTTGTTAAGGCGCAAGAAAAGTTTATTAAAAAGCTAAGGATGTATTGTGATAGATTTGGAGCCTTACTTATATTTGATGAAGTTATGTCAGGATTTAGAGTATCATTTACAGGAGCTCAAAGTCTTTTTGATGTAAAACCAGACTTAGTAACATATGCAAAAATAATGGGAGGAGGACTTCCATGTGGTGCATATGGTGGTAGAAAAGAGATTATGGAACATCTTTCACCATTAGGTGGAGTATATCAAGCTGGAACAATGTCAGGAAATCCAATAGTAATGGCAGCAGGGCTTGCAACATTAAGACAACTATACGATCATCCAGAATACTATAATCACATTGAAAATGTAGGAAAGAAGCTTGAGGATGGTATTAATAAGATTAAAGAAAAGTATAGTTTCCCAGTTACTATAAATAGAGCAGGTGGAATGTTTACTATATTCTTCAAAGATGGGGAAGTAACATCTTATGACCAAGTTAAGGAATGTGATGAAGAAAGATTTAAGAGATACTTTACTCATATGATAAACAGTGGCTTTAATATAGCACCATCACAATATGAGGCATCATTCCTATCAACAACACATAATATTACACATGTTTTTAAATTCTTAAAAGCATTTGAAGAATTTATTAAAAAGGAAGTAGAGTAAAATGAAAAAGGTCATATTATTAACCTCTTTTGGAACATCTGAAAGAAAAGGGATAGAAAATAGTATTGACCCAATAGAAAGAGATATAAATAAAGCTTTTCCAGATTATAGAGTAATTAAAGTCTTTACTTCTAGACATATAAGAGAAAAGTTACTTTTAAAGCATGATATACAAGTTCATAGTTTAGAGGGAGCTTTAAAAAGAATATATAAAGAGGGTGTGGAGGAAGTAATAATACTTCCTCTTCATCTTATTAGAGGTAAGGAACAAGATAATATTGAAGAGATTGCTGAGAGCTATAAAGATAAATTTAAATCTATGACCATAGCAGAGCCATTGCTATCCTTAGAGGAGCATGGTGGTCTTAGTAAAATGGATGATATTATTGAAAAAGTTATATCTATAAAGCCGAAGGATGAACCTATACTTTTTATTGGGCATGGTATTAAAAATACTTGTGACGTACCATTTATATTAGTTAGAAAGGAACTTAAAAAGAGAAATATAAAAGGAATATACTTTGCAACTTTAGCAGGAAATCCAACTTTTGATGAAATAGTAGAAGAGCTTAAAAAAGACAATGTAAACTCCTTAACAGTAACCTCTTTTTTAATAGTGTCAGGGTACCATGCTAAGGTGGATATATTTGGAGAGAATAAAGAGTCTTGGTGTTCGAAATTAGAATTAAATGGATTTAAAGTAAATAAGCAGGATACCTCTTTAGGAGAAAGATATGAATTTAGAGAAATATACCTAAAAAGCCTAATTAAGATACTTGATAAATAGCTTGTCTTATTATAAAATTTTTAAGGATATTTTAAGGGAATTATTTTTACTAAGGAGTGTACGTATGTATATCAATGAACTAAAGACAATATCGCATTCTGCGAGAAAGAAAATGGATATGTTAGAAGATAGCTTTGCAAAATATGGTTTATCTTCAATGCTTGGTGGATTATATGTTTGTTTTGGTACAATGTTGGCCTATGTTATAGGTGGACTTTTAGGTACTGCAGATTCACCATGGACAAAAATAGTAATGGGATTATCATTTGGTATTGCATTATGTTTAATAGTTTTTGCTGGAGCTGATTTATTTACAAGTAATACAATGACAATGGTAATTGGTGCAAACCAAAAAGAAACTAAGTGGATTGATGTAGCTAAGATATGTGGATTTAGCTGGCTTGGAAATTTCTTGGGTTCAATTATTGCAGCAGTTTTATTTGTAGAAGGTGGATTAATAAATGAATCTACTGCTTACTATATGATTAAAACTGTTGAGAGCAAGATATCTCTTACTGCACCTGAGATGATTATAAGAGGAATATTCTGTAATATTCTTGTTTGTTTAGCTTGTTGGATGTGTTATAAGATGAAGAGTGAATCAGGAAAAATAATGATGATTCTTTGGTGTGTATTTGCATTTATGACAGCAGGATATGAACACAGTATTGCGAACATGGGATTATTTGCAATAGTTAAGTTAATACCAGCAGGAAGTGGACTAGCTCTAGGTGCTATGGCTAAGAATCTTATCTTTGTTACAATTGGTAACTTCATAGGAGGAGCTGGAGTAATAGCTGGATCATATATTTTCTTAACAGGAAAGAAAAAATAATTTTTAGAGAGAAGAGGAACTGAGTGTAGTTCTTCTTTTTTTATCTCCTTAACTTCAATATGAATGGAATTGATATTTGTTTCCATGTGAGTTTAAGAACAGCGACGAAAGAATCAAATAAATATCCACCTCACTTTATATTAAAAATAAAAATAATATTATTAATATAAATAATAAATCTTAGAAAAATTCT
>ERZ1106969.820-NODE-820-length-27613-cov-8.975143_pt1 | contig 27613 bp, 22 predicted proteins | sample MGYA00403685_ERZ1106969 | MGnify/ENA primary metagenome ERZ1106969 (study PRJEB35170, sample SAMEA104062416) | human gut metagenome | biome: human gut; feature: human-associated habitat; material: faeces | place: Denmark | collected 2012-05-18 ... | reverse complement strand
CTGCCTTTGGATTCATACACCCGACTACCACACGTTTGATCCGCGCCTGCACGATTGCTCCGGAACACATCTGACAGGGCTCCAGCGTCACATACATGGTGCAGTCTTCCAGCCTCCAGTCATTCATCTTTTTGCTCGCCTTTCGGATTGCCTGCAGCTCTGCATGCGCCAGTGTATTCTTATCCACAGTCCTTCTGTTGTATCCACGCCCAATGATCTTATCCTGGTACACGATCACGCACCCAATGGGCACTTCTTCCAGAGCATACGCTTTTTTTGCCTGACGGATTGCTTCCCGCATATATTTTTCATCTTGATTCATATCGTTTCCTCTTTCTCATTCCTCACTGATCGGATTCGGTTCTTTTTTTTTGTGTATTGAATACATTAGAAGAAAGACAAGATCTGAGGTATACTATGACACCCGGTATCTATTATTTCTATGAATATCAAACAGACAAAAAAATCCGAACCGTAGGATTTCTAAAATTAACACAGACTTTTCCTGACTGTCAGATTCAGATCTCCATACGGCAGATTCCTGTCACCTCACAGGAAAAACTGCCACTCTCCATGCTCATTTTTCAACACGATCAGATCTACAAAAAAACAGTAGCTGACTTGCCTTCCAAAAACCAATGTATCTCCTGTCGTGTAAAACTGTCAGCTGAAGACTTTCCTCCCGATCTGACCTGTACCGACCTCTATGGATTCCTTGTGGAAACCCCGGGGGGAAAGTACTTTATTGCCGGAACAGACACCCAGCCCTTTTCTACAGCGCTTTTGACCGACTGGACAACATCCGTTCCACTTCTTGAAACAGAGCCAGCACCATCACAACCAAACCCTGTCATCAAACCGGAACCAGAAGAAGAGACTCCATCGGTTCTGGCAGAGGAAACATCTTACGTGTCACCCCCCTGCCCGTGTATACGCAAACTGTGCTATGAAGAACTCTCTTCCCTGCAAAAACCGTTCTGGAGACTTGCCAACAATAGTTTTCTTCTGCATGGATGCCATAATTATCATCACCTTCTCCTATTAGAAGAAGAAGGCCATCAGTGGCTGGGAGTTCCCGGTATCTATTCTCCACGGGAAGCACGGGCTGCTGAATTGTTTGGATTTCCACAATTCACAAAGGATTATCATAAACAACTGAATCTCTCCGAAGAGGAATGCAGTCCGGACAAAGACTTTGGCTACTGGTGCCGCTGTCTTAAATGATCCCGTTCATATCCTGATATAGACGTTTTGCATAACTGTCTGTCATCCCGCACACATAGTCTGTCACAAGCAGCAGGCGGAGATACAGCTTCTCTGCCTCGCTTTTTCCTTCTGCCTGATAACTATAGGCTTTTTTATAATTATCTGAAATAAAAGATAGTACTCGACTGTCAATTGCATTGAGATCTCTGTCCGTATCATAGTATAAAACAGCCTGGATCATACGATCCATCAGAAAATCCAGGATTACTGCTTCTTTTACTTCCATGCGGTAAATCTCTCTGGAAGAGAATACATAGCGATAGGCTATATCGCCCAAACACTCCATCAGTTTTTCGCCAAACGTATCATAAAAGAGGTCTTTTTGAAATGTCCCTGCCATAATCTCTGTATAATGCTCCATGAACCCTTTCGTTGCACAATCAATCAAAAAGCCCTGTGCACGGATGATCCAGTTCTTGATGGCATAGGCTTCCGGATTCTGAACCCCTTTCTCAATTCCTCTCTGGTGCAGCTCTTTCAGCTTCCGGACTCCGTCAAATCCGGAATCTGAATATCGCTCAGTTAAACAGGACAATTCTTCTTTGAATGTGTGATAAGAAAGAAAACCTTTCACAAAGGCGTCTTCAATATCTGCTGTTTTATAGGCCAGATCGTCTGCGGCTTCCAGAATATAGGTCAGAGGATGACGGCAGTTTCCCGTTCCGGTCTCTCTGGTAATCTCCTGAAAAATCTTCTCATCTGCCAGATAATATCCCATCTTTTTTTCCTTGATATTACCGGAATCCGGGCACACCTGCGTAGATGAAACCGGATATTTTATGATCGTATTGAGCAGCGCATAGGTCAGGTTCATTCCATACTCATCCACCAGATAATGCAGCCTTGTCACCAGACGGAGGGCCTGAGCATTTCCTTCAAAATGATAGAAATCTTCTTTCATTTGCAAGTTTAACATCTCATCCAGTCTATGCCCTTTATAATACAACTGTGGCAGTTTTCTCACAAACCAGTCCCGGATTGCCAGTTCCCCGAAATGGCCGAACGGCGGATTCCCAATATCATGGATCAGTCCCGCACATTCCAGAATATGAGAGATATCTTCTTTCATCTTTCGGGTAAACGCCTGATCCGCATCACTTTCCAGGATTGCTTCTCCAATATTCTGTCCAAGAGATTTGGCAAGGGAAGATACTTCCAGGGAATGCGTCAGTCTCGTCCGTACAAAATCACTCTGATCCAGAGGAAACACCTGGGTTTTATCCTGTAGCCTCCGAAAAGATGCGCTTCCTATGATTCGATGATAGTCCTTTTCAAACTCACTGCGGAAATCGGATCTTCTCTCATCTGTTCTTTTTCCGGATCCACGCATCCGCTTTTCAGACAATAAGGTTTTCCATTCCATAGACGACCTCCTTTAATCCAGATAAACCGGTGGAACATATTCCCTTCCAAGCATTGCTTTTTTTCTCTCTTGCTCTCCTAAAAATGCCCACTCTGTCATATCTTTCCATTTATGTGTCCGTCTGTCATACACCTGCACATATCCAATCCTGCTCGGATGCATTCTCACACTGTTTGACTGATACTCATGTCCTGTGTATGGATTCACATCACCGACAGAAAGATCCTCTCTCTTCGCATCTTCCTCTTCCGCACGCTTCATCACCGAAGAAATTGGAATATCTTTTACGAGATCCGTAATTGCACGCTCGTGTTTTGCGTCTTCCTCATGAGGCTTTAATTCCTCCAGAGGGAGTTCGATCTGCATCTCTTCCAGCGTCGGCTCTCCATCTTCTAATTTTCCTTCCTTTCTGCGCATCTCCTCCACTGTACGCAGATCTGCAGGAGTCAGTTCTGCAGATTCTCCTCCCAGAATACTCAATTGAAACGGACAGTCCAGGATCGATGCAATCATCCGCATATCCTGTTCCTGAAAATTATCTCTTCCCAGTCGCTGCGTCAGATTCTGTCTGGACATTTTCATTCCAGTTTTTTCTTCTATGATCTCTGCAAGTTCTTTTATGGTCATTCCCTTTCGGCTCAATACAACTTTGACTTGTTCTCCAAATGTAAGATCTTCCATACGCTTCCTCCTTTTCGCATTTTTACATCCATTAAGAAATATTTTTATTTCCTGCAGTTCAACTTCTCTCATTTTAGCAAATCCATTTTTATGCGTCAATCGCAAAGCCCGTTTTTATTTCTGAAAAGAAAAGAGTTTCTATCCCAATCCATGGAATAAAAACTCTTTTTTCTAGGACTGTATCTGTGCCAGATACTCTTCCAATGTAATTCCTTTTTTCATGATCTCTTTTGCAGCTTCTTCCCCTACATAACGATAGTGCCATGGTTCATAAATGTACTGTGTCACATCCGTCTTATCTTTCGGATAGCGCAGAATAAATCCATAATTCTGGCAATTCTTCAACAACCACTGCTGTTCTTTTGTCTGTGCCTGTGACTCATCCAAAGTCTGATTCTCCTCCGATGTGATATCCAGCGCCAATCCTGTAGCATGTTCGCTCGTTCCGGGAACTGCCACCGATTTTCTTGTCTCATCATAAGAATCTAAATAGGAATACCCCTGGCTAAGCCATGTCTGCATCGTATCATTAAAAACATTCTTCTGATCATCATAAGAACGATATCCAGAAATCACTTTCAGCTTCATGCCTGCCTTTTCAGCGTCCTGAAGCATCTTATTCACAGATTCCACAATTCTCGCATCAACTTGATTGCCCTCATCATCAATTCCCGTCAATTCCGGTGCGAAATCTGCCGCAAGCGGATAAGAGCTATTGACAAGAAGCAGATTCCATTCCTTCGACTGAAGATTTTGTGTCTTTTCTGCTTTCTTTTCTTCCTCTAATTGTTGTTTTAAGGTTTTCACCTGTTTTTCATATTTTGCCTTTTGCGTTTTCATCTCATCATTTTTGTCATGCATTTTACTGTTTGCTGCCAGAAATGTGAGTAAAATCCCCACCGCTGCTCCAATGATCATCCCTGTAATCAATATTCTTTTCGCTTTTCGATTTACTCTTGCCATATCTCTCTTAGCTCCATTTGTATTTTAGAATCTATCTCTGTGTTGTTTGAACAGACTGCAATCCGATAAGGAAATCCATCCAGAGGATACTCACAATAATAATAATCCTCATCAAATTCCTCTGGCTTTTTTATCAACTTGGGCGGATCCGACAACTGAATTTCAAATGAGGACATCTTCAGTGCCATTCCCTTTCTGGTCGCCTTCAGAAAACTCTCTTTCAATACCCAGTATCTGCAAAACATCTGTGCTTTTTCCTCTTCCGATCTGCACCGAAGAATCTCTTCATATTCACGCCTGCAGAAAAATCGTTTTGCCACGTCCAGTCTGTCCGACCGTATCTTCTCAATATCGCATCCCAGTTTCGTACCTTTCTTTGCTTCTGTGTCAATTGAACACAATACATAATCTCCACAATGAGAAAGATTGTAAACAGCCTGTGCGGAAATCTCATATCGCATTCGGATTTCTTCCAATAACAGCCATGCTCCCGCACTTTGGGCTCTGTCTCTCTGAAACAACAACCTTTCTGCTTTTTCTTTTCTGAATGCAGGGAGTCTGGCAAACCACCCTGTATAACACTCCTCTTCATACAAAGGTCTGATATCTGCAATCCAGGTACGTATCATACTCTTATCCTTTCAGGTAACGGACTTCAAATGTATCAATGGTAATCGGCTTATTAAACAGACTGCCCTGTACACAGCTGCACCCAAGCTCTTTTAGTACATTCAGCTGATCTCTCGTCTCCACACCACTTGCTGAAACTGTTACCCCCAACTGACAGCAGGCATCTGCCACTGCCTTTGCAACAATCCGGTTTCTTCTGTTTCCTACAATATTTGCTACAATACTTTTATCTATTTTCAATCCATCGAACTCCATGATCGTCAGAATAGACACCGTAGATTCTTTCGCTCCGAAGTGATCCAGAATCACACGTACATTGCTCTTTCTGATCTTATTGCTTGTCTCGGCAAGCATTTCCTGATTCATATCATTGTAGGATTCTGAAACTTCCACCTCCAGATATTCGCAGGATACATGGTACTTCTCGATCAAAGCTGCCATCTTTTCTGCCACATCCACCTGTCGAAGCGTTGCCCCGGCAAAGTTCACAGCAACCGGTATCATAGGAAGATCTTCTGTCTCCCATCTGCGAAGAGTTTTGCACACTTCTTCAAATACATACAGATCCAGGTAATGGGACAGCTTTGTCTCCTCCAGAAGTGTCAGATACTTTCCGGGATTCATAATTCCCAGATCTTTATGATGGTAGCGCACTACCGCTTCTGCTCCAATGACTTCTTCTGTATCTGCATCGATCTTTGGAACCAGACATACAATAAAATTGCCATTCTCGATATCACTGAGTAGATCTTGCTTGATGATGGGCTCGTGATGTCCCTTTTTCAGATTTTTATAATACTTCTGCTTTTCCTCGCGCATCATTCCTTCCGCACGACTGATCAGCTTTTCTGCATCAATATCTACTTTTTCCCATGCATATCCGATCGAAACCAGTCCCAGACTGATGTTATCCAGTTTATGGTGTGCAGCATTGATATTCTTAATGAATGTATCATACGTCACATCCTCCACTGCCACCAAATATTCATCCCCGGTCAGACGAAATACCAGAGAGCTCCGGAAATACTCTTCCAATACTTCTCCTACGCGAATCACGACTTCATCGCCGTATTCATGTCCAAATTCCCGGTTAAAATTCTTCAATCCGTTGATGTCTACAGAAACCGCTCCCAATGACTGACGCTTTTTCTTTTGTACTTCTGACATATACCTGACAAAACTGTTCCGGTTCATCAGCCCCGTCAGATCATCATGATAACTCAGATATTCCTGCTGCTTCTGCATCTTCTGCAGAAGAATCGACTGTGAAATATACGGAAGAAGTGATCTCATAAAGGAAATCTCACATCCGCCTCTGTGAACACTCACTGCTGCCAACACGGCTGTAACACCATCTTCCAACGATTGAGAAACACTGTAATCTGCCTCTGTCGTATCTGTAATATCCTGCCGGATCCAACGCGGCCACTGCTCTTTGTCAAGCATCTTGATCTTATCACGCTGCCATGGCACAAATTCCGCACACCATTCGTAGATTGTAAGAATTTCTTCTTCATCTCTCTCAATGTAATACACATATTCCGAATCATAATAATCCCGGATTGTACTGAGCACATCATTCATAATTTCTATGATCGAACGTTGTTTATAATTCTCACTCATAGTTTCTTTCCCCCGATATCATCCCGTTCCGCTGGATATGAAACCATAGAATTATCTACTACTCATTCATCTGCGGAAACACATATAATTATTCTATAATAATATGCTTTAAAATGCAAGAAATTGTGAATGTATGCCATGACCGGAACTTTCCTTACACAACCGGAAACCAGAACCTGATCTCCATTCCTTTCTGATAAACAGAAACTGCTTCTATCTCTATTTTCAGCTCCCGACCGATCTGCCGCACCAGATACAGGCCCATTCCTGTCGATTTTTTCTGGCTGTTCTCTCCTGTAAACCCTTTTTCAAAAAGATATCGTATCTCATACGGCTTCACACCACAGCCATTATCACAAAGTGAAAGGCAGATCCTGTTTTCTTGGATTCTGGAATGGATTTTTATCTGAGCGGGAGAGATACCATTACTTCCTATGTATTTTATAGAATTTGTAATCACCTGGCTGAGCATAAAGCACAAATTTTTCTTATCCGAAAGTACAATCTTCTCTTTGAAATCCATCTGTACCAAAACCTGCTTTTCTTCCAGATACACCCGGTATTCCCCCAGCACTTCCCTACAGCATTCCTCCAGATCTGTCTCTTCCAGTAAATATTCTTTATTGACGGATTTTGTTCTGGCATAATACAACATCTGTTCTACATAAAACTGCATCTGTAGTCTGACATGTTCCATTTTTTTGTACACAACAGGAGATATTTCTTCGCTTCTGTTCTCAAGCAGCAAAGTAAAAAGGGACAATGGGAGCTTCACTTCATGTGCCCACATTTCTACATACTGCTCATATTCTTCTGCCTGTATCCTTCCGGAGTCTGCCTGTTCATATGCCTTGCGCAGGCAGACTCCGATTTCATGCAATATTCTTCGTTCCTCTTCCCCTGCTTTTTCACTGACATCCCGCTCGTTTTCTTCACTTGGATCCTCCAGGAATAAAGCAAAACATTCTGTCTTTTTCTGAGTTTTCCTTGTCTTCCAAAACACCGCACTCAAAAAAATAACTGCAAAACAACCTGATTCTGCTCCTGCCAATACAGCAAACTGCTCCATACCGGACAGCCAGAGAAAAAAAGCCGATACAAGATCCGTACACAGCAGAAGCAGAAACCATATTTTTTCTTCTTTGATCCCATTCCAGATTTGTCTGATATGTTCCATATTACTGTTCTCTCTTCCACCGATAGCCTCTTCCACGTACTGTTTCTATCCGCTTCTCCAGGTTAAATATTTTAAGTGTTTTTTTCAGCCTTGTTATATTGACCTGAAGTGCATTTTCATCAATATATACTGACGTTCCCCACAATACTTTGGAAATCTGTTCTTTTGTCACATCCATTCCATTTTGTTCCAAAAGAATTTTTAAAATTTTTCCCTGATTTTCCGGAATATGACATACCTCTTTGCCACAATAGATCGTATTTGTCCTGATATCAAACAAAAAATCGCCCCCATCCATCAAATGCCCATTTCCAATTGTCCGCTTCAGCAAATTTTCTGTTCTTGCCAGAAGTCGATCTTTATGACACGGTTTTGTCAGATATTCATCCGCCCCCAACTCCAGCGCTTTTAACTCATCCTGCATTTTATCCCGGGATGTCAAAACAAGGATCGGAAGCTTCCCCTGTTTTCGAATTTCCTGACATAGCGATAATCCACTGATTCCCGGAAGCCCAAGATCCAATACCAACAGATCCGGCTTTTCTGCTGCACAGACAGAAGCCGTCTCCGGAAAGTCTGTCACACAGCATACTTCATACCCTGACTTTTGATAGATGTTTGCCAGTTCTTCTCTCAGAAATTCATCATCTTCTACAATCATTATTTTTTGCATAGTCCTCCTACTCCTGTCGTCTTCTCCGGACAAATTTTAAAATCCTGTGGTCACTGATCTTTATCATTCCCATTATATAAGCTGTTTCCATCAGGAACAAGAGAAGAATCACACCTACAGCAATCCACCAAAACGTTATACTTTCCCGGCTCAGGCCAAACAAACCTGACAAAGTCCGCACTCCAAAGATACTGTGCAAAAATGCCACACCTAACGTCAGTCCGTAATACCACCAGATCTGAATGCTGCACGAATCGCAGATTTCTTCATAACTGCTTCCCAATGCGATCAATACGCGGTACCGTTCTTTTGTTTTTTCCTGCTGAATCAGGAACTGAACTCCAATCAGAGTATTGGCGATGATCAAAAAAATAATCGCCAAATAAATGGTAATATATCCTGCTGCCACCCGATAAAACATCTGTCTTCCGGCACTCCCCAAATAGCTTTCATACTGCAGATCCGTTGTCTTTAAAAGATCATTGACAGACATTACCGCTTCCAGCATCCCTTTTTCCTCTCTCAAATCCGGATTCAGGATTCCATTCCAGTAAGAGTAGCTGCCTTCTGACACAAACGCATCAAAAATCTGATCCGGCACGATCAGTCCAGACATGATCGTCAGCATCTGATCTGCCACCAGATTGTCATTGCATACCCTGGGAATGATTTCATACTCCATTCCTTCTATCTGCACAGACGCATGCTCTTCCAGAAGCTGTTCTACATTCTGCACGGTTTCATTGGACAAAAATCCGGGATGCCCGTAGATTGCCATCTGATTTTTCTGTAAATTCAACGGAACCTTCCCTTTTGACCGTAAAATTTCATTATATCCGGATTCTGCAATCAAATACGGAGATTCTCTCCAAAAATCATCACCCAATACCTGTTTTGTCCGCTCCTGCAGCTCTTTGCAGTCATACGCATAAATTTTCCGGTCATCCGGCAGCTCTGGAGCAATATCCTGATCTGTCAAAAGCAGACCATTTCGAACTTCAAATAATTTCAAAAAATACTGATCGGCCTTCTGTGCAGACAACACCTGATCTATTTTTTCTTTGTCTTCATCAAATGTAAAATCAACCCCTGTCATATCCTGCTCGGACAGCTGTCGGCTTATGCTGATTCCATAAGAGCAGCAAACAATCGCAAACAGCATCATAAGAGAGGCAACTGCCAGCGAACCAGATTTTAAAAATACCGATTCCTGGATCTGACGAAATGTGAATGTCCAGAGATTTTTCCCTGAAAACCGTCTGCATACCTCATCAAATACATATGCCAATCCCCGAAAAAGACAGAAAGTCCCCAGAATTCCCAAAAAACATAACAGTCCACTCATCCCGAACAATGTCCAGATTCTCAATTGCGGACTTAAAATACCACACCCGATTCCATATGCCGCCACCAGAAAAAGAAGACCCGAAACCAGATTCGCGCACGATTTTTTCGGAGAAAATGTCTTCTGCCTTTCTGGCTTTGCTTCATAAAGCAAATCGTATACTTCCTTTTTCCATAACTTTGCACAAAGCACAAGTCGTGCCAGCAGTTTAATACTCAGAAAGCCAACCACCGTACAGATCAGCGCCGGAACAGATAGGGTAAACTGATGCCGCAAAATTCCAAACCCTGCAGCACGGGCAGTTACAAGACTGATGATCTCTGAAAGTAGTAACGCACATGGAATTCCGATCAGAAGTGCATATCCACTGTTTCGTAAATCCTCCAAAAACAGCATCTGAAATAAATTTCTTTTTTTCATCCCCAGCATCAGATACGTTCCGAATTCATGGCTTCGTCTTTCCATCTGATATTTATCTGTAAAATAAATCAAAAAATACAATAAAAACAGAGAAACTACATACACCACCGGAATCAATGCCAGCAGTTTATTTACTGCAACCCGTTCCATTTCTTTCAAAAAAACCATCACATCCTGCCGGTCAAGAGATAAAATGATATAAAAAGCTACAATTGCAAGTATCATAGAAACTGCGTACAATATATTGTCTTTCCAATTTCTTTTACTGTTTCGTTTGATCAGCTCAGAGAACATATGACCTTCCTCCTCCCAACTGCGCCAACACAGATAAAATCCTGTCATAAAATTCCAGATTGGTCTCCTCCCCGACGCGCTTTCGTAATTCATGAAACACCTTTCCATCCTGAACAAATAAAATTCTGGAGCAAAAACTTGCTGCCTGTGCATCATGCGTCACCATCAGCACAGCAGCCTCATCCTCACGGTTTACCCCGGAGAGCTGTTCCATAAGGCTTCTTGCACTTTTACTGTCCAATGCACCGGTGGGTTCATCTGCGAGCACAATCTGCGGATGTAACAAAAGCGCTCTGGACGCCGCCACTCTCTGCTTCTGCCCGCCGGACATTTGGTCCGGAAATTTTTTCAGCACCTCTTCAATTTCAAAATATTCTGCCAGTCTCCACATTCTTTTGCGGCTTTCTTTGTCTGGAATTTTATGGATCTGAGCAGGAAGCAGGATATTCTCTTCTCCGGTCAGATGGTCCAAAAGCTCAAACTGCTGAAACAAATATCCAATCTGCCTTCCCCGATAGGCTGTAAGCTGAGCATCTGTGAATGTCCCAATATCCTTTCCCCGTAAGAGGATCCGCCCCTTTGTCGGCCTTAAAACCGAGGCAATACAGTTTAACAATGTAGTTTTCCCGGAACCGCTGCTCCCCATGATTCCAAGAAATTCGCCCTGATATACCTGGAATGAAATTCCCCGAAGCGCTTCCGCTGCACTCTCCTTTTGTCCATAAGTTTTATACAATGATTCAATTTCCAAAATAATACGGCTCATAATATTCCTCCCTTTCTTGATAAGAATATTATAAGCCGCATCGGAAACAAAAAACACTTACACTTTCTGTAAGAAACATTCGTTTTCTTTTATGACAATTCTAATTTTCCTGTATATAACTGGTAGTATGTCCCCTTCATTCTGATCAGGTCTGCATGGTCTCCACGCTCAATGATCTTTCCATGCTCCAGTACAATGATCGCATCACTGTTGCGAATCGTGGACAATCTGTGCGCAATCACAAATACAGTACGCCCCTTCATCAGGTTATCCATACCTTTCTGCACAATACTCTCTGTCCGAGTATCAATGCTGGAAGTCGCTTCATCCAGGATCAACACCGGAGGATTTGCCACTGCCGCTCTTGCAATGGATAAAAGCTGTCTCTGTCCCTGAGAAAGCTCTTCTCCGTCACCACTCAACATCGTATCATATCCTTTTGGCAGCATTTTGATAAACTGATCTGCATGTGCCAGCTTTGCAGCCTCGTATACTTCCTCATCTGTGGCATCTAATTTTCCGTAACGGATGTTGTCCATAATGGTTCCGGTAAACAAATGAGTATCCTGCAGTACAATTCCAAGAGAACGTCTCAGATCATCCTTTTTAATCTTGGTAATGTTGATTCCATCATACCGGATTTTGCCTTCCTGAATATCATAGAAGCGATTGATCAGATTGGTGATGGTTGTCTTCCCTGCTCCGGTAGATCCGACAAATGCCAGTTTCTGACCCGGTTTTGCAAACAGGCTGATATCTTTTAAAATCACTTTCTCTTCGTTGTATCCAAATGTCACATCTTCAAACCTGACATCTCCGGTCAATTCTGTATAAGAAACACTTCCGTCTGCTGTATGCGGATGCTTCCATGCCCACATTCCGGTTCTTTCTTTACATTCTACAATGTTGCCGTTCTCATCTTTTCTTGCATTGACCAGAGTCACATATCCCTCGTCTGTTTCCGGCTCTTCATCAATCAGAGCAAAGATCCGTTCTGCACCTGCAAGCGCCATCACAATGGAGTTAAACTGCTGTGCCACCTGCATAAACGGCTGTGTAAAACTCTTGGTAAACTGCAGGTAGGATGACAGCACACCCAGTGTAATTCCACCGATTCCCATAACAGAAAGGAAACCTCCCAATACTGCTGTCAGTACAAACTGCAGATTTCCAATGTTTCCGATCACGGGTCCCATCATATTGGCAAATGTATTTGCCTGGGATGCACTTTCAAAAAGCGCCTCATTGAGCCTGTCAAACTCTTCCTCTGATTTTCTCTCATGATTGAATACTTTTACAACGCGCTGTCCGTTCATCCGTTCTTCTACAAATCCGGTCACATCTGCCAAAGACCTCTGCTGGCGTACAAAATATTTTCCACTGTTCCCACCAATCTTTTTTGTCACAAAGAGCATCACGCCAATTACAAGTACCGCCAGAATTGTAAGCAGCGGACTCAGCACCACCATGGAGATGAATGTCACGATGATCGTGAAAAAGGACATCAACGCCTGTGGGATCGACTGACTAATCATCTGCCGAAGCGTATCGGTATCGTTGGTGTAAAGACTCATGACCGAACCATTTGTATTCTGGTCAAAATAGCGGATTGGAAGAGTCTGCATATGTTCAAACATATCATCTCTGACCTTCTTTAAAACACCCTGACCAATATAGACCATCAGCCTTGTATAAATGAATGTGGCAATCACTCCCATCAAAAAGATACAGCCAAGCACAGCAAGCGCTCGATAAAGATTGGCAAAATCAGGTGATTTCTGACCAATCAGCGGCATAATAAAGTCATCGATTAAAAACTTCAGAGACAAGGATACGGAAATAGAGGCAACCGCACTTAATAAAATACAGATAAACACGATCACAAACCGGATCTTATATGTTCCTGTTACATACTTTAACAAACGTTTTGCAGTCTGTATGTTTTCTTTCGAAACTCTCGGCTTCCTATTCATCCTCTTCACCTCCCTTTATCTGTGATTCATATACTTCTCTGTAAATTGCATTTGTTTTCAATAATTCTTCCGAAGTACCAACTCCCATGATTTTTCCTTCATCCAGAACAATGATCTGATCTGCATCTTCAATAGAAGACACTCTTTGCGCAATGATGATCTTCGTTGTATTCGGAATTTCCTCCCGAAATGCTTTTCGGATCAGAGCATCTGTCTTGGTATCCACTGCGCTGGTTGAATCATCCAGGATCAGAATCTTCGGTTTCTTCAGGAGAGCACGAGCGATACACAAACGCTGCTTTTGCCCACCTGAAACGTTGTTTCCTCCCTGAACGATCATGGTCTTATAACCTGCCGGAAATTCTTTTACAAAGCCATCTGCCTGTGCCAGTTTGCAGACTCTCTCCACTTCTTCCTCACTGGCATGTTCATCTCCCCAACGGATATTGTCATAAATTGTTCCGGTAAAGAGCACATTTTTCTGTAGTACCATGGATACCTGATCACGCAATGCCTCCAGATTGTACTCTCTGACATCTACTCCGCCGACTTTCACACTTCCTTTTGTCACATCATACAGTCTTGGAATCAGCTGTACCAATGTAGATTTTGCACTTCCGGTTCCACCGATGATTCCGATCGTCTGACCTGATCTGATATGAAGATTGACATCCTTCAAAGAAAGATTTCCGCCTTCTCCTGCATAGCTGAAGTCCACATGTTCAAATCGGATGTCACCATCTGCTACTTCTGTAACTGCCTCTGCTTTGTCCTGCATTTCCGGCACTTCTTTTAATACTTCTGTAATACGATCTGTGGATGCTTCTGCGATCATGATCATAACAAATACAAATGTCACCATAGACAAGGATATCATGATCTGGAATGCATATACGATCACACTGGTCAGTTCTCCGGTTGCCATTGTCCCGGCCACAATGCCTTTTCCACCGATTGCCACCATCAACAACATCACCGCATATATCGTAAACTGCATGACCGGTGAGTTCCACGCTACAATCTTTTCTGCTTTTGTAAACAGCGTATAGACATATTTGGAAATCCCGTGGAATTTTTCCACCTCGTGGTCTTCTCTTACAAATGCCTTTACCACACGTGCTGCATTGACATTCTCCTGTACAGAATTATTCAGAATATCATATTCGTCGAATACCTTAATAAAATGAGGATGTGCTTTCTTTGCGATAAAGATCAAAGTACCTCCCAGCAACGGTATGATGATCAAAAACAGCAATGCAATTTTTTTGTTGATCAGAAGTGTCATGATCCATGACAGAACGATCATAATCGGAGCTCTCGCCAGAAGACGGATGCTCATCATGTATGCCATCTGCACGTTCGTAATATCTGTTGTCATACGTGTTACCAGACCAGATGTGGAAAACCGGTCAATATTTTTAAATGAAAATTCCTGTACTTTATAAAAAATATCATGACGCAGATTTTTTGCATACCCGGCACTGGCGATCGCTGCCATCTTTCCTGCCACCACTCCAAAATACAAAGCGACCATTGCCATAATGATCAGGAGCACTCCCCTCTGGATGATATACTTTAAATTTCCTTCTACAATTCCAACATCAATGATCTTTGCCATCTCCATCGGAATCAAAACTTCCATCAAAACCTCCAGGATTACAAAAAATGGAGCCAACACAGACTGTTTTTTGTATTCCCGGACTGATTTTAAAAGTGTTTTATTCATTGTTTTCGTCTTCCTCCTTATTTTCTGTTTTGTTTTCTGCAAGATTTTGAATCATCCGCAAAAGCACCTGCCGACATGCCTTTACATCTTCTTCGGATATCCCTTCTACCAGGTGGCTCTCCGTATCCCTGATCTGCTCAAGGATCTGTGGTCTGAGCGCTTCTGCTTTTTTCGTCGGTACAATCCGCTTCAAACGGGCATCTTTTTCAGAACTTTGTCTGGAAATAAATCCGTTCTTCTCCATGAGCTGTAAAATTCCTGTCACCGTAGACTTACGAATCTGAAACTCTTCTTCGATATCTTTCTGATATACATCTCTGTGCAGCGTTTCCAATAAGATATGCTTCAACACATGTTTCTGCATGGTGGTCAAACCATCATCTTCCATAGGCTCTGCCGCATTTCTGCGTTTCATCTGATTCGAAAGAATATGTATCAGTCTTCCGGTTGGCATGTCCTTTCCTTTTTCTTCTATATCCTGCATGATCCATCCCTCTCTTTTTATATAGTTAGCCTCCTAACTTTTAGTCATTATACGGAGGAAACTTTTTATTGTCAAGAATTTTTCTGTATTTTTTGCATTTTAAAAGCACCTGTCCAAACAGATGCTTTCTCTTTTAATTTCCACATTCAATGCTGATCGCATTGAATTTTTCCAGGATATCTTCCACTTTTAATGTTTGTTTTTCTTCAGCTGACAAGTCCATCACTGCCTCTCCCTGATGCATCATCAGAAGACGATTTCCATATTCTACTGCATAGCGGAGATTATGTGTCACCATGATCGTTGTCAGGTTTTTCTGTTTCACGATCTGATCGGTCAGTTCCATGATCAGATCTGCCGTCTTTGGATCCAGCGCCGCTGTGTGCTCATCCAGGATCAGAAAATCGATCGGAGTCATGGTTGACATCAGAAGTGCCATCGCCTGACGCTGTCCACCGGAGAGAGAACCGACTTTCACGTTCAGCTTATTTTCCAGTCCCAGGTTCAACTGGCTTAACAACTCCTGATAATAAGACTTTCTGTTTTTATTGATGCCTTTTCCCAATCCGTAAAAATTACCTTTATTATCGGCAAGAGACATGTTTTCCAGAATCGTCATCGATGGGCAGGTACCAAGCGCCGGATTCTGATACACTCTTCCGATCTTTCGGTTTCTTTTATACTCTTTCTTGTGGGAAATATCTTCTCCCTGCATCAGAATCTGTCCTGCTTCTACCGGAATGCTTCCGCACAGGATATTGAGCATGGAAGTCTTTCCGGAACCGTTGCTTCCTACCACAGAAACAAAATCTCCCTGTTCTACTGTCAGATTAAAATCTTCAAACAGACACATTTCATTGACTGTTCCAGGATTGTAATATTTATGAATATGTTTTAACTCAAGCATTTGTCTTCACCTTCTTTTTCCGTTCCATTCCAATGAGTAAGATCGCGAGGAATAATACCGCTGTGATCAGCTTCATATCCTGTGGTTCAAAAAACTTCAAAGCAACTGCCACGCAGGCTTTGTAAACGACAGAACCGATCAGGACTGCTGTGGTTGCTTTCAAAAATGTCAGATTCTTAAACAGGCTGGTTCCGATGATCACGCTTGCCAGCCCGATCACGATAGCTCCTGTACCGCTGGAAATCTCAAATACTCTCTGCTCCTGACAGAAAATTCCGCCTGCCATAGCAACCATTCCGTTGGCGATCGCCAGTCCTAAAATCTTTACATTTCCCTGATCCTTTGCAAGGGAAGTCACCAGATTTGCATTATCTCCCACAGCTCTCAGAAGAAATCCGGATTTTGTCTGCAGATACAGATCCAGAATTATTTTCACAATCACCGCAAGAATAAATACTACTACAAGAACTTTATATTTCGCTGCTCCGCCTGAGAAAATTCCATTCATCGTCTGATTATCGAAAATATTCTCTTCACCGAATATCGGAACATTCGCTTTGCCTGCAATTCTAAGGTTGATCGTCCAAAGTGCCGTCATCATAATGATACCGGAGAGGAGATCTCTGACTTTTCCCTTGACGTGGATCAGTCCTGTACAGACTCCCGCCGCTGCCCCTGCCAAAAATGATACCGGTATGGTCAGGTACGGATTCACCCCATGAGTGATCATTGTCGCTGTAACAGCTGCACCCAAAGGAAAACTTCCATCCACTGTCAAATCTGGAAAATCCAGAATTTTATATGTGATATAAACCCCGAGAGCAAGGATCCCATAAATCAGTCCCTGTTCTAAAATTGTTACAAAAATATCCATCTCAATGCCTCTCCGTTTCTAATTCTTACTTTGAAATGCTGTCAAATGTCTCTGCTACACTTTCAAGCAGTGTCTCATCCACTGTTACTCCCAGATCCTCTGCTGCTTTTGTATTGATATAAAGTCCCGGTTCAGAAATCGTCTCATAGTTCATCTCCGATGCTTTTTTCTCTCCTTTTAAAATGTCTGCTGCCATCTTTCCTGTCTGTTTTCCAAGAGCTACATAATCCAGCCCCTCCGCTGCCAGACATCCAAGTTTCACCTGTTCGATCTCGCTTCCGAATACCGGGATTTTCTTTTCATTTGCTTTATCCAAAATCGTTGCCAGAGAATTTACAACTGTGTTGTCTGTCAGGTTGGTCAGACAATCCACTTCTGTCAGAATCTCTTCTGTTGCCAGAGAAATATCTGCAGTCTGTGTCACTCCTTTTTTTACGATCTCAAATCCGTAATCTCCTGCCAGCTCCTCATATGTTTCGATTGCTGATACAGAATTGACTTCGCTTGTTGTGTAAAGAATTCCAATCTTTTCTGCATCCGGAAGTATCTTACGGATCATCTCCAGCTGCTCTTTGATCGGAAGTTCATCACTGGTTCCTGTGACCTCTCCTACCGGAGTTCCATCCTCATTGGCAAGCTTTGCTGCTTTTGGATCTGTGACTGCTGTATAGATTACCGGAATTTCTGTATTCATTGCAGAATTATAAGCAGACTGTGCACTCGGAGTTGCAATTCCACAGATCAGATCTACATCATCTGAAACAAATCCGTCACTGATCTGTTTTGCTGTTCCCTGATCAGCAGCTGCATTCTCTTCTTTGATTTCCAGGTTCTTTCCTTCTTCAAATCCGGCTTCTTTGAGTCCTTCGATAAATCCTTCCCGGCAGTTATCCAAAGAACCATGTTCTGCAAACTGCGAAATCCCAACTGTATATGTTTTTGTACCGTCCTTTGCCCCTTCATCTTTTGTTCCACATGCCATTAGGCTGACTGCCATTACACTTCCTAAAATAACTGCGAATACTCTCTTTTTCATATTTTTGTTCTCCTTTTCTATTACTATATTCCAAAAGCAAAGGAGCCGATCATGTGGATACAGGGTATCGGTTCTGTAATGATTGTATAAAAAAACCGCCCCAAGCTCTATGCTTGAGACGGTAATAAATACAAATTCATTATCGCGGTACCACTCAAATTGACAAATGTCCACTTTCTCACGTACTGACATACGCTCCTGATTGATAACGGGTTCGGTTCCCGACGACGCCTACTCTTTTCATTTCAGGCCGCCCTCGAAAGTCCATTCAGAATTAAAATCCATACAGCAATCCCACCACCTGCTGCTCTCTGTGATCTCTTTTAAAACCTACTCTTCTTTCTCATCGGTTTTGCTTTTGATAGTCTTTATTCTAACGTCCATTTCTGAATTTGTCAAGCACTTTTTTAAGGTAAAGTGATGATTTGATGAACTGTTTTGTGTATCCGTTCTGCCACCTTCTGGTAACATTGGTTGTTTTCTCTTCAACTCTCAGAAAGCACCGTATGTTTCCATAGCAATATATTTATTGATTTTCCACCTTCTCTATGTTATACTACCAAGCGTTGCAAAGCCCGCAAAAACAAGGTCTTATAGGGCTTTTCGCCGATTCCCGGCGTAAAATGAATCGTGTGTTCGAGACCTTCCACACGTAAAACAAAACTAAAGGAGATTCTATTCATGAAAAAAAGAAAAAACACCAGTGTATTGTTTCTGGTACAGTCCGCAATGATCGCCGCCGTCTATGTCGTTCTGACCATTGTATTTGCTCCGATCAGTTTCGGACAGATTCAATTTCGCATCGCAGAGGCGCTGACCATTCTACCCGTATTTACTTCAGCTGCAATCCCGGGATTATTCGTAGGATGTCTGATCGGGAATATTTTAGGCGGAGCAATTCTCCCGGATATTATTGTCGGAAGCATTGCCACTCTGCTCGGTGCAGTTTTTACTTATTTGTTGAGAAATCACAGCAAGTGGCTTGCCCCTCTGCCTCCGATCCTTGCAAACACCATCCTGATTCCATTTGTTCTCTATTATGGATATCAGATTCTTCTCCCCATCCCATTCCAGATGCTCACAGTAGGAATCGGAGAAGTTCTCTCATGTGGAATACTTGGGATGATTGTTTATACCGCACTGAATAAATATAAAACTGTAATCTTTCGCAAATAAAAAAGGAAGAAGTTCTTTCAGAGTGATCCCTGTCCCCTGAAAGTCTTCTTCCCTTTTTTATTATTTCATATAGCCGATAAATGTATTTCCACTGCCTGCCACCATCGCTGTCATCTGTTCCATAGAAACCGTATGCTCAGATGCTGTATCCGGATCAATGTAGGTGATATCTGTCATACTGTATCCTGTCAACAGGATTGCATGATTTGCGTCCGTCATTGCAATAACAGGAAGGCCTTTATTGATAATGTACAGAACCTGTTCGATGCTGCATCCGGTCAAATCTACTTTTCCTGCATTCTGTGCCGCCAAAAATTCTTCACAAGTCTGCAATGAAGTCTTTCCTTCTCCAATTCCAAACGGCGCTGTTTCCGTATCATAGACCAGATCCCGATTTCCTTTTTCCCATACATAATCCTGTTCTGAAGAAATGACCACACCGGAAATCTGCTCCGCTTTCTGAATCGCATAAGCTGCCTTATCATAGATTGCAACCAGCTCTCCCATACCATACACATAATACTTTTCAGATTCTGCTTTATCATTTAATGTGATCGTGATCGGCTTTTTCCCTACTACTTGCTTCGGGCGAAGTATTTTGGGTACAGGATCTGTGATTCCCTTTTCATAAGTGAGCCTCATCTGTTTCCCTTTTAGCTCCGTAATAAAAGGTTCCAACGTGATATTTTTGATCTTCTTTTCTTCATTGCTGCTGATATAATCCTGACTTGTCACTGTATAAGTCTCTCCGGATTTTGCAACCCGATTCAACGTCATCATATTCTCCTCAATAAAAACATCTGATATATAAATCTGTTCTGCCGAATATGTTTTCATAACCTCTTTTTTGGAATTTCGTATTTCCAGCTTATACATTGGAAACATCTCTTCACCTGCTGCCGTATGCCCGACATCCTCCTGACGGATATAGCCATATACGAAATCTTCCCCTATGAATCCAAGCGGCCGGACTGCTTCGCCCTCCTTTGCTGCTACCGAGTCTTCTTTCCCGGTCTTTAGATTCAGCACCTTGATCTCCTGTGCAGTATTGATCGTCCCAGATGTCTGATATGCCATCAAATGTCCATCTGGAGATACTGTATACTGTCCTTCTTCCAGATTTTCTCCCAATACGGTCTGCTCGTCTTTTGCAAGATTGATTTTATAAAAATTTCCTCCTGCAAGAATATACAAAAGATTCTGCTCCTGATTGTAATACACCATTTTCCCAAGTTCTTCTTCTGCGATTGCAAATGATTTTGTACTTGGAATAAATGCTTTTTCCTCTACTACATTGTTTTCTGTATCATAGTAATAAACATCAACTCCGACTTCTCCCTCATGTGCTCCCCGATTCATATATCCATATACCGCAAATGTAGTATTTCCGTTCTTTTCCACACTGATGATGCGAATATCATGCTGATCGTATCTGCTTCTTACGTCATTTCCTTCAATATTACTGAAACTGAATACTTGTGCAAGTTCATTTTGTTTTGCGTTGTATGTCCACAAATTTCCATTGCGTACAAAAGAAACTATATTCCCCGATGAATTTGTTTCATATGAAATATCAGAAGATGCAACTCCCATCAGTACTCCATTTTCATCCAGCACTTTCTGATTTGCATCAAAAATCTGCTCCATCTTTCGGTTATAATCCAACAGATAAATCTCACCCTGTACATAGCGGACTCTGAAAAACTCACGAACATCATACGTCTCAATTTCTTCCTGATCTCCGGCAAACGTCACCTGATATTGTGCAAGAAGAGATGTATATACAGAATTGCTCTCTTTGATGCTCCATTCCGGCTCTTCCACCACCTGTGGATTTAAATCTCCCCATGTTACATGGTCTGAATCCGAATGAATCGTAACTGTCTGATACGTTGTATTATCGCCTTCTGCATTTGTTTCCAGATATTTTTTCAGCTCTTCCTGACTGCCTTTTTCCAGTGTTTTTGCATGAAAGTCCTGTGCAAACTCCAGACATTCTTTCAAGGAAAGTTCCTCCGGCCTCGTGATTCTGGTATAAAAATGAATCTGTTCTTCTCCCATGGAAAGGATCACTTCCAGAACAGCTTCGGAAACCTCATCCGGAATCCCGGTCTGCAGATCCAGCAAAATTGTCTCTTCCGAAATGTCCTTCTGCTTTCCCTGCAGATAGATCTCCTCACCATTCAAAGAGTATACTTTATATTGAACACCTGTGATCGTATTCCCGAACTCCTCAATCTGCATCCTAAGCGTTCCATTTTCCTCCAAAGGAGTGATCGTATCACGCATGGCTGTAATATCCATTTCATTGACATATCCTGCCAATGGATTCAGACTTTTTCCTTCCTTCTGAAATGAAATTCTCGGAAGTGTCGGATCACCCAGATCTATGATCTGATCATCTACGCCACTATTCATAAACAGACTGCTGATAAAAATAGCAGCCAGAAATACCGCGAGAAGGATTCCCGCCTTTTTTACTCCTTTTTTCATGATTCTTTCCCCTTATCCAACAATACTCCCAGCATTGGATTAATTCCTAAAAACTCCCTGCATTCCCGAATCTGACTTTCACTCCCCTGTTTTGCCTGATTCGCCTTTACTGCACGCAGCAAAATATTTTTCGGCGTATGCTCCATATCAATAAATTCTAACACTTGTGTTTCGTAACCGGACTGTTCCAGATATTTCGCCCGGATACCATCTGTCAGAAGTGCCGCAAACCGTTCTTTTAACAAACCATAATCCAGAATCGGCGCCAGCTCTTTCGATCCGGCTCCTGCCCTCTGAATCTGTCCGTTAAGCTCATGCTGACAACATGGAACTGACAAAATTACTTTTGCATTCCATCCTACTGCCTTTGCCAGCGCAAAATCCGTTGCGGTATCACATGCATGCAGTGTCACAACCATATCGACTTCTTTGACTCCTTCATAGTCTGCGATATCTCCTACCAGAAATTCAAGTTTGTCATACCCATATTTGCGGCTTAATTCATTGCAATGGCGAATCACATCTTCTTTTAAATCCAATCCGATGATACGTATGTCATACTCTTTGAGAATATGAAGATAGTAATACATGGCAAATGTCAGATATGACTTTCCACATCCAAAATCCAGGATTGTAATCTCTCTGTCTTTTTCAAGCTTTGGAAGGATATCCTCAATAAACTCCAAAAATCGGTTAATCTGCCGGAATTTATCAAATCTGGAATGTACAATTTTTCCTTCCTTTGTCATAACCCCTAAGTCCTGAAGAAACGGAACCCAGATCCCTTCCTCCAGAATATATTTCTTACTTTTATTATGCGATAATTCTATCGGTTTTACACTGCCTTTCTGTGCCTTTTTCTGAATGGTTATTTTCCCTTTTTTGCTAACCAAAACAGTATAATTCATATGCACTGTGAATGCCTGCATCTGCCGAAATTCTTCCATATATTCCAGGAGTCTGTCTCTTGCAGAAACAGGATCCAGATTTTCATGAAACGCCTGCGTTTTCGTAAAGGATTCTAACTGAAAAAATAAACTGCCTTTTTTTTCAATCGGACGGACCTTTACTTTTAAAATTCCCTCTTTTTTTCTCGGATTGCTCAAAACTGCCTGAACAAATTCTATATTTAAAATATCTGATAATAATTTTTTGATCGTTTCCATGCAATTCCCCTTATCATTTGCTTTCCAATCGTAACTGTTCACCTTCCTGCGTATAAAATACTGTACATAAAATCTATATGTGAACACTAACTATTGTAAAACAAAATATACTCTGGTGCAATAAAAAGTCCCGGACATTGTCCGGGCTTTCCTGTTTTATGATTGTTTTCATTTCTGATATTTTCATATCATCTCACTCGCCTCTGAAAAAGCATGGGTCATTCTCTTTTTCCCCTGATCTTCCAAAACAAACCGTTACTTTAAAAAGATCTCCATCCAGATATAGTTCCAGTGTTCCTCCCTGCATCTGTACCAGACTTTTAGCAATAGACAAGCCGAGTCCACTGCCCTCTGTACTTCTTGAAATATCCCCCCGGATGAAACGCTCTGTCAATTCATCCGCTGAAAAATTCAATGGATACTCCGAAACATTTTTCAAAGAGAATACAACGTCATCCTTGTCAAAATGCAGGTCCGCATAAATTCTTGTTCCCGGCATTGCATATTTTGCAGCATTGTTATAGAGATTTTCCAGAACACGCCACATTCTTCTTCCATCTACATGAATAATTGCCGGTTCGTTCGGGAGCGTCTGGATCAGTTCCAGATTTTTCAGTGAAAATTTTTCTGCAAACTCACCTGCTGTCTGATTGATCATCTCCACCAGATTCACATCCATCATTTCCAGATTGATATTGCCACTGCTTACTTTGGATGCCTCTACCACATCTTCTGTCAGTGTCTTCAAGCGCTGTGCTTTTGTCTCTAAAATTTCCAGATACCCCTGTATTTTCGGATCTTCTATATTAGAACGTTTTAGAATATCCACATAATTGATGATCGAAGTAAGCGGTGTTTTAATATCATGAGATACATTTGTAATCAGATCCGTCTTCAGACGTTCACTCTTCACACTCTTTTCTACCGCTTTCTGCAGTCCGCTTCCGATATCATTGAGCATCTCAGCCATTTCTTTGTGTTCTCCACGAAGATATTTCATAGAAATCTGATATTCCAGATCCCCACCTGCCACTGCTTTGACACCTTTCGTAAGTTCATTTCTTGCAATCGCATTCATCACCAGATAATAAACGATAAGTCCATCCGCTGCCAGTGTGATCACCACAAGCGCTGAATTTCTAAACAATGCAAGCATCCAGTGAATCCCGATCAAAAAAAGCCCTGACACGACCATCTTCCAGGATACACTGCGATGATTCCAGAATATTTTGCAAAATCTGCACAATACATACAACATACTGTTTTTCCACATCGTTCCTGCTTTGATCCTGCGCACCAGACTCAAATATCCGATCAAAAACAAGATCATTGTATATGCCGCTGTTCCTGTCAGTACAATAATATCTTCTACAGTCGGAATATATCCTGATGCATACTCGTATGAATATCCGATCGTTGCTGTCATAAGATCTGCCTTTTCTGCAAAATAGCCAAGTGCCATATTTCCATTCACTAACCAGAACATCACCGGTATCATCCAAATACCAATTACAAACACCGCCGCCAGCTCTGTCTTCCATCTGTCAAATACATTCAAATGGATTTCATCATCTTTTCTGTTTCTTCCTGTGATGATCGTCATCCAGATCAGACATACGATCATTACTAAAATCGAAAGAATCAAAAACAGAGCTCCACTGTTAATATACGGTGCATACTCATCATACATTTTTTTATCCAGATAAAAAGAATCCTGAATGGCAAATGTAGAATCCACCGCTGCCGCAAAAATGAAATCACTATTATTATTCCCTCTCTGCGCTTTTACAAATTCTTTCCAGTCATTCGCTGTGATATCCATATTGGTTTTAAAATCGGAAAGTTTTGACTGTACGATCAGGTATTTGGCATTATTCTGGATATCTGAGATGTTCTCCTTCACGCTGCTGTAATCCTGATACTCTTTGCGATTTGTATAAACCTGCCTGGTCTCTTTGTCTACATAAATATATGCAAAATTCGTATTTCCCTCCGTCCATTCTCCACTGCTCTCATAGGACTTAAGATCATAATAAAGACTGGATAAAACACTTCGAAGCTGGGTATATACATCACTTAGCTTTCCATTCAACTCCGGTGTATGATTGACAACATCCAGAATATTATTTCCGCCTTCCGGCTGCATCTCCTCTTCCAAAACACCATTGAATCCCCAGAAATCCCGATACATTATTTTGTCATCGGGTCCCAGGATCAGATGACCCGAAATCTGGTTGATACTCATATTACCAGAATACAATGCCTCTGAAATTTCTTCTGCAGTATATCCTTCCATATCAATGACCAGCTTTTTCTCACGCAGAAGATTTAAAAATTCTTCCCAATAGTAATAATAATATGTCTTGTCTTCTTTCTGGCAGACAACAACCGGAGCAGTCTCATCAATATCTTGATGATTCTGATACTCCTCACTCCATGTTTCCAAATCTGAAAGTTTATACCGCACTCCTTGTTCTTCTTCATAATTTTTTTCGTTGTAGCCATACTGCATAATATCGATCCATTTATCCGGATTGTATTTGCCGTCTGTCTCAAACAAATCTTCATAAAGAATCCGATTCAGAACTTCCATCGTTGCCCGGCACATCAGGTTCTCAAATTCCTTAGAATCCGTGTATTCTATCGGCTTTCTGTTCCATATTTCCCTGATATTCACAGAATATGTGGAAACGATCACAAAACTGAGCAGCGCAACAACCGCTGAAAGAACCGAAAAAAAGATCAAAAAGCCTTTTACAAATGCGCTCTTATACCATTTATTCATGAAAACTCCCTTCTACAGTTTTTCAATCTTATATCCAACTCCCCATACCACTTTCAAATATCGTGGTTCTTTTGGATTGATCTCAATTTTCTCCCGGATATGACGAATATGCACTGCTACCGTATTATCCGCTCCGATTGCATCTTCATTCCAGATGGATTCATAAATCTGATTGATCGAAAAAACTCTCCCCTGATTCTTCATCAAAAGCAATAAAATGTTATATTCAATCGGTGTCAGGCGCACAATCTCTCCATCCACTGTCACTTCTTTAAGATCATCATTGATCCGCAAACCGCCAACCTCATAAATCGTATCCTGAGAACTGCTTACATTTCCACCCAACTGAGTATATCGGCGAAGCTGAGATTTCACTCTCGCTACCAATTCCAATGGATTAAACGGCTTCGTCATATAATCATCCGCTCCGATATTTAATCCTAAAATTTTGTCTGCATCTTCTGATTTTGCTGACAGGATAATAATCGGAATACTGTTCGTCTCCCGAATCTTCAAAGTCGCTCTGATTCCATCCAAGCGTGGCATCATAACATCTAAAATCAAAAGATGTACGGTTTCTGTCTCCAACATCTTCAACGCCTGCATTCCATCATACGCTTTTAGTACCTGATACCCTTCCTGTGTCAAATATATTTCAATTGCTTCTACTATCTCTTTATCATCGTCACAAACTAAAATACGATACATTTTCATCACCTCCCTTACAGTATACATGATATTCTCATTTTTTTAAGAGCACTTGGGGAAAATCTTATGAAATTATTAATTCAACAGTCAGACGCATCCATTCCCCCTGCACATTCTCTTTCCTTTTTCATATAGTGAGCATAAGAAACTCATTTTTATATTTTATGAAAGGACTCCATATGAAAATAAAAGGGCTGGATGTCAGCGAATTTCAAGGAAATGTAGACTGGGAAAAAGTCAGATCAGCAGGGTATCAATTTGCCATGCTACGTGCCGGTTATGGTTATGGCACCATTGATCCGCAATTCAAAAGAAACGCTTCTGAATGTAACCGAATCGGACTTCCGATAGGCGTCTATTGGTTTTGCTATGCACTTACGCCGGAGATTGCTATTCAGGAAGCAGAAGGTTGCCTGCGTACAATTTCTAACTATCGCCTGGATTATCCGGTTTGTTACGATATCGAACAGGCTTCCGCAAACTACGCCGCACAAAACAACGTAACATTCACTTCCGAATCTGCCGGAAAGATTGTACAGAACTTTTGCAATCGAATTGAAAAAGACGGTTATTTTGCAATGTATTACAGCAATCGGAATTTTCTCAAAACTTATCGTCTTCTTTCTCTTTCTTCCAGATATGCACTCTGGTATGCATTTTATAACAGTAAACCGGATAACACAGACTGCCAGATGTGGCAGTTCACAAGTCAGGGTAAAATTCCCGGTATAGCCGGAGATGTCGATCTGGACTATGCTTTTGTTGATTATCCTTCTATTATAAAAAAAGCAGGATTGAACCACCTGTCACAAAAACCACCTGTTCCACAATATATCACTTACGTCATTCAACCCGGCGATACTCTGAGTGAAATTGCACAACGATTTGGAACAACCGTTTCCATACTCCAGACATTTAATAATATTCACAATCCAAATCTAATCTATGCCGGAAATACACTGCGGATTCCAAAATCTTGATGTGTTTTTAAGAATTTCATAAGAATTTTTCTATTTCTTTAATAGATTCAACATACTTTGGACACATTTATTCCGTATACTAATACTCAGATAGTTGATAAACA